>AR_comb_assmDRAFT_10461851_pt1 | contig 14435 bp, 12 predicted proteins | sample ArasoioldDNA_FD_10543 | JGI IMG/M metagenome (IMG submission 10543) | reverse complement strand
TTGTCGCCGTCCAGAACCGCCAGCTTGATGCCGTACCGGAGGTCGGCCCACAGCCCGACCGTCGAACTGACGTTGACCGACGCCGGCGTCACCCCGCCCGTCCAGTACGGAGCCGTCGCGATCGGCGTGCAGGGAAACGTCCCCGCGGGAACATTGATGTCGGCCAGGAGCGTGATCCAACCGTTCATCGTGGTTGGAGTGTTTTGCGGGAGCGTCACACGCCCTGCTTGTCCGACTTCCTGCTGCAGCAGCTCGGTCGCGCCGCGGATGCCGCTGTGCATCTCGGTGCGGTTCCAGACGGTTTTCTGGTGATTGGTGATCTGCATCAGCGCGTTGGTCACGATGCTCGACACGACCAGCAGAATCCCGGTCGCCACCAGGAGTTCGATGAGTGAGAAGCCGGATTCAGAACGGGCTCGCGACATGATCTTAGAATTGCGCGGCCTTCACCGCGACGACGGTGGACTGTGGTGGAAGCGCTCTGCCCACCGCAACCCGTACTCTTGAAACGACCGTGAGCCGCTTGATGCCAGTCGACGGACTCTCTACCAGCCAGACGCGCTGGTATTGCCAGCCTGTGGGCTGGGTCGTCCCGCCGCCGAGCAGGCCGCCATCGGCGCCCAGCCAGTCGACATATCCATTGACGGGCGAGCTCGGGTTGATGCTGCCTCCGATTGCCAGCCCGGTGCCCCCGGCCGCTGCCGCCGGAAACACGACGGTGTTGCTGACCGAATCGGTGTAGGCCAGCGCCAGCAGCTGCTCCATCTTGTCCTGCGCGTACTCTGTCGTTCGCGCTTCCAGGTGGCCGTGGTTCTCGGTGAATCGAGTGGCCATCGCCCCCATCGACAAGAGACCCAGCATCGCAACCAGAAGGATCGAGCACGCGATCGTCGTCTCGATGAGCGTGATGCCGGCTTCGGATCGGAGGCGGCGCATCATTGGAGTGTCCACTGCGGGGTTGCGAGGAGGCGCGTCTGCCATAGCCGCACCATGCCAGTCGCGGCAATCGTCACGCCGTACACGGAGGAAGCACCGTCGGTGACGTACACCGCGTGCAGGGTCGTCGAGGTGCCGCTCGAGTCGATCGGCACACCGCGCGAGTTGAAGATGACACATGCCGTGTTGGCGATGTCAGTGCCGGTGTTGTCCTTGCACGGCAGCGCTTGTCCGATGGTGCCTTGCGTGCTCGGAGGCGGCGTGGCGACGGCGCCATAGCCGAAGTTCGTGTTCGTCGAGAGATAGGTGGTCCCGCTGTCAGCCGTCCAATTCGGCGGCGTCGACGAGTCTGCTTTCTCGAGCCTGTGCCAGCGCCCGTTCAGGCTCACGTAGAGCCTCGTCTTGGCGAAGTTCGATGCAGCGCGCATCTTCGTCAGCGCGATCGCGTTCGACACACTCCGCGCGTCGCCGCTCAGGCGGAAGTACGCGATGGAGTTCGACAACTGCGGCACGGCGATCGCGCCGATCACGCAAATCATCGCGACGACGAAAATAGTCTCGAGCAGGGTGAAGCCCGATTGACGTGTAACGCTCGGCATTCCGTGACGCAATTGCGCAAGGGAGGTGCCGGTAGTGGCGTCTGACGCCGTTATCGCGCAAACAACAGCAGGAGGGCAGCTTACAGGCAGAAAGGGTCGCGGCACGTAAACGGAACGCGTTCCGTTTCGGCACACGAAATCACCATATGGTCATCGACCGACGACGGTGCCCCCCCTACCGGCACTGATAGCCAAGCCCACGACGACGACCACGATGGCGCCGATCAGGTTGTGCCACAGGAAAGCTATCGGCAGGGTCCACGCAACGGTCAGTACGACAGCGATTCCCGCGAGGAGGCCCCAGAACGCGCCCGCGGCCGTTGCGCGCGGCGTCAGGATCGCCAGGATGAAAACGCCCAGCAGCGAGCCGTAATAGATGGACCCGTACCGGTTCACGACCTCGATGAGCGATCCCTGGTTCGCGGCGTACATCGCCACGACGCAGGCGAAGAGTCCCCAGAAAATCGTCGCCAGCTTCGAGACGGCGAGGTAGTGCGAATCGGCGGCATCCTTGACCCAGTGCCGTCGATAGAAATCGATAATCGTCGCGGTCGCCAGTGCGTTCAGCTCGCCGCCGCTTGCCGACATCGCCGCGACGAAGATGGCGGCGATCATGAGGCCGACGAGTCCAATCGGCATCGCGGTCGTGATGAACGTCGGGAACACGTAGTTGACGTCGCTGTAGCGTTGGTCGCCCGTCGTTTGGCGAACGAGATCGGCCGCGTTGGACCGAATGTTCCGGACGTGGGCATCGCTCGCCAGGAATTCGTCGCGATTTCCGCGCTGTGCGGCGTCCCGGCGCGTCGCGATGGCCCGATCGAAATCCTGCTGCAGGACGGCGTACTGCGCCGCGTGCGGCCCCGCCGCCACCTGCGCGTCGTACGACCGGTTGAAGAGCATCGGCGGCGGCTGAAACAGATAGAAGACGAATACGAGGACGCCGCTGCCGAGGATCAGCAGTTGGAGTGGAATCTTCACGTACGCGCTCATCAAGAGCGATTGGCGGGCCTCGTCGATTGACTTGGCGGTGAGATAGCGCTGGACCTGGCTCTGATCGCATCCGAAGTATGCGAGGTTGAGGAACAGCGCTCCAATCATTCCGGACCAGAAGGTGTACGTCTCTCGCGGGTCGAAGTTGAAGTCGACGGCCTGCAGCCGCCCGGTCGCACCGGCCAGGTGCAGCGCCTGATTCAGGCTCACGTGCTGCAGGATGCCGTACAGCAGGATTCCGGCCGCCGCCAGCATCCCCCCGACGACGATGAACATCTGCTTGACGTCGGTCCAGGCGACCGCCTGAACGCCGCCGACGGTCGTGTACATGATCATCGGCACGCAGATGACGAGGATGGTCACCGGGAGATGCCATCCGAGGATGGATGACATCACCACGGCCGGCGCCGCCAGCGTCACGCCAAGGGAAAACGCCCGGCCGACGAGAAACAACAGGCTGGCCAGCGATCGCGTCCGCGTATCGAAACGCCGCTCGAGGTACTCGTACGCCGTGTAGACGCGCGCTCGCGTGAGGAACGGGACGACCGTGAGCGAGAGGATGATCATCGCGAGCGGCAGTCCGAAATAGAACTGCACGAATCGCAGGCCCGAGAGATACCCCTGCCCGGTCGTGGCGACCATGGTGACCGCGCTCATCTGCGTGGCCATCACCGACAGCCCGACCGCCCACCACGGCAGCGATCGATTGGCAAGAAAATAGCCGTCCACCTTGTCCGTGCCCTTCGACCGCCTGAGGCCGTCGATAACGACCCATCCGACGTAGGCGGCGACGACGAGCCAGTCCAGCAGGCGCATGTTTGCGTGGAGTGCAGTCGATCAGGAGAAAGCGCGGCCGAACGCGACGAGCGCGATGACGATGGCGGCCTGAAGGAGCAGGACCTTTATATATGTGGCCGTCACAGGGCGGCGCTTTTCTGCTGCAACCGCTCGTCGGCGGCGGCAAGTGCTCCCGCGGCGGTCGTCCACCAGCCCTCGTCAGCCTCGAGCATGACGCGGGATGCTTCCGACGCACGTGCGGCTTCTTCGGGTGCGGGACCGCCAAGCGTCCTTCGGACGTCGACGAAGTGTCGTGGGCTGAGAATCGTGGCGAGCGCCTGCTCCGAATACTGAAGCGGCGTGCCGAGCACGGCGCGGGACGCATCGGCAAGGAGCGCGGTCAACGACTGGTTGGGATTCTGGGCGCGTCCCTGGACCATGTGCGCCGCGATCCCGTGCGCGGCTCTGAACGGCACCCCGTGATCCCTGACGAGCGTGTCAGCCAGCTCGGTCAGGGTCGTCCACCCGTCGCCAGCGCGCGCTTCCAGCCGCTTCGCGTCGAATTCGGCGGTGGTCATTGCCGCCGCAACGACCTTCACCGCCCGCGTCGCGTCGCGGAACGTCGAAAACACGAGCGGCTGTAGATCGTCTTCTGTGTCGACGATGTCGCCGAACGGCGTGTTGTGGACGCTCATGACGATCGCCTGGGCCTGCCCGAGCGCCTTGCTGCCGATGGCGCGCGCATGCTCGAGCGCGACGGGGTTGCGCTTCTGCGGCATGATGCTGCTGCACTGCACGTAGCCATCGCCAAGGCGCAAGTAGCTGAATTCCGCCGTCGACCAGAGCAGCAGGTCCTGTAAAAAGCGTCCAAGTCCCGTCAGCAGGACCGCGGTCGCGGACGCCGATTCGAGCAGGTAGTCGACGGTCGCGATGCTGCCGTACGTGTTCACGGTTGGCCCGCAGAACCCCAGCAGCTCCGACGTCAGCGCGCGGTCGATCGGAAACCCCGTTCCCGTGATCGCGCACGAACCCAACGGATTCCTGTTCGTCCGCTCGTATGCCGGCTTCAGCCGCGCCGCGTCGCGCTCCAGTTGCTCGACGACCGCGAGGAAGTAGTGTGCGACGGTCGTTGGCTGCGCGCGCTGCGTGTGCGTGTGCACCGCGATCACGGTCTCGCGATGACGGTCGGCCAGGTCGAGCAGCGATCGCCGGAGCTCGAAGGTCGCGGCGATGAGGCCGAGGATGAATTCACGCTGCCGCATCCGGTACATCGTCATGTCGATGTCGTTGCGCGAGCGTGCGGTGTGCAGGCGCCCCGCCACGTCGGCCCCGTCCGGCCCGCACGCGCTGGCAATCAAGCGTTCGACATAGAAGAACAGGTCCTCGCAGGTGCCGTCGTATTTCGCGCGCTTGACGTCATGTTGCGAAATCGTGTCGAGCGCTTCACGGATCCGGCGACCATCAGTCGAAGAAACGATGCCCTGTGCGACGAGCATGACCAGGTGCGCGTAGTTGATCGCCATCAGCGGCGCAAGAAAGAGCTCCTTGGCGTCTTCGAAGTTCTCGTTGAGGACGTGGTCGACGTAGGCCGGTGCGAACTTCATCTCCGAACAGTATAGGTCGGGTGGGTCGAGCAGGTCGTGTGGGTCGGGATCGCCTGCGGTCTTTACTGAGGAGCGCGAGGCTTCAGCCGAGCGACTCTATAATCGGCGCATGCATCGTCTCATCCTTCTGTCAGTCCTCGTCCTTTCCAGCATTGCGATCGGCGCACAGTCGCGTCCCCAGGACGCGCGTGCGAAAGAGATCTTCAAGCAGCTCATTGAAATCAACACGACCGACACGCCGGCTGGCAGTGTCACCAAGGCCGCGGAAGCAGTCGCCGCGCGGCTGAAGGCGGCGGGGTTTCCCGCGGCGGACGTGACCGTCGCGGGACCGGATCCCCGCAAGTTCAACCTGGTGGCCCGCTATCGCGGCACGGGCACGCGCAAGCCGCTCCTGCTCCTGGCCCACCTCGACGTCGTCGAAGCGAAACGCGAGGACTGGTCCTTCGATCCATTCGTGTTCCTGGAACGCGACGGCTTTTTCTACGGACGCGGCACGAGCGACGACAAATCGATGGCCGCCACCCTGACTGCGAATCTGATCCGCCTGAAAGAGGACGGATTTAAACCTGATCGGGATCTCATCCTGGCGCTGACCGCGGACGAAGAAGGCGGAAACTTCAACGGCGTCCAGTGGCTACTGAAAAACAAACGCGACCTGATCGACGCCGAGATCGCGATCAACGAAGGCGGCTCCGGCCAGATGAAGAAAGGGAAGTACCAGATCAACCAGGTCCAGGCGGCGGAAAAAGTCTATCAGGACTTCCACCTGGAGTCTCGAAACCCTGGCGGCCACAGCTCGCGGCCGGTTCGCGACAACGCGATCTATCACCTGTCGGATGCACTGGGACGGCTGGCGAAGTTCGAGTTTCCCGCCAATCTCGGAGAGATCACGCGGACATATTTCGAGCGCATGGCAGCCTTCGAAGCCGATTCGCGACTCGCGACCGCCATGCGTGCGGTTGCGCAGCCGACGCCGGACCGCCAGGCCGTGCGTCAGTTGTCGGCGGCATCTTCGTACTACAACGCCTTGATGCGAACGACGTGCGTGGCGACGCGCCTCGAGGGCGGGCACGCGAACAACGCGCTGCCACAGCTTGCCGCGGCAAACGTCAATTGCCGGATCCTTCCGGGCGAATCGCCCGCAAGCGTCAAAGCGAAGCTGGAAGAGGCCATCGCCGATCCCAAAGTGACGGTCGCGTTCGTGGACGAGGCCACGCCTAGCCAGCCGTCACCGCTGACGCCGTCAGTCATGGAGCCGATCGAAACGATCAGTTCAGCGATGTTCCCCGGCGTGATTGTCGTTCCGGTCATGGGCACCGGCGCAACCGATGGGCTCTATCTCCGCAATGCCGGCATTCCCACATACGGGGTCGAGGGAATTTTCTACGAGCTCGATGACAATCGCTCGCACGGCCGCGACGAGCGCGTCGGGGTCAAGCAGTTCTACGAGGGCCTGGAATTTCAGTACCGGCTGATCAAGGCGCTCGCATCGAAAGCGGCTCAAGCGTCACGCTGACCGTCAAAACAGCTTTTCGAAATAAATCAGCGGCACGTTCCGGTACACGACGCGACCGACTTCCGCAAAGCCGCAGGCGACGTAGAATCCGCCGGCGCCGGCATCGGCATCGTACGCGTCGAGACGCACAGTGTCGGCGGGCCATGCCTGGGCGATGGCAAGCGCCTGCTCGATGCAGGTCCGCCCGATCCCCTGGCGCTGGACCGCAGGGTCGACGGCCATCGAGAGCAGGTAAACGATCTTCGGCCGCGGCGTGAAGTACGACACGTCGATCGCCCATGGCTTCTTCGACGCCAGCGTCATCGTCGCGACGGGCACGTCACCGCGCTTGGCGACGAAGACCTTCGAGGTGCGCATCGTGTTCAGCACGCCTCGTTCGGTGGACTCGCGCGACCAGTGGCCCTCTCCGTGCAGCGCGCTCAACCGGTCGGCCGCCGCGGTCAGCAGCGTGGCCACACCGGCCGCGTCGGCAGGCGTGGCGAGCGTAAGTACGTCGCTGGTGGCCAGGCTCACTGTCAGTACTCCAGGGTGAAGTCGACACGGTACTTCAGCGGCTGACCGCTGACAAGTCGCCGGTAATTGTCGATAAAGAGCGGCGCGATGTCGGCCGGCAGGCTCAACGCGGCGGTGTGCGACGTGACGAACACGTTCGGCATGAGCCATAAGGGATCGTCCGCGGGAAGCGGTTCCGTCTCGAAAACATCGAGGACTGCTGCCGCCAGGCGGCCCCCCGAGAGCGCGGCCCGCAGAGCGTCGTGGTCGATGACCGACCCCCGGCCGGGATTCACGATGACCGCCCGCGCAGGAAGCGCGGCCAGAAATTCCCGATCGATCAGCCGCCGCGTCGCCACGGTATTGGGCACGATGCAGACCACGTAGTCGAGATCTGCCGCAAAGCGCGCCTCCTCGCCCGTGTGAAAGTACTCGTCGACGTCCCGGCAGTCCCGGCTCGCGCGCGTGTAACCCTTCACGATCATTCCGAAATGTTTGCCGGTTCGGGCCAGCGCGGCGCCGATCGTCCCGACGCCCAGGAGGCCAATCGTCTTCCCGTGCAGTGTCCCCGGCGCTTTCGTGTCCCACTTGTTCAGCTTCTGCGATGCGTACTTCTCGACAATCCTGCGTTCATGCGCGAGTAGATAGCCAAAGACGTATTCGCACATCAGCACGCCAAAGACGCCGCGGGCGTTCGTCAGCAAGTAGTCGCGCCGCAGCGCGGGGTTGAGCAACGGTTCGACACCCGCCCACGTTGCCTGGATCCACTGGACGGCCGGCAGGCGCGGCAGCACCTGCGCGATGAGCGACGGCTCGCCGAACACGAGATCCGATCGCGGCGCGGTCTCGGGAAGGGCTGCGACGTCAGCAGCGGACACGATGTCGAGATCCGGCAGCGCCGCCGCTTCAACGTGCCGCCGGTAGCTGTCGGCATGTCGCGACAGGATCAAGACCTGATGCGTAGAAGTCGGCGCCATCTCAGTGCAGCGCGCCGCGCTTGACGACGCCGCCTTCGACGTCGGCCACGGGATGCGAAACGATGAAGGCCTTTTCGTCGACCGCCTGGGCGATCGCCTTCACCCGGCTGATTTCGAGCCGCGTGACGACGCAGTACAGGATTCGGCGCTCGCGGCCTGTCATACCGCCGTGACCCTTGTAGATCGTGACGCCGCGCTCGAGCTCGCCGACGATCCGCTCGCGGATGACGTCGCTGTCGGGAGAGACGATCGTGATCGCCGTGTACTCCTCGAGTCCGTAGACGACGAAGTCCAGCGTCCTCGCGGCGGCCAGATACGTGAGGATCGAATACAGGGCCGGCTCTACCCCAAGCACCGACATCGCCACGATGAAGAGGGCGATGTTAAACAGCAAGATGACCTCGCCGACTTTGAGCATGCGGCTTCGCTTGCTGATGAGCAGCGCGGCGATTTCTGTGCCGTCGAGGACCGCCTCGCCGCGCACGGCGAGGCCGATGCCGGCACCCAGAAAGAAGCCGCCGAACACGGCCGTCAGCAGCAGGTCGTGCGTCACGTCAGGGAACGGCATAACCGCGAGTGCAACCGCAAGTCCGGCGATGCCCAGCGCGCTGCGGACCGCGAACGCCCGCCCGAGCTGCTTGAATCCAACGGCTACGAACGGCAGGTTGACGATTGGCAGGATGACCGATAGCGATCCCCCGGTGACCTTCACCAAAAGCATCGACATGCCGGTGACGCCACCGTCGATGAAGTTGCTCGAAAGCAGGAAGCCCTTCAGACCGAAGCCGGCTGAGACAATACCGGTCCCGATCAGCAGTCCATTCAGCGTTTCACGGCGCACGCGTGTCACAGCGACCCGATTATTACCGAAGAACGCGCGCCTCCTGGAGCGCCCGCTCCGCCTGCTCGATCGCAGCCAGCGCCGGCGTGTCGCTGCCGCCGACGACGTTGCTGACGAAGATCCAGCTGCGGCTTCCACGGCTGACGTGCCCCACGAGCCACCGGACGATGGCGCCGCCGGCCGTCGAACCAGCACCTGTCTTCGCGCTCAGCACGGTTCCTTCCGGCCATCGTCCGCCGAACGGGTGAGCTCCGGCGGCGTTGACGACCGAACCGGCTGGCTGTCGAAGGATCTCGCGAACCGATTCGATGGCCTTGCGACTGACGGGAAGACTTCCGTCGTAGAGCCGTTCGAAAAAGCGCAGTTGCTCGTCGGGCGATATCGCAAGCGACCCGCCGAGCCAGAAGCTGGTCAAGCCGCTCGACGAGTCCTGGTTGCCGTAGGTGAATCTTGCCAAATACTGACGCTCGCGATCGGGACCGAGCCGCTTCGCTGTTTCCTGAAAGTACCAGACGACGGAGTCGCGCATGGCCGTCGCAAGCGTGTGGTCCTGCCGCCAGAGTGGAAAGTCGACCGGCCGGCCGTCGTACGCGATCTTCTCGTCGACGCCGGAAATCACGCCGGCGTCCAGCGCGGCCAACGCGTGCGGAACCTTGAAGGTCGATTGCGGCGACACGCGCGCGGCGCACGTAGACGACGGCGATCGGCGGATCTGGCCGACGCCGACTTCGTGCAGGATGAAGCACGAGCCAGCCGCCGGCCGCGCCGCTTCGGGCGACACCGCCGACACCCAGACGACACACGCGAGAGCTATTGCACAACGCATCTCAAATCCTTCGACGACATTAGAATGACACGCGATGGCGAGCCACGTCATTCGCGCCCGGGCAGCGCAGGGAACATCCGAAGCAGTCGCCCTTCAGCGCGATCCGGACGTGCTCAACGCCTTCAGCGAAGACGCCGCGCACTTTCCAGGCGGTCACGCCTCAGGCGTGGCGGCTCCGGAAACTGAAGCAGAAGTCGCGAGGCTCCTCCGGGATTCACGTTCCGTCGTCGCGATCGGCGCGCAATCGTCATTGACGGGCGGCGCGACGCCGATGGGCGACGTTGTCCTTTCGACCTCGAGGATGAACCGCATCCTCGAGATCGCCGGCAACCGCGTTCGGGCGCAGGCCGGAGTCACGTTGACGGAACTCGACGCCGCGTTGCGACGCGCGCGACGGTATTACCCGCCCGCGCCGACGTTCACGGGCGCTTTCGTCGGCGGAATCGTCGCGACCAACGCGGCAGGCGCGGCGACATTCAAGTACGGTACGACGCGAGCGTGGGTCGCAGCGCTGACAGTCGTCCTCGTCACAGGAGACGTGCTCGAGATCGAGCGTGGCGCGATACGTGCCGATCCAAGCGGCTGCTTCGAGATCGAGTTGGCGGACCGAAACGTTCGCGTGCCTGTCCCCCGCTATCACATGCCGAAGGTGCCGAAGCTTTCAGCGGGCTACTTCGCCGAGCCGCACATGGACCTGATCGATCTGTTCATCGGGTCCGAGGGCACGCTGGGGGTGATCACGGAGGTCACCCTGCGCGTCGTCCCGGACCGGCCCTCGTTGTGCCTCGCGCTCGTGCCCTTCAGCACGCGACGTGATGGCATCAGGTTCGTCGCCGGCCTTCGCGACGCGGCCATGACCACCTGGCGGACGCGAGACCCTCACGGGATGGATGTCTCGGCGATCGAGCACATGGACGAACGGTGCCTGGCGCTGCTCCGCGAGGACGGCGCCGATCGCCAGTGCGGCGTCGTCGTGCCCGAGGCGGACATCGCGCTGCTCGTGACGCTCGAGCTCCCGCCGGATACGGCCGCAGCCGACGCTTTCGATCAGATCGGTCGATTCAGTGATATCGACACGCCTCTCGCGCGATTCTGCCGTGCGCTCGATGCCGCAGGGTCGCTCGACAAGGTGGAAATTGCAGTCCCGGGCGACGAAGCACGGGCGGCGCAGCTGCTCGGACTGCGCGAGGCGGTGCCGGCGGCCGTCAACGCGCGAGTCGGTCGCGCCAAGGCGGCTGTGGATCCGCGCATCACGAAAACGGCGGCGGACATGATCGTCCCGTTCGACAAGCTGGAGGATATCCTTGCGATCTACGACGAGGGATTCCGGCAGCGCGGCCTCGACGCCGCTGTGTGGGGACACATTTCCGATGGCAACCTGCACCCCAACGTGATTCCGACGTCATACCGCGACGTCGAAGCCGGCAAGGACGCGATCCGCGCGTTTGGAAGAGATGTCATTCGCCTGGGTGGATCGCCCCTCGCCGAGCACGGCGTGGGACGGCATCCGGTCAAGCAGGAGCTGCTCGAGGCGTTGTACGGACCGGAAGGCATCGCTCAGATGCGTGCGGTCAAGCGAACCTTGGACCCCGACTTCAAGCTTTCGCCTGGTGTAATCTTTTCTCCATGAGCCTTGCGGTTCGCGCGCGCGCGATTCCAGCCTTCGCCGTGGCGTTGCTGATCGCCCTGGCTCCGCTGGCCAACGACCTCTGCGCCCGGACGTGCGAGTCGCCGGCAGATGCCGCGTGCCCGGTCCACTCACCGAAACCGGTGCCGCGCTGCGCGCACGATCACGACGTGATGAGCGCGGATCTTCGGCGAGCAGCCCCGTGGCCGATGGCGCCGGCTGGACAGCCCGCCGCGATCGTTGTCTCTGGCCCCTTCTTGTGCGGCGACGGCAGCGCAGACATCACGCCGAGCCGATCCGTCCGTCGACCGCCACATATTGCGGAGCCGCTGCCCGCGCTTCGAATCTGATCCTCATCCGCTGATCGCGCTGCTCATCGCCGGACAGGCAAACGTGTCTGGCATGGCCGTCCACGTCTCGGAGATTCAGATGCGAACGTGTGTGATTTTCTGTTCGGTATTCCTGTCGGTCGTCCCGGCGCGGGCGCAGGATCATTCGCAAGACCAGCACCAGCACTCGTCCACGTCTTCGTCGTCGCCATGGATGGTCATGACGGATGGCGTGCTCTTCGCGTTCTTCAACCATCAGGGAAGCGACCGCGGCGGCACGGAATTCAAGTCGACGAACTGGTGGATGGCGATGGCGTCGCGCGATGCTGGTCGGGGCCGACTGACCTTGACCGGGATGCTCAGCCTCGACGCTCTCACTGCGACGCCACAGGGGTACCGGCTTCTTTTTCAGGCGGGTGAAGAGTACCAGGGTCAGCCCATCGTCGACCGGCAGCACCCGCATGATTTTCTGATGCAGGCCGCCGCCGTCTGGCGCGTGCCGGTTGGCGATTCGACGGGCGTGACCATCGCCGGCGCGCCGGTCGGCGAGCCGGCCCTTGGACCCGTGGCGTTCATGCATCGGCCGTCGGCAGCGGAAAATCCCTCGGCGCCGCTCGCGCACCACACGCTCGACTCGACACACGTCGCGATGGGCGTCGTCACGGCGGGCATCGATCATGGTCCGTGGGCATTTGAGTCGTCGCTCTTCAACGGCCGCGAACCCGACGACAACCGGTGGGACCTGATGGATCCCGGTCCGCTCGACTCGTGGTCTGCGCGCGTCTGGTTCAAGCCGACCTCCGAATGGCAATTTCAGGCGTCGTACGGATTCCTGACCAAGCCCGAGGCGGCAGAGCCAGGCGACGTCAAACGGACGACGGCGTCAGCCGCATGGTTCAGGCGCCGTCCCTCCGGTTTCACGGCTGCGAGCGTCGCGTTTGGACGAAACGTCAAGCAGGATGGAACGTTCAACGCGTTTCTCCTGGAAGCGACGGACAAGCGTGGCAGTTGGTCGACCTTCGGGCGAGTGGACGTCGTGCAGGTGGAAACCGGGCTGCTGTTGACCGGCGTTGCGGGACTCGACGAACCGCCCAGCACCGTCACCGCGTTGACCGGTGGCGTCGTACGCGACTTCGCGCGCTGGGGCCGCTTCGACTGGGCTGCGGGCATCGATGCCACGCTGAACCTTGTGCCCGACCAGCTGCGAAGCGCGTACGGAGATCATCCGCTGTCCTTCATGGTGTTTCTCCGCGTGCGCAGCCCGGAGAGCCACATGGGTCGCATGTGGAACATGGTGATGTCGCAGCCGATGCGGTAAGAGGCCTATCGGGTTCAGGGTTCAGAAGTACAGGATGCTGAGTGCGTCGCCCTGAACCCGACGTCAAGCCACCAGCACTGCGACCGCGACGAGCGTAAGACCGGCGACGAGGAATCCGACTGCAAGCGGGTCCGGCTTCGGCACGTCGAGGTCCGCGACCAGATCCAGATCCGCTGCGACCCGGTCGAGGATTCTGGCCAGGCCCGACTGTGCGGCCAGCGATCGCCAGATGGACGCAACGAGCATGGTCCATCCCACGCCAAGGGTGGCGCGCGATCCGACGCCACTCCCAACCGGTCCGGCGATTCGCGGCACCAGGAAGAACGACACGACCAGGATCGCGGTCGATACAGCGGCAACGAAGCGGAGGCGCGCGGTTTCGCGCTCGGTAGACTGCCGGACGAGCTCGAGACGAATCGCGCGCTCGGCGCGCTCGCGCTCCATGTCAATGCGCTGACGTTCGAGCTCGAGGCGCTTGGAGTCCCGGTCGAACGTCTCTTTCAACGCCGCCACGACGACGCCGGCCAACCGAGATTCCAGGCCCTGCAGGCCGGGCGGCTGCATCAGCTGACGCGATTCGACTTCGCCTTCATCGGACGGACGGGCGCGCCTCAGACGGACGAGATCGTGAATGCCGAGCGCAGCGTCGATGAGCCGGAGCCAGGGAACGGCCATGACCGATTATGAACGCGATTTGAGCCAGCGATCGCGGAACGCCTGCTGGGCCGGTGAAATCGCGTCCGCGGGCACGACCTCGAGATGTGGGTTCTCTTTCAGCGTCACCGACGTCGTCTTCGCGACACCGGATCGATCCACGAACACGACAGCCACCGAATCGCCAGGCTTGTGACGCGCGAGCACGGCGTCGAGGTCGCCCTCGGCCTTCAACGGGTGTCCATCCAATTGCTGGATCTCGTCGTCCTGATCGATCCCGGCCGTGTACAGAGGCCACATGGGCGATACGAGCGCCGCGACGTGCGCGCCATTGCGAAAGTCGAGCCGCACGTCGCCGAGCCACGCATGCCCGGCGTGCGACCGGCGTACCGTGAATCCGGCGCGCGCGAGGAGCGCCGTGTAATCGGCCGAGTCGTGGCCCTGAATGAAACGGGCAAAGAAATCCTTGGCAAATGCACCATCACCACTGACCTCGGCCAGCGTGGCCTCGGCGTCCGCCATGGTGTACGGCCGGTCGACGTACCCTTCGCGGCCGCCGCCCGTTTGACCGAACTTCCGCCACATCGCGCGCATGAAGTCGTCGAGCGCCACGCGGCCGTCCGTCCTGCCGCGCAGCGACAGATCCATCGCGAGCGCGACCGCGCCGCCAAACGGGTAGTACGAGATGACGGTCGTGGACCAGTTCGTGCGATCGATCGGCCGGCCCCCGTCGATGAACGGGGCCATCTGGCTCATTTGCTCGGCCGATCGAACCAGGCGCCCGCTGCCGAGCATCACCGTTTCGACGAGGCCCGTGAGTGTCCGAGCGGTCGAGGTCAAGTCGACCAGGCCGGCCCGCTGGAGCGCGAGCGGGCCGTAGTACTGCGTGAACCCTTCGGCGAGCCATAGCTCGCCCGACAAGTTCGCGCGATCGAAATCGAACGGCTCC
>AR_comb_assmDRAFT_10619528_pt1 | contig 14442 bp, 23 predicted proteins | sample ArasoioldDNA_FD_10543 | JGI IMG/M metagenome (IMG submission 10543) | reverse complement strand
GACCCTGCGGCGGGCGAGCCGCCAGGATGGACTGGGGCTCGGTCTCGATCCCTTTCATTGTCCTCGCGACTCGCATCATGGCGATCGCCTTCTTGTCGAGGATGTTGCCCTACTCAATCCCTCGGTACCAGCCGGCGGGCGGGGGCGCCTGCTGTTGAGCCCGGGTCCAGCCGCGACCGCGCAGGCAGGCTCGGTAGGCGTCCTCGAGAAAGATGCCGTACTGTGGGCTGGCCTCTTTCGAGCAGGCGGCGCTGTCGCGGTTGAAGTCGTCTTGGGACGCGTCGGTCTTCCCCCAATAATGAAGCCCGCAACCACCGAGGCCGGCAAGGAGTACGAAGGCCACCAAGGCTCGGCGCGTCTGTGTCATGGCGCTCCCAGCGCGATTCGAACATGGACGTCGCGCGGGTCGAGGGCAAGCTTTGCGGCGACCTGCTCGACGACCTGGGTCACGACCTGCCGGAATGCGCTGTTCAGCAGACGATCGACGCTGGTCGCGGCGCCAATAGCTACGCTCTCGTCGCGACTGCCCGCGCTGAAGACGTTGTCAAACGCGATGTCACCGCTTTGCACACGAACGAGCGTCACCTCGAGCGTGACCGACCGGCGACTGACTACGTTCCAAAAGCCGACGTCGTTCGTGATCTCGAAGACGAGCACGCGACCTCCGAGAACGTAGGGGATTCCGGCCCGTTCGCCGGCAGCGCGCATGTCAGCGATCCTGTCCTTCGTGAGGATCTTTGCAATAGGCCTGCTCTCAACGCCAGCCCGGTTGAACTCTTCGACGAACAGCATCTGGAGGAGGTCTGCCACCGGCACGAATTCCTGGCCCTTGTACGTCAGTCCGAAACGCCATGCACCCTGACGCATCACGTACGTCAGATTGTCCGGATCCGATTGGACAACGGAGGCGCGCCGATCTTCAGGTTTCGCAACACCGAGGACGATCCCCTTGAGCCTTTCGACCTCCGGTAAGCGATACAGAGCGGGTGAATAGCTCATCTCCAGCGACCGGGTGCAGCCTGCCAACAAGGCCAGCGCGAGGAGCGACACCGCCAAGCCGGTCCCCAAACGGTCAGCTCGCATAGTCGCTTCCTGCTCCGATCTCAAGTTCATCGCCCCCTTCCTGCAGCCTCTTGAGCGCCGCTTCGAGGAGTGCCCGGATCTTCCCATCAGGGGCCTCGGCCCGGGTCCGCTCCCGCTGGCGGGTCCGTTCGCGGCGGCAACTGGCCGAGCAGGCCGTCTGTCGGCCGCGGAGGTCCGCCTCACCGCAGACCGGGCAGTGCCGCCCAGACCCTACCACAGGCGTGCGCACGCTTTCTGCGGAGCCGCTTCTGGGGGCGCGCGGGCAAGCGCGGTCCAGGCCGTCATCACCGGCCGCGCAGAGGGAGCCGAAGCGGATAGGTCTCGACCGCGCCGCACGGCGGCTGACACCGCGAGCACAGCCAGCACTGTGGCCCCGGGTTCGCAAACGTTCGACCGCAGCCCAGGCATCGCCGGGGGGCGGGCGCGGCGCGGGCGAGGAAGCGACGCTCGTAGGAAGAGAGTCGGCTCATCGCCGCGGCTCCAACCCGAGGGTACCCGCCGCGTATGCGAGCCAGGCATCTAGCACTTGCGCGCGCATCAATGGCGGGCAGCCGACCATCGTTGAGAAGTACGGGGCGCGGGCCGCCGATCACGTCGTCGAGGTCCGCGATCTGCTGGTGCCACGTCTCTGCGAGCCGCTGCGCGGTGCGGACCGCCCGAATCAGGTCCGGCGCCATCCGCCGTAACGCGACCTCGCCTGCCTCAATCGCCTCATTCCGTCGACGCCGCGCCGCCGTCTCCTCCGCCGCGGGGCCGATCTCGTAGACTTCGTGAGCGGCGAGCAGCTTCCCCTCCACGGCAACGAGCTGGCGTCGGGTCTGCAGTCGCTCGAGGGCGCCCACCTGGCGCGTCTCGGTATACGGCACGTCGACCTTCACACTCTCGGCCAGGCCGCTCGGGCGGATCACGTGCGAAGCGTTCCCGTCGCACCGTCGCCACCGCGACGAACCCCGAGGCCAGCGCCCGCAGCTGCGCCGCCTCGGCGGTCAGGCGCTCCACGGCGTGGTGCGTCTCGCGCAGCGACGGACGGCCGTCCGGTCCAGACTCAGGCTTCCGCGTCGTCGTCGCTATGGAGGGCCTCCTCGCGCCGCGGGGCGCGCGGCGGTTCGATCGGCGTAGGTCTGAGCTGCGTGAGGAGCTGCTCGACGAGCGGCAAGTTGATGGCCCAGATCATGGGCGAGGTGAGCGGCGGGAAGTGCTCGGCCGCGAGTTGGAGGCCCTCGACCGCCTCACCGCCCTCGCCTGCCGCCCTGACGGCGGGGGGAGGGAACGCCCTCGGCGTTCAGCCGGTGGGCGATGCGCGACGTCCCGTCGCCTTGCGCGTACATCGTGAAGATACGGTGGACGACGCGGGCCTGGCCGGGTTGATCTTCCGGACGGTGTGCAGGCGCTTCGGCTGCCCGTCGGCCGAGCGTGGGGCCGAGCACGGCCACGTTGTCGGGGCCATAGATCTTGGCGCCGGCGTCCATGATGGTCTTCAGCACGTAGGCGGTCTCGATCTGTTCGCGCCCGAGCCGCGACTCCTCGGACATGATCAGGACCTGGAACGGCGGCGTCGGATCGAATGCGTTCAACAGCCGGAGCAGGCCGGGTCGCTTCTTGAACTCCGCCCCGCTGATGCCGTCGTCCACGTAAATGTGCTCGTCGGCCACCGTCCAGCCCTTGCGCGTGGCATAGGCGCGTGCGTGCTCGATCTGCCGGGTGACCGACTTCGCCTCCTCGGTGACATCTTGCTCGGTGGACTTCCGGCTATAGATCGCCGCCGTGATCATGACCGCCTCGTCGATAGCATGCCGGCCTCGGCGACCGTGATTTCGGCCACGTCCGGCGCCTTCAGGGCGTTGGGGACCCCGTGGCGCCCGAGCCAAATGGCGGCGTCGGCGGAGTGATCCTCGAGCCACTGGTAGTTCAATCGCAGGAAGCACCGCCGGCCTTCATACTCCACACTCAGCGTATGCAGCCCCTCGAAGGCTCTCGCCAGGCCGACCGGCGGCTCCTCAGTCACGATCAGCCCCTCCGCCGTCAGGTGCGCCGTGATCGCGTCGATCTGGGCTCGGACGTCTTGGGCCGGAGTACCCAGCCAGGGCTTCTGTCCTTCAGGCCGCTCGGTGGTCTTGCTCATTGGTCAATCCCTCCTCGCGGGATGGCGTGTCGATTCCGGATCGCCCCGCGCGCCGATCTCGGGGTCGTCCGTCTTGGCTTGCTCGGCTCGGTTGGCGCCCGCCTCGCGCCGGAAGAGGCCGGGTCGCCGCTTCGCTTGCGCCCATCGCTCAGGGCGTCAACGGGGCATGCTCGGCCCGCACCCGCGCGACCTCCTCGTCGGGATCGTCGCCGTTCAGGTTGGCCAGAATCCGCGCCAGGATCAGCATGTGCTCAATTTGCTGGTCGGAGAGAAAGGCCAGGGCCCGGCCGACCCGCGCGAGGCCGGGCGCGTGGTGATCGGAGCAGTCGCCGCACACGAGGGCTTGGCCCGCCACGACGTCTACGCCGCACGGGTCGGTCCGCGTGCCGCAGAACGCGCATGGGTCGTTGCTGATCGACGGGTTGATGATGAGCCGCAGCGTCCGCTCGTCCCTTATGTTCGTCATCGTGTCCTCCCTTCGGCGCGCTGTATCAGGAATCGGCCGATTTCGTGAAGAAGTCGGCCAACCGATGACCGACCGCGATTGACACGAGCCCGGGGCATCACTGGCCCGCCTTCTTGCGCCCCTTGCGCTTGAGCACCCGGGCGAGGCTCGCCGGGATCGGCTCGGTGCGAAAGTAGTCTTGCAGCACGCGCGCGACGAAGTCCTGCAGGTCGTCATCCAAGGCCAGCGCGTGAACCTTGGCCTGCATCACTACGCCTCGGAGTAGGCGAATCGTAACCTTCACCAAGTCTGCATTGCTGTCTGCCATGGCCTCGGTCACCTTCCCGGGTCGCACCCCCGTCATACGGCTAGCCGTACAGATACGTCAACAGCCTGAGCCGTCTACCCTCCTCGGCCTCGTGCTGCCCCCTCCATTCAGTCGTGGAAGTCGGCTTCGAGCTGACGCGAGTTTTGGCCTCAACACAGACGAACGTAGGCCCGCCGTTTTTGGGCTATCCTGCCCGACGGTATGCCCTATTCGGTGATGGTCGGATAGACTTCGCGGGAAGGACGAGACGCGAAGTGGGTAGAAGGCCGAAGGCGGGACCACCGAGCATGACGGGGCGCCGCGTAGCATTCGCGCTCCTTGTCCTCTTCTCGGGGCTTGTACGGCCTGATCCGGTACCGGCTCAGAGCAATTTCGAGATCCAGGTCTACGGCTCCGAAACGGTGGCTGCCCGCACCACGATGGTGGAGCTTCACAGCAATGTGACCGCCGACGGCACCACGCAGACGGTAGACGGCGTGCTCGGCGCGCAGGGGGCCTTCCACGAGACGCTCGAGATAACCCAGGGAATCACGTCCTGGTTCGAGACTGGCTTCTACGTCTTCACCTCGATCCAACCCGACACAACATGGGAGTGAGTGGGCGACCACATCCGCCCGCGTGTGCGGGCGCCCGAGCACTGGCATCTTCCCGTTGGTCTCAGTCTCTCCACAGAGATCGGGTATCAGCGGCGCTCCTTTTCGGTGGACACTTGGACGCTCGAACTACGGCCGATCATCGACAAGCAGTGGGGTCCCTGGTACGTCTCGATCAACCCAGCGCTAGAACGAGCCATCACCGGCGAGAACTCGAACAAGGGCTTCGAGTTCTCCCCAGCCGCCAAGGTCTCATATGGCGTGACGTCCAAGGTAGCCATCGGACTCGAGTACTATGGCTCACTAGGGCCGCTTGGGCACTTCGATCGATCCCGCGACCAGCAGCATCAGTTATTTCCGGTGCTTGACCTCGATCTGGGCCCTAGGTGGGAGTTCAACGCCGGAGTAGGGTTCGGGCTCACGCCGAGTACAGATCGGCTCATCGTCCAGATGATCCTGGGATATCGATTCGACTGGAGCGGTGGACACAAGTAGGCCTGGAACCTCGCCGTGCTTCGTCTTTGGCTAAGGTCGCTTGACGCCGGAGCGCACGCGTCCTTCGCGAGGCTCTCCATGCGTCCACGACGCGATCTGGGCGCGCATGGTGACTCCGCCAGCCATCTTTGCCCGGCCGGGCGTCAAGACCGAAGTAGATGACAATGGTGTAGCAATAGCCCGCAGTAGAGACGAATAGCCGCTCGGTCTGTGCGTTGTCTGGCTTCATCTGCTCTGAATTGGCGCGCGCCCGACAGCACGACGACGATTCCGAGCGCGAATCGAATCGCCCGCTTGATTCTCGCGTCGTGCTCGTTCGTCATATCATTCGCCGTCTCGTCTTTGCGTCCTCTCGCGCTCGATCTCGCCCCGCATGTCGTCGTACCACGCGAATACGATGATGGCGCAACAGGCGACGAGCAGGGCCAGCGCGAAGAGGACGATGCCTATGCGGGCTCTGGGTTCTAGGTCGCGGCCGCGGGGCTCACGTGGCTGATTCGCCTGCCGCAGGTTGGTGCCGTAGCGGCGCCGTTCGTTGGCTTGGGGTGGTCCCGTCATCGCCGCCTCGCGACCCACCACACCGGCGAGGTGGATCGTGCGACGCACCGTCACTCGGCTGGCGCCGGCGGCTTGCGCACGCTCAGCACTGGACACGGGGCCAGACGCACCACCCGATCGGCGACACTCCCGAGGAGCACGCGGCTCATCCCACTGCGGCCATGGGTCCCGATGACGATCAAGTCAGCGCGCTCGTCGCGGGCCAACCCCACGATCTCCTGGTCCGGAACGCCGGTGCGGAGCGTCGCCCGGGCCGTGAGTCCCTCGGCGCGCGCCGAGGCGATCCAGTCATCAAGGGAGGCCGTGGCCCACTTGCGGGCCGCGCTCTGGATCTCGCTGGCGCTCTGCGTAATGAGAAACCCCTCGCCGAACGACGGACCTCGGTGAGCACGTGCGCCAAAATCAACTCGCTCCCAGAGGCGGCGCCGATCCGCTTGGCCAGGCTCCAGGCGTCCTGCGCGCAGTCCGAGAAGTCCGTCGGCACGAGGACGCGCGTGAACATCGCGGGGCGAGTCCTAACCATCTAGTAAGCGCCGTAACTTACCCGCATGGTCCCCGTGCTTCCGGAGTCTGCGCCAGCGAGCCAGCCCGAGCGCCGTGGCTCCCGCGCCCCAAAGCAGAAGCGTAGTCGGTTCCGGCGTGACCGCGTCGAAGGCGAAAGAGCCGATCCCACCGAAAGGCGACGAGCGTCCAGCCCCGTTCACAAGAATCGTGTCGTTGGCCAGCGGATTGAACGACTTCCGCTCACTCAGTTGGGTGCCATCGCGGACATCCACGAATTGCCCTTCATCGACGCCCAGGACGAAGCCGACCCCCGAGCTCTGGCCGCCGGCCGAAACGAAACTCGCGTTGTTCGCGAGGAGCAAGAAGAGGGCGTACTGCTTAATCCACGGACCATCGGCGTGGACCTTGAAACTGTAGGTATAGTCCGTAAAGAGGGTAACGGGACTATTGCCGAACGTCAGACGGAAGCCGCTCGGACCGTATGGCGAGCTTGGCGTGACAGCGACGAACTCGGCCGGAATGTCTATGAAGCCAGTTCCGAAGATCTCCCGGTCCCCCGAATACGTGAAGTCCGAGACGGTCATGACGCCAATTCGGCATCCATTCGACAAAGCGATGTAGTCGGCCACGGTGCCGGGCACGCAGGTCGGGACGGCGTAGGCGGCCGTACTGAGTGCGAGTAAGCAGAGCATGGTGAGCACAGTACGCATGGGCGGCACCTCCCGGCGGGGAGTATACCCCGCCTCGAACGCTTGCATCTCGCGACATTGGTGAACGCCTTGTAGCGTGTCCGCCGAGCGGGTTCCTGCATCTAGGAGTGCTCGAACCGCAGCGTGGCGACGGTGATCGGATATCGCCGTTGTGCGTGGCCAGACGTCGAAGGTGACGCCGCGCGGAGGTCGCGATCATCCAGTTGGTCCCGATGTAGCTCCACCCCCGAGACGAGGGCGACCTGCACCGCACGGCGGCCCGGCTTAGCTCCGGCCTCGCAAGGGGGGCATCAGGCCAGCGCCTCGATAGCCGCGCGCAGTTGCTGGGCCGCGTGCTCGTGCTGCGCCAAGGCATTGCGGAACAGCCGGGTGATCGACGCCAGAACGTCGCCCGTTGCCCCGTTCAAGCCGGACCGCACGACCCCGTTGTCCACCATGGTGGTGACCGACATCGAAACCGCGTCGGCCGCCACCATGGGCGGATCCCGGCTTTCTTCAGGAGCTTCTTCTCCTGCTCCTGCTTCCGCGCCGCCGCCCTGCAGCCGTTTAGGCTCGTCTCCCGGCGCGCTGCCGCTCGGCATTCTCGCAATGCTGCAGCGCCGTGATCGCTCTGCACTTGTCACGCTCGAGAAGTACGAGATCTGCCGTGGATGTTCCATGGCTTCGACTACCTGCGACTCCTCACGGCCGCTCCGGCGGCCCGGATGGTTGGGGTTCTCGCCGCGATGGAGCATATCGTCGCCCAGCAGGACGGGAAGCTTCGGTTCCTTCAGGTCGTCGCGGAACTGTCGAAAGCGTTCGCGCTCTCGGTGCCCCACGACGACGCGGTCCACATCCGGGACGAAGTCGCTTCTTCCAGACGGTCCGGGCCGCCCTTGTGAAGTCCACGCCGCCCATCGGACAGGCCAAGGAGAACCTCGACGCTGCGATCCGCCAAATGTCGAAGGTTGTGGCGCCGGGCGGGGTCGTGGACATCTTCTCCGCGGCGGGCCTCAAGATGCCGGACATCTCGATCCTGTCCGACGAATTTCTCGAAGACATCTGTCAGCTGCCTTATCGAAACCTCGCGGCCGAGGTACTCCAGAAGCTCCTGAGCGACGAGATCAAAGTGAGGCAGCGGAAGTACCTCTTCAGAGCCGGGAGTTCTCTGAAATGCTAGCGGAGGCCATCCGCAAGTACCAAAATCGCTCGATCGAGGCGGCCCACATCATCCAGCTGATCGAATTGGCCAAGCAGATTCGGGAGGCTCAGCGTCGAGGCAAGGACCTCGGGCTATCCGAAGACGAACTAGCGTTCTAACGACGCCCTCGGGGTCAATGACACGCCGTCAAAGTCCTCGCAGAGGAGAACCTGCGCATCATAGCAGGCGAACTCGTCGAGACGGTGCGTCGAAACGTGACCGTCGACTGGGCCGTGAAGGAGACGGCCCAGGCCAGGCTTCGGGTGTTGGTCAAGCGAATTCTCCGAAGGTATGGCTGCCTTCCCGACAAGCAAGAGAATGAAACTGTCCTTGAGCAGGCAGAGCTACTAGGCTGTCAAAGCACGGCCAGAATGCGGGGCGCGACCATTGCTGTGTCCGTCTGCGGTGGTGGTGAGGACATGCCGTGACCGCGATTGCTATTGAGCTCATTCGCCTCCATGGCGAGGAACAGTGGAGCGAGGTGGGGCAATAGGTGGCTAGACCACGTCGATGTAGTGGGCTTCCTACGGTTCTTAGCAGCCTATTGGGTCCCGGTCTGGCTAGAGAACAGCCACTCGATCGAACGCGAGGATGGGCAGTACCCACGTCACTTCGTCAGCTCGATTGGGGGGCGGTTCTCTGCGAGGTAACCAAGAACGAGGTTCGGCGGCTCTGCAGTCCCTGGCCTGACTGCTCGAACATCAACAGTGATTCCGCGCGCCAGGCGCCGGGTGCGCATCTCGTCGCTCTTGGCTATGAAGGGACATTCGACCTGCTGCTTAAGCACTGCATCACGCTAGCACGATGATTACGAAACAGGCGAAGACAGGGCCAGCGCGAAGAGGGCGGAGGCCAACGCGGGTCGCCGGCTCCACATCGCGGAAGCCCCGCTCGCATCGCCCATCTTGCATCGTTGGCGTCGCGCCGCCGGGGGGCGAACCCACAGAGTGATGAAAAGCATAGAGGACGATCCCGAGCCATTTGCTAAGGTCCGCGGGGTAGTTCGTTGAAGCTTCGAGCGCAACTACCTGACCGTCTGATCATCCGGTCGCGGTCAGTGGAAAGCGCGTCGTCAACGCCGTGAAAATGTCCGGGGGGGCCGTGGCCTACTGCCGATGGACGACAAACGAGGCCGTCAGGCTGCCGTTGCAATCGCTGCCGAGGTAGGACCCGGTGAGCTTGTCGCCGCCCGATTCGATGACCGCGACGCCCCCGAATTCCCCCTCACAGGGTTGGAGTTGTCGCGCCGTCCATTCGCGAATCCCCGAGGCGCTGATGGTGCCCTTGACGCTGCCCGCGGTGCCGCCGCTGTCGTCCACGTGCCCACGACCTGATCGCCGCTCTGAACGAGCGTAAAGACGATGCGCACAGTGAACACGTGGCCTTGAGTGTTCCCAGTGATTACGCCGGCATACGTGCCCGACAAACCTCCGGCCCGGGCCGTCTTCGCGCCGGAGGGGCTAGCTTGGGGCGTAGGCGCCTCGGGCGCGATGACCTTGTACGCGATCCCGTTGATGATGTACTCGTTACGGAAGCACGGCCCAGCAAGATGGGGTTCCGTGATGCCGACCACCTGCACATAGTCCGCGCCGAGTGCCACGGCCTTATTGCGGAGTAGGGAGTAAGCGCCCTCGTAGTTTCCGCGGCTACCGTATGCCCCGCAGCCGCTTCCGTGCGTAGCGGTGATCGCGCCGATCTCCTGGAATCCGGCGCCTGGGGCCTGTCCGCCGGTTCGGATGCGAGCTGCCTCCGGCGCGACCACGACAGGAGCAGCCGAGCAGCCCATGACGAAGAGCAGGAGCGCGCCGACGACAAGCGACCGATGGACTATCAGCGTCCCCTCCTTTTCTCGGCGGGAAGAACTTGGCGATCGTCACAAGCTGCTGCCCGCCGCGAAGCCCAGCCCGGAGAAGCCTAGCACGGCGCGGGGCCTGTCCTGGACCGGCGACAGCAGCGTGTAAAGCACAGCCAGAGCTTGGTAAGAAATCTCTTGATGAGTCATGCTGGAAAGTCCCGACTTTGAAGAATCAGGAGGATAGTCAATGATCCGTGACTCAAATCCCTCTCCTGGCTGCGGGCACCGCGATGCACGCCGGCTGGCGTGGCTTTTCCTACTGACACTCGTGATTCTGTTGCTTCCGGTTCTGGCTATCGCAGCGTGCCGCTATGAATGGGACTGTTCGCGCGGCTACCCATGTCGGCAGGTGCCGATCTGTGAGAGTCCGCTCGACGTCCCGCCGGTCCCGCCCCCGGGGATCTCTCCGATTCCGCCGCCGACTATCCAGCCCATTCCGACCCCGACGATGCCGCCCGTTGGAACACAAAGCTGTCAGCCGAGGTACTTGTGCGACGGCATGGGCCAGTGCGGTTGGAGAACCGTGTGTCGGTAAGGCCGCCCAACACCGATGCGGCCAAAGCGCGGCGGGAGCGCATCATCTTTCGGCTCTTTGCCGAGGCCTCCGGCCTGCCGATTCGTCTCTGTTCCATCCGGAGTCGGCCGGTGCCCGAGCCGGACATCCGCTGCCGGATAGACGGTGAGGGACACGTAGCATTTGAGCTCGGGGAAGTGGTCTGCTCGAAGTTCGCCGAAACCACATTCCAACGCCAGCCGCTCCGCCAGCGCTTCGCCGAGGCATACGAGAAGCTGCCAGCACGGATTCGGTTGGATCTCGAGAGCGGACTCGGTGGGCCGCCGCTTGTCTTTGTGGCATTTGCGGCTGGGACCTCGCCGGGTCAGTGGCGGCATGCGATCCCAGCCATACTCAGCACCCTCGCCGAGCGCGCTGGCCAGTTGCTCCATGAGCAAGAGCTGCCGGTGTGGCAGATCCCGGCACTCAAGGACCAGGTGCTTGAGCTGCGAGTGCACCGCGGATCCCGGCCTGCGCTTCACATCATGGAATTGACCGAGCTCCGCGACGAGACCGTGGCACTGCTTGAGAAGAAATTCGGCAGCATATACCGGAGCGCGGATCCGATCGAGCTGGTCGCGTACTACATTTCGCAGCCGCCGCCTCGCCGGGGCCCCTGGCGCGAGGACACGGCGGCCTTTGTCACCGGCCGCCTGCCCGCGTCTCCGTTCAGGCGCGTCTGGGTCTTCGATCACTTCACGCGGCACATCCCTCTCGTGGTTCCATCGCCAAGCTCAGGGACATGAGGCGCTCTTTGGTATGATCGACAGGATTCTCACGCGCCGATAGCCTCGCGGGCCTAGGGTCTGCAGCCCGAAGAGCCGCTCCGGGAAGTCTCTATTCGCGGGCTGCCCAAATTTCCGGGCGGCCGGCGTGGCTGCCCTTCATGCCTTGGCGCGCCCGGTGTTTCCGTACCCTCACTAAGCCCGTGGTGATCCCTAGGTGGAGAGCTGTGAGCTCGCACGCGACGCCATCCACGCGCCGATCTATCCAGCGCCATTTTTCTAGTGCCCCCTTCAGGCGTTCGCGTTTCGCGGCTCTGGTTGCCTTCGCCACCTCCTCCTCGGCCGTCTGTGTCGAGGCGCCCTCCTTCATCGGCGAGCGGCCCGGGAGTGGTGCTAGATAATCCAGGCACACCTCGATCGCGCTCTCCCGCGCCAGCACCCAGGCGTTTGGAGTCTTCTCCTTCATTAGATCGCGATACTCCTCAAGGGCATTGTCAGCTACCCGATACGCTTGTTCGTAGACGAACAACACTAGCTCGTCCGGAAAGGTCGCCCGAGGCCCGCGGCGGGCAACCTGGGCGGCTCCCCACAGTTGATTGATGAGCTTACTAGCGCGTGCTTGGTCTCGTTCCGACGCATTCGTGTCTTGGCGAATGCGCCAAGCACGGAGGAGAGCGCACAGCACCTCAAGCGCACGCTCGTCGACGTGATCGCGGACGGGCAGAGGTTCGAACTTCCTTTTGGCGGCTAGCATAGGCCCTCCTAAACGTTACAGTAAGTCTTCTCATCTGAAACACCGAACTCGTTGAGCTTATAGAGTTAGGTAGTGACACACGTCTGGCCATAATGGTACACAAACGTTACGAGGATGACCACAGTGCACTTAATAAGGCTAGAGGAGGCGGGTCGCCTATTGCAACTGAATCCGGCGACTCTGCGCCGGCGTGTGAAGTCGGGTGACTGGCCCGCGTACAGAGTCGGCAAGCGGGGCTGGAGGCTCGATCTCGACGAAATCCTACAGCACACGCGGGCGAACCGCGAGAGGCCGGATGTCCCAACGCGGAGCGCCGAGTGACCGACCCGGCTCTGTGCATGCGGGAGCCGAGGCGCGCATGAGCGATGCAGAGCTGACGATCGCCGCCGTCCGCGCGCGCGGATGGCAGGTGGTGAAGCTCCGCGGCAAAAAGCCCATAGGTAGGCACTGGGAGATTACGGCAGACGCTGACAAAGTGGCGCGCTGGATCTCGGCCGGGCACAACATCGGGCTCGTCTGCGGACCGTACACGGGGGTGGTGGTGCTCGATCCCGACTGCGTGGAATGGGCCGATATGCTCGATACCCTCGAGCAGCCGTGTTTCCCGTGGGTGATTACGGGCTCGGGCCGGCTGCACTACTACGTGCAGTGGGAGCCGGATCTGCCTGCCAAGCTCATGTGGCACGGCGGGATCATTGGTGAGATTCAACGCGGCCCGGGGCAACAGCAAGTGGTGATGCCGCCGAGCATTCACCCCGCCACCGGCGCGCGCTACCGCTGGGTCACCGAAAGCCTGGGCTGTCTCTGCGAGCCGGTGAATCCGGTGACGGACGACCTTCCGAAACTGCCGGGTCTCTGGCTGGCGTACCTCCGAAGCTATGTCTACCGCTGACACACTTGAGGCGCTTCGCACGGCCGCGCTCCGTCAACCCGGCGCGGTCGAGCGTACCGGGATCATTAAGTTTCAGTGCCCCGCGTGCGCGGCGGAAGGCCACGACACCCACCAGGACAACGCGGTGTTGTTTCTGGACGACGGCAAGTGGGGCTGTGCGGTGGCCTCCATCGCGACCACGCACGGGCGCGCCCACTGGGAAGCCATCGGTCAGGCCCTCGGAGCGCTGACACACCGCTCCGCGAGCAACCCGGAGGCGCCGTGGCCGGCGCCTGAGCCGCTGCCTGAAACGCAGCCGGCCGTGCCGCCCTTCGACGTGGACGCGCTCTTGCCCGCCCCCCTAGCGGCGTGGGTGCGCGACATCGCCCACCGGATGCAATGTCCAGTGGAGTTCGTCGCGGTGCCCGCAGTGGTCTCCGCAGCGGGAGTCTTGGGCCGCCGGCTCGCAATCCGCCCCAAGCGGCTTGACGACTGGACGGTGGTGCCGAATCTGTGGGGCGTGATGATCGGTCCGCCCGGCGTGATGAAAAGCCCGGCGGCTGAGGAGGCCCTCAAGCCAGTCCGGCGACTTGTGACCGCAGCGACCACCGCCCACGCCGAGGCGATGCGGACGCACGCCTTCCGCGAGGCGGAGGCGAAGGCCCGGCGCGAACTCCTTCAGAAGGAACTCAAGGAAACGCTGAAGAACGGCGGCGCGACCGATGCCATCCGCGCGCAGTTTGACATGCTCGAGTGCCCGCCGCCCGTGGCGCGCCGCTATCTCGTGAATGACGCGACGGTGGAGAAGCTGGGTGAGCTGCTCCGCGAGAACCCCAACGGGCTCCTGCTCTACCGGGACGAGTTGGTCGGGTGGCTACGCATGATGGACCGCGAGGGCCACGAGAACGACCGCGCCTTTTTCTGCGAGGCATGGAACGGCAGCGGCCCCTATATCTACGACCGCATCGGCCGGGGTACGCTTGAGATTCCGGCTGCGTGTGTCTCAGTACTCGGGGGCATGCAACCGGGGCCGCTTGCCAGCTACCTGCGCGAGATCTTCAGTCACGGCAGCCAGGATGATGGGCTCATTCAGCGGTTTCAGCTCCTCGTCTGGCCTGACGTGGCGCGGGACTGGATCAACGTGGACGCCCGGCCCGATACCGAGGCGGAAGCCGCCGCAGCCGGCGCCATCGCTGCTCTTGACACCCTGGACCCGACGGCGCTCGGCGCCCATGCCATGACGGACGGCAACCTCCCCATACTGCACTTCGCCCCCGAGGCCCAAGCGGGGTTCGATGCATGGCGGACCGACTGGGAATCGCGCATCCGCGCCGGCCGCGAACCTGACGTCTTGGTCGTCCACTGGGCCAAGTACCGAAGCCTCGTGCCCTCACTGGCCCAGATCTTTCACGCGATCGCGTGTGCCCCGTCCGGGACGGGCGGCCCCGTGTCGGCCGAGGCCCTCACGCGCGCCCTAGCCTGGGTGCCTTATCTCGAGGCCCACGCCCGACGCTGCTACCACGTGGTAACCCACAGCACCGCGGCCGCCCTGAGCGCCCTTGCCGCCAAGCTCACGGCCAGGGAAGTGCCGAACCCGTTCCGCGCCCGGGACGTGGCCCGCTGTGGGTGGACGGCACTCCCCGACGCCGAAGCCGTGACCGAGGCC
>AR_comb_assmDRAFT_10049663_pt1 | contig 14442 bp, 13 predicted proteins | sample ArasoioldDNA_FD_10543 | JGI IMG/M metagenome (IMG submission 10543) | reverse complement strand
CTCAAGCCGAACGACGTCGCCGCGCGCGGCATCGCGCGGACGTTCCAGAACATCCGCCTCTTCGCCAATCTCTCCGCGCTCGAAAACGTGATGATCGGCCGCCACGTGCGCACGCACGCGAACGTGTTCGGCGCGATGTTCCGCAACGCGAAAACCCGCACCGAAGAGAAGGCAATAGAGAGGCGCGCCTACGAGCTCCTCGAGTACGTGGGAGTCGCGAAGCGCGCCAATTCGCTCGCGCGCCATCTCGCCTACGGTGACCAGCGGCGGCTCGAGATCGCGCGCGCGCTCGCGACCGAACCCAAGCTCCTCGCGCTGGACGAGCCGGCCGCCGGAATGAACGCCACCGAGACCGCGTCGCTCAAGGGCTTGCTCGAGAGCATCCGACGCGACGGCACGACGATCTTGCTGATCGAGCACGACATGAAGCTCGTGATGAGCGTCTGCGACCGCGTGCTCGTGCTTGACTACGGCAAGAAGATCGCCGAGGGCACCGCGGCTGCGGTGCAGAACGATCCGCAGGTCATCGCCGCGTACCTGGGTGGCGAGGTCACGCTCAACCTGAAGGGGACCTGAGTGGCCGCCGACGGGGGGTCCGGTGCGCTGCTCGAGCTCAGGAAGCTCGAGGTCGCCTACGGCGGCATCCACGCGGTCAAGGGCATCGACCTCCACGTCGGCGAGGGCGAGCTCGTCTGCCTGATCGGTGCGAACGGCGCGGGCAAGACGACGACGCTGAAGGGCATCTGCGGCCTGCAGCCGGTGAAGTCCGGCGCGATCCATTATGCCGGCGAAAGCATCGCGGGACGGCGGGCGTTCGAGCTGGTACGCAAGGGTCTCGCGATGGTGCCGGAGGGGCGCGGCGTATTCGGCGCACTGACGATCGAAGAGAACCTCGCGATGGGCGCCTACGTGCGCTCCGACGCGGCCGGCGTTCGCGCCGATGTCGAGCGTGTGTTCGGCTTGTTCCCCCGTCTCAAGGAGCGGCGCCGGCAGACGGCCGGGACGCTGTCCGGCGGCGAGCAGCAGATGCTCGCCATCGGCCGCGCGCTGATGTCGAAACCGCGCCTCCTGCTCCTCGACGAGCCGTCGATGGGCCTCGCCCCACTGATGGTGCAGAAGGTGTTCGAGACCGTCCTCGCGGTGTCGAAGGAGGGCGTCACCATCCTCCTGATCGAGCAGAACGCGAAGCTCGCGCTCGAGGTGAGCGACCGTGGGTACGTGATGGAGTCGGGCGACATCACGCTGTCCGGCGAGGCCAGGCAATTGCTCGACGATCCCGCGGTGCGCGCAGCGTACCTCGGCGAGTCCGCCGCGTAGCGCGGCGATGTCGGGTCGGGAGCCTGACGCGACGCCGCACCTGCAACCGCGCGCCGTCTCGTGGCGCCATGGCATCGCATGGTACGAGGAGGCGATGCGGCTCTTCAAACTCACGCCGTTCGCGTTCGTCGGTCTCGCGATCGTGGCCATCGCGACGGAGGTCCTGCTGAAGGCAGCCCCGGGGGGATTGAGCCTCGTCTCAGAAATCGTCTCGCCGCTCGTCGGATCCGGCCTCGTCTACGCCGCCGCGGCCGCCGATCGGCGCCAGCGGCCGGCGCTGGGCCTCGCCTTCGCGGCGTTCCGCGCCGGCGGCAACGCGATCGCCGCCGTCATCGCCGCGAGCGCAGTCACGACCGCGGCGCAGGTGTTCGCGGGCTGGTGGATCGCAGACGTGAACCTGCTCGTCGCCGACGCAACGTCGCTCGAGCTGTCGCCGGCGACCTTGCTGGGCATCTACGCGGTCGCCATCGTTCTGTCGCTGCCGGTGACGTTCGTTCCGTTCCACGCGCTGCTCGAGGGCGTCTCGCTTCCGGCGGCGTTCGCCGCGAGCACCGCCGGCTTCGCGCGGAACGTGCCGGCGCTCGTAGCGTATGCCTTCGGCACGTTCGTGCTGCTGGGCTTCGGCCTCCTCACGTTCGGTATCGGCTTCGTAATCGCGCTGCCGCTCGCGACGGCAGCCTCCTACGCGGCCTGGAAGGACGTGTTCGGCATCGCGCCGGTGGAGTGACCCCGGCCGCGCTACGCCGTTGCAGCGTGCGAGAAACCGGCGAGAGCGGGATCAGGCGTTGCGGCGAAGGATTCCACCGCATCGACGCGCGCGGCCGGCGGGCCGCGCCGACACCAGGCGAACACCGCGTCGACTGCCGCCGGCTCGCCCTGGAGCAGCGCCTCGACCGTCCCGTCGCGGCGGTTGCGCACCCACCCAACGACGCTGTGCAGCGCCGCCGCCTCGACCATCGCGTAACGGAAGCCCACGCCTTGCACGCGGCCGCGCACGACGAGACGAAGCGCGATCATCGCCTCCGCCGCCGCGCGTAGAGCAGCAACGCGGCGACCGTCTTCGCGTCGGTGATCGCGCCGCGGTCGAGCGCCGCCAGCATCTCGTCCAGCGTCATCGTCCGGACCTCGAGGAACTCACCCTCGTCGAGGTTGGCGCCGACGTGCACGAGGTCCTTGGCGACGAAGAAGTCGATCGCCTCGTTCGTGTAGGAAACGAGCGAGTGGACCAGGCCGAGGGGCGTCCACGTCGACGCCTCGTAGCCGGCCTCCTCGCGCAGCTCGCGCCGCGCGGTCTCGATCGCGGATTCGCCGGGATCGCGCTTGCCCGCGGGGAACTCGATCAGCACTCGGTCGAGCGGATAGCGGAACTGCCGCTCGACGACGAGGCGCTCGTCGGGCAGCACCGGAACGATGAGGACGGCGCCCGGGTGCACGATGTGTTCGCGCGTCGCCAGCGTTCCGTCGGGAAGCCGCACCGTGTCGCGCCGGACGTGCAGCAGCTTCCCATCGAACACCGGGTCGGAGGAGACTTTCGTCTCCGTCAGGTGCTTGTCGCGAGAGTCCATCAGCGGGACAACCAGTCGCGGGCGACGAGAAAGTCCGTGTACAGGCGCGCCTCCGGCGTTCCCGGTGCGGGCTTCCAGTCGTAGCGCCACTTAACGACCGGCGGGAGCGACATCAGGATCGCCTCGGTGCGGCCGTTCGACTGCAGCCCGAACAGCGTGCCGCGGTCCCAGACCAGGTTGAACTCGACGTAGCGCCCCCGCCGGTACGCCTGAAAATCCCGCTCGCGCTCGCCGTAGGCCGCGTCCTTCCGACGCTCGAGGATCGGCGCATAGGCGGCGAGGAAGTGATCGCCGACGCTCCTCGTGAGCGCGAAGCAGCGATCGAAGCCGCCCAGGGCGAGATCGTCGAAGAACACGCCGCCTATGCCGCGCGGCTCGCCGCGATGTTTCAGGAAGAAGTACTCGTCGCACCAGCGTTTGTACTTGGCGTGGACGCCATCGCCAAACGGCGCGAGCGCGTCGTGGCACGTGCGATGGAAATGCGCCGCGTCCTCCTCGAAGCCGTAGTACGGCGTCAGGTCCATCCCGCCGCCGAACCACCAGACGTCTTCCGAGGACGGTGCGGTGCCGTCCCGCGCCGCATGCGCGACGAACAGGCGGACGTTCATGTGCACAGTCGGCGCATAGGGATTGCGCGGGTGGAGGACGAGCGAGACGCCCATCGCTTCCCACGCGCGTCCGGCGATGCCTGGCCGCGCGGCGGTCGCCGCCGGCGGCAGCTGCTCGCCTTTCACGTGCGAGAAGTTGACGCCGCCCCGCTCGAGCACGTTGCCCTCCTCGATCACGCGCGCGATCCCGCCGCCGCCCTCGGTCCGCGTCCACTGGTCGCGGCGGAACGGCATGCCGTCGATCGCTTCCAGGCGCTGGACGATGCTCGACTGCAGGCCGATGAAATAATCGCGCGGGGCGCCGACGTCCATGCCGCGGATCCGGTCAGGCCTTGCGCACGAGCGCGCGATGCCCGATGTCGGTGCGGTACTGCATCCCGTCGAAGCGGACCTCGCCGATCGCCGCATACGCCGACTTCTGCGCCTGGCGGACCGAATCGCCGAGCGCGGTCACGCAGAGCACGCGGCCGCCCGCGACGACGATCCTGTCGTCATCGCTCGCCGTACCGGCATGGAACACCTTGCAGTCCGGAAACGCGGCGGACGTCACGCGATCGAGTCCGGTGATGACGTCGCCCCTGCGCGGCGCCTCGGGGTAGCCATGCGCGGCGAGCACGACGCCGAGCGCCGTCCGCCGGTCCCATTCCGCCTCCGCGGTGTCGAGCGTGCCGTCGACGGCGTGGAGGACGAGGTCGAGCAGGTCGGACTTGAGCCGTACCATGATCGGCTGCGTCTCCGGATCGCCGAGCCGGCAATTGAATTCGAGGACTTTCGGCGTACCCGATTCGTCGACCATCACGCCCGCGTAGAGGAAGCCCGTATAGGGAATGCCGTCCGCGGCCATTCCGTTGACTGCGGGAAGGATCACCTCGCGCATGATCCGCGCGTGGAGCGCCGGCGTCACGATGGGCGCCGGGGAATACGCGCCCATGCCCCCGGTGTTCGGTCCCGCGTCGCCGTCGCGGAGCCGCTTGTGGTCCTGGCTCGACGCGAGCGGGAGCACGTTGCGGCCGTCGACCATCACGATGAAGCTCGCCTCCTCGCCCGCGAGGAAATCCTCGACGACGACGCGCGCACCCGCAGCGCCGAGCATGGCCCCCGACAGCATCGCGTCGACGGCCGCCTGCGCCGCCTCGACCGTGGTCGCGACCACCACGCCCTTGCCCGCTGCGAGACCGTCGGCCTTGACGACGATCGGCGCGCCGCGCTCGGCAACGTAGGCCCGCGCCGCCGCTGCGTCGGTGAACGTCCGATATTGCGCGGTCGGTATGCCATGCCGGGCCATGAACGCCTTCGCGAAATCCTTCGAACTCTCGAGCCGCGCCGCGGCTTGTACGGGCCCGAAGATCGACAGCCCCGCGGTGCGGAACGCGTCGACGACGCCGGCCGCGAGCGGCGCCTCGGGGCCGACCACGGTCAGCGCCACCTTCTGCTCGCGCGCGAAAGCGACGAGGTCGGGGATCGAAGTGGGCGCGGCGTTGGTGAGTCCGGGCTCGAGCGCCGTTCCGGCGTTGCCGGGTGCGACGACAACCTTCCCGACGCGCGGCGATTGCGCGAGCTTCCAGGCGAGCGCGTGCTCGCGGCCGCCGCCGCCGATCACGAGAAGGTTCATCTATTCAATCGAGCGTGATCTTGCCGAACACGTAGAGAATGCTGCCGTGGTTGATGCCGCCATTCAGCGTCGGGATGTACGTCGAGAGCAGCGTGAATCGGTCATAGCGCAGCGCGAAGAGCGGCAGGATCGCCGGGAACGGGGCGCCCCCCCAGATGTCCTGGCGCGAGATCAGCATCAGCGTGTAGCCGAGGCCCGGCTGCAGCGAATCGCGAGGCCGCCAGTACGTGGTCCAACCGTAGCCGAGGTTGAACTCCGGCTCGTAATGCGAGTCGCTGAAGACGAGGAAATAGACGGTGTCGGTATCGCCGTTCTCGCGCTCGACGCTTCGCGCCCAGCCGCCGCCCCAGGCGTACGCGTTCTCCTCGGCGCGACGATCGGCGGTCCACGTCCACGGCGTGTGCCAGGCGTACCCCGAAAGGATGAGCTCGTTCTGGCCCTTGTCGTAGGTGTCGGCGACGCGGCGGCAGGCCGTGTTGAGCCATTCCCAGAGGTCGGAGCACTCGGCCGCCGCACGCGCGGGCATCGGAAGAGCGGCGGCGAGCGCAGCCAGAACGACGAGGATTCGCAAACGCTGCATGACGACGGTCCCTCCGAGGGAGCAGCTAGTGGCGGAAGTGGCGGATACCGGTGAACACCATCGCGATCCCACGCTCGTCGGCGGCGGCGATGACTTCATCGTCGCGGACGCTGCCTCCGGGCTGGATCACGGCGGTGGCGCCGTTGTCCGCGACGACGTCGAGCCCGTCGCGGAATGGGAAGAACGCGTCCGACGCGACAACCGAGCCCGCGAGCGACAGCCCCGCGTGGTTCGCCTTCATCGCGGCGATCCGGGTCGAGTCGACGCGGCTCATCTGGCCTGCGCCGATGCCGAGCGTTCGCCCGTGCCCGCAGTAGACGATGGCGTTGGATTTGACAAACTTTGCGACCCGCCACGCGAACAGGAGATCGGCCCCCTGCTCAGGCGTCGGCGCCTTCCGCGTCACGACGCGGAGTTCCGAGGGCACGACGTTGCGCGCGTCCCCGGTCTGCACGAGGAGCCCGCCACCGACGCGCTTCCAGTCGAGCGGCGGCGCCGGGAAGCTGCCGGCGACCGGTATTTCGAGCACCCGGACGTTCTTCTTCTGCGCGATGGCGGCGAGCGCCTCCGCCGTGTACGACGGCGCGATCAGCACCTCGACGAACTGCGCGGCGACGGCCTCGAGCGTCGGCCGGTCGACCGGCCGGTTGAACGCGATGATGCCGCCGAACGCGGACGCAGGGTCGGTCGCGAAGGCACTCTGGTAGGCGTCGACGAGCGACGCGGCCATGGCCACGCCGCACGGATTCGCGTGCTTGACGATCACGCACGCGGGTTCGCCGAACGTCTTCACACACTCCCACGCGGCATCGGCATCCGCGATGTTGTTGTACGAGAGCTCCTTGCCCTGCAGTTGGCGGTAATTCGAGATCGTGCCTGCCGCCGGAGGATCCTCGCGGTAGAACGCGGCCTGTTGGTGCGGGTTCTCGCCGTATCGGAGGTCCTGCACTTTCACCGCCTGCATGTTGAAGCGGTCCGGGAATGCCGCCGCCGCGCCGTCGGGACTGCGCGCGGTGAGCCAGTTCGAAATCGCTCCGTCGTACGCCGCAGTGTGGGAGAACGCCTTCCGCGCGAGCGCGAAGCGGGTCGCGACGGAGAGCGCGCCGCCGGTTTCGAGCTCGGAGAGGAGCGGCGCGTAGTCGGCAGGGTCGACGACGACACCGACGTCGCGCCAGTTCTTCGCCGCCGACCGTACCATCGCGGGACCGCCGATGTCGATATTCTCGATCGCGTCCTCGAGCGTGCAGCCGGGCTTCGCGACGGTCTCGCGGAACGGGTAGAGGTTGACGACGACGAGGTCGATCGTCGGGATCGCATGCTTCTCGAGCGCTGCCGCGTGCGCCGGCAGGTCGCGCCGCGCGAGGATCCCGCCGTGCACCTTCGGATGCAGCGTCTTGACCCGCCCGTCGAGCATCTCGGGAAAGCCCGTGTAGTCGCCGATCTCGACGACCTTGAGGCCGGCGTCGGCAAGCGCCTTTGCGGTGCCGCCGGTCGACAGCAGCGTCACGCCGAGGCGCGCGAGGCCGCTCGCAAACGCGGTCAGGCCGGTCTTGTCGGAGACGGAGAGGAGCGCGCGGGCGACTCGTTCGGACATCAGGAGCCTGTCGGACTTGCTTTCGCGCATGCGACGGAGGCGATCCGGGCGCGGTTCAAGGCGCGAGCCCGAAGCCATACCGGGCGTATTGCGAGGGCCAGTAACGCGGCAATGCGCCGGGATCGCCCCATCCCTTCGGGTTGCTGCCAAAAAGCTTGTCTGCTTCGTTGCTCGGCTTGTCGACATTCCCGATATCGGCTTCGCCTCGCACCCATCGCTTTTTGGCCCGGCAACGCATACGTGAAAGTAAGTCAGACAGGCTCCCCGGGCGTTCCCTGCGCCGGGCGGAGCTCCTGCGCGTTGATGAGACGTCGCGATACGCCGAGCGCGCGACAGCCTGCTAGCGTATTCCGTACTTCGAAAGCTTCGTGCGCAGCGTGTTGCGGTTCATCCCGAGCATGTCGGCGGCCTGGGTCTGGTTCCCACCGGCGCGCTCCATGACCGAGGAGATCAGCGCCCGCTCGACGTGCATGATGACCATGTCGTAGATGCCGTGCGGCGGCTCGCCGTCGAGGCGGCGGAAGTATTCGTCGAGCGACTTCTCGACCGAGCGGCCGAGCTCGTTGCCCCCGTTGATGCGCAGTGTCTTCCTCACGCGGCCAGGGCCTCCCCGCCCCGAAGCGACGTCTGTCCCGCCCGTGCGAACGCGTCGCGCGCGTCGACCACGGCGGCGGTCGCCGTCCGATAGTCGAGTCGCTCGCCGCTCCGGGCAAGTGTATCGAAAAAGCGGTCGACCGCGCAGATTTGCTCCTGCGCCGTCTCCGCGGCGTTGATCTCCCGGCGGAACGCGTCGCCGCCGGCGAGGTCCTTCGTGTACCAGCCCAGGTGCTTGCGCGCGATCCGTGCGCCGGCCGCCTCGCCGTAGAACCGATAGTGGTCGCCCAGGTGCGCGACGATCGCGGCGTGCGCTTCCGCGACTTTCGGCGGAGCGAGCGCCGTGCCCCACTGGAGATAGTGGAGGATCTCACGGAAGATCCACGGCCGGCCCTGCGCGGCGCGCCCGATCATCAGCGCATCCGCGCCGGTCGCCGCCAGAACCTCCCGCGCCCGCTCCGGCGAGTCGATGTCGCCATTGGCGATCACCGGAATCCCGACCGCCGCCTTCACCGCGCGGATCGTCGCATACTCGATCGGCCCGGTGAAGGCGCACGCCCGCGTGCGGCCATGCACGGCGAGCGCCGCGATCCCGGCGGCTTCGGCGATGCGTGCGATCGCCACGGCGTTGCGTTGGCCGGGATCGCTGCCCGTACGGATCTTGAGGGTCACCGGTACATCGACCGCGCGGACGACCGCCGCGAGGATTGCAGCCACGAGTGGCTCGTTGGCGAGCAGCGCGGAGCCTGCCGCGACATTGCAGACCTTCTTCGCAGGGCAACCCATGTTGATGTCGATGATCTGCGCGCCGCGTTCGACGTTGTAGCGCGCCGCGTCCGCCATGAAGGCGGGATCCGCGCCTGCGATCTGCACTGCGACGGGCGCTGGTTCGCCTTCGTGGTCGGTGCGCCGCCGCGACTTCTCCGTGCCGCGGAGCTGCGGATTCGACGCAACCATCTCGGAGACCGCGTACCCCGCGCCGAAGCGCTTGCACAGGAGGCGGAACGGCCGATCGGTGACGCCCGCCATCGGTGCGACGGCGAGATTGTTCGAGAGCTCGTACGGTCCGATGTGCACGGGCGGCGGAAGATCGTGATGGAGCGGAAGGCGTGCCGCGGAGTGAACCGAATTATAACCGTTCTCGCGCACATGCGAGCACTCTCGTCGCGATCGCAACGCGGGACCGCGGAAAAATCGGCGAGCGACGGCACGGTTCTTGTTTTCGCCGGTCGCGAGGACGCATGTCGCGCCGCGGCGACGCACGGGCGTTCGCTAGCGGAGCCCGAACAGCATCGCGCGAGTGAATGCGCGCTTCGCCGGCGGCAGCGCGTCGAGCATAGTGAGTGCCAACCCGCGCGGCCAGCGCAGAAACGCGTGGTCGCTGCCGAAAAGGCTGACGAGCCCGTGGGTAAACGCAATACCGGCCCAGCGGTCGGGCCACCGGCCACGCGCGTAGAGGTTCAGCATCGCCCGATCGCCGATCGTCTCGCGCGGCGCGTCAACGATCGCCCGCGCGAGCTCGAACGCGTCGCGCAGGCCGACGTTGAAGCCTTGGCCCGCGACCGGGTGCAGCGTCTGCGCCGCGTTGCCGACGACAGCGGTACGCGACCCGACCGTTGTGCGCGCGAACTCGAGGACGAGCGGGAACGCGCGCCGTTCCGCGACCCGCTCGAGACGCACCGCGCGGGCGGCGAGATGCGTGGAGAGACGTGCAAGAAACACACCTTCAGGCAACGCGAGAAGTTCAGGGGCGCGCTCGGGCGTCGTGGTCCACACGAGCCCGTAGTGTTGGCCTTCCGGCAGGAGCGCCACCGGGCCGTCGGGCGTGAAGCGCTCGAAAGCGCGACCACCGTGCGGCGCGGCACACGCCACCTGCGCGACGACCGCCACTTGCCCATAGTCGTGCCGATGCCGTGTTAGTCCAGCGACGGAGGCGCCCGTGCCGTCGGCGACTGCGGCGAGACGCGCGAGGACCGGCTCGCCTCCGTCGACCTCGATCGCCGCGTAGGCCGGCGTTCCGCCGACCGATTTCGCGACGATGCCGTGCCGAATCGTCACGCCCGCGCGCGCCAGCGCGGTGTCGAGCGCGGCTTGCAGCGCTCGATAGCGGACGACGTAGCCGAGCGCCGGCAGCTCGTTCTCGGTCGCCGTCAGCCGCGCGAGACCGAAGCCGCCCGCCTGCGAAACGTCGATCGCGGTAATGGGAGTGACGGCGTCGGGGATCGCCGCCAGTGCGCCCCACGCTCCGACTCGCTCGAGGATCAGTCGCGCACCGTGCGACAGCGCGAGCGATCGGTCGCCACGGAGGGTCTCGCCGGCCGCGCGCGCATCGAGCACGACCACGTCGAGATCAGCGGCCGCAATAGCGAGCGCGAGCGTCGCTCCGACGGGCCCCGCGCCGACGATCGCGACATCGTGGAGCATCGACGTCGCAGCCGGTCACCTCCGGCAGGCCGCCTCGACGTCGGCGATCGACTTCGGCGCAGCAGCCGTCAGGTTCTCGATCCCCGTGGGCGTCACCAGCACGTCGTCCTCGATCCGCACCCCGATGTCCCAGAATCGGTCGGGGACGTTGTCGGCGGGCCTGATGTAGGTGCCCGGCTCGACGGTGAGCACCATCCCGGGCGCAAGCTTCTGCGAGACCCCCTTCACTTTGTAGAGGCCGGCATCGTGGACGTCGAGCCCGAGCCAGTGGCCCGCGCGGTGCATGTAGAACTGCTTGAAGCTGCCTTTCTCGAGCACTTCGTCGAGCGAACCCTGGCAGAGCCCGAGGTCGATGTAGCCTTGCGCGAGCACGCGCTCGGCAACGCCATGGTAGTCGTGGAACTCGGCACCGGGCCGGACCGCAGCGAGGCAGGCCTCCTGCGCGGCGAGCACGAGCTCGTAGACGGCTTTCTGCGGACCGCTGAACTTGCCGTTCGCGGGAAACGTCCGCGTGATGTCCGAAGCGTATCCCTGGAATTCGCAGCCGGCGTCGATCAGCAGGAGCTCTCCGTCCTGCAGCTGCCGGTTGTTGTCGCGGTAGTGAAGGACGCACGCGTTCGGGCCACCGGCGACGATCGACGGATACGCGACCGCCTGCGCGCCGGAGCGCAGGAACTCGTGCGCGAGCTCGGCCTCGACCTCGTATTCGTACCAGCCCACGCGCGTGCGATCCATCGCGCGCCGGTGCGCGGCGACGGAAATCCCGGCGGCGCGCCGCATGAGCTTCTGCTCGTGCTCGTCCTTCACGAGGCGCAGCGCGTCGAGCGCGGCGCGCACGTCGACGATCTCCTCTGGCGCGGCGACGCCGGTGCGCGCGCGGGCGCGCACCTCGTTCAGCACGTCGGTGACCTTCCGGTCCCACGGCCCGAACAGACCGAGCGGCGTGAACAGCGCGGGCTGGTCGGACGCGAGGTCGGGCAGCGCCTGGTCGAGCTCCGCGATCGGGTGCGCTTCGTCGAAGCCGAAGATCTCGCGCGCGGCGTCGGGCCCGTAGCGGAAGCCGTCCCAGATCTCGCGTTCCGAGTTCTTTTCGCGGCAGAACAGGATGTGCTTGTCCGCATCGGCGCCGTTCCTGCCCGCGACCAGCGCGACGACGGCCTCGGGCTCCGGGAAGCCGGTGACGTAATGAAAGTAGCTGTCGAAGCGATAGGGATAGAACGAATCGCGGTTGCGCGGCACTTCGGGAGCCGTCGGCACGAGCGCGAGCCCGCCGCCGGCCTGGGAGCGCATCTGCGCGAGCAGCGCGCGCCGGCGCTCGCGGTGGATCTGGTGGACGTTTTTCATCAAGGAACCTCGTGGGAAGGCGAGATTATAGGACCAGCGCCCGCGACCCCGATCACCATGCGGCGGAGGCTGCGTTACCATCGCCGGATGCCGAGCGCGCCTGTCCCGACCGAGGCGGACCCGCAGGGCCCCGCGCTGCGCGAGGCAAAGGTCGCGCTCCGGCGTCAGGTTCTCGCGGCCCGCGACGCGCTTCCCGCCGACGCGCGCGCGGCCGCCGCTGCCGCGATCGTCGCCCGCATCGCAGCCCTGCCGTCGTTCGTCGGCGCGCGCACCGTGCTGCTCACGCTGCCGTTCCGCAACGAATGGGATACGCGGCCGCTCGTCGCCGCCGCCCTCGTCGCGGGCAAGACGGTCGCGATGCCGCGCGTGAACGGCGCGCGGCGGATGCTCGAGCTCCATGCGATCGCCGATCCGGAACGGGACGTCGTCGCTGGTCCCCAGGGCATACCCGAACCGCGGCCACAATGTGTGCCGGTCGCGCCGCAGGCGATCGACTGGGTGCTCGTGCCGGGCGTGACTTTCGATCGCACCGGGCGCCGGCTGGGGTACGGCGGGGGCTACTACGACCGCCTGCTCCCGCTCTTGCCTTCGCAGGTGCCGCGGATCGCGGGCGCGTTCCAGGTGCAGATCGTCGACCGCGTTCCGGCAGGACCGCACGACATTGCAGTCGACGCGATCATCACCGAAGGGGAAACCATCGTCCCGGACCGTCGCAGCGGCGAGCGACCGCTCTGACGATGGCCCGGACGAGCGTCCCTCGCGGCACGCGCGAGCGCGTCACGCCGCGCGCGGCGGCGACTGCGCTCGCGGTAACGCTCGCGCTTCAGCTGTTCACGTCGCTGGCCGCGACCGCGACTGCGGTGCTGGCGCCGGTGATCGCCGACGACCTCGCGGTCTCGCCGGCACTCGTCGGCGTCTTCGTCGGAGTGCTCTACGTCGGCTCGATGGCCGGGAGCCTCGGCGCCGGCGGCTTCATCGCGCGTTTCGGAGCGATCCGCGTGTCGCAGGTCTGCGTCGTACTGTGCGCCGTCGCGCTCGCGACGGTCGCGCTCGCCGCCGCGCCACCGTCGTTGCCGAGCCTGCTGCTCGCAATTGCGCCGCTGATATTGGGGGTCGGGTACGGACCGATCACGCCGGCATCGTCGCACGTGCTCGCACGCACCGCCCCGCCCTCACGGATGGCCCTCACGTTCTCGATCAAGCAGACGGGCGTGCCGGCGGGCGCGGCCCTCGCGGGTGCCGCGTTGCCCGCGCTCGCCGACACGCTCGGCTGGCGCGGCGCGTTCTTTGCGATCGCGCTCGTCGGGCTCGCCATTGCGGCGGCCGCCGAGCGGTCACGTCCGGCGCTCGATGGCGATCGGGAGCCTGGGCGGCGCCTGTCGCTCGCCGAGGTGTTCGCGCCGCTGCGGACTGTGTTCGGCACCACCGCTCTCGTCGGGCTCGCGGCGACCGGATTCGTCTATGCCGCGACGCAGGTCTGCCTCGTGAGCTTCCTCGTCGTCTACCTGACCGAGACGATGCGCTATCCGCTCGTCGCTGCGGGACTGGCGCTGACGGCGGCCAACGTCGGCGGCATCGTCGGGCGCATCGTCTGGGGCCACGTCGCCGACCGCTGGGCGCGACCGCAGACGGTGCTGGGCGCGCTCGGTATCGCGGCGGCCGCGTGCGCCTATGTCACCGCCAGCTTCGGCGTCGGCTGGCCGAGCGTGGCGGTGATCGCGATCGGCGCGGCGTTCGGCGCCACGGCGATCGGCTGGAACGGAGTCCAGCTTGCCGAAGTGGCGCGCCATGCGCCGCCCGGGCAGGCGGGAACCGTGACCGGCGCGTCCGGTTTCGTCACGTTTGCGGGCGTAGTGCTGGGCCCTCCAATATTCGCGCTGCTCGCGACGTTGACGGGCAGCTATCGCGTGGGCTTCGTCACATTCGGGACGGCGAGCCTGCTCTGCGGGGCGATACTGCTCGCCCGCCGCCGCTGACCGGCGGGGCGCACGCCCCCTGGTAGTGCGAGGCCGGGCGCGAAGTCATTTCGCTTTTGGAAATGATTTCCGCTCAATGGTAACATCTTGACCCGGATCGGCGCCGGCCCAAGCGCGATGCGGACACCGCGCACGCCGCATACAATCGAATCCCGCCGGCTGCCGGGCGCCGCTCCGCGAGCGAGAGGAGATCCGCATGAACTTGGACGCCGATCACGATCCCCAGGAAACGCGCGAGTGGCTCGACGCGCTCGACGGCGTCCTCGCCCAGGAGGGGTCCGAGCGCGCGCAGTTCCTGATCGAGGCGCTGATCGACCGGGCGCGCCGCGCGGGCACCTATCTGCCGTTCTCGGCGAACACCGCGTACATCAACACGATCCCCGTCGACAAGCAGGTGCGCCTGCCCGGCGACTTCACGATCGAGCAGAAGATCCGGCACGTCGTCCGCTGGAACGCGATGGCGATGGTCGTGCGCGCGAACAAGCACACGAACGTCGGGGGCCACATCGCGAGCTTCGCGTCGGCGGCGATGCTCTACGACATCGGGTTCAACCATTTCTGGCGCGCGCCGAGCGACAAGCACGGCGGCGACCTCGTATTCGTCCAGGGGCACTCCGCGACCGGCGTCTACGCGCGGGCGTTCATGCTCGGCCGCTTCACGCCCGAGCAGATGGACAACTTCCGGCAGGAGGTCGACGGCAAGGGCATCTCGTCGTATCCGCACCCTTGGCTGATGCCGGACTTCTGGCAGTTCCCGACCGTGTCGATGGGTCTCGGCCCGCTGATGGCGATCTACCAGGCGCGCTTCATGAAGTACCTGCAGGATCG
>AR_comb_assmDRAFT_10125792_pt1 | contig 14444 bp, 13 predicted proteins | sample ArasoioldDNA_FD_10543 | JGI IMG/M metagenome (IMG submission 10543) | reverse complement strand
CAGCCGCATGCATGTAGACGCGCACTACGCAAGTCTGATTTGTGGACATTACTAGCCCGGGTCACGAGCAAAGCGGAAGCTAACTGTCGCTATCGGAATATTGCGCCAACTGAGAGGGTTGCGTATCGGTTGGCGGTTCACTTCCCGTTTGCCGACGATCCGATCACAATCTCAGATAACCGCATATGTGCGCTATATTGTGACCGCCCGGTAGCATTGGATGGGACTCCAATTCTGATTTCTGAACTCAGTTATGAGACTGGAGGGGAAATGAAATTCTCGGCGATTCTCCTTTTGCTGGCAATTGCGGATGTCACCTGTTCGCTCTCTGCACAAACGTCTGCGGTACTCGAAATTCAGTACCGCTCTGTGCCTGATTTTCTGCACCTCCCCATCAACCTCTATTTTGGTGAAGTTACCGGTGTCGCTGTGAATTCGCAGGGCCACATCTTCGTCTTCTCACGCGGCAATACGACTGGCCCCGCATATGGTGCCGCTGCGGCACAGCTACTGGAATTCGACCGGGATGGGAAATTCTTGCGCGAGATTGGCCACAACCTCTATGCATGGTCCTATGCTCATACCGTCAAGATTGATCCGCAGGACAACATCTGGGTTACCGACAAAGGTTCGGATGTTGTGGTTAAGTTCACTCCCGAGGGACGAGTCTCCATGGTTTTCGGTCGCAAGCAGGAGGCGTCGGATGACGGGACTGGGCCGCTGAAAGAACTCCAGCCTCCTCTGCCGCCCGAAGATGGATTATTCAGACAGGTGACGGATGTGGCTTGGGATTCCGCAGGCAACACTTATATCAGTGACGGTTATATCAATTCACGAATCGCCAAAGTTGATAAAGATGGCAACTGGCTGAAGTCATGGGGCGAACCAGGGGCCAAGCCAGGTCAATTCGACACTCCGCATAGCATTGCGGTCGACGCGCAGGACAATATCTATGTAGCGGACCGCGGAAATCATCGCATTCAGGTATTCGACAGAGATGGTAAATTTCTCCGCCAAATCGTGATCGACGTTCCCGTTCCACCCGATGCAAAACCCGCGATCGGCAACAAGACGGACCATCCATCGGGTTCGAGAACGCCAGGTTCTCCGTGGGCAATTTGCATTACCCCGCCGCCGCATCAAGTGCTGTTCAGCGCTGATGGATTTCCCGGGCGAATATACAAGCTCAGCCTGGACGGAAAGGTTCTTGGCGTGTTCGGCAAGTCAGGAAAACAGTTGGGCCAGTTCGGTTGGATTCACGAGATGGCTTGTCCGTCCGAGAATGAGCTGTACGTCGCCGAACTCTTGAACTGGCGTGCACAAAAGCTCGTCTTAGAAGCAGCACACTGATCCTATGTTAGCGATGCGGTAAGCCCGCTACTGGGCAGGTGCGACGTTGCACTTGTTCTCAAACGCATGAGAGCATGGCAGGCATGAAATCGATTCGACTTGGATGCATCGTGCTGGCGGTCATGAGTGCGGCACTTGTTGTCGGTGAGGTTCATGCACGTTCGGGATTCCCGAATTCGCAGGCCTCGGCCAACGGATCAACGGCTACGCAGGGAGATGGTTCTCACGATTTCGACTTTCTCATCGGTGATTGGAAAGCGCATGTTCGTCGACTCCCCGAACGATTGAAGGGTTCGAATGTCTGGGTCGAATACAACGGCATCTCGAATCATAAAAAGCTTCTCGACAGCAACGCTAATTTTGAAGAGTTCGACGTTTCCAGTCGGGATAAGAAGCTCCGTATAAAAGCGCAAACGCTCCGACTCTATAACCCCGAATCACACCAGTGGAGTATTTACCTGGTGGATCTCGACAAGGGTACTCTCGAGCTTCCTCCGGTTGTTGGCCAGTTTAACGGAAATCGAGGCGAATTCTATAACCAGCAAACTTGGGAAGGCCGCGCAGTCCTTGTGCGCTACGTCTGGCTGAACATTTCACCTAAATCGTCGCGAATGGAACAGTCTTTTTCGCCAGACGGCGGAAAAACATGGGAAGTTAACTGGATATGTGAACTCTCACGATAAATATCGCCACCCCAATTTTGGGCGCGCTTCACTCCCTGTTTGCCGACTATCCTCCCGAAATCGGTGGGAGGTGGCACTTCTCACCCATAAGCCTCTAATCTACTCGTATCGCAACGCGACCATCGGGTCCACTTTGGTGGCGCGGCGCGCTGGAATATAACATGCCAGCAGGGCCACGGCGATCAGCGTAAGCGACGTGACTATGAAGCTCAGCGCATCGGTGGAACTTGTGGAATAGAGCAGCGACCGGATGATGCGCGTTACCGACAATGCTCCAACTAATCCCAGAAGCAAACCGAATACCAGCAACTGCATACCTTCTCTAAGCACCATGCCCAATACGTTGCTCCGCTGCGCGCCCAGGGCGACTCGAACGCCGATCTCGCGCGTGCGTTGGCTCACAGAATATGAAATAAGTGCGTAAAGGCCGATTGCCGACAGCAGCAGGGCTAGTGCTGCGAATCCACTGATCAGCCATGTGCGAAAGCGCTGCTGCACTATGGATTCATCAAGTAACTCTTCCATCGTCCGTATCTGCGCCAGCGGGATAGCACTGTCCATTCCTGCAAGTTGGGTGCGGATTGCGGGTACAAGGTCCGTGGCATTTCCAGTGCTGCGGACCACCAAATACATTTCGCGTGCCCACCCCGCCCAGGCATTCTCGTTGTAGGGAACGTAGATGGTAGGCCCGGGTCCGGAATCCAGTCCTGAGTACTTAACGTCTCCGACCACACCCACGATCGTTTCCCACGGAGCACTCGGATCGGGGTCGCCAGTCTGAATCCGGCTGCCAATCGGATCTTTGCCGCTGAAATACTGTTTCGCCATGGTCTCGTTGATGATGACGATCATGGGATCCTTCTCTCCTTCCACTCTGTCAGACGGAGAGAAAAAGCGGCCTTTCAACAAAGGAATCCCGAGCGCTAGAAAATAATCCGGGCTCACCGTCATCTCTTCCGCGAGCTGTAATTGACGATGGCGATCGTAGCCCTGCCCTTCGACTGTAAATGGATTGGTGATCTCCAGCAGGTTGGGGGGCAGGCTCATGGTGATGCCTGCGGTCTTCACGCCTGGCTGCGATTGCACTCTTTCGAGGAACTGCTGCCAGAACTGCCGAATTTTTGGCGGATCGGCATATTTGTTTGGAAGAGAGATTGCCGCGGTGATTACGTGACCGGTTTCGACTCCGGGGCTCACACCGCTCAGCCGCACAAAGCTTCGAATCAGCAGGCCCGAGCCGATCATTAGCAGCAACGCGAGCGCGACTTCAAAGACCAACAGCGCGCGATGGGTTCGATGAGCAGAAGCGGACGACGACGAGCGGTTCGTATCTTTCAATGGATCAGTCAGCGATGGCCGCGATGATTCAATGGCGGGCGCCAATCCAAACAGTATTCCGCTACCCACGCAGACCACGAATGTAAACAGCAGGACTCCGGAGTTAATGCCGACCTCATTCAGTCTCGGCATCTGTCCCGGGCCAAATGCCAGAAAGGCCCGAACGGCTAACCATGCAAGCAGCAAGCCGGTGACGCCTCCCAGCAGCGAGAGTACGGCGCTCTCGGTGAGAAGTTGGCGAACAACCCGTTTGCGGCTCGCACCCAATGCCATGCGCACCGCCACCTCGCGCTGCCGCGCGGTCGCTCGTGCCAGAAGCAAGTTGGCCACATTGACGACTGCGATCAAAAGCAAAAGAGCGATCGCGCCCAGCAATACCAGCAAGGCCGTGGAGAAATCGCTCACCATCCATTCCTTCATGGGCATCATGACGCCGTCCAGTTCCGGAGAACTCGGATATTGCGTCGTGACTTGTGCGACAATCTGGTCTAGTTCTGCCTCAGCCTGGCGAACACCGATACCCGGCTTGAGTCTTCCGAGGGCAAGCAGTCCGTACGGAGGGCGCCCATCCGGCGGATTTAACGTGTGAATCGCCCAGATATCGACCGCCCTGCGGGACGGAAAACGGAAACCCGCAGGCATCACCCCTACTATCGCGTGCTGCTTACCATTGAGAGTAAGCGTGCGGTTCAGTACTTCGGGATCTGAATTTAAATGGTCACGCCAGAAGTTCTCGCTGATTACGGCAACTCCGGGAACGCCCGGACTATCCTCCCCAGGATTAAACCCGCGTCCTTTGAGCGGAGCAACGCCAAAGATCGAAAAGAAGTTCGCGCTAACGCCGACACCGGGAATCCTTTCCGGAGTCCCCATTCCGCTCAGTGCGAAGCTGCCACCAGCACCATCAATTATCGCAACGTGTTCGAACGACTGCTGGCGGTCACGCCAAGCCAGAAAGTCCGCAGTGCCCATCGGGCTCATTTCCGACTCGCCGCGCTGATGTGTCCCAACGACAATCAGACGCTCGGGTTCGGGATAGGGCAAGGGCCGGAGTAGGATTGCATCGACCAGGCTGAACATCGCCGTGTTGGCACCGATCCCGAGAGCAATTGTTGTTACGGCGACAGCTGTAAACAGCGGCGCTTTAAGCAACATGCGCAAGCCGTAGCGCACGTCCTGCGCGAAAACTTCCAGGCCAAACTCCCAACCGACGGCTCGTACCTGATGTTTCACTGATTCCACCCCGCCCATCTCCAGGCGCGCGGAACGCAAGGCCTCTTCCCGAGTCGCGCCGGCTTGCACCTTGGCGTCAGCTGCGCTCTGCACGTAGGCGCTCAGTTCCTCGCTGAGTTCGCTTTCGGTCTTATCTCTTCGCACCAACTCTCTTACTCCTGCTTTGAGGTGGCGAAAGATATTCATAATTTCCCCTGCGCGGTTTCGGGCCTATGCTTCAAGAATGCGTGCGATTGCGACGGACTGCGCCTTCCAGTCGCGCGTCTCTGACTTAAGCTGCTTCCTTCCGCTTGCGGTCAAAACGTAGTACTTGGCGCGGCGGTTGTTTTCTGTAGCCCGCCATTCACTGTTCACCCATCCGGCCCGCTCCAGCCGTTTGAATGCCGGAAAAAGAGATCCCGGATTGACCTGAAATACTCCCTGGCTGATCTGCTCAATGCGCAGCCCAATACCATGCGCATGCATCGGCTCAAGCGCAAGCGTCTTCAGGATGAGCATGTCGAGCGTGCCCTGAACCAGGGCCGTATTTTTGTCAGGCATCCAACGTCTCCCCTAGAGAATCGACCTGAAAGGCAACAACGCTACGATCCTCCTTCTACCCTAGATTGTCAAGTGGAGACCTATAGAGACGAAGCGCGAGGGTATCAGATAAAAACCGCCTGGAATCACTGAGCCATGGAGATCCGCTTTCACCCTTACGGTGGAACTGAAGACCCCCAGTCCGCGGTTCAATTGTTGTGTGTGCGGAGGTGTCTCGCCACGCCGTAGCGCTGTCGCACCGGTCAGGCACCCGGGTGCTTACACGCGCCAGTAATCGGGCCGCCAGTTCTGAACCGCTTTCTTGATGTCCTTGCGCTCCAGCTTTTCGTTGAGCGCGCGCTCGACCAGTTTGGGGATTTCTGCGTCCGACGCAAAACGCAGGCCGACGAGTTGGCCTTCGGTGAGTTCGGGGATGCGCGGGCGCAGAGGTTCGCTGAGCAGTTGGGTCAGGCGAAGGCGTTCCTCGAGGCGAATGATGCGGTCCTGCACCTTGAGCGAATAAAGCCGCACCTTCAGAACAAGTGTGATCAGTGCAACCGCCAGCACAATCAGCAGGAACGAGTGGATGTTGTCACGCATGTCGCTCTCGCGCAGGTGATAAAAGAAGTGAACCAGCGACAGGATCAGCCCGAGAGCGAAGACCGGTATCAGAAAGAAATGGAACGGCGGATCGAAACGAGCGTGATTGGCATAGGTCTGCGAAGTTTTCTGGGACACAGGAGCCTCCTTGCGTGAGAAACGTGCAAGTGTAGCAGAGGCGAGAGGACCGGCGTCTCCTCAGCTTGAGGCGTCTAGTTCGATGGTCCGGGCCGTGTTCCCATCAGATATTGATCGAACCAGGCGATGGTACGTCGGATGGAGTCAATCTGGTTCTCGCGCTTCACGAAGCCGTGGCCTTCATCCGCGTAATAGTGCACATCCACGACGTGGCCTTCTTTCTTGAGGATATCGACAACCTGTTGCGCCTCCTCTTTCGGAACGCGCGGATCATTGTCGCCCTGCATGACGAGTAAAGGTGCCTTCTCGCTGCGAATGTAAGTAATCGGCGAGTCCTCCTCATAGACTTTCTGGTTCTGCCCCGGATCGCCCAAAAGCGCCTTCAGGTACTCATTCAACGACGGATCGGAGCTCTTCAGCATCGTCGACCAGTTGATGATGCCGTACTCGTCTACCGCCGCCGCCCAGATATCGGGCGTTCTGCCGATGGCCATCAGCGTCATGAAGCCGCCGTACGAACCGCCGTAGATGCCGATCTTCTTCGGATCGACGAAGCCCGTGGCTTTGAGGAAGTCTACGCCGGCAATCTCGTCTTTGAGGTCGCCGCCGCCTAAGTCCTGAAAGTTAGCCTTCTGGAAATCCAGGCCATACCCCGTGGACCCTCGCGGGTTAGGCGCAATGCAGATGTATCCACGCGAGACCAGCGCCGCCACATCGGTGTTCCAGTAGTCGACCATCTGGCCGGTAGGTCCACCATGCGGCAGTACGATCGCCGGACTGCTTCCGTCACGTTTCAGATTGAACGGAACCCAGAGCAAGGCCGTGATGATTTTTCCGTCGAAACTCTTGTAGTGGACAATCTGGGAGGGCGGAAGCGGCGTCGCACGCAAGCTGGCAATCGCGCTAAAGGTCAGTTGTTCAGCATGGCGGGTACTGAGATTGTAGACCCAGAGATCGGCCGGCTGATTGGAGGCCTCGTGGGAAACAATCACGCGGTCGCTTTGCGGCGCGAACTCGCTGGGATTTCCCTGAACCAAATTCAGGCCGTGCGGCAAGTCTACCTTTTCAGCATGGTTGGTGGCGCGATCGACGACGTATGGATCGATCACCCCGTCCTCATTGATGACATAGCTGTAGCGTTTGCTGTCGGGGGAAAAACTTCCTGCGGAAGTTTCCCACTTCACGTCGGTGACCCATGTGATTTTTTTGCTGGCGACGTCGAGCAGGGCGACGTTCATGTAACCGCCCTTGGCATCCGAACTCAGCAACAACGTCTTGTCGTCGGGCGATAACGATGAGCCGAGATAACGAATCGTGCCCTTATGGGCGGTAAGATTCTCCATCTTTCCGGTCGCCACATCAATGCGGTAGACGTCCGCGTCAGTGAAGGGAGGATCCACGCGCCCGGCATAGATGGTCTTATCGTCGCTGCTCCACGCCACCACGTTCCACGCGTAGCCGGGTTGCTGCTCATGGGTCAATAGCCGGACCTTGCGGGTGCTCCAGTCGAGCAAAGCAATGTCATATTGGGCACCTTCCTTCGGCTTATAGCCGAGGGCGATGGTCTTGCCGTCGTGGGACCAGCGGGGACTCTCCTCGCGAATCGCCGCCGTGTTGGTAAGGTTGACGATCTGGCCGCCGTCGCTCGGAACCGCGTACAGATCCCAGAGTTCATCTCCTGCGCGGTCCTGCTGGTAGACGATCCATTTGCCGTCGGGCGACCAGGTAGCGCTGTACTGCCGCTCGTCAGATTGGGTGAGTTGAATCGGCCATCCCCCAGAGGCGTTCACCTTCCACAGATTGAAGCGGCCGGCAATGTCGCTGGTGAATACAATTTGTTTCCCGTCAGGCGACCACGCGGCGCCAAATACAGTTTTTGTGTAGTAAAGGTCGTCGATCGGCGCGGGCCGGGCGGCTGCGTTTGATGACGATACCACCGACTTAGGATCGGTGAGCGGACGGTCATCCGGTCCCGTGGAAGCTACAGAGCTGATCGAGAGGCTGCAGCCAATGACAACCAGAAACGCTGACAATCGGCGACTTCGCATACCAACCTCCTTTTCAACAACTGGTTCGTGCGCTTATTGGGAGCCATTCATATATCACGGATTTTGCGATCTGGAAAGGCCGTGGGGTGGCCCACCATAATCGCATCACGTACCCGAGATACTCACAAAACACGGCAGGTTGCCGGCTATCAGGACGTCCCCGAACAGAAATCATCAGAATCGAGATCTCGCCTCAAGTCGTCGATTAATGGCTAGATACTCCGCGACAAGCCAGCGCTAGACTTCGCTGCTAAAAAGTGAAAAGGTCCGGAGGTTGCCGGACCTTTCCTTCTTAGCTTTATGCTTAGAACTACTTGAGATTTATGCCTGAACTACTTCGCCGACGCGAGCAGGATCTCGGTTGGCCGCAGGTTCTGCGCCATCAATTCCTTCTCCAGCTTGCTCTGGCGGAACTCATACATGGCGCGGGAATCTCCGATCCTCATGCCAACCAGGAAGTAACGATCTCCGTATTTGTGGAAGGCCAGCGCACCGCGTTCCGTAGCCTTCTTGGCCTCGCTGGGTGCGGACGGTGCGAAGACCGAAATCTTGGCGTCGTGGTTACTAACCGTCAGTACCCAGCCTTTTTCATCTGCGAGCTGCACGGCAACTTCTCCGGCGGGTATGGACGCACTGCCGACTGTGAACTGGAACGGGACTTGAGTAACGATCCGATCTCTCTGCGAGAGTTGAGCAGCGGCGATGAGCGGGACAAACAAAACCATCAAAGCGGTAATCCATTTCTTGTGTTTCATACATCACCTCCAATAGGATGAATGCATAGTGCGCCCCGAGGTTCAAAACGTCCATGGAGCCAGTCTGAAGCGGTATCAATTGATCTGAAGATGCTTCGTGGTGATCGAAATCACGGACGAACCGACGGAGTAGAAAAATCGCTGAAACATAGGCGGTTCGATGGCAGACAAAAGAGTTCGCTTCGGCGAATTCGAACTCGACTTCGGACACTTCCAGCTCTACCGCGGCGGAGAGCCAGTGCGCCTGGAAGGTCTGCCCATGCAGCTACTGATGTATCTGGTCGAGAACCAGAAGCAGCTTGTGACCCGCGAGCAGATTGCCCAGGCGCTCTGGGGAGAAGATGTTTTTGTTGACATCGAGCAGGGGATCAACACGGCGATCCGCAAGATCCGCATCGCTCTTGATGACAACTCGGGCCAGCCGCGATTCCTGTTGACCGTGGTGGGGCGCGGTTACCGGTTCGTGGCGGAGTGTGAAGATCACGCTGCGGAGGTGAAGTTCTCTGCCGAAGAGCTTGGTCGTGCGGTGATAGCGGCCGCTGGGCTGCCCCCCAAGGAGTCGAAGGGGTAGGCAACCCACAGATCTGTCGTTGATGCAGATCTCTTCCACTATGGATTCTTCCCCCGCCCCGCTGCTCGTTTGAAGTCTTCATACCACACGTCCGTTTCGCGTACTGCCCCAATCGCGAAGTCGGCCACGAATTTGGGTGGGCCCTGAGAGTCGGCACCGTAGCAAAACGCACAACCGTTTGAAGTGCCGTCCTTGCACTGGACCAGGATGGTAAGTTTGCAGGGTGCCCCACGAGGGTTCGGGGACTGGAACGTGCGTCCCAGGTATTGCCACATCTCCGCGGTCAATAGCGACCGCACCGTTTCGAAAACCGCGTTGTCGGTTATGCCAATAAAGAGTTCTTGCTCCGCATTATCCAAGGTGCCCGTACCCATGCGATTGATGGAACCGTCCGCAGCCAGCAAGATGAAAAGTGCGTTCTTTCCGTTGACCTCGAGCGTGACTGAGAAGCCGCTGACGTCAGCAATCTTCCTGGCACAAGCGGCGAATTCCCTGGATCGCAATCGAGTTGCATAAACGCGCGAGGCAATCAGTGCGACAATTGCAAGGGCAGAGAGACTTAAAAGTAAAAGTCCCATCGCAGGAACACTATCACCGTCTATCTACCGGAACAATCCGAAGGTAAGAGCGGCTTATTGAGGACGGTCACTAATTCAGTGTCGGGTTTGACGACTGATTACTGCACAGACTCGATCAATGGCTCGTACAATTTCGTCCTTTTGGCGCTGTCGCTCGGGCGCAAGCAGTTCATCCAGGCGTGGATCAGAATAACCAATACTCCCTGTATGCTTCTTCCAATCCGGATTGGTGGGGTCTTGCATCTCGCGACACCGCGCTGCGATCTTTTCCAGTACGATCTGACCCCCAGATTCCTCCGGCCATGATTTCAGCCTTTCGCAGACCGTACAACACGCGCCGCCCGGATGAATGACCGCCGTGAGTCGGGTCTCGCCTGCTGCCAGAATCTCGGCGGGCAGTCCGAACATCTTTCCATCGTCGCCGGGCACGGCGACAACCTTATCCCTGGGATAAGAAACGGGCCAGGTCGGGACGAACACCGCTGTCCCTGACTCACAACTGTAGGCAAGGTGTCCAAAGCGCCTTCGATATTCCTGGGTTGGAAGATCTGAGTAGTGAAAACCAGGTTCCGTTCGCTCGACCACGACTGCCGTCCCATCCCGTTTGAGCAGGCGATCGCATCCTGCGTACTTATCGAGATAGAAATAGAAAGGGTCACCGGGTGGGTTCGCAGGCAGGTGTTTGTACCAGCTGTGGGCCTGGGAGACGAAGTCAGCAAACTGAAGTTCCTGTTTCGTCGTCGGCAACTGGACGCCCGAAAGGCGAGTCACGTATTGTTCGAGCGTCAGTGTAGCGCCTGGCGGCTGGCTTTCCGCATACGTCTCTGCAATGCGCGATATGCGGCTGAACTCGCGCCGATCGCGCAAATCCTCCAGCACGCTCTTGAGACGGCTCCAGATTGGCATGTCCGCCTGCTTGGGTCGGTCCTAATTTGTGCGAACAAATCATCCCCGCGCCCAGCCCACGAGTCAAGGATGTTTCATACCGGCTGGAGACAAGATTTATCCAGAACTCTTCTGCACCCGAACCGGACACATCGCCTTGTATAATCCCGCTGTGCCCGCCGACCAACGCGCACCGCACCGCGTCCTCGGACTTGACGTCGGTGCGCGCCGTATTGGGGTCGCTATCTCAGACCCGCTCGGCATCACCGCTCAGGGTCTTGACACACTGCACCGGAAGAACAAGAAATACGACTTCTCCTATCTTCATCGCGTAATTCGTGACTATGAGGTAAGAGAGATCGTGGTTGGTCTTCCGCTGCGGATGTCGGGAGCCGAAGGGGTCCAAGCCGAGAAGATTCAAGCGTTTGCCGACGATCTCCGCAAGCACTTCAAACTGCCGGTCCATCTCTGGGATGAGCGCCTCACCTCCGCCGAAGCCAACCGCCTTCTGCGCGAAACCGACCTTTCGATTGAAAAGCGAGGCCAGGCCGTCGACCGGATGGCTGCCATCCTGATCCTGCAAGGCTGGATGGAGAGCCGCAAGGCCTAAGGCCTCGGGCGTCAGGTTCGCGTGAGAACCCGCTCACAAGTGTAAGAATGTTTTGTCTGTCGGCCGACGCCTTGCCTTCCCTAGGCCCCAGGAGTAGCATACTGGTAGTAGTACTAGTTCAAAGCGTTTCTTCCCACGAACCCTCCGCCCACTGGGTGCCTTGCTTATGAGCCTTGCCGATTCGAATTTCCACATTGGTGATAAAGTCGTTTACCCCAACCACGGCGTCGGTGTTATCGAACAGATCAGCAGCCGGGCAGTGGGTTCGACAGTCGAGCGGTTCTACCTCCTGAACATCAAAGCCAGCAGCCTTAAGGTAATGGTGCCCTGCCAGAACGCCGGCAGTGTCGGCCTGCGCCGGGTGGTGAAGAATGGCGAGGTCCAGAAGGTGCTGGACCTGCTCTCGATCACTGGAAATGGCAGCAACGGCGATTGGAAGGACCGGTTCAAAGAGAATTCGGAGCGCATGCGTACGGGGTCGCTGCTCGAAGTGGCCGGCGTGTTGAAGAACCTCATCGCCCTTCACCAGGCCAAGCCGCTCTCCTTCCGCGAGAAGAAGATGCTGGAGCGTGCCCGCTACCTGCTGGTCAGTGAACTGGCCATGGCCCGCAACTGTGAAGAGTCGAAGGTGGAAGAACTCCTGACGGTCACCCTCGCCAAGTGCAACCTACGCTTCCCCGAAGCCTCAGAATTTCAAGCCTGACGATGGCGCGCACGCGGTGACTGCCGCGTAATCAAAGCCACCTCCGCCGCGTGCTGTCAAAATCATTGTTTCTTGCACCCCTGCACATCACTCAAACCGATAGCGGAGAGCTTCAGCGACAGCTCGATATCCAATTCTTCGGTAGATGGAATTTGATGTGGGATTCGCCAAATCAGTGTAGAGGATGCAGCGATATCCAGCGTCACGCAGCCGTCCCGAAAGAGAGTGAACGCACGCCGCCGCATAGCCATGTTTCCGTTTTTCAGGGGGCGTATAGACGCCTGACAGGCGGGCTACTCCATCTACTGGTTCGCGGGCAACAGCCATAGAGACCGCTTCTCCGTTTCGATCCCACAACCACAGGTGTCCGGCCGCCAACCCCCGATCCACACGCAGGTCGGTATCGTCGGCAGACTCACCAATTTCATCCTCGAAAGCACGGGTCCAGAGAATCATCAAGCTGCGATCTTTCGGACCTGCCTGTCGTAACGTGCCTTCGATATCGGGAACTTCTCTGTCCCCCAGAAGTTCATAAAGGCGGTTCCCCTGGAAAGGCGTGGCTGCCGATCCGGAACGCTCGCTCCATTGGCCCGAGAAAATCGCCGCGGTCGCTGCCTCGCCGTTGACTCCTGGCAGAGGGATGCCCGCATCCGCAATCGCGTCGGCCATTGCCGTCGCTACCGGCGGTTCCATCGGGGTCAGCGTCGCCGGGAATGTGAGAGGCGACTGCAGTACGACGCCAACAACATCTTCCCGCTGAATTGCCATCCAGTAGCGGCCTGGATCGCCGTGTACGACGCGCGCATGCAGGATGGAGAGAACCAGATTGTGGAGAACCGGTTGCGAGGAAAGGAAGACTCCAGCCTTACTCAAAACAAACACGGGGTCTTCACTGAATACCACCTTGAGATCCATTGGGAGATTTTACTTGGCTTGGAGCGCCGTCCAGCCGACGCCGCCGCGGAAATCCCCTTATAATGCTCGCCGATGGGAACCCACGAAGTCTCTTTTGGCGTGGATCGATCGGTTCTGCGGCTGGACGGCCACGATCCCTACCTCTGCCTGCACTTCGTCATCCTCTACGTGCGCGATCAGGATGCGGCGCTCCGGTTTTATGTCGATCAGTTGGGCTTCCGGGTGGCGGTGGATCATCGCTTCGACAATGGCCAGCGCTGGATCGAAGTCGCTCCTGCCGATGGCAATGCCCACATCGGCCTGACGCCCCTCCAGCCCGGAGATGATGCCCAGAAACTTATCCTTCCTGAGTCGAGGGTGTGGTTCATCACTGAAGATGTCCATCGCAAGTATGAGGAGTGGAAGACACGCGGGGTTCATTTCCAATACCCGCCACAATCATCCACCTGGGGCGGAATTCATACTCGCTTCGAAGATCCCGACGGGAACTCCTTCGGACTGGCGGGATTTGATGAGCTAACGCGGAGCGTCGAGGCACAACGGCGCGCGCTCGTTCAAAAACATGAAGCCGAGCGCCGCGCTGCCCAGGAGATCGAAATCGCCAAGCAGGTGCAGGCCCGCCTCTTTCCCCAGGTGCATCCTGTGGCGAAGACTCTCGAATATGCCGGTCTCTGTCTGCAGGCGCGGCAGGTTGGGGGAGACTACTACGACTTTCTTGATCTCGGGCAGCAGCGGCTTGGGCTCGTGATCGGGGATGTTTCCGGCAAAGGCATCGCCGCCGCTCTCCTCATGGCCAATCTGCAGGCCAATTTGCGCAGCCAGTGCGCCCTGGCGCTGACGCACCCAGAGCTTTTTCTGCGTTCTGTTAATCGTCTTTTCTACGAGAACACGGTTGACAGCGCCTATGCCTCGCTCTTCTTCGCTGAGTATAACGACGAGTCGCGGCGCCTGCGCTACGCCAACTGCGGACACCTCTCCGGAATCATCATGCACGGCGACGAGGCCTGCTGCCGGCTGAGCTCAACCACAACCCTGCTGGGTCTATTTCCGGATTGGGAGTGCAAGTTCGGCGAATTCGAACTCGCTCCCGGAGACCTGCTCACCCTCTATACCGACGGCGTCACCGAAGCGCTAACCGACCGCGGCGAGGAATTCGGCGAGGAGAACCTGATTCAAAGACTGCGCCACTATCGTGATCAACCATGCCAGGCGGCAGTCGAAGCCATCACCAACGAGGTGCGCAGCCTCACCCCCGGCGACCAGCACGATGACATCACCTTGATCCTGGCGAGATGCCGACCGTCCTTCGTCTGACGCAGCTGCCCTGGCCGAGCATTTCGACGTGTCTGAAGTCACATTCAGTCGAGTGGTGAAATGCAGCAGTGCTCCCTCTCGCACGCGTCCGAGAGCAGGCTGGGTGTGGACTTTCGTATCAAAATGAGGATCGGCGGCACTCCTTTCAACTGCGTGAGTGAAATCACATCACGCGTGTGACCGCCAGGCGTACAATTTTTGGTT
>AR_comb_assmDRAFT_10093703_pt1 | contig 14452 bp, 12 predicted proteins | sample ArasoioldDNA_FD_10543 | JGI IMG/M metagenome (IMG submission 10543) | reverse complement strand
AACCAAATGCGCCCAGGAGAGTGAGGAGTGCGCCAGACAAGGTGGCTGCTGCCAAGGCATACCACCAAACCACGAACATCCTCCACGCCATTGCAGCTCCCGGCGACGACTGGCAGCGGCGGCTGAGCACACGACCGACATAAAAATAAATACCGGCAGATAAGATGGCAAGTGTGGCTCCGAAAAGCAATGTTGGCTGGACCATGGATTCTCCGTGTCAGATCAAATCTGTTGCTCGGTCAACAATCTTATCCTTTGTGGGTAGGGCTGCAGGTTCCGCTGGCATCGCTTCTTTCTGCCAGTCGTCCACAGGCCGAAGCGTGAAGTAAAAAGTTGATCCTTTTCCCGGTTCCGAATCGACCCAGATGTGGCCACCATGGCGCTCGACAATCTTGCGGCAGATGGCCAACCCGATCCCCGTGCCCAGATAATCGTCACGGCTATGCAAGCGTTGGAAGATTACAAAAACCCGTTCGGTATATTGTGGATCGATTCCGATTCCGTTATCCCGGACAAAGAACAGCCATTTTTCACTTAATTGTCTGGCACTCACATGGACCTGAGGAAGTTCCTTGCCTCTAAATTTAATGGAGTTATCGATCAGATTTTGCAGCAACTGGATCATCTGCTCGCTGTCTCCAAGAACGGTCGGCATTGGATCATGGGTGACAATCCCCTTGCTACTCTCAACGGCAGGGTTCAGGTTCTCCATCACCTTGGAAAAAGTCTTCTCCATTTCAACAGGCAAAAACTCTCCACCACTTGTTCCAATCTTCGAGTAGGACAGTAAGTCTGAGATGAGGCTTTTTAGGCGATTGGTTCCTTCCAGCGCAAAGTCGATGAATTCATCGACATCATCGTCCAATTGACCACGATAGCGCCGAGCCAGAAGCTGTACATGGCCGGATATGAGTCGCAACGGCTCCTCCAAATCATGCGAAGCGGCGTAAGCAAATTCTTCGAGCTCCCGGTTCGAGCGCTCCAATTCCTCCTCCTGCTGACGCATTCTCGCCTCGGCCAGACGACGCTCAGTGACATCTCTTGCTGCTGCATACTGGACCCTGTCTTGCGAGGAAGAAACGATCACCCAGGCGAGCCAGCGATAATGTCCCAATTTATGCAGGAAGCGATTTTCAAAGTCCCCCGAACCTTCGTCTGCAATTCGCCGGAGCACCGCCTGCGTCTGGGCGAGATCGTCCGGATGGACAAAATCCGTTGTCAAACAACCTTTGAGTTCCTCCGGAGGATAGCCTAGCGTTGGAGCCCAGGCCGGGTTCAGATCCTGCATGCGGCCGGCAGAGTCGATCGTACAAAGCAAATCGGGACTCAGGTTGAAAAATTGCTCTGCCCGGCGGCGGAGATGTGTCTGTTGTTCCGATAAGGCCTCGGCCATTTGGTTGAACTCCCCTGCCAACTGTCCCAGCTCATCGTTAGTGACATCATTCAGGCGGACATCCAGATCGCCTTGTCTAAAACGGGCTGCTCCTTCCTGCAACGCCAAGATGGGCTGGGTCAGGCTCTTCGCCAGGGCGAATGCCAAACCAACCGCGGTCAGCAGAGCGATCGCACTGATCGCAGCAATGGTCCCCCCGAACCTACGGACCGGAGCGTATGCCTCTGTTTCGTCCAACTTGACCACCAGGCACAAATTGCGGTCCGGCAGCCAGTGGTAGACGACGAAGGCTGGCACATTAAGGTAATCAGGCGCTTCGACTACGCCACTCTTCTGGTCAAGGCATTGATCGATTGCCTGTGTATGGACCGCATGCTGCAGGACGGCGGGATTACTAATGAAACGAGGCTGGGTTACAAATAGATTGGAAGTATTGACCAGATAGGCATCGTCAGACTGATGCAAACCTGTACGGCGGCCAATGATGTCATTAATTTGTTCCAAATTCAAACGAGCAGCCAGTACGCCTACCAATTGCCCATTACCAGTTTTCAATGGTGCAGCGGCTGTCATCTCATTGGACGGAAGCCCAATCGGATAAAACAGATTCTGAACGGATGGCCTTGTTTTGCCGTTCAAAAAGTAAGGACGGTCTTCCTGGAACGTGCCCTCGTCCTTCGGACTGGTGGAAGCCAGGATCTCGCCGGTCTGCGGATCGAGAAAACTTACTTCTAAGACATCGCCTTCCGCCAGGTGGGGTTTAAGGTTGGCGATCAAGGCATCATGAGCATTTTTGAACTCGGTTGAATTTGGGTTCGCTGCTATCAAGTTTTGCGCTACCTGAATGGTGGTTGGGTCGGCGGCCATCACACTAATATCCGTCTGCCTGTCTTCGACCCACCTGTTTAAGGCAGCCTCCTTTTCCTGGGCGGTCGCCTGCAGCTCAGAGATGGTGGCTGCGCGCAATGCATCCCGCCCGCTGGTATACACCAGCAAGCCAACAGTACCCAGTAACGCTGCGGCGTAGGCGATAAAAATCAGCGTGAGTCGAGGAGTAAGTTTCACTTTCCCAAATACCATCTGGACCAAGCGGCCAACATTCGATGAGAGCCGCTTCAATATATAAAACCAAGTATCTACACGTTTAAGCAGTGGCGCCTGGTCACTGCTCAATGTTTCCTATTACGATTTGGCCTCAATGAAGGGGTGATGATTCTCTATGCAATTTATCCCTGTGAACCGATTGCCTTGCTTGCTCTTCCCCCTTGCTCTTATTTCTGTACGAGGCAACCTGTTCCAACAGTAGGGGTCGATTTAGTAATCTTTCACGCACCGGCCCATGCAGTATGAAAATAACAATCTAATTTTATCATATGAATTAGGCTTCGAATCCCGGCACACAGCTCCATCGACGGGAATTCCTATAGGATCTATATCGGGCATGTTGGGAATTACCATGTCGCAATATAGGCAGATTCTGGGATTTCGATCGCGTAGAGATTGAATCTATAATCTTTCAGAGAATGCGATAGATTTATGAATAAAGCATTCATAGAATAGTAAATACAACCGAGGCATGGCATGGAATTTGAGAACGGCACGCGTTTATGACGGAAATGGATTGACTCAAGCCGACATTTTCTGTATACTATTTGAAAGCGCTTTCAGAAAGCGCTTTCAAACTTCCATTCTTATGTCTAAAAACCGCCCGCCGACCATCTCCGATGTCGCTCACCGAGCAAATGTATCGATCGCCACTGTCAGCCGCGTGTTAAATGGAACGACACCGGTTCAAATCGAAAAAGCAGACCGGGTCCGCCTGGCGATGGATGAGCTTCAATTTGTTCCACACCACGCGGCCCGCGTGCTGGCCAGCAAGCGGACGAATACAATTGGTTTGCTGCTGCCCGAGATCAGCGGCGCGTTCTTTTCCCCCATGCTGAAGGGCATAGAAGCCCATGCCCGTGAGGCAGGTTACGACCTGCTGGTCCACTCCACGCAACAGGCCAAGACTGCCAGCCGGAGGTTAGGGGAACACAATACCGATGGCCTGCTAATTTTCACCAACAGCCTGGCAACCCAGGAGCTTCAGCGGCTGTATAATCTCAATTTTCCGATTGTGCTGCTCCATCAAACTCCTCCGGATGCACTTAACATCCCTACGATCACAATCGAAAACAAGAACGGCGCCACCATGCTGATCGGCCATTTGATCGAGGTGCATAAGCGCCGTCGAATTGTCTATCTGCGCGGGCCGGAGGGACACGAAGATTCTGTCTGGCGGGAGCGCGGGTATCGTGAAGCACTCGAAGCGCACGGTATTGAATACGATCCAGGATTAATCTCGTCTGGGGGCTTCGACGACGAGGAAGCCTTTGCTGCCATTCAAAAGTTGTTGGCAGATGAATCAGACTTTGACGCGGTCTTCGCCGGGGATGATGACGCCGCGATTGGAGCCATCCGCGCCCTCAGACTGGAAGGTCGCATCGTTCCGCAGGATGTGGCAGTTGTCGGCTTCGACGATGTGCCCTTCGCCCGCTACCTCTCCCCCGCGCTGACAACGGTCCGCGCTCCGATCGAGCAGGTGGGAGACGAAGCTGTCCGCCAGCTGCTCCGCCTCATCGACGGCCAGCCGGCCGAGGCGTTGACCTTGATGCGCACTGAGCTGGTCATCCGCGAATCCTGCGGATGTCCGTCAGCATCCACCACAAGTCTTACAGAAAATCACTTCCATCCATCTAAAGGAGGCAAAGATTGAAAATAGAGTGCATGTAGAAGAGCCAGAGTTAACTTTCAATTTTCTCGGAGGAGCCAATGAAAAAGAACCTGTTCGCTATCTTGAGTCTACTTGTCCTTGCATCGGTACTTTTGAGTGCTTGCGGGGCGAATGCACCAGCAACACCGGTAGAAAAGAAAAAAGTTGTGATCTTTGTCGGCATGGGCACCGGCACGGATCCAGATCAGGTGGACGCACAAAACAAGCTGGCGGAAAAATTCAATTCCACCCATGACAACATCGAGATCGAGTTTCTCATCGTTCCCCATGAAGAATACGCCACCCGCTATCTGGCAATGCTTTCCGGCGGGAATGCTCCCCAGCTCGTCGGTCCGAATGGAATATCGACAGTAGCGGAATTCTTCGATACCTGGGAGGACATTACACCCTACATCAAAGCCGACAACTACGACTTGAGTGATTTCTATGGTCCGGCCGTGGAGCTGAACCAGTACCCACAGAAGAATACTGGCCTGCCGCTCGGACTGTATCCTTCCTACATCTATTACAACAAAGATCTATTCGATGCTGCAGGTGTGGACTATCCCACCCATGATTTCAACGATAAGTCCTGGACCATGGATAAGCTGCGCGAGATGGCCATGAAACTCACGCTCGACAAGAATAGCAAGAACGCGACCGATCCTGCCTTTGATCCGAACAATATCACCCAATATGGGTATGATGATTCCTGGGATACCATGCGTGGTGTTCTCTCCACCTGGGGCGCAGAGAATGTGGGTCGCCCAACGACTTCCGATTACAAGACCGCCATCGCAAACTCACCCGAATGGGTACAAGGCCTGCAATGGCGGAGCGACGCGATCTGGAAGGATCATTTCATGGGCGGTACAGAAGTTCAGGCGGGACGTGATGCGGCGGGCGTGGATCCCTTCGGTCCGGGTACGACCGCCATGTTCTACAGCCATACCTGGTTCCTGGCAGAAGGACTGCACGATCTTTCCTTCTCGGCCGACATCGCCCCCTTCCCTTACAATCCTAAAGGCGAGCGAATCGCTCGTATCGATGCGGACAATTTCACGATCCCCAAGGATGCCAAGAACAAACAGGAAGCCTGGGAAGTGATGAAATGGCTGACCTCCCCGGACATCATTGTAGAGGTATGCCGTATTTATGGCTGTATCCCAGCCCGCAAATCCGTACAGGATAAATTTCTGGAACAATTGAAGGCCGATTATCCAGGCATAGACTATGATGTGATCTTCAAATCCATCGATTATCTCGATAACCCCAACAATGAAGCCTGGATTCCGGAATGGGGCAAAATTGAGGATACACTCAACAATGGTCTCTCTCTCGTCGATTCAGGAAAAGAAAAAGACGCTACGAAAGTGTTAAATGATGCCAACACAGAAGTGCAGCAAATCCTGAATGAGTACTGGGCAAAGCACCAGTAAGCATGTGTAATTAAAGGGGGCATCACAGGTCTTATCGTCTGTGATGCCCCTAGCTTTATAGATGATTCCGGAGAAGAGTATGCAGACGACTCGTACACATCCGCGCTTGAGCCTTTCAAAACGTGAAGCACTTTGGGCGTATATCTTTATCTCGCCGTGGCTGATCGGTTTCATCATTTTTACCGTTGGGCCAATGTTGGCTTCCCTGTACTTTTCTTTCACAGATTACGATATTGTGAGCTCGCCCAGGTGGGTTGGATTGTCGAACTATATTAATCTGGTGCACGATCAGCTTTTTTGGCACGCTTTAGGCATTACTTTTAAGTTTGCCCTGGTTGCTCTGCCATTGAATCTGGTCATCAGCTATTTGATTGCTGTTCTTCTCAATCAAAATATCGCCGGTCGGAATCTTTGGCGAACTGTTTATTTTCTTCCTTCGGTCATCGCTGGTGTAGCGGTCGCGTTACTATGGGTCCGGATCTTCGACCCCAAGTTTGGAATCCTCAATCCATTTTTGGAAAAGTTGGGTATTCAAGGTCCAGGCTGGCTTTCCGATCCGCACTGGGCTCTCTCTGCCTTGGTCATTATGAGTCTATGGAGCGTGGGGGGAAATATTATTCTTTATCTGGCAGGACTGCAAGGTGTGCCCACCGACCTGTACGATGCAGCCAAAGTGGACGGCGCAACCACCTGGCAGCGATTCTGGCATGTCACCCTGCCCATGACAACCCCAGTAATATTCTTCAACCTCGTCCTGGGGATGATTGCCACTTTTCAATATTTCACCGAAGTGTATGTGATTACAAATGGTACGGGGAATCCAGCACGCTCCACCCTCTTTTACAACCTTTACCTTTACCAGAATGCTTTTCGGTACTTCCATATGGGATATGCCTCGACCATGGCCTGGGTACTGTTTATCATCGTTCTTGGCTTCACTCTTTTGATTTTCCGTTCTTCGGATGCATGGGTATTTTACGAAGGCCAGTTGAGAGGTCGCTGACATGGCAGAAACCGTCAAAAGCTCCTCCCACACAAAATCGACCCGCTATTCTTTGTCCGGGGTACGGGGACAATCCTATCTTCTGAAGGGGATTACGACTATTCTCCTAGCTGCCGGCGCGGCTGTAATCATGATTCCGTTTCTTTATTTGCTTTCCACTTCTGTTAAGGATCGGGATCAACTACGCCAGAGTCCGCCGCCTTTGATCCCTATGGCAGCCGCCACGGTCAATATCAATGGACAGTCGGAACCCCTCTACCGGGTCACTGCCGATGGACAACAAAGCGAAATGGCGCTCGTCAAGAACCGTCCCGGCGGCAAGGGACTCTTTGTCGATCCGAATAATCCCAAGCAGACGTATGAGCTCGTCATCGCCGAACAGACTCTGGTAAAACATTTAGAGATCCACTGGGAAAATTATCCTCAAGCCCTTCAGAAAATGAATTTCAACCGGCTTTTAGTGAACACATTGCTCGTCACCTTCCTGGGCATGGCCGGCATGTTACTTTCGTGTTCCATGGTGGCTTATGGATTTTCCCGTTTCCGGGCGCCAGGCCTCAATGTATTGTTCATTCTTCTGCTTTCCACGATTATGCTTCCCAGCCAGGTGCGCTTGCTTCCGACCTATGTTTTATTCACCAAAATTGGCTGGGTGGATACGCTGCTGCCATTGATCGTTCCACAGTTCTTTGCCAATGCCTATGATGTCTTCCTCTTGAGGCAATTCTTCATGACCATTCCTCTGGAGCTTGACGACGCTGCCAAGATCGATGGTGCGTCACCGTTCCAGACCCTGATGTATGTCATCATCCCTCAGGCTCGACCTGCCCTGGTAGCCGTAGCGGTCTTTCACTTTCTGTATGCCTGGAACGATTTCTATGAACCTCTCATTTATTTACACAGCCCCGAGCATTGGACACTGGCAGTTGGACTGCAAACCTTCAATGCACTGTATGCAGTCAACACCAACTTTATCATGGCAGCTTCGGTTATTCTCGTTCTGCCTCCGATCATCCTTTATTTCCTCGCCCAGCGTATCTTTACACAGGGTGTGGTTTTTACAGGGGTTAAGGGATAAGGGTTAGGGAGACCTTTTGGGAGTCAGGCAGCTTGCTGCTGGCGCCAGGGAAAGCTCTAGTACGCAATGAAATACCTTAAGCTGAAATCGGGAAAGAATTTAAATGATCTCCTCTGAACAAGAATTCCTACGATTCTTAGACGACAACCATTTTATCTACCAACGTGTAGAACATCCTGCCGTGTTCACTTGTGCTGAGGCAGAATTACATCGGCCCAAGGTACCTGCCGTCAGCACAAAGAACCTTTTCCTGTGTGACAAAAAGGCAAGAAGATTTTTCCTGGTCGTGACCTCCTGCGAGAAGACCGTAAAGCTGGACGTCTTAGCCAAGCATCTCGATGTTCCTTATGTGCGTTTTGCTTCCGAAGAAAATCTTTCCCAGCGATTAGGAGTCACCCGCGGCGCCGTGACCATGATGGGACTGGTGAATGACACAGACCACTTGGTCAATTTATGGATCGACTCTGAGATCTGGGGTGGTGAAACATTTCTCAGTCATCCGCTCGTAAATACGGCTACATTGGTCCTCTCCAAGGCAGAACTGGAGCGCTTCTTCGCTCTCACCGGACACACGCTGCACCTGGTCGAAGGAGTCTAATATGAGGATCGCATTTGCCGGGGCAGGTTATATTATCAATATCCATGCCCAAGCCGCGCAAGCACAAAAGGATGTCGAACTATTCGCAGTCGTTGAAAAATATTCCGATAAGTCGTCTACTCTTGCACAAAAATATGGGATTAAGAAGCAATACGAGACCGTGGAGCAAATGCTCAAGACGAGCGGTGTGGATGCACTCGTGATCGGCACCCCAAACTTTTTACATGCCCCCCAGGCAATTGCCGCCTTAAACGCAGGCGTGCACATCCTGGTCGAAAAACCGATGGCGATGAATACCCGTGAAGCCGAAAAAATGATGGATGCCAGCCTGAAAACAGGTGCCAAACTGATGGTGGCGCACTGTTGGCGTTTCGATGAAGATGTACACTGGTTGAAAAAGCAGTCCAGAAAATTAGGGAAAATCATCCGCACGAAGGGTTACGGCGTCCACTCGCATTGGGGACCGAGCGGTTGGTTTACCCAGAAACAATTGGCAGGCGGCGGCGCGTTAGCCGACATGGGTATCCATGCACTGGATACTGCCCGCTTTCTGCTCGGCGATCCAAAGCCCGTCTCTGTATATGCAAAGCTCGGGACCTATTACAAGAACTTTGATGTAGACGACACCGGCGTGATCCTGGTCGAATGGGAGAATGGCACAACCTCCTACATTGAATCAGGCTGGTGGCAGCCGCACATGGATGGACCCGAAGCTGCTACACAGCTCTATGGCACAAAAGGTTTTGGACAATTGTTTCCCACAAGGCTAGAACTTCCAAACATCAAAGAGCAGAAAGTGGAGCTAATCGAATCATGCTTCGAATTTCCTCGCCTGGAACACTGTCCACAGAGTATGTACAACGCGCAAATGGCCTATTTCATCAACTGCATCCGTAAAAACAAAACGCCCACTCCCGGCGGTATGGAAGGACTCGTAAATATGAAAATTGTACAAGCAGCCTACAAGAGTTCACAAACTGGAAAGGTGGTCGCAATCAAATGACTATCGAATCCATCCTCCCCATTCCGGATCTCATTTCTGCGAAGCGCATTCTTTGCATCCAGCCTCATTATGACGATAACGATATCGGCGCGGCAGGAATATTGACACAACTAGCAAAAAAAGGTGCCGAGCTTTTCTACCTCACTGCAACCGATGACTTGATGGGAGTGGTCGACTCAAGCCTCTCAAACGAGGAAGCTGCACAATACCTGAAGCGCGATCAATTCGCAGCAGGTAAAATAGTAGGCGTCATCGAGCATTATTGGTGTGGTTACCCGGATGCGGGCGAATATGAATATTTCGATCTGCGCCGTGATTTCCTCAAGTACATCCGTTTTCTCAAGCCGGATTTCGTCTTTGCCCCGGACGCCTGGTTAACATATGAGGGACATCACGACCACATCCAGACCGGACTTGCAGCCGTGGAATCGGTCATGTTTTCCGGCTTGACGAAGATCGCCTCCTCCGACCCGCAAGTGGACGCGGCCTACGAAGAGCATGATATCAAAGGAATCGCGTTGTACTTTACCCGTGAGCCAAACTTCATCATGGACATTTCTTCCACGTGGGAGGAAAAGATCGCAGCAGTGCGTTGTTATGAAACGCAGTTGACTTCACAAGGAATGGAGCAACTTGTTTCTGCCCTCGACATGAAGTCCCAGCAGGTCGCCGAGGGACAATCCTTTCCGCGCGGCGAGCCGCTCAAAGTTTTGCACACCAGCGCGCTCCACTGCGGCATATAGGGATTTTGATCTCAGGAGTCAAGAATGACGATTGAATCCATCCTGCCGATTCCAGATCTCTTTGCAGCCAGGCGGATTCTTTGTATCCAGCCGCATTATGACGACAACGATATGGCTGCGGCGGGAACCCTGCTTCAATTGGCCCAAAGAGGGGCAGAAATCATCTATCTGACCGTCACAGACGATCTCATGGGTGTCAGCGATATTTCTTTGTCCGATGAAGAGGCAGCCCGAGTGTTGAAACGCGACCAGTTCGCCGCGGCTGGGATTATTGGAGTAGCGAAGCAGATTTGGCTGGGATATCCCGACGCGGGTGATTTTGATTATTTTGTGCTGAGGCGCGATCTGCTCAAATACATTCGCACTCTTCAGCCGGATTTTGTTTTCACAGTCGATCCATGGCTAACCTATGAGGGTCACCGCGATCATATCCGAACGGGATTGGCTGCGGCCGAAGCCGTCATGTTTGCCGACCTCACTAAAATTGCGTCCTCCGACCCAGAAGTTGATTCTGCTCATCAACAGCGTGAAATTCAGGGTGTGGCTTTCTACCATACCCGTGAACCGAACTACATTGCAGATATCTCAACTACTTGGGAACAAAAGGTTGCTGCTATTCGATGTTATGAAGCTCAATTCAGTAAAGAAAGCATGGAACATCGGGTAATGCTCCTCGACTTGAAATCAAAGCAGGTTGCCAAGGGGCAATCTTTTGAACGCGGCGAGCCCATGAAAGTATTACATCCAAGCGCACTGCATTGTGGAATATAGAGACGATAGACCATGGACTATGGTCTATTGTCCATGGTCAAGAAGGAATCTATGAAAATCGGAATCGTAGGCGGCACTGGAAATATCAGCCAATCCTTTGTCCGGCTGCTGCTCGCTCAAGGACATGAAGTTGTGTGTTTCAATCGTGGCCAGACCGCGGGTGCTCCAGATGGCGTTCGTGTGATCTGTGGGGACCGTTACAATCGTGAAGACTTCGAGCAAAAGATGCAGGCTGAAAAATTCGACGCGGCGATCGATATGATCTGCTTCAATGCGGAGGACGCGGCATCTGACGTCCGCGCATTTCGAGGGGTTGGTTGGTTCGTACAAACATCTACTGTTTGCACGTATGGTATCCAATACGATTATTTTCCCTCCGATGAAACTCATCCCTTACGACCCATCACAGGATACGCACGTGAGAAAGCTGCCGCGGATGATTTATTTTTGGAAGCCTATCACCGTGAGAAGTTCCCAGTTGTGATCATTAAACCCTCTACAACCTATGGCCCTGTGCAGGGAATGGTACGACAGGTCTGCTGGGATTTTCAATGGATCGACCGGGTCAAAAAGGGCAAACCGATCCTGGTCTGCGGGGACGGGAATGCCCTGCACCAGCATCTGCATGTGGATGATATTGCCTTGGCATTTGCAGGAGTCATTGGGAAACAACACACGATCGGCCAGGTCTATAACGCCGTCGATCGCGGCTATATCACCTGGGCAGATTATCACCGGCTGGTGGGAAAGATCTTCGGCAAGGATGTGGAACTGGTCGGCGTGCCTTTTGAAGATCTGAAGAAGCTCAATGTGCCTGATTTTGGCATCTGCGAAGAGATCTTTGCTCATCATGTCTATTATTCCTGCGAAAAGTTGTTCCGGGATGTACCTGAGTTTCATCCACGGATTTCCATCGAGCAGGGAATGTCCGAGGTTTTCGAAGTGATGGAACGCGAGGGCAGGATTCCCAATTCGGATGATTCGCACTGGGAAGATGAAATCATCGAAAAACAAAGAAGAGTCACTGCATGACTGCCCTGGAGATGGTCGACGAATCATGAAAAGAATCTTTTCGCCCTACCGCCTCTGCCCCATCGGAGCCCACATCGATCACCAAGGTGGCCCGGTGCTGGGACGTACAATCTCAGTGGGCACGCTGCTTGAATATGAACCGATAGATTCGAATGAGATCCTTCTCTCAAGCGAACAGTTCGGTCAGACAAGGTTTTCGATTGGCGATCTGGAAATGAGTCATTGGGCCCGCTATGCGCAGGCTGCCGCTCGTGTTTTGAATGCTAAAAGTGGCATGCAGGCGCATGTCAGCGGCTCCTTAATCGGATCTGGATTAAGTTCCTCGGCCTCCGTGGGGCTGGCTTATCTTAAAGCTCTTGCCGAGATAAACGACATCCAGCTTACAAAAGAAGAGCTTGTGCAGTTGGACTACAAACTCGAATATGACGAGCTCAAGCTACAAATCGGCATCCTCGACCCGTTAACCATTGTCTACGGCCGGCAGGATGCGCTTCTCTTCATGGACACGATGACTGCCTCCGTTACTCCTATACCTGATGCTCACCCAGACAGTCACGCCTGGATCGTGGCGTATTCGGGTGTCTCGCGTGAGCTCACTTCGAGCGGATTCAATGTCCGCGTCGAAGAGTGCAAGCAAGCCGCCTCCCTTTTAAAAGAAGGAACTCATATTCTCTCTGAGGTACCACAACAAATATTTGAAGAGAATCAATTTACTCTTCCGGAAAACCTGCGCAAACGTGCGAATCATTTCTTTACAGAATCGGAACGCGTATGCCAGGGGGCGAAGGCATGGCAGGAATCAAATCTGGAAAAGTTTGGACAGCTCATGAACGAATCCTGCGCCTCTTCCATTCATAATTATGAATCTGCGGGCCAAATACTGATCGAGCTCCATGAGTTGTTGAGCAGCACAACAGGAGTATATGGCAGTCGCTTTAGCGGTGGTGGATATAATGGCTGCGTAGTCGCTCTTGCACAACCAGACCTGGCAAAGGCGATTTGCGTGGAAATTGGCGAGATATTCTTAACGAAACATCCCGAGCTGCCCGCCAAGTTTTTCATTGCTGAACCAGGGGATGGCATCTCTTCTCTCATAGAAGGAAAAGGGCTTGGAGCGAAGCCATGATTCGCTCCGCCATCCTGCTCGCGGCGGGACGCGGCAAACGCCAGCGTCCCTATACAGACACAGTTCCCAAGCCACTGCTCCCTGTTCACGGACGGGCAACCCTGGACTATGTTTTGGCTGCGGTCAAACAGGCAGGCGTGGAAAGAATATGCATCGTAACTAATCATCTGGAGCAAAAAATATTTGAGTACGTGGGAGATGACTCGAATCGGGAGTTGCACGTGACATTTGCCCATCAGGAAGAATTACGGGGCAATGGCGACGCCTTGCTGTCCGTGCCGCGCGATTGGATTCCAAACGAGCCCGTGATGGTCGTGGCCACAGATTACATCCTGGAGAAAAATTCATTGCTCGAACTTGTCCAGGCCCACAAGCAAAATGGAGCCGACATCACCATGAGTCTAAAGGAATGTCCTGTGGAGGAGCTTTCCGCTCGCTCCAGCGTGGAAGTGGATTCGGCATGGCACGTCAAAAAAATCATCGAAAAGCCGAAGCGCGAAGAGATCTTGAGTCCTTATGCTGCGTCAGTCATGTTTATTTTTCCACCTGCCATCTGGAAATACCTGCCAGAGGTAAAACCGTCGCCGCGCGGTGAGATTGAATTGCAGTCCGCAGTCCAGAGGATGATCGAAGATGGCTACAGATTAGTTGGGTTGCTCCAGCCTGCACCGCAGGAGTGGACACCAGAACTTATGTGAAATCGGGAGTCACATTCAATGAGGTATTTTTTAGGAATTGATGTGGGATCTTCCAAAACGCATGCATTGATCGTCGATGAAATGGGTCAATGCCTGGGGTTTGGAAAATCGGGAGGTGGAAACCACCAGGGGGCGGGTTATGAACGATTGGGAGAAGTATTGCATCAATCCTTCACGGCCGCAGTCGAAATGTCGGGCGTGGCCCAGGCCGATATTGCGGGAGCTGGCTTTGGCGTGGCAGGATACGATTTTCCATCCGACCATGAAGGTCACTTACAGGCGATTGCGTCCCTGGGATTGACCTGTCCCATGAAGGTCGTCAACGATGGCTGGAACGGATTGTATGCTGCTGCGACGCGCGGGATTGGCGTGAATGTCACCGCCGGGTCGGGCGTAAACTGTCGTGGGCGCGGCAAAAACGGACGCGAGGGGCGAGTCGTCGGTAACGGAATCGAGTTCGGCGAATTTGGCGGGGCGATCGAGATTGTTTTCCGCGCCAGGCAGTACGTCAACTATGCCTGGATCAAACGGATTCCACCGACCAAACTGACAGAGATTTTTCTGGAAGCCACATGGGCAAAAGATGAAATGGATCTGATGGAAGGACTTTCCAACAGCTATTATCATTTGTTCCCTTATCTGGCGATCCAAATTGTGAATGCCGCTCGTGATGGCGATTGTGCGGCACAGGAAGTGATCCGCTGGTCAGGCGAAGAGCTGGGCTGGCTCGCGATTTCAGTTGCGCGCCAAATCGGAATGGAAAATGAGGAAGTCGAGATCATCCAATCGGGAAGTGTCTTTAATGCCGGCGAG
>AR_comb_assmDRAFT_10294519_pt1 | contig 14454 bp, 14 predicted proteins | sample ArasoioldDNA_FD_10543 | JGI IMG/M metagenome (IMG submission 10543) | reverse complement strand
CACGCGGAGCAGACGGAACTGTTGGCCAAGGTCAACCGGCTTATCATCCCGACGCGAGTGTTCAGCATCGGGTCTGGAGTATTTCTGATGGCGCTCACGGCGATGTGGTTCTACCAGAAGCTGAACGCGGTACAGTAGTTGGGCGCGTGGGGTTACGTTGTGAAGGCAAGGGCCGGAACCGACCTACTGCCTGCTGTGGAAGCGGTTTTCGCATTGCGTTCTGCAAGCAGTGCCAAGTCGGTTCCCGGGATGGTAAAACGCGAAGAACCGCAATCCAAGCAAACCAAAACCTTCGGGAACACCAGGACTCCGGGCTTATCGATGTTTTTGACGCCGCTGACATGGATCATCATTTCGGTAGTGAATTCCGCCTGATTGCTCGACTGACATGATGCACAATACATAAGTGCACTCCTCCTACTAATGCTCGGAGAATATGCAAGCCCACGACCTCGGTCTGGTCAAAATTGCTCACTTCTGGCAAGACGCCCTCATGGGCGTGACTGCGTCCTCATCCGGTGGCAAAGATCACTGATCAGTCGGCGGTCATGCCCTAGCATCAAGGTGTGCTCCGAGATACCATGAAAAAAAGTAAAGCGAGTCTGAACAATCTATCTTGGTACGTCATCGTGGGAACGCTCGGGGTTTTCCTTACATTGTGGATTCTGCACTGGATGAGCAGTTGACCTTTCGCTTCTTGTCCGCCGTCAAGATCAATCCAACTGGAAAGCCGTGGTCTGTGCGCGAGTAACTGTTGATAAATCTCGATTACGCTCAAAACCCTCAATGAGCGAAATGGCTTGCTTACGCCACCTGACTCCGGTTTGTCCGTTATCCGGTCGAGAATTGACTTGTCGAACCGTGGCCGCTAGCCTCTCGTCGAGGCCCTGGCCAAGATCGTTTCGGAGGGCATATGAAAACCCTGCGCACGGCTGCACATTTAATTCTGACAATGCTAATGGCGGTAGCTGGTGTATCCCAAGAATCAACCAGTCACTCAGCTAGCCACCAGGCAGCACGAACTAAGATAGTGCTGCTCGGTACCGGCACACCTGTTCCAGATCCTGATCGTTCTGGCCCCGCAACCGCCATTGTCGTAGACGACAGAGCCTATCTTGTCGATTTCGGACCCGGCATTGTGCGGCGCGCTGAGTCCGCTGCTCTCACGAGAAGAGTTCCAGCAGTTGAACCGGGCAATCTGAGAGTGGCATTTGCGACCCACCTCCACTCCGATCACACGGCTGGTTATTCTGATTTGATCTTTACCGGTTGGACATCAGGCCGGAGGGTCCCGCTTGAAGTTTACGGTCCTGCGGGACTGCAATCGATGACCGAGCACATTTTGCAGGCTTATCGGGTCGATATCGAGACACGCACTAATCCCGATGGACCTATGCGTGACGCTGGTCGCTCGCCTGATGGGTGGAAAGTGAACGCCCACGAGATCAGGGCAGGAGTCATATATAAAGACGAAAAGGTCACGGTTACTGCGTTCGTTACGAAACACGCAATGGAGAGTTATGGATATCGCTTCGAAACGCCGGACCGCACGATAGTGATTTCCGGGGATACAAATCCGGTTGAGGCAACGATCAATGCTTGTAATGGCTGCGATGTCCTGCTCCACGAAGCGCAACCTCTCGAACTGCTTGCCAAGCTGCCTAAAAGCATTCAATCGTTCGTGGCGAAGTACCATACGACGACCGAACAACTCGCAGAGTTGGCGAGCAAGGCCAAGCCGAAGCTGCTCGTCATTTATCACACCATCAGCTTTCCACCGGGGGTTGCCCCTCCGAGGCTTCTTCCTCCCAACGCTGGTGCGGATGCGCTCTACGCTTCGCCAGACCTGCTTCAGAAAGAGATCGGTTCACGATACTCAGGAAAGTTCGTAATCGGAAACGACCTGGACGTTTACTAGTTGCCGGGTGCCCCATCCTTTCGCGCTCTTTGCGAAAGGGTGGGCATTCCCGAATGCCGACACTCCGCGATTTTGCCCTGTTTCATCCCAGTTCCCAAATTGGAACTAACTCACCGTGTGTTTTCCACAGTTTTATTTCTTCCTTGTGACATCTAACCTTTACTGAGAAATCTCCCTGAGCAAATCTGGGACCATGCCGCCACGTCCCACCAATAACTCTCAACTGCACCCCGCTAACTCCGCCTCGAAGTTCACGCCTCAGACGCCGGAGGTCGCGATCCAAACGAATTCCTCTGTGAAACCCTGTGTCCCCTGTGGTGAGTTTTCTCGCCTGGACGAGATCAAAGCTCGTGCCGCCCGCGTTAAGTCCAATATCCGCAAGATTTTACTTACAAGTCCGGCGTTTCCAAGATTATACGCAGATGTCGTCCTGCACTACGCGCCTAACTCCCATGAAGCCAGGATTTTACGGCCTCACTATCAAAAAATTTGCGAGAAGGTAAATGCCATGTCTAACTCAAACGGAACTTGCACTCATATAAAGGTCACTGGAGCCCGTTGCGGCTCCCCCGCTCTCAAAGGAGAGCAATTCTGCTACTTCCACCAAAACGCTATCCGCAGCGTTCGCCGCCCAAAACAATCCCGTCTTCACCCCATCGCGCTCATCGAAGATGAAGAATCCATCCAGTACGCGGTGATGGAAGTCATCAACGCGCTGATGAAAAACACCATCGACCTGAAGCGCGCGACGTTGATCCTCCGCGCTCTCCACATCGCAGTGAAAAACGCCAGCCGCGTGAAGTTCGAAGTCCAGGGCATGAACTCGGTTAGGCAAATTCCCGAGTACGCCCCGCCACTAGACAACACCGACCCCAGCGAGACCGCAGAAATCGACCTTCCCTACAACGCCTGGGTCCCCCAAAAGTCCGAACGCCAGATCATGGAAGAGAACCACAGCGCCCGGAAACTACAGGAATGGAAAGACCAACAAGCCGCCATCCGCGCCAACCTGGAGCGCGCCCGAATCACTCCACGCAAGGAAGAATCAACCCATGGACCGAAGCAGTCCACGCCGAACGTAGCCGACGCCACAACGACCCATATGGGGACAGCCAGTGTAGGGACGGACGCATTCGTCCGCCCCGCGAGCGAAGCGAGCGTGCCCGCAGCCGAAGCAAGTACATCTCCCCAAGCTGCACCACACGCGACCGCAGTCCCACCACACAATTTCAAACCGCAGCAGACAAGTCCCGAGCCGCCAATGACCGCAAATCAGAGCCCGGGAACCAAACGCAAGCCCCCGCAACCAGCAACCGCAGCTCCGAATGGGCGAAAAAACGCAGCCCATGCCTGCCCTCAACAAAACAGAAGGGCAGCAAAGCATGCATAAGAAGGAGAAAGCGGGCGGGGATTTGGATGAAAGCGCAAGTGCTGGGTTTCGATGTGGCTAGCTATCAGCTCGCCTTACAGGCGGCCCCGCCAGACCAAAGCATTTTCATGATGCATGCCGTTTGCCCGCCGACGCGGATTGGCGGCATGGCCTTCGAACTCTTGTCATGTAGATATTCGATCAGGCCATCGCCCGATTCGCCCATGTTCGCGAACATGATGCCGCGGTCATCGTGCTCGTCCATTCCCGCCGCATGAATGAACTCGTGCACCACGATCACTTCTTTCTGTTTCTTTGTTCCATTCACCTTGCCCGGAAGGAAGGTCGCGGCAAAAAAAATCTCTTTCGGAGACTCGTCATAGTAAAAGGCACGAGTCTTGCCATGAAGGCGTGCAGGGCTGAAGTCGGCGCCCGGCGTCACCGTTGTTCCCTGATAGGTGTATTCCGTGTGCCCGTTCGCGAGGACGAGAACAATATTCGCCGATTTCTCGTCTTTGGCCTTGACCAGGGTTACTCCGAATGAGAGCCGATTGAAAGCTTCCATGCCCGCATTCACCGCATCCGTCCACGTGTTCGCCTTGTTAAAGACGCTCAGTTCCCCGCCCTCTCGAACCCTCTTGATCCACGGAATCGCCACGCCAAATCTCCTTCGATGTACTCATTTCGCATGGGCATCCTACTTCATTTTCGATTGGAGAATTGTCAATTCTGTGTGCTTTTTGAAACTCAACTCGCCGGCCGGGCCGGCCGATGACCCACTCAATCGCTTCTCTAGTTTGAGTTGGGCAAAGAAATCTACGGACGATAAATCTTGGCACAGAAGGAGTGTTCCCCAGGCTTTTCGGAGACTACTCGAGGCCAAGAAACCAGCATGTCTTTTCTTGCCCTACTTTCTCTGTCCGGTTCGAGCCCGGCTGGTAGAATTACCCCACGCGGAGGTGCGTTATGAAGGATGTTTACGAAATTCTAAGACAGAAGGAGATCGCGATCGAGCGCGTCCGAAAGGAAATTGCTGCTCTCCAATTTGTCGTTCCTCTACTCTCGGACGACGGCGAGACCAGACGAACTGGCGAGTCTCCTTCGTCCTGGCGCAAAGACGCCTGAAACGTGGGGACAGACGTGTCATTCATCGGTCTTAGAAAGGGACGCGACGCCTCGGCGTTGAGCCGCTGAACCCGCGATCTTGGGGGCGCGTCCTGATGTCTGAGAATCGTGCCCTTCCCGGCCGTTGTCTCTCTCGTCGTGATGTGGCTAGTCGTTTCTGTCGTCTCGACGGGACCTGATTCCCCTATGTCTGACCTACCCAGGGCTTGCGCCCTGGGCTGTATTCTTTCGCCGCTTCGCGGCTTGCGCCTGGTATCTGCAGACCAGTCTCTTGCGCCGCACGCCGGATTCTTCCCTTCGCGCACCCGGCTGACGCTTAGGATCTACCAAAAGCGGCTCCGGTTCCCCTCCAATTTCAACACATTGTTAACAGCATAATGACAAACCTTTGACGATCGATGAAGTTTGCCCATCGTCTAATAGGTGAGGGCGGGCACACGTTCGAACTGAGATTCGCCGCTGTGTCAGGCTTTCGCCTCCATACCCAAATTTATCTTCAAACCGCCATCAAATGTCGAACTCTCCCATGTCGACGCGATACTCGTCCCTGACCCTGAAGGAGATTGTTTGTCTGTGCGCCGGGCCTCGAGATGACGAGGCCTGGGAGGAGTTCGTTTCCCGGGTCCGAAAGCCCATTCGCATGATGATCATGCGCGCGGCTGCTCCGTGGGGAAAGCCTTCGCGGGGCCTGGTGGAGGATCTGGCTCAGGTGACTTATCTCAAGCTCTGGGAAGGAGGGCGCAGCCTTTTGCGGGACTTTGCTGTGCAGTGTCCCGAAGGCATCATGGGTTACTTGAAGAGAATTGCCGCCAATGCGACTCACGATTATTTCAAGCACGGGCATAGTCAGTCGGCGGGTGGGGATGAGCCTCATGTTTCCACCAGCGACGTCGACCCTGAGGCCGGGATTGAGATTCATGGGAGCGAGGAGAGAATTGCCTTCCAAGTATTCTTGAGCGAGATTGATGAGCATTTGCTACGTTGCTTGACCGGCCCGGACCGGGAGCGTGACCGTACCATCTTCTGGCTCTACTTCCGGCAAGGAATGAGTGCTCGAGAGATCGCTTCCCTGCCGGGCATCGGACTGGGCTCCAAGGGAGTAGGCAGCGTCATTGAGCGAATGAAGCATTCCATACGGGACCAGATCTTGGGCGCGCCTGCGGATTCGCTAGCGACCGGCGCAAAGGCGAAAAGCAAAGTTCCTCAGGAACTCGTATAGACATTTAGAGGAGTGTCTTAACTTGGAACGTCCGTTGGACAAACACCTCGATAACAAAGAGCTCGATGCGCTTGTGCCCTGGGCTGGCGAGACCGGGCAGGAGACGGGTGAGCTCTCTCCGGCCGCCGTGCGGGAGGCCCAGCAGCACGCGGATTCGTGCGCGGCATGCGGCAAGAGAGTGGTGAAGTACCAGCAACTGGTGAACAGCCGTTCGATTGCCGTTCTGTCTGAGACAGCGCCGCCCGGGACTGACTGTTCCAATCTCAATGACGACGAATGGCGCGAGATGGCTGCAGGGTTGTGGCCGGAGTCGAAGGCTACGCAGCTGATCGCGCATGCCGCACTCTGCGAGCACTGCGGCCCCTTGCTTCGTCGCGCAGTATCGGTGAATGCCTCTGGGGAAGCGGCGGTTCGGGTACAGAAGCATCGCGGCCAGGCCGTTCCCGCAACTCGCTGGGCGCTTGCTTTGCCGTCGCACTGGGTGCTCACGAGGTTGGTGGCTCCGGTAGCGCTGGTGCTGATTGTAGGACTGTTGGTCGCGATGCCTCGGTCATCGCGGACACCATTCTCAGGGGCGAAGTTTGCCGAATTCGCTGTCGACACTCATCGGCAGCACGCTCAGGGAAAACTTTCTCTCGCCCTGCGCACCGGCTCGGAGCCGGACGTCAACACATGGTTGAAGGCGAAGGCGCCGTTCTCTATCGCTTTGCCAGCATCGCCTATCGAGATGGGTGAGGAACGTCCTTACGTTCTGGAAGGCGCGCAGTTGATTCGGGTCGGCGGCAAGGCAGCTGCCTATATTGCTTACCAGGTCAGGATTCCAACGCTGCAGACAGCCGCGACTTCCCTGATCGTGGCGCCCGATTCGGTGGCGGTGGCTTCCGGTGGGATCAAAGTCGATTTCAAGAAAGTCAGTTTTCATTATGCTACGGTGCAGGGCTACAAGGTGGTTACGTGGACTGTACACGGGCTGACGTACGCTCTGGTTTCTGAGGAAGGAAACAGCACGCAACGATCCTGCATGGTTTGCCATTCGGCGATGAAAGATCGCGATCTGAGCAAAACGCCGGCTCCTTCCCGCCTTGAGGCGAACACTCCTCGGCCGCTCTGGCAGTAGTCCCTCCCTTCCCACCAGTCTTCTACTGCGAAAACATAGCGTGAAGGACTCTGCGTGCTTGCCCGATTAGGAAATTAACATTCGCAAAAAAAGCAAATTCCGCGGCGATCTCGTCATGACTAGTGAGGGCGATTGCGCCTTCGGAGTAATCGCCGAGGGATAAGCAACATTCCAGATGTACGGCTAGTTTAATCCGTACGATTTTGTACGGAACCAAGCCTCTGGATTGTTGTCTTCATAACCGCAGTCCTTTTCACGTTGCAGCAACAGATCAAAACACTTGGAGAATAAAATAATGAGCAGCAAGTTCAACCAGCAAGCCAGTAAGAATGCGCCAGCGCGGATTCTGTTCGCAACCGCTCTCGTGCTCGCATGTGCCTTCGGCACAGTCAACCTTGCGTCGGCGCAAGTCACGCCCCCAACCACTCCAACCGATATTGCAGTACCGGCAGGAAACTCTCCTTACTTGGTCGGCCACGCGTACGGCAGCCAGGGCTATACTTGCCTGCCGACAAGCACGGGTGGCACTGCCTGGAATCCGACCGCCCGTCCCGAAGCCACCCTGTTTACGGATCTTTTCGGAGCGCAGTTCCAGATCATCACGCACTTCCAGAGCATCAATGAAAAGCCGAAGCCGGGTATCGTTCCCCCTCTGAGTGGGAACGCGACGTGGCAGAGTTCGCTCGATACCAGCCGGGTGTGGGCAGTTAAGGTGAAGGGAATCGACGCCGGCTCCGACCCCTCGAGTTGTCCGAATAGCGGCTCGATTCAATGCCTCTTGTTGCAGTCAGTCGGGAACGCGAAGGGGCCTACGGGCGGTAACCTCCTGTTCAAGACCACCTTCATCCAACGTCTGAACACTGCCGGCGGAGCTGTTCCTACCACCGCCTGCACCGTGGGTCAGACTCAGCTCCAGCCGTACACGGCTGACTACTACTTCTTCCGCGCCGACAACTAACCAGGCGTGCAAGGATCTCTAGCGGAGGAAGGATAACGCCCCACCTCATCTCGCCGAAAAAATGGTGAGATAGGGTGGGGCAGCTTCGTGGCCGCAAGTTGGCCAGGTGCACATCCTTTGCGCTCTTTGCGAGGTTGGGCCCCATCAACGGACACTCGCGCTACCACTTCACGGACGCGCAGGAAAAATTGTCGCGGTGGCGCACATGTTCTTGAAGTCGGACAAGCTGCCATAGACCAGGGTCACCGAGGCTTGCTCGATTTTCGGGCCGGAGCGGAATTTGCTGCTGAATTCGCCGCGATCGTTCATGACTAGTTCGGGACCACGCCATCGGCCGAAGAGATCGAAGTAACCCTGGTGCTGGCCTACGTCGAAAATCTTATAGTCCAGCACGCGGAACTCCATCAACGCGTTCTGGGTGCTGCTCCAGCCGCCGTAGATGGTACCGCTGAGTCGCAGGTTTTCTGCAACACCGCGAGCCGTACACAACGAGGCTGTTCCCTGCACGCCGCCAGTCGGGCGCAGGCCATCGAGGCGGAGTCTCGAAAAGTGAGACGATGGATAGAAGAGGACGTAGAGCGGATACGTTCCGGACTTTGTGACCAGCTTGCCATATCCGGACCAGTAAAGGAGCGGCGTCGAGCGTCCACCGATGTGAAAGGCCCAGGGACTGGTGAGTCCTACCGCGCCGTAGAAAACAATCACGCACAGAAGGATGAGTTTGAAAATGTTGGCGAGACATCCGTGGCGCCTCGACATGCGGGGGAGTATATCCCGTACCGAGTTCTCCACCAAGCGCCGCTGCTGTATAAATGTGGCGAGGTGCGTCAGTCACGATGAAAAGATCTAAGGCGCCGATGGCTTTTTTATTGTTGTTTCTGCTGATCGCGGTGAGCGTGCTGCTGGGGTCGAACCGGCACCGGCAGAAGCAGCACGCGACCGGGCAACCGGGTGCGTTCGATTACTACGTACTGGCATTGTCGTGGTCGCCTGAGTTTTGTCACAGTCATCCGACGAAGCCAGAGTGCACATCGGGAAAGTTTGGCTTTGTGGTGCATGGGCTGTGGCCGCAGTTTGCAGATGGGTATCCAGAGAACTGTTCGACCGCTCCGGGGTTGTCGGATCCGTCGCGGATGGCGGACATCATGCCCGATGCTGCGCTGGTCGCGCACGAATGGACGACGCACGGAACCTGCAGCGGGCTTGATGCTGACACCTATTTCAAACAGGTGCGGCATGCGTTTGAGGCGGTGAAGGTACCGGGGCGGCTTTCGAGGCCGAGACAGGGGTTCTCTATCACTCCGCAGGAATTGAAAGAAGAGTTTGTGGCTTCGAATCCGCGGCTGAAGCCGGAGGACCTCGCGGTGAGTTGTGGGAACAACTACTTGACGGGCGTTTCGGTTTGTCTGGACAAGCAACTGCAGGCGCAAGCGTGCGAGGGGTTGCGGGACTGCCACGCCAACACGATCAAAGTCGTACCAGTGCGGGGAGCGGAGTAGAGTTTTCCTGCACGTTGATTTGCTAGCTCCTGGAGGACGGGCTTGCCCACAGGACTCCGGATTTCAACATCTGTCATGTTCAAGACATCTTGTCTTGTATTTTCGCTTCTCATCTGCTTGACATCGCTTTCACCCGCGGTGGGACAAACCACGGCGCAATTCCGGACTTCAGACACGGAACTCGCGTTCGACACTTCTGCGAGTGCTCCGCGCTTAGTGAGCCTCGCATTTCCAGGACAGATGAAATGGGAGAACCGGGCATCTGAGAGTCTGATTGCGTCGGCGGAGGTTGAGGGAAATTCCACTCCGTTAAGTTGGAAGTTCAATGCGGACCCTAGTCAGATCAGCAAACAGCGAGTGGCGTTTGTCTATGACTGTGCTTCGCCTCGCCTGCGGCTGACTTGGGAATGGCGAGTTCGGCAGGCATACGGGCCGATGGAGCATCAGATTCGCATCGAGAATCTTGACGGGCGCGAGATTTGGATTCCGATGCAGGAGAGCCTTGCGTTCGATTGGCAGATTGATCCCACTACTACGTTCCGGCAGATGTTTGTCGAGAAGGGTGCGAATACCCCTTCCGCTGTCGGCACTCATGTGGTCACACCGGCAGACGGATACCGTTGGACGGGCACGGCGAGCACCTATGGTGATATCGATGAAAGAGAGCCGCGCGAAATTATTCCGTGGACGCTGGTGGAAAGGAACGACTCGGCGCACAGCGGGTGGTATGCCGGCATCGAGTTTAGCGGACGGACGCGTGTCTCTCTCGCGCGAGAGAAAGATTCGCTGAAGGGGACGCTTGGTCTGAATCCGGATCCGGCGCCGTTCCGCACGCGACTTGCGCCCGGTGAAGTATTCGAATCACCAGTTATCTTTCTCGGCGGATTTCGCGATGGAGCGGATGGGGCGGGGAACGTTCTGCGGCGCTGGGTGCGGGCGACGCTGGGCAATCCGGAGACGTGGAAGAATCCGAATTACCCGCTGGTCGTGAACAACAGCTGGGGCGATGGCATGGACGTGAACGAAGGGGTGGCACGCCGCATGATTGGCGACGCAGCCGAACTTGGCGTCGATATGTTCCACGTCGATGCCGGCTGGTTCCGCGCGGTCGGCGATTGGCGTCCAAATCCGCAGAAATTTCCGCACGGACTTGCGGCCATTGCCGACGACGCGCACCAGCACGGGCTGAAATTCGGTCTGTGGGTTGACTGGACGCAGGCGGGGCTTTCGAACGAACCCGGCGCGCTAAATGCGCGCGATCCGAAAGTGCGCGACTGGATGGTGACGGATATCCCGGCGGACTGGCAACCCGAGGCTTTCAAGGGACAGACGATCGATATTGGAGTGCCTGAGGCGAAGCAGTGGGCGGAACATGAGGTCGAACGCATCATTACCGATTATCACCTCGACATGCTGGAGCACGACGGCTACCTCGTGGCTCACGGATGCGATCGAACGGATCATCCGCACGCGTCGCCCGATCCCTTGAATAAATGTATTTACAAGTCGTGGGGGGCTTATTGGGTCGACAGCACCAACTCCACGGACGTCAGCTACCATGCGGTGCGCGCTTATTACGACATTTATTCGAAGATCCGGAAGCAGCATCCTGGGCTGATGTTTGAGATCTGCGCCGATGGCGGCCGCATGGTCGATTTCGGGACGGCCGCGCATGGAGATTACTTCTCAATCACCGATACCTACGATCCCGTCTCGAACCGTCGTGCCTTCTATGACACGAGCCACGTGCTTCCGGCCGCAATGCTCGAGAGCTATGTGGAGAAGTGGCCGACCCGACGCATCGAGAACTTCCGCTATATGCTGCGCAGCGGAATGATGGGGTGGCTGACCATCATGATCGACACCAGCACATGGTCGCCGGAGCAGCATCTGGCGGCGAAAGAGGAAATTGAGTTGTACAAGAAGGGGCTTCGCGGTCTGATTCGCGACGCGGATCTGTATCACATATCAGCGCGGCCAGATGGCGTTCACTGGGACGGAATCGAGTACTGGGATCCTCAGCGCAAGCGGGGCGTAGTCTACGCGTTTCGCGGCAAGACAGAAGACGAACAAACGCATTCATTCCCGCTGCAGGGCCTGCAGTCCGACAAGCGCTATCGGCTCCGCTTTCACGATCACAGTGCGGCAGACCGGACGGTCAAAGGCCACGAATTGATGCACGATGGCTTGAAAGTCAGACTGGCTGTCCCCAACAGTTCCGAGTTGATTTTCCTGGATGAACTCGCAGAGCAAGAAGTGGCGCGGAGCCACACCGTGAACGCTCACCTCCCCGCTGCTGCGCCGGATTTTCGTTGATCCACTGCCGCGATGAATCCTCCCCAATTTGTGCGAAGGGTGTTATTGAGATCGTCATTGTAGCCGAACACGGCCCAGGGAGCCCTCTCGGCCAGCAGGGTCAACATGGCGTCGATTTTTTTCTGGCGGGCCTGCATATGAAGCGGCTTTCCGAAGCGATCGTACATGATGATCTCGTAAGTCTTACCGGTGGGAATGAGGTTCGTATAGTGCTTCGTGACCTTCTTATAGGCCCATATGAGATCGGGAATGCGGCAGATGGACAGTCCGAAGCGGCTTGGAAGAAACACCCACGATTGAGTCACCGTAGCCCGGCCGATCTTGACGGTGTTGCCTTGGAACTCGATGTCGAACTGGTGAGCGACATCGGGGAGAGTCCCGTAGATGGATGATCTCTGGACCACCGGATGCAGCGAGACGTCTGCTCTGCGGCGCATAACCTTGGCGATCAGCCATGCGGCGAGCAAGAATGCGGGGATGCCGAGGGCGAGCGCGACATAGCCTTGGTCACGGAAGCCTGTTGTATCCAGCATAAAGGGTAGAAAAGCCTGATCGACAGTGGGATGCTCTTTCAGCAGGGGCGTGACGATGTTCGACTGTACGTTTGAGGGAAGTTCACCAAGTTCCCCGGTATAGACCATGCCACTTTCATTGGGATCGCTCTTCACGATCAGCAGGTGCTGGTTGAGCAAAAGGATCGAGTATTTCGCTTTCACGGTTTCACGCTTCAAGGTTCCGCCCTGGGTTTCTCGCTCAACTTCCTGCAGGCCGGTGTCCGAGGAATCGTCTCCCTTCACCTGAACGAAATATCGCAACTGCGAGCCGGGCTGCTGGATGGTGACGAGTTGCGGACCGCTGACTGGGAATGGCCCTGCGAAGAAATTGTAGAGATAGCGGCGCTCGATGGTGGCGTAGCCGACAACGGCCACAATAAGGAGCAGGCCCACCATCAGGAGATTGCGATTGGTGCGCTGGATCTGGCGATCCAGGAATGTTCCGTGCGATAGCGCGGATAAGGAACTCGGTTGAATGCCCATATAGTACGGAGACTCCGTTAATTGATTCGGGCGCGCAGCCAGATCGCGGCTTCAGGCACGCGGACCGTGCTCGGGAAAGGTGGGAAGCAACAAATCATACTCCGGAGGGAAACCATTTTCATTAATAAAGGTGATCGGGCTTTTGGGCGAAGGTGTCCAGTGATTTCTGGCAAAGCAGAACAACTCTAACGCACTTTCGAAACGGTTCGGGGCGGAATAATGCCAGGGGCTTGCTCTACAGAAGAGCCGAACACTATTGAGATCGATCAGGCTGCACCTTGAGCACTTGGTTCCGCAACAGGTAGATACGCAACGATCGTCGTTCCGCTCTCGGTTGACTGGATTTCCAGGTTGCCACCGAGCTGGCGCAGGCGCTCCTCCATCCCGCGGAGACCGAGCCCCGAGGACCGAGTTCCGTTGATGGACTTGGGCATTCCACGGCCGCAGTCGCGGACTTCGAGCCGCAGCACATCCTGCTGGCGCTTTAGCTTTAACGAACACGTGTCGCTGCCCGAGTGACGGTAGACATTGGTAAGGCACTCCTGCACGACGCGGAACACCGCGATTTCAGCTTCCGAGGAGAGATGGCCGAGATCGGACGCCATATCGAGTTCGACTCCGATGTGGCTGCGTTCGGAGAATCCGTCGACGTACCAGCGAATGGCTGAGCAGAGTCCGGCCACGTCGAGCAGCGGGGGATGGAGTAGGTGCGAGATGGTTCGAATCTCCCGGCTGACTTGCGCGACCATCACAGAGCTGTCGTCGAGCATCGCGGCGACCGAACTGCTCGACTTGGAGACTTCGGTTCGCGCCGAAGCGAGACTCATCGTTATGGCAGCGAGCAACTGTCCGACGCTGTCGTGGAGCTCTCGGGCGATGCCGCGGCGCTCTTCGTCCTGAAGCCGTTGAATGCGGGAGGCGAGTTCGGCATTTGCCTTTTCCGTGGTGAGGTCGGTGACCAGAACGCCAGTCACAGATCCATCGCGCGAGAGAGCAGTGAAAGACAATCGGGCAGCTAAAATGCTTTCGTCCGTTTTGCGGAGACGCACTTCCCCTTCGCTGTTGCTGGCCCGCGCTCCTTCAAGATGTTGTTGAAGAAGCGGAACATCATCGGGGTGAACGAGGTCTTTGAGGCGAGCGCCGATCAGCGATTCGATCGACGTCCCGAACAGCGCCGCGAGGCTGGGATTGCAGTAGATGACTTCGCCATTCGAGTCGAGCATGGCCGCTCCCTGCTGCATGCGCTGCACCAACGTGCTGTAGGGCAGGTCTGCGTTCTGCAGGGTGTACACCGCATGGCCTTCGCGGTCCTCGATGACAAAAGCATCGACGCAGCCACTGCGGATCGCATCGATGATCTGCGCTCCATCTTCCGTAAGAGTGTCAGCAGGAATTATTACGTTGTTCCCCATAGGTCACATCCCGTCTAGCTGTTGCGGTCATTATCTCTCAAAATCAAATGAATGCAAGGCGCCATTTAACCTTTTCCCGGGCGCAATTGCAGGCCTACCAGGGCGCGGTCGGTATCCCGGAGGTCACCCACAATTTTGCGGATCGGCTGGGGCAGCTTGCGTACCAGGGTGGGGATGGCAATAATCTGATCGCCAGCCGCCAGTTGCGGATGCTTCAGCAGATCGATGACCTCGATGTTGTAACGTCCGGCGAGATGCTCTTCGCAGAGGCGTTTGAGATTGGCGAACGCGGCGATGGAGCGCGGCGTCTGTCCGGCGACGTAGAGTCGGAGGTCCCATTTTTGGACGTCCGGTTCAGGCTCGTTACGGGTAATTTCATCGAGAGTCAGGGGTGCTTTCTTCTGCGAATTTGCAATTTTTTTCATCGCGAATTCCGCCTCTTTCGGGGGGGAGCGAATCCATTGTCTTCATCGGCTTGGCGGCT
>AR_comb_assmDRAFT_10005052_pt1 | contig 14459 bp, 10 predicted proteins | sample ArasoioldDNA_FD_10543 | JGI IMG/M metagenome (IMG submission 10543) | reverse complement strand
GGACGCGCGCCGTACATCGCGTCGTAGCCCTCGCTGACAAGCTGATCCTTCGCCTTGTCGGACAGCACCACATGAATCTTCCGCTCTTCCAGCCGTTTCATCAACCCGGCCAGCTGGATGTCGATGATCTGCTTCATGTGCGCCCGATCGAGCGAGTGGAAGAAGATGATTTCGTCGATCCGGTTCAGGAACTCGGGCCGGAAATGCTCCCGCAAGGCGTCGGTGACCTGACGGCGCACGCCTTCCGTCACCTCGCCTGTCAGGTACTGGCTGCCGAGATTCGACGTCATGATCACCACGGTGTTCTTGAAATCGACCGTCCGGCCCTTCCCGTCCGTCAGCCGCCCGTCGTCGAGCAGCTGGAGCAGCACGTTCAGCACTTCGGGATGCGCTTTCTCGATTTCGTCAAGCAGCACCACGGCGTACGGCCGCCGCCGGACGGCTTCCGTCAGCTGACCGGCTTCTTCGTATCCCACGTATCCCGGCGGCGCGCCGATCATCCGCGAGACCGTGTGCTTCTCCTGGTACTCGGACATGTCAACGCGCACCATGGCCTGCTCGTCGTCGAACAGGAATTCGGCGAGGGCGCGTGCGAGCTCGGTTTTGCCGACGCCCGTCGGGCCGAGGAACAGGAAGCTCCCAAGCGGCCGGTTCGGATCCTGCAGCCCTGCCCGGGCACGCCGAATCGCGTTGGACACGGCGTTGATCGCTTCGTCCTGTCCGATGACGCGCTTGTGCAGGCGTTCCTCCATGTGAATCAGTTTCTGGACTTCGCCTTCCATGAGCCGGCTGACGGGAATGTGCGTCCAGCGGCTCACGACTTCCGCGATGTCTTCCTCGTCGACCTCCTGCTTCAGCATCCGGCCGCTCTTCTGCATCTCGGCGAGCCGGGCTTCCGCGGTCTTGATCTCTTTCTCGAGCTCGGGCACGCGGCCGTACTGAAGCTCCGACGCTTTCTGATAGTCACCCGAGCGCTGCGCCCGTTCGACGTCGAGCTTCACGGCCTCGAGTTGTTCCTGGAGCTTGGCAGACTGCTGGATCAAGTCCTTTTCCTGCTGCCAGTGCGCGGCGAGCCGGGTCTGTTCTTCCTTGAGGTCCGCGAGCTCCTTGTCCAGGCGCGCCAGGCGATCCCTGGACGCCGCGTCTTTCTCCTTGCGCAGCGCCTCGCGCTCGATTTCGAGCTGCATGATGCGGCGGCGGATCTCGTCGAGCTCGACAGGCATCGAATCGATCTCCATGCGGAGCTTCGACGCGGCTTCGTCCACGAGGTCGATTGCCTTGTCTGGCAGGAAGCGATCCGAGATGTACCGGTTCGACAGCACTGCCGCCGCAACGAGCGCAGCGTCCTTGAGATTCACCTTGTGATGAATCTGATAACGCTCCCGGAGACCGCGCAGAATGCTGATCGTGTCTTCGACCGTCGGTTCGCCGACCATCACAGGCTGAAAGCGCCGCTCGAGCGCAGCGTCTTTTTCGATGTACTTCCGGTATTCGTCGAGCGTCGTGGCGCCAATCGTGTGGAGCTCGCCCCGCGCCAGCATCGGCTTCAGCATGTTCGACGCGTCCATGGATCCTTCGGCCGCGCCGGCCCCGACGACCGTGTGCAGTTCGTCGATGAAGAGGATGACCTGGCCCTGCGAATCGGTGATCTCTTTGAGCACGGCCTTCAGCCGTTCCTCGAATTCGCCACGATACTTCGCGCCGGCCACGAGCGCGCCGAGATCGAGCCCGACGATGCGCTTGTTCTTCAGTCCCTCTGGCACGTCGCCGCGGACGATGCGCGCGGCCAGTCCCTCGACGATGGCGGTCTTGCCGACGCCTGGCTCGCCGATGAGAACGGGATTGTTCTTGGTCCGCCGCGACAGCACCTGGATGACGCGCCGGATTTCTTCGTCGCGACCGATCACCGGATCCAGCTTGCCTTTGCGCGCGAGCTCTGTGAGATCGCGGCCGTAGCGTTCGAGCGCCTGGTACGTGCCTTCCGGGTTCTGGCTCGTCACCCGCTGCGATCCGCGGACGCCGGTCAACGCCTGGAAGACCTTGTCACGCGTGATGCCATGCTGGCCCAGAAGTTTGGCGGAAGGGGAGCGGCCCGTCTCGCCCGCGATGGCCACGAACAGGTGCTCCGTGCTGACAAACTCGTCCTTCAGCCGTTCGGCCTCGGCCTGCGCCATGTCCGTGACGAGCTTCAGCCGCGGCGAGAGCCCCGGCTGCGATCCGCCGTATGCCTGCGGCATCTGGGCGAGCAGGGTTTTCGCCTCTCGACCAAGCGACGTCGGGTCGAGACCGAGCTTGCGCAGGATCTCGGGGACGATGCCCTCGCGTTGGTCGATGAGCGCGACGAGGAGATGCTCCGGCTCGATTTGCGCGTGGCTCGACTGCTCGGCGAGCTGCTGCGCGGCGAGGACGGCTTCCTGCGCCTTTTCCGTGTACTTGTTGAGGTTCATGGCTCGTTCATTTTCTGCAGCGCTTCGAAATGCGATCGCTGCTCGGGCGTCAGCGTTTTGGGAAGCTGCACGTCGACGGTGGCGTACAGATCCCCGCTTTCGTCCTTCTTGCCCGCGGTCGGCATCCCGTGCCCGCGGAGGCGAAATACCTGTCCGTTCTGTGTCGTTGGCGGAATCTTGAGTCGAAGGGACTTGCCGCTGAGGGTCGCGACATCCGCTTCGCCGCCGAGCACCGCTGTCGTCAGCGGCACGGGAACCTTCGTGTAGAGATCGCGGCCGCGGCGGTCGAACTTGTCGTGGGGCACGAGGCGAATGCGGAGGTAAAGATCGCCGGCCTTGCCGCCGCCGATTCCCGGTTCGCCTTCGCCGGCGACACGCACGCGAGATCCTTCGCCGACACCCGCGGGAATCCGGACGTCGAAGCTCCGGTTCTCGCCGTCGATCGACATCGTGAACCGTCGCATCGTCCCGCGAAATGCGTCCTCGAGCGGGAGTTCGATCTCCTGTTCGACGTCCCTTCCCGGTTGGACGCGCGATCGCGACCGCCCGGTGCGGCGCCCCGCGTGGGTTTCGTCCGGCGCACCGGCGGCGCCGCCGAAAAACGTCTGGAAGAAGTCCGAGAAGGGATTGGCGTCGCCGAACATCTCCCGCATCTCGTCTTCCGTCATCGTCCGGTATCCGGTGCGGCCGCCGGTGTTGACGTTCCAGCCGCCGGCACCGCCGAACGGACTTCCTGCGCCAAATGGGTTGCCGCCTGGCGCTCCGGCGCCGGCCTGTTCGTACATGCGCCAGTTCGCGCCGAGCTCGTCGTATTTCTTGCGCTTTTCCGGATCGCCGAGAACCTCGTACGCCTCGTTGATCTCCTTGAACTTCGACTCAGCGGACTTGTCGCCCGGGTTCACATCCGGATGAAACTTGCGCGCGAGCTTCCGGAATGCCTGCTTGATTTCTTTTTCGGTCGCCGTCTTGGAGACGCCGAGCGTCGTGTAGTAGTCCTTGAAGTCCATGGTGGTCCCGCGGCGCGGCTAGTCGAGCCCCAGCATCCGCGACAGCTCGTCGAGCTCGTGAACGAGACGCCGCCGCGTGTCGCGGGCGGTGATCGACTCGTCGCGGAGCAGCGGACGGACGCGCTGGACCACCTCGGCGATCGAAAGCAGCCGCTGCACGCCCGCGAGATTGATCCCCGCGTCGTCCACCATGCGCTTGATGAGGCGCAGGCGTTCGAGCTCTTCGCGCGTATAGAGCCGCATGCTGCCGATGGTTCGCGTCGGCTGGATCAAACCAAGCCGCTCGTACTTTCTAAGCGTCTGAGGATGCATACCGAGCATCCGCGCCGCGATGCTGATGAAAAAGAGATCCTGTTCGGCCACCATCAACCTTGCGCCGACTCAAGTATAGGCATTGATACGACTCGTGTCAACTTCAGCAATAGTATTCTGAAGGCCAGTGGTCCAGCCCACCGACATCCTGACAATCGGACTTCTCGTCGCCCTCGAAGGACTCCTCAGCGCCGACAACGCTCTCGTCCTGGCCATCCTGGTCCTCGGGCTCCCGAAGGAGCAGCAGAAGAAGGCCCTGCGATACGGAATCCTTGGTGCATTCTTCTTTCGTACCGTCGCGACGCTGCTCGCCGTCTACCTGATCCAGCTCGGCTGGGTGAAGCTCGTAGGCGCTGGGTACCTCCTCTATCTCGTCTATCGCCATTTCGGGACGCGGGAGGAAGGGGAGCGGCGCAGCAAGCCGGTCGCCAAGCCCGCGTTCGGCCTGTCCGCGTTCTGGGCGACGGTGGTGAAGGTGGAATTGACCGATATCGTGTTTGCGATCGACTCGATCCTCGTCGCCGTGGCCATGTCGCCGAAAACCTGGGTTGTGATCACCGGCGGCCTGCTCGGCATCGTGACGATGAGGCTCGTGATCGGGAAGTTGCTTGCGCTTGTCGAGCGGTATCCGCCGCTCGTGGACGGCGCATTCATCGTGATCGCCTGGGTCGCCATCAAGCTGCTGGTGGAGTACCTGCACACGGAGGGCTACATCCACTATGAGATTCCGAAGCCGATCTCGCTGGGCCTCATCGTCGTGATCTTCGTGGCCGCGTATTTGTACGCCAGGCGGCAGGAAGGAGCGCAGCACTGAGTCTCTTCCGGCCCCGGCGATGGGCCGACTGGATCGCCCTCGGCCTGCTCGTGACCCTTGTGGCTGTGGCCGCGTTCTCGGGCGTGTGGCTGTCCCGTCAGGCGGTCGCCGTTCATCGGCTCGCGCGAGGCGTCGGCGACACCGTCTTCTACGATGCGGCCGGGGATCAATGGTTCCGCCTTGACGAACAGCGTCATGACGTCGCGCTCGGCGAGATCTCGGTGGACCTGCAGCATGCGGTCGTCGCCATCGAGGATCGCCGCTTCTACAGCCATCCGGGCCTGGACCCGATCGGCATCACGCGGGCGCTGGTCCGCGACGTGCGCAGCGGAGGCCGTGTTGAAGGCGGCAGCACGCTGACGCAGCAGCTCGCGCGTACCCTCTTCCTGTCCAACGCGCGCACGTACGGGAGGAAGATCAAGGAAGCCGGCCTCGCCATCCTCATCGAAGCCCAGCTGACGAAAAATCAGATCCTCGAGCTGTACCTGAACCGAATCTATCTCTCGGCCGGCGTGTACGGCGTCGAGACGATGTCCGAGCACATGTTCAGAAAGCCCGCCAAGGCACTCACGCTGCCGGAGGCGGCGATGATTGCGGGACTCATCCAGGCGCCGGCCACGTTTTCGCCCTGGTCCAACTACAACGCCGCGCTCGACCGCAGCCACGTCGTGCTCGCCCAGATGCGCGATCAGGGCTTCATTTCCAAGGAACAGCACGAGGCCGCTCGGCAGGTCCGGCCCGCAATCCAGGCGTTTCGGCAGCCGAGCGACATCAAGTACGCCTGGGCGAAGGATTACCTCCGGCAGCAGTTCCGGAACGAGTTCGGCGGAGACCATCCGCCCGACTGGCAGGTTCACACATCGTTCCGGCGGCCCGTGCAGGAGGCGGCGGAGCGAGCGGTGGCGGCAGGCCTCGCGCGCCTGCGGAAGCCGGGGCTCGAGGCTGCACTCGTCGCCATCGATCCGGCGACAGGAGACATCCTGGCGATGGTCGGCGGTGGCGATTACTCGCGGAGCACGTTCAACCGTGCGGTGCGGGGCAAGCGCCAGCCTGGTTCGGCCTTCAAACCGATCCTGTATACAGCGGCGCTGGCGCGAGGATACTCGCCGGTCTCGGTGCTCAAACAGCTGCAGGAGGTGTCCGCGCCGAGCAACCCGGAATGGACTCCGCGGAGTGGCCACGGCGAACAGCCGGACGCGATGACGCTGCGTGCCGCGCTCCTCGAATCGAACAACGCGGCTGCGGCGCACCTCCAAACGGAAATCGGAAGCCGCCCGGTCCTGACTCTAGCAAGCGACGCTGGGATCAGCGATCTGCCTGACGTTCCGTCGCTCGCGCTCGGCACCGGCCTGGTCACGCCATTGGAACTGACTGCCGCCTACACGATGTTCCCCGGCGGCGGCGAATTCGTCCGGCCCAGGGGGATGCTGGAAGTTTTGGACGCCCAGGGATCGCAGGTGTTCGCACTCGACACGGATCGCCGCCGCATCGTCAGCCCCGAAGTCGCTTTTCAGGCCACGAGCATGATGCGCGACGTCGTCGAACGGGGAACCGGGAGCGCCGCGAGGACGCTCGGCGTTCGCGGACCGATCGCTGGAAAGACCGGTACGACCGACGACTATCACGACGCGTGGTTCGTCGGCTTCTCCACGTCAGTCGTCGTCGGCGTCTGGATTGGATTCGATCAGCCTGCACCCATCGGTCAGAACGCGTACGCAGCGCAAATCGCCGTCCCGATTTGGGCCGACTTCATGAAGCGGACGGCGCAGGCACTGCCGGCCAATGAGTTCACGATCCCGAACGGCCTGACGGCCGAGCAATTGTGCAGTGTCTCCTACCTGAAACCGGTCGACGGATGTCCTGTGTACACCGAGTACTTCAAGAACGGCGACAACATCCCGTCGGAACGCTGCCCGGTCCATCAAGGGTCGATGCAGCAGCGAGCCGCGCGAGCGGTCGAGGGCTTCTTCAGGTCGATCGGCCGCGGGATTGCCGGGATATTTGGGAAAAAATAGCTAGGACTTTCCGCGCATGCGGCGGAGCGCGCGGCGGTCGCGTTTGTCCGGGGCTTTCGGCGGCGTCATCGACGCACGGTAGATTCGCTCCAGCCGTCGGGCCTCGATTTCCTCGGGTGTCAGCGGCGGCGTGAGATCCTCATAGAGCTTTCTCGCGTCTGCCTTCGCGATGTGCGCCGCAGCGACACCTCTCACGACCACGCGCTGCATGCATCCGTACGGACGCTTGATATTCAGCTCGTCGCCAACGTGCACGTGACGATCCGGTTTGCCGGGCTGACCGTTGATCTCGATTCGGCCGGCCTTGCAGGCCTTCTGCGCCTCGGACCGCGTTCTGAAAAGGCAGGACACGTCCAGCCAGACATCCAGCCGGACCGGCGCCTCGGGTGCCATTGCGCCGCGCTATTTGACCGGTGGCGGGGGCACGGCGCCCGGAAAGACGTACGCGAACAACAACGCGATGAGGCCCATGACGGCCATCAGCAGCACGCTGTGCTTGATCGTGAAGCGGAACAGCCGGCTTTCGTCGGCCGATGACATGCCGGTCGCGGCGACGCCGACGGCGATGCTCTGCACCGAGATCATCTTGCCCATCACGCCAGCGGCCGAATTGACGGAGGCCGTCAGGATCGGGTTGAGTCCGAGCGCGTTCGCGGTCACGACCTGGAGGTTGCCGAAGAGCGCGTTGGCCGAAGTGTCGCTGCCCGTCAGGAACACCCCGAGCCAGCCAACCACCGCACTGAAAAACGGGAACGCGCCGCCGCTGGCGGCGAGCGCGAGGCCCAGCGTGGACGTCATCCCCGAATAGTTCATCAGGTAGGCGAGCCCCAGCATCGACGCGATGGTCAGCATCGCGAACGAGAGCTGCCTGAAGGTGGCCATGTACAGATCGACGAACTTGCGAGGCTTCACACCGAGCAGTAATGCTGCCGCGATCGTTGCAAAGAAGCACGCCGTGCCCGACGCGCTCAGCCAGTTGAACGTGAAGACCGCCGCGTAAGGCGCCGGCGCGGCCGTCACGGGCGGAATCCGCGTGATCAGGTTGTGCAGCCCGGGAACGTTCAGACCGTTCAGGACCGTTGCGCTCTTCGGGAACGAAGGCGACAGCACGCTGTGCGTCCAACGATCAAGGCTGCCCTTGATCGACGGCGCACCCCATGCCAGCACGAAAGCGACGAGCAGCGCGTACGGCAGCCAGGCTGTGAAGATCTCCGCGCCCGAGTGCGTCCGCGCCTTGGCGGCCACTGGCCGATCGTGCTCGAGGCGCATGATGTTCTTCGGCTTCCACACCTTCAGCACCACGATCATCACGACGATGCAGCTGAGGGAGCTCAGGATGTCGGTCAATTCCGGACCGAGCGTATTCGACACGAAGAGCTGGACGCCGGCGAACGACACGCCGCACGCGATAATCGCCGGCAGGATTTCGAGCGCCTTGCCCGGCCCCGCCATGACGACGATGAGATAGCCGGGAATGACCACGGACATCATCGCGCAGAGACGGCCGACCATCGCGCTCAGCGCGAGCACCGGCAGTCCCGTCACGTTCGCGAGCGTCGTCACCGGGATGCCGATGGACCCGAAAGCGACCGGCGCCGTGTTCGCCAGCAGGCAGATGCCGGCGGCATAAAACGGATCGAATCCGAGGCCCGCAAGCATCGCGCCCGACACAGCGACGGGCGCGCCGAACCCGGCAGCTCCCTCGATGAACGCGCCGAACGAGAACGCGATGAACATCGCCTGCAGGCGACGATCGTCGGTCAGCGTGCCGACGGAATCCTTGATGATCTCGAACTTGCCGGTGTCCACGGCAAGCCGATAGAGCATGATCGAGCTGAACACAATCCAGGCGATCGGAAAGAGGCCGTAGGCCGCTCCGTAGATGGTCGACAGCAGCGCCAGCTGAATCGGCATGCCATAGACAACGAGCGACACTGCGAGCGCTGCCACCAGCGCGCTGATGGCCGACATCCATGCAGGCCGGCGCAGGACGCCAAGCATCACGAACAGGACGACAATCGGAATGGTCGCGACGAGCGCCGAAGCGCCTAGGCTTCCGGCCACCGGTTCGTAGTTGTGTTGCCACATCGTCGAGTTGGCTCCTGGAGGACGCGGATTATACTTCGCGGGGCATGCCGAGCCTCCGGGTCGCCTGGCTGACAGGCGTCGTCGCCCTCGTGACGGTCATCGGCGGCTGTCACTCCCCGGCAGGTCCATCGACGGCTGCCGCCGGCATCGACGTCCTCGATTTCCTCATCGGCAGCCCCCAGACATGGCCGCGCGTCGGAAGTCACTCACAGAACCAGGTCGTCGACACGGGGAAGCGCGAGGTGTGCTGGGTCAAATACGCCAACCCGCGGCGATTCGAGTGCTGGCGGTGGGACGACGAGTTCGTTTATCACGTCCTCGACCACGCCATTGACGGCGACTCCGCCGAGTCGTATCGCTTCGACGACGGCCGCTGGATGCCGAGGCGATTTGTCGGCACGTGGGAGCTCGGCGTCGCGACGCGCATCACCTGGTTCGACCCGTCGTGCCACGTCGAAGCGGATCGGTCCGGGAGCTTCAGCTATCACCAGCGCGTGTGGCTCGAACCGGTCCGCGATCTCGGGGGAGACCTCGGGCCGCATCGTGTGCTGATACTCGAGTACGCACCGGTCGATCCGGCCGGCGGTCCCGGCGCGCCTGAACACTTCTACTTCGGCGAGGGTGTCGGCTGGTTCGAGTGGGAAAGGGGAGCAGCGCGGACCACTTTTGCACGGATCGGCGGTCCTTCGCTCCCGGTCGCGCAGGACGTCCGCTGCCCCTAGGATCGTCCTCCTGACCCTTCCCGGACCGGCCGATAACCCGAACGATGTCCACGCAAACCGAGGCGATCGACTACTACGAGGTGCTGCAGATCAGCCCGAATGCGGAGCCGGAAACGGTCCACCGCGTGTACCGTCTGCTGGCGCAGCGTTTTCACCCGGACAACCAGGAGACTGGAAGCGAAGCACACTTCCGTCAGCTGACCGAGGCGTATGAGATTCTGAGCGACCCGCAGCGTCGCGCGAAATTCGACGTGCTCTACACGCAGCAGCGCCAGGACCGGTGGCGGCTGGTGTCGGCCGGCGCCGAGGGCGAGAACGACTTCGACGGCGAGCAGCGGGTCCGTCTGACAGTGCTCGAAGTCCTCTATACAAAGCGTCGCGTCGAACCATACAGCCCCGGTATGTTCGTGAACGACATGGAGCAGTTGACCGGGCGCCCGCGCGAGCACATGGAATTCACGATCTGGTTCCTGATCCAGAAGAAATTCATCACGCGCTCGGACAACTCGCTGCTCGTGATTACCGCCGACGGCGTGGAGTACCTCGAGAAGAACTACGGGGAGGGCGTGCAGAGACGCCGGCTGCGTGGCAAGGACCAGCAGTAGGCGTCCTGCAGCGCGCGGGGGAGCGTCGCCTCAGTGGGCGAACGCGCGGACGAGGACGACGCTCAGTTCAAAGATCCCGAGCAGAACCGCACCGACGTAAAGCTGCCTTCTCGTCGAGAATGTGTCCATCTTGCACCTCGATGGAAACATCCAAAGGCAAGCGACGTACCACGACCTCATTAATTACAGGCGGCGGCATCTTCACCCGCGGCAGCCACTTACATCGAATCGTGTTGTTTCAGCGCACTCAGCAAAAGAGGCCGTGCGTGCACGGGCCTTTCGAAAGTGTCAGCCGGCGCGCAAGACCGTGTTTTGCGGCCGGTCGGACGAGCGCCGCAATGTGCACGCCTCGGGTCAGGGACTGACGGTGAAGAGTTCGAATGGACCCCAGTAGTAGGGCCGGGCGAGCGCGCCGGTGCTCGCGAGTTGCGTCAGCTTTGCGTTCCTGAGCGCGCGCGCCGGCGGTTCTCCCCGAGCAAGGCCGGCGTAGAGCGTGTCCATCAGGTCGGCGGTCGATTGGTCGTCCACGTCCCAGAGCCCGGCGATCACGCGCCTGGCGCCCGCCCGTAGGAAAGCCCACGCGAAACCGATCAGGCCCTCGCCTGAATACGCGCGCTCGCCGGCACCGCGGCACGCCGACACCGTCACGAGGACCGCCTGCAGCGGAAGGTCGTCCCTATCCGCGATGTCGCGGGCGTATAGCTTGTACGCGCCATTGGCGGATGCCAGGATGACCGCCGAATCCAGCGGGCTCTCGACGTTGGCTGTCGCGTGTGCGGTGAAGTGAATCATCGAAAAGCGCTCGGGCGATGCGTTGTGGTACGCCGCCGGGGAGGCGCCCGCGCCGTCGAGCGACACCACGTGTGACGCGTCGAAATGCGCGGCAACCTTCGACATCTCCGACGAGGCGTAGCTGAGCGCGGGGAATTGCGGATCCGCGACGGCCGGCGATCCGATGAGCAGGAGCGACGGACTCGATTCGGTGGAGGCGCGCCGCCCGGCGTTTGCCGACGCCGTCAGGAGACCCAAAGATGGCACCGTCTGGATCTCGACGTCCTCGATCCAGTAGTGCCGCCGCGGACCATCGATGGGGAGCGTTTCGAAGTTGAGCCCGTGCAGCGCGCCGTCCGGCACGACGAGCAGCCTCCCGGTCTTCGGAATCCAGCGCGCCGCGGGTTGGACGAGGGCCGCATAGAGTTCGTCGCCAGGTGTCGATCCGCTTCGCAGCGGATCCGCCAACGGTGATGCAATCGTCTTCTGGTACGCGCGAACGAGCGTTTCGATCCGCTCCGATGGAGGCAGCTTCACCAGCTGAATGTCGGCGGGCCTGACGACCCACAACCAGGAGGCGCCGGGCTGCAGCCAATAGAACAGGGCCACGGATCCTGACCGCTGCACGGCGGCGCGAAAGGCTGCCGCGCCGACGCGGGCGGGTGACAAAGTGCGCTGGCGCTCAGCGAGCACACGCCCACGGCTCGAATCGGCAACCTCGAGCGCGCGATCCGTCATCCCCAGGCTGATCAGCGCATCCACGTACTCGCGATAGAACCGGATGAGACTGGTGAGGTATGACAGCTTGTAGTCGGTCTTCCGGAGGTCGGAACGGGTTCTCTCGATGATCGACAGCGCCCGTTCGAACGATGCCGACGCCGCAGAAGCATGTCCACGGCGCAGCGCGACCCTGGCCAGACCGGCGTTCGCTTCCCAGCTAACGGTCGGCTCTGGCGCCGACGCGGCCGCAGTCTGCTGAAAGAGACGCTCGGCGTCAACCAGTTGGCCACGGCCTTCGGCGATCTTCGCGGCGTACAGCGTGTTCCAGACCGCCTTCGTCGTGGACGCATCGTGCCGGAGAGCAATCGCCTGATCGTTGAACGTGGCCGCGTGGTCCCACTCGCCGAGCTCGATATACGCGTCGGCCAGAGCGCTGGCCCAGATGACGGCGTCGGAATCGAGATGTGCCCCTTTTGCCAGATCGAACGCACGCTGCAGGTGCGTCACGGCGTTCCGGACATCGCCTGCCGCGACGTAGGTGCGTCCGAGCTCGCCCACCGCCTGCTCGAGGCGATCGGGCGATCCAAGCCGTTCCTGGAAATCCACGGCTCTCAGCTGAAGCGAAATCGCCTTTGCGTAGTCGCCCAGCTGCATGTAGCAGATGCCGGCGTTGTAGAGGGAGACCGAATAAATCGTGTGGGCCTTGAGATCATCGAGCGCCAGTACCCGGTCGAAGGACACGAGCGCCTCGTCGAACCGGTTTCTGACCAGGCTTCCCATCCCAAGGTCGTTCAGCGCCAGCGCCTGATGGTAATGATCGGTCGCCGCTGCGGCCTGATCGATGACGTCGCCAAGCGCCGACTCGGCGCCCGACCGTTCGCCGCGGCGCAGGCGGATTTGTCCGGCTAGCACCGAAAGATCTAGCTGCGTATCACCGGTGGGCTTGAAGCTCTGACCCTGCTGGACGAGATCTGACGCGCGCGCGAGGTCGCCCCGGGCCACGCTGGCCCTCGCGTTCAAGTAGGCCTGCCGGGCACGTAAGGAAGCAAAGCGTTCTTCGGTGGGAATCGCGTCAGTCAGGTCCGCACCCGCGGCGTCGGCCCTGACCTGCAGGACGAGACTCTCGGCGCGCAGCAGTCGGAACGTCCAGACCCAGAACGGATCCTTCGCCGCACTCGCAGTCGCCAATCCATCCTCGGCGAGCGAGATGGCGCCTTTCAGGTTCCCGGTGCGGAGGGCCTGAACACAACTGGCCTGCTGCGCGCGAAGCCGACTCTCGCGATTGCCGCAGGCGACTATCGTGAAAAAGCCGAGCGCCGCAACAAGAACCCTAACTCCAACCGCCGTTCGGTTCGCTGCTAGCAAACGCGACATCTCCGCCAATCGGTGATCCAAGCTTGACGCGCATCATCGTCAAACGCCGGGCGCGATCGGCGATCAGGATTTCGCCGAAGTAAATCCGCCCGAATCTTGGAATCTTCACGGAGTTGTGATCGATGTGGGCGCCGGGAAACGGCCGTCCACGCCATCTTAGCTTCCGGACGATCGTCCCGTGAATCTGCTGGTGCGATGTGACGAGGCGACCCGCCGGCGGCGGCATCCGCTTGTCCACACCGGACCGCATGAAGAGGCAGTGGCCATGCAGCTTGACGAATTTTGGGTCGTCCGCAGCCGTCAGCAGCTTGGCCTGCGTATCGCACTGCTTGAAGACGGGCAGGTTGAGCTCGACGATCAGCTCGTGGCCGTCGATGAAGACGCCTTCGATGGCCGTCTGTTTTCGCGCGTCGACAGGCTTGATCGACGGTTGGCCGCTTCCGAGCGGACTCTGTGAGTGCAGGGTGGCGCGAAGCAGCTTGACCCGCAACGTCGGCCCAGTGCCCACGACCACGTCATGGATCTCGGCCCTCACACGTGTCGTTGCGACGAGCGAGTCTTCAGGCAGGCGCCCGTAGCTGGCCTGGACGGCTCGCCGGTGGTTGTCGAACAGCCCCTCCGCGAACGTCGACGCGGAGCCGAACGAAACCAGCCCCTCGTAGTCTTTGCCATCCACACTCGAATGCGAGCGGCCGCCGACCGGCATGAGCGAGCTCTCGCACGTGCTTTCGAGGACGAGGTCAATTGGTTTGCTGGTGTTACGCCTGACGATGCGGCCGCCGATCGCAGCAGCATTGCCGTGGAAGAGAAAGCGTCGTGTGAATTCCATCGCGATGAGGTGGAAGATATTCTGCCACACGAAAAACAGCCGACCGCAGATCCGGGCCGAGGTCTGCAGCAAACGCGCGATCCGGCTCAGCCATTGCGCGTGCAGTCGTGAGAGGAAGCGGGAAGGCGCCGCGCGAGCCATGATCCGACTCTTGCGATCGAAGTGATTGGATGTATGCTGATGTCGCTGTCAATGAATGAGATGCCCACGACGCATCGGCACAGCAAAAACCAGCATTTCTTACAGCTCTTCGACAGCACCGATTCACTCGCGCACGCCGTCGCGGCTTTCGTCCGCGAAGGTCTCCTCAATCAGGAAATCTCGTTTCTGGCCGTCACGACGGACCATCGGCAGGCCATCACGGATTGCCTGACGCTCGCAGGCGTCGATACTTCACGCGCCGAAGCCGATGGACAACTCGTCATTCGCGACGCCGCGCAGTGCCTCAGGCTCTTCGAACGGTTCGGCCGTCTGGATCCGTTGCTCTTCGATTCGACCGTCGGTGCTGAAGTCCGGCGGCTCGTCTCACGTGGCCGCGTGCGCGTGTACGGAGAGATCGTCGATCTGCTCGCGGCGCAGGGAGATTTCGCCAGCGCTCGTCGCCTGGAAGACTTCTGGAACAACCTGCAGAGACGCACGCCGTTCACGTTGTTCTGCGGATACGCCTCGGAAAACTTCGGCGATCCGCTGACGGCCTCGTCGCTGCGATCGATCTGCCGCACACACTCGCACGCCACGGCGAACGCCAGCGACCT
>AR_comb_assmDRAFT_10000213_pt1 | contig 14459 bp, 16 predicted proteins | sample ArasoioldDNA_FD_10543 | JGI IMG/M metagenome (IMG submission 10543) | reverse complement strand
CACGACTTCTTCACGTTGCACAGCAACGTAACCCTCTCCGAAAACGACCTCATCACGCTGTCCTAGCTCCCTCACCCGACCACCTCAATGGCACGCCCACGTAGAAACATCCTCAGACCGGCACGCAAGGCGCAGATTGGTACGAGCTACCAGTCACAGGGGATTTCCGATCCCAACATTCCTGCGCCGCAGCTAGAGGCTGAGGCAGGTTCGTCCCAGCCCATCCAGATCAGGGAAATCGTCCCTGAGCTAGCATCACCGGCTCAGAGGCTCAACACATACTCACGCATGATGACAGATAGCACCGTGGATGTCTCAATGCGTGTGCAGAAGACGCCCATTTTGGGTGCAGACTTCTACGTTGAGCCGTATGACGAGATCCCACTGAACCAGGAAATCGCTGAATTCATCAGTGCGAACCTGTTTAGTGGGATGAGTGCTCCATTCCTCAACGCACTTGAGGACGTGTTACACTTCTTTGAAGATGGATACTCGATTCTGGAGAAAGTCTACGAACTTCGGGAATGGACTCCAAGGGGCAAGGGACGTAATACGAAGCAGTACACGATGCTCAAAAAGCTCGGAGTACGACCAGCAAACACCATCAAGGAGATCGTCTACGACAACAACGGTGGCCCCGTAAAAGTGACCCAAAACGCCATTCAGGCCGACCGTACGGTAGTTGAGAAGCCCATGGACATCCAAAAGATCCTCATATTCACGTTCTCAAAGCGTGGTGGGGATCTGACAGGTAAGTCACTCCTACGCACAGCATACCCCCACTGGTACTACAAATCACACTTCTACAAGATCGATGCGATCCAAAAAGAACGCAACAGCCTCGGTGTACCGGCGGGAAAGCTCGGCCCTGCGGCGACTCAGAAAGACAAAGAAGCTCTCAGAACTATGCTACGCAACCTCCGCACGAACGAGGAGAGCTACATGATCCTCACCCCCAACATTGATGTCGAATTCAAGGAGATTCACGGGAACCTCGTGGATGTCCTTGAATCCGCTCAGCACCACAACGTGATGATTCTCCTGAATGTCATGGCGGAATTCATGGCGTTGGGTACAGAGGGGTCGTCAGGATCAAGAGCTACAGGAGGTGTGCAGGCTGACATCTTCATGAAAGCTCTTAGGTACATTGCTGACTATCTTTGCGAGGTCATCAACATGTATCTGATCCCTGAGCTGGTTGTGTGGAACTATCCGACAAAAAGCTTCCCCGTTCTGAAGGTGAGAAACATCGGTGAAACCCGCGATCTACAGATGTTTGGTTCTGCGCTCGCAAATCTCTTCGCGCAGCAGGGACTTACACCCGACATCGATACTGAGAACTGGATTCGTGGCGTGTTTGACATGCCCAAGAAGAATCCGAACTCTGTGGCAACTCCCACCACTACTCCCACGCCTGACACCTCTGCTACTAACGGCCAAGGGAGTCAGTCCACACCCCCTGTGCGGACTTCGGCACCGGAGGGCGCGAAAAATGGGAAAGGTAACGTCAGTAACCAACGTGGAGCGGGTAATGTCGGTAAGCCTGTCAACGCCCCCGAGTAACAAGATCACGAAGGGTACGTATTTCGTTGACAACAAAACCCTTCGTCTCTACTGCGTGTTGGGGCTCAAGCGAAACCGAACTGTTCTCATCATCGAGAACTGTCGCACACTCAAGGAAACGGACATCCGCATCGTGGACTTCGACGAACACTTCAAGGAGGGGGTGAGAATCATCAATGCTGGAAACGGCGATCAGTGAAGTACCAAGCGCGGTCGTTGCAGAAGAGAACAGCAGCAACGAAGTGTGGATCGAGGCGCTACCGGCGCGCGTGTATCACACACCGCAGTACGGAGAAGTGCCAGTCACCCCTGACAAGTTGGAGCGCATGATCGCCAACTTCAGGTCGAACGTCCGTGGTATCGAGATCGCCACAGATTTCGAGCATGGAATCGACACAAGCAAGGGCAAGCAGGCAAGTGGCTGGTACAAAGACTTCGAGATTCGTCCGTCTAGTGATGACCCCGATCAGCTATCGCTGTTCGCGTTGGTGAATTTCACTGACGATGCGAAGAAGGAAGTCGAGGCTGGCAAGTGGCGCTACTGGTCACTTGAGTGGGACGACGAGTACCACACCGACAAGGGCGAGAAGGTGCCTGATGTGATTATCGGTGGTGGCCTCACCAATCGTCCTATCGCCAAGCGCACAATGCCCATCAACTTCTCCGAGGAGTTGTGGGAGGAACTTGATGAACCCACTCAGCGTGAGTTCGCTGTGTGGACAACGAAGTACGTGAACAGCTTGCCCAATTCTTCGTTCTTGTACGTAGAGTCTGGTGCTGACAAGAACAAGTCGAAGCGCCATCTACCGTACAAGGACAAGAACGGCAAGATCGACCTGCCTCACCTGCGTAACGCGATTGCCCGCATCCCACAGATGAAGGGCATCAGCGCAGAACTCAAGGCGCGATTGCAGGCCAAGGCACGTAGGCTGCTTGCGAGTGCCACGAAGAGCATGAGCGAGGGCAGCGCAGTCGAGGAAGCGTTCGACCTTCTGGTGAAGCATGGATTCTTCGGTGAAGACGAGTACATGCTTGAGCTAGAACACAAGGGAGAAGAGCACGCTGAGCCTGGTACTGGTGATCCACCTGAGCCACGTCGTGACCAAGACGGTTCAGATGATCCTGCCATCAAAGGTGGCTGGCGTCGTGATCCCCTTCCCACACCTCTCAGTGATCCGAACATCGAGGGTGTGAATCCCAAGCCACCGAAGACCAACGTGAAGGAGGGAGGTAACACAGTGGATGGCATTACTCTGTCGCCTACTCAGGTGAGCCAGCTATACAGCATTCTTGGCATCACCATGCCCGACACTCCAGGTGAAGAGTTCTTCCAGCCTGCACTCACGGCGTTCAGTGAGTGGAAGACGCTCCGTGACGCGACCCTCGCCGTGGGTGAGGAGAAGGAGTTTGCGGAGAAGTTCCCGACGTACTGGCGTGAGCACCAGGAAATGCTCAAGACGAACCGCACCAACGCTGCGATCCAGTTCAGCGAAGGTGTGAAGACGGTGAAGGTGCCTGAGGGCGACAAGACTGTCGAAACCAGGCAGGGCTTGTCTGCACAGGCAATCGAGAAGGTGCGCGAAGTCCACGTGAAGTTCAGCGAAGGGACTGCAACCACGCAGGACTACGAGGAAGCCGTGGCTGCCATCATGGATGGTGGACTGGTGACCTACGGTGAGATCGGTTCTTCGCGTGAGAACCCCACTCTCGAAATCAACACCAGCACGCTGACTGGACTCAAGAATGCACGCATGGCGTTCGCTGAGTTGGTCACCAAGGTTCAGAAGGAAAACGAGGGCATCAGCTACAACGATGCAATCGTCAAGGCTGCGGAAGAGAACCCCGACCTAGCTGCTGCGTATCGCGCGACGCAGGCCGCGTAGGAGGTGAGATGAAATGGCATGGGGAAACTTCGTCCTCGACACCGGACTGGATGCTGCTGCTGCACTCACCAAGTTCCGTGCAGTAAAGCTGACTGCTGCTCAGACAGTGTCACCAGTCGCAGCAATCACAGACGTGATCCTCGGTTTCGAGCAGTTCGGCGTGACTGCTCCTGAAATCACCAAGGGCAAGGGTGCCAGTGTGCGTGTGATGGGCATTACTGAGGCAGAAGCCAGTGGCCCAATCGCTGTCGGTGCTCTGTGTACCATCGAAACCGATGGTCGCGTCAAGACAGCGGCAACTGGTGGACGTGTCGTGGGACAGTGTGTCGGTCATCCTTCAACCAACGCGGGTGACCGTATTTCGCTTCTCGTCAATCCCTTCGGCTCTCTTAGCCCTTAAGCTGAGGAAGGAGGAAAGGAACTCATGTACGATCCAAGTGGTCTTTACGTCGATCCCATCCTGACCAACCTCAGCATCGGATATCCGGAGCAGACGTTCTACGGCCTGTCTTTCCTGCCTGAGACTCCTGTGAGAACTCAGTCGGGGCAGTACCGTGTGTTTGGTCGTGAGCACTGGCTTCTGACGGAAGACCGTCGCGAGCCGGGGACTGTGGCGCATGAGGTTCGTGGTGCGAAGTGGAGCCAGGATGTCTTCTCCACGAAGGAGCACAGCCTTCAGTCGCCTGTTCACGACGAGGAGCGTCAGGAACTCACGTCGCAGGGAGGGCTTGCACAGGCCACCTTCGGCGGTGATCTGCAACTCGACCCAGAGCGTGACGCGCTCGATCTCGTGAATCGTGACATCTCTCTGAATCACGAGAAGAAGGCGGCGGATCTCATCCGCAACCCCGCCAACTACGGTTCTGGCAACAAGGTCACGTTGGCAGGATCACAGCAATGGAACGACTACACGATGGTCACCGCTGGTATCCCGACGACCATCGTGTCAGATCCTGTCGCAGCCATCATGACAGGCATGCGGGCTGTGTATGCCGCAACCGGCAGGTGGCCCAACACGCTCGCCATTCCCACGATGGGCATGGGCTACATCGAGAATCATCCGCGCATCACAGCGCGTTTCTCGAACTTCGCGCTCACGATGGACGGCGCATTCCAGGCGTTGACAGGCTTCACAGGCAAGATCGTCCCTGTGGACTCCCTGTACAACGCGGCCAACAACCTGGATGCCACGGCCACCATGACCTCGTTTTGGGGCAAGGACGTGTGGCTAGGCATCGTGGATCCCACACCCGGTCAGCGCACGTTCACGTTCGGCAAGACGTTCGCACAGGTCTATCCCGTGGGCATCACACGTCCCGTGGAGCGTTGGCGTGAAGAGGCTCGCAAGTCTGATCTCGTTCGGAGCAACTGGAAGTACGACCTCAAGATCGTCACAGCAAGTGCCGGATATCTCATCACCAACGCATTCGCGGCAAGCGCGTTCTAAGGAGGGAACGACATGGCAGAGGGAACGTACTATGCCTGGTCGCCTATCGCGAACGGCGTAGACGAGAAGGGCAAGACGGAGTACATCAAGTTGGGAGACAAGGTCAGTGCGGCAGACCTGGAAAGCGATGACGCGGAGGAGGAGTTCCAGTACCTCATCGATGCGAAGGCTGTACGAGAACAGCCTTATCCCGAGGATCTCATCAATTCTCCTGTTCCTCCAAGTGATTACTTCAAGAACCTTCTGGTCGGGGCTGCCGAGGGTTCTCTCACGGAGGATCAGACGAAGGCTCTCTCGAAGATGAGCATTGGGTTCGATGACTCGTCTTCAAGCAAGCTCGGCCCCACAAGTGAGGATGTCGAAGACGTGAGTGGTCAGACGAAGACCACACAGCAGTCACAGGCTGCAAAGAAGTAGCCATGAGCAGCCAGTCTCCGTATCCGAACGGCATCTACAACGGACGGATGGAGTGTGATGGGAACGGGAACCTGCTTGCTGGAGAAGGAGAGCACGCAGGTTTCCCCATCGCATACCACGATGGGAGCTTCGTGTTCGTACAGCCTGGTGAGCCTTCGCACAACGATCGTCACCATCAGCGATTCGCGCAGTCACAGCGGCCTGGTGGTGAGTTCAGTGATGTCATCGACGGTACCGTTGACGAGTCGATGATTCCTGTGAACGGTGACAGGTCACTCATCAACACAGACGAGACAACCAACGCTCATCACTTCGGTGTTCTCGAAGATGATCCTCACTACCACGAGGGAGCACAAACCGAAGCTGGACGTGTGACCAACACGAAGGCAGGCACCATCACAGACGCCATCTCCGCCCGCATAACGGGCCACACGGCATCCATCTCACTCGGTGAGAGTCAACAATGAGCGCCACAGTCGTCAGGCCCAAGCTCATCATCCCGAAGATGTGGGTGCCAACACCCAACATCGAGATTCTCTTCGATGACATGGGTTCCATCTTCAAGAAGAAGGTGGGTGCGCTCATCATCAAACCGCTGCCAGAGCGGCTCGACGTGTTGAAGATGGCAGGAACCACCTGCAACTTCTTCTGCAAGAGCGTCATGGATCTGGTGTTCGGGAAGACGGCGTACACAGGCCCAACAACGAACATCTGTTTCGGCCTGTACACGGCGGCAATCGACGACACTCTCCTTGGCAACACAGCGGGTGAGATCGTCTACACGTCCTACGCTCGTCTTGCACTGACCGACAACAGCACGATCTTCGCTGCTGGCTCAGGCACTTCGACCTACACCAAGTCGTTCCCGTCGGATGCCACGAAGTCGTGGGCCACAGCCACGGGCAATGGGAACAGCCCTGCGACGTATCTGGGCATGTTGGATGGAAACGCCGGTACGTCAGCGGACAAGGGACTGGCGTGGTGTACGGTCACATCCACGACCATCAACAACGGGGATACACCGCAGCTTGCTCAAAATGCTGTCACCATCGTGAGTGACTAGCTTCACTCACCCAGATGGCACGTACGAGCGTACCGGCGAGTGTTGTCGGTGTGGTGAGTGCTGCGTTGGTGACCCGTTTCTCGGTCAGCTAGGTGAGCCTGAGTTGAAGGGGTACTGTCCACTCCTCGCTATCAAGGGTGGACAGTTCACCTGTACGGACAGACAGCATCCGTACTATCTGAGCGGCTGCAACGTGTTCCCGTCTCATCCTGCTCAAATCGCAGACAAGCCTGGTTGCTCGTATGTCTTCACACGGGTAGACAATGGCAATTAAGACCTTCAGACTCATGGCTACCAACGACGGCAACTTTGCTGCGTTGGCAGAGTCTGACCAGACGGCTGCGTCACGTGCGGATGGGTGGACGCCAGCGAAGGTTTCCACGGGTCAGTCAGAACTCGACGTAGGTGTGAAGCAGATATCGAGCACGTTTACTGCGGTTCTCAAACCCACCAGCCTGCTCACCGGAACGACGGCCAATGCTTTCAAGTCTCCTGTGCCTCTGACTGGGACGTTTGCTGCGGGAAACTGGAATTTCAGCCTAGCGATGCGTCCCACTGTGGCCTCGACACACTCGCTGTCTGTGAACATCCGGGTTTTCAAGAGCGTAAACGCGAGCGGCGCGAGTGCTGTTGAACTCACGTCGGCTGTTGTGTCTGGTGGGGTTTCTGCGGCGCTGTCATCGACTACGACAGATGCGGTTGCAACCTGTCAGTGGGCCGCACCGGCTGTCACGTTGAACAACGAGTATCTGTTCATCGTGGTTGCCGTTGCGATTGCAGCGGCAGGTGGCTCCAACTCGGCAGACGCCGTGTTGAGGACAGGCCAGTCGGCTGGTGGTACGAGGATGGTCACAACCGACTTCGTTGCCTCGTTGCCGGTTGTTCCAACATCGAACATCACGAACACTCAGTCCGTGAGTGGTACTGTAACCGAACCAATCAAGCCAATCGTACCTGCGACTGCAAGCTTTACTGCTAGCGCAAGTGGCAAGGTTTCTGCCACCCGTGCGATCAAGCCCACCGGCGTTACCAACACCAACAGTGTGAGCGGTGGTGTCCGTAGACTGGCGGCTGTTAAGCCCACTAGCATCACCAACACTCAGAACGCAAGTGCTGGTGTCCGTAGGTTGGCGGCGATCAGGCCAACTAGCATCACTAATAACCAATCTGTGAGCGGTAGTGTTCTCGGTAAATGGACACCTGCACAGATTGCTGGGCTGGGATTGTGGCTCGATGCTTCTCAGCTTGCATTGACAGATGGCGCAGACGTGACCGTGTGGCCCGACCTGTCCGGGCTGGGAAATGACGTGTCGTGTCGGGTGGGAACTGACAATCCACCTGCTTTCAAGACCAACGCAGCGAACGGCCTGCCCGTCATCAGGTTCGTCAGTGCCAACTCTGAATTTCTGTTCCGGTCAACGTCGATCGGTGTAGTTGGACACATGGTTGTCGTTGCCAAGTACAACGCCACGACCTTTGGTAACTACGACGGCCTGGTCGGAGATACTTCCATCCTCTGGCTCGTTGGTGACGCCGGAACAAACCGTTGGTATCCGGTAGGAGGTGCGACCTACTACTTCAATGGTTCCGACTCGACATCTACCAGAGTAGGGCCGATGGCGGCATTGGCAGTCGTGGGTATGTCGATTGCCACTCCGGCCACTTTTACTCCGGTCGTCGGCGTAGATCGCTTCAATGCCGGTCGCTACTGGGATGGCGACATTGCTGAAGTTGTCGTCTACGACCATGCGCTCTCCACCACAGACAGACAGCAAGTTGAAAACTATTTGCGAGACAAGTGGATCGGCTCACCTCCGGCAGTAATTAGTCCGGCAGGCATCACCAACACGCAAAGTGCTAGTGGTGGTGTAGTCGTTCGTAGGGCAATAATTTCTGCGGGAATAACTAACTCGCAGAGTGTGAGTGGTGCTGTCAAGAGACTGAGGCCCGTTACTCCCTCCGGTATCACCAACACAAACAGTGTGAGTGGTGCCATCAGGGCACTCAGGCGTATAGCTCCTGCGGGAATCACTAACTCGCAGAACGTGGCTGGTGCTGTCCGTAGGTTGGCTGCGGTTAGGCCGTCTACCAATATTACCAACACGCAGTCTGTGTCGGGTGTTATTAGTAGGCGTCGCCCAATCGCCCCCACAGCAATCACCTTCACCACGGCGGTGAGTGGGTCTGTAACTAAGGGAGCACGTCCACCTGTCATCATCTCGACTGTCAGTGGAACATTTACTACATCGGTGAGCGGATCTGTGGCAACCAGGCCGATTGTCATTATCTCGTCTGCTACTGCAACGTTCACCAATGGTGTGAGTGGCACGGTGACCAGGCTTCGCAAGCTGGTTCCCACGACAGTCATCACCTTCACCAACTCAGCGAGTGCATCTCTTCGCAGGCTGAGGCCGATTACCCCTGTTCAGGTGACCAATACCCAGCAGGTTGTCACATCCGGTATCAAGGTTGTACGTGGTATTCGGCCTGCCACGGTCATCACGAATGTTCAGGCTGTTAGCGGGAGGGTGGTGGTTACCCGTGTGTTCTACGCCACCATAGCCAATATTCAAACTGTGTCGGGTGTAGTGAGCGTCATCTACTTCCTGAAGGTAGCCACCACCATCCGCACAGGCTCAATCACTCAGGGATCGGCGGGTCGAGCATCCAAGTTAGGCAGCGGTGACGGACACAAAGAATTAGGCGGTCGTGGTCGTGCCGGGAAAGCACACCCAACTACAGGAGGCACACATCGTGGGTATCCTAGTATCGTTTAAGAACTACGATCTGCTGCCTCGTTACGATGGTAACCCGTGGACGACCATCGAGATTTACGAGGCCGCTACGGAAGATGGGCCGTTCACCACGCTCATCGACACACAGGACATCATTCCTGTCGCGTACAACCCGGCGGATCCTGAGCCTGTCTCATTCACCACGAGTGAGGGAACGATCGATAAGGGCTGGTACATGGTTCGCTTCACTGATGGCGTCGGTGGAGCGTTCGATACTGACCCCATTCACAACGTTCCTGCCAACGAGATCATGGCAACTCTGGAGGATGTCAACGCTCATCTAGATGGTGAAGTAATCGAAGCTACCCCGGACAACACGGATCTCGTTCAGGTCAGCGTGGCACGTGTCATCCGGGGTTATCTGTCACCTCTGTACGACTCAGCAACTCTGATGGCTTGGGCTACGCCTGAGACAACCCCACAGATCATCAGAGAGATCGCATCAATGCTGATCGCATCACAGGTGTACTTCAACGAGGCAGCGCGCACGTCACTCATCATTGATGACGACAACTTCGCACAGAGGTTGTACGATCAGGCGATGGCGTTGTTGCAGCGCGTCGTTGACGGCCTCATCATCATTCCTCCTGATGAGGAGGGTGGAGGTGAGGTGATTGGGCCAGTCCTGGAAATCACAGACGAAGACTTCTTTCCTGTAGACGACACGGACAGAGCCTTCACGATGGGAATGCAGCTTTAGCTGCTGTTTAGCTGTTCACGATGCCCCTAGTGCTGAACATCGAGGATTACGGCACTCCCATGATCGTGGCTGAGCACATGGATGAGAGCGCCATGGCGTCGTTGGATCTGTCGGAGCCGATCTATAGGATTCTTCTGGACATCATGCGTATCGAGCGTGTCCAGTTCGAGTCTGAGGGCCGACGTGGTGGAGGTAGCTGGAAGAAACTAGCGCCATCCACGATTACCAAAAAGGGTCACGGGATGATCCTGCGTGACAAGGATGAACTGATCAACAGCGTGACGGAACCAGGCGCTCCCCATCAGATCCTAGAGGTTTATCCCGAAGGATTCGCATTCGGCACGACAAGAGATTGGGCCGAGGTACATCAGTACGGTTCAGATCGTGTCCCACGCAGACCTTTCCTGAGGTTCCTCCCATCCGACGCCGCAAAGTGGAGTAGGTGGCTTGGTGACCACATAACCAACTCGTTCAGAGAGCCTACTCTGTGACAGCAACGATTTCAGCCACGTTCAAACAGATGGTGTCTGCCTCGCAGATCGAGGAGGCTGTGGTCGATACCCTCAAGAAGTGGTACTCCACGTATCTCGCGGAGATGGCGCTCCAACTGGACATTTCGCCCAACAGCCTGCCCACGCCACAGAACTACACGAATCGCAACAGCTTCGACGCTGAACAGGGTGAGAGGATCCCCAAGGTAGTTGTGCTAGCGCCAGGAATCATGGATCTTCCCATCCACAACGGGAGAGGGATCTACAGAGCGATGTGGAGAGTGGGTGTGGGTGTCGCCACAGCAGCGAAAGACGAGCAGTCAGCGAACATGCTGGTCAAGGCGTATGGGGCTGCCACACGAGCGATCGTGTTGAACAAGACAGCCGCTGAGGCAACACAAGTGAACATCGTGGGAGTGTCGTGGATTGAGGAGAGCTACGACGATCTCGCGATTCCACAGCAACTCATGTTGTACAAGTCAGCCAGCCTGTTCTTCGCCGTTGATGTGGATAACGTGGCATCCAGGTACGGTGGCCCTAAGATCCCAGGCGTGCCACCGTGGACTGAGTTCGGTCAGGTCGAAGAAGTCTTCATCGATATTGAAAAGGAGGAGGAGAGCCTATGAGCGCGAAGGACAAAGCAGCATCACAGTCAGAACCGTCCACTGGCACAGCCAAGCAGAAGTCAGCGGAGACTGGGACTGAGTACAGGTACGTCGGGCATCACGCGACTGAGTTCCAGATGGAAGATGGCTCATCTCTTCAAGTCGGCACGGGAGACTTCGTAACTCTGAGTCAGTCTGAGTACGACTCTCTTGACGATGAGAAGGCTGCGTATCTCATCGACACATCTCAGGCTCAACCGACAGAGGAAGAAGTTAAGGCTCTGAAGGAATCACAGGCGAACGAAGCAAACGAGGGAGGTAGCGATGACAAGTAGACCTGGAGTCGCAGTTATTCTGCAAGAACTGCCGACTCCTGTCACTCTACCGACCGACACAGGCATATGGTTTGCCGCAGGAACGACTGAGCGTGGGCCTTCTACTCAGGCCACACTTATTCAGTCGTTGGATCAGTTCGTCACGGTGTTTGGCACTCGTCAGTCGTACAGCGTGTTGTACGATGCTGTCGAGACATTCTTCCGTGAGGGTGGCAACCAGTGCTACATCGGTCGTGTGGTCGGCCCCGCAGCCACGTCAGGCACCAAGAACTTGCTTGACGCTGGTGCTGCCATCAGTCTCGTGGTCACAGCGAATGGCCCAGGTGCATGGTCGTCTGGAATTAAGGTCGGTGTCGTCACTGGTGTGGCGTCCGGCACGTTCCAGATCCAGGTCACAGACGCCAACAGTGTGATCCTCGAACAGTCCAGCGATCTAGGTGACCAGGGTTCGGCGGTTGCGTGGAGTCGCTACAGCAGCTACATCCGCATCGCGTTGGGCGCAAGTGCCAACGTCCCTGTGGCTGTCGCACCAAGCGCACTCTCCGCAGGTGCGGATGACAGGGCGGCTATCACTGACACCCAATGGGCCAACGCGCTCGCGTTGTTCCTGCCCGATCTTGGGCCTGGGCAGGTCAGTGAGCCTGGTCGCACAAGCTCGACGGCATACAGCCAGGTCAAGGCTCACGTGGAAGCCAGCAATCGTGTGGGGATCCTCGATCTTCCCGATTCACCCACAATCGCCACACTCCAGACTGCTGCGTCAGGCATCACAAGTCGGTTCACGGCGGCGTTTGCTCCGTGGTGTGTGGTGCCGGGTCTGACCACTGGCACAACGAGAAGCGTGCCTCCGTGTGCGTACATCGCAGGGATGCTCGCTCGCAACGATCCCTCGTTGGGCACGAATCAGCCTGCTGCCGGTAACTATGGCGTAGCACAATACGTCATCGATCTGACTCAGGCAGACTGGTCTGATGCCAACCGCACAACCCTCAACAACTCCAACTGCAACGTCATCCGTCGGATGCTTGGTGGGATCCGCAACTACGGTTGGCGTTCCAACGTCAACGCCGTCAGTGATGCCAACTGGGTCGATTTCGGCAATGCCAGGTTCTACATGGAACTGAGTGCAGAGCTGGATCAGGTTGGTGAGAACTTCATCTTCTCACAGATCGACGGTCAGAACGGAAGCGTCATCAACGCATTCCACGACTCGCTCACTGGTGTGATGTTGGATCACTTCATCGCTGGTGAGTTGTTCGGAGGTGCACCCTACGAAGCATTCCGTGTTGACACCGGGCCTGGTGTGAACACTCTCGCACGTCTGGCGAACAACGAGCTTCACGCAGTTGTCACTGTGAAGATGGCTCCGTTCGCTGAGTACGTCGAGATCGCTGTCGTCAAGCGGATGGTCACTCAGCCGCTCTAATCACCGAGAGGAGGTAAACCATGGCAATTCCGAAATTCACGCCCCCGCCCTACAAGCCCACAGCACAGAACAGCACACGTCAGGACACCTGGGAAGTCCGTCTGGAAGTTGCAGGAAACAACTTCGGCGTGTGGGACAAGAAAACTGGCGGCGAGCTGGACTCGGATGAGGTTGTGTACTACCCAGGAGGGATGGATCCGAAGCTGAGCCTGGGCGGACGTGCAATGCCTGGGAACATCACACTCCAGAAGATTTACGATGGAGTTGACGACCATCAGCGTGTCCAGGCTCTGCTGAACGCTGTCGGTAGACATTCATGCAAGGTCACACAGCAGCCTCTCGACTTCGAGGGAAATCGCTACGGCCAGAAGTTCATGTGGAGTGGCAAGGTCAAGAGAGTCCTCGTTCCTGACCATGACTCCGAGGCTACTGGTGCTGCGATGATCGAGGTCGAGATCACGATTGAGGATAGACCGCACTTGGTTGATCCGTAAACCGTCATGGAGGAGAGAACATGACACCCGACGCACCACCCACTAACGTGGAACCCACACCCCCTGTGCGGAACTTGGACACTGATCCCCCCGATTTGTCAAAAGACAACTCGGAAATGGGGCTTTCCTCATCGCTGCTCGACACATTTCATGCCGAGCTAGACGAGATCGCCTCAACCAAGTCTGTGCTGATCCCGGTGAGGGGATACGAGCGAACTGGCTTGCAAATCAAGTACGGAATGCCTGAGAACGGCAAGCAGCTAGATGCAATCGCTCGTAAGGTTAACCGAGAGGTCAAGGACACGTTCTCTCGGAACCTACTGACCGCGATGGACACGATGATCGCTCTCTGTGAGGGACTCTACGTTCAGCCAGAGGAAGTACCCGAACCTGTCATGCTTGATCCGCATGACACAGGTGAGCCATGTCAGTTCGACGTTGTGCTTGCTGAGTTGATGGGCATGAACGGTTCGGGTGGTTCGGCCAGGACTGTAGTCAAGCGTCTGTTTGGCAACAATGACTTCGCAATCATGAGTCATGCTGAGAAGCTGTCTAGGTGGCTTCAGAACACCAAAGCAGACCTTGAGCTGGAGTTCTGGCAAGTGGGGGAATAGATAGAGAGGGCATCAAAGCTGCTGCTCAGCTTGCTGCTCTCGGTATCAATCCCATCCACTTCCTGACGACTAGAGACTCAGTGGAGAGAAATCTGTTGATTGTGGTTGCACAAGAAGTGATCGAGCTACGCAAGATACTCGACCACAATCTCGCCGTGGAAATCGCTAATCAGGTAGGAAAGCTCTTCAAGCAATAACATGCCGTTCTCGTCTCTTACAGGTGCCCAACAGATTGCAGTTCGTCTGTATCTGTTGGGCGGGCCAGCCTACCGTGCAGAAATGCACAGGTCTGCGGCTGCGACCAAGGAGCTTACGCTTGCGGCAGCAGGAACGTCGTCTGCGATGTTGCAGACGACCAAGCGCACCTTCATGATGAACCAGGCACTCTTCATGGCGAGACGTGGCTTGTTCTATATGTCGCTGGGTCTTGTGGCTGTGGGTGCTGCTGTCATCAAGATGGGGTTTGATTTCAACCGCTCGATGCAGGAGGCGCGTGTTGCTCTCACGGGTTTCCTTCCCAACCAGCAGGCAATCACCCAAGAACTGAGAGCGATGTATGTGCTAGCAGCCAAGACTCCGTTCGAGTTCCCGGAACTTATCTTGTCTGCAAGGCGTCTGCAATCGTT
>AR_comb_assmDRAFT_10368209_pt1 | contig 14463 bp, 8 predicted proteins | sample ArasoioldDNA_FD_10543 | JGI IMG/M metagenome (IMG submission 10543) | reverse complement strand
GTGCTCGAGCACGTCGGGCCCGTATGAGGCCAGGCCGCCGCTGTCGACCATCACCCGCCGCGAGTAGACGGCGGGCAGCCGGTGCCGCGCAGCGAGCGCCGCGATCAGGTCGCGATGCAGGACGATCTGCGGGCCCCCCGTCAGGACTAGGTCGCCGTTCGGGGCGCGCGCGAAATCCGCGACCGCGCGCTCGAGTTCGCCCGGGTCGCTGTCGTTGACCGGCGTCAATTCCACCCCGAGCGACGGCGCGACCGACACGATTGCCGCAAACTGGGCGACCCCGACCGACAGCGAGGCATCCCGGATGACGACTAACTTGGCCGACGAGAGACAGGCTTCCGCTCCCAATTTCTCCAATCATAACCGTATGGTCGGACTTTCTTCTGACCGCCGCAGCGCGAACGGGATCGATCCGTCGGAACGTGTGATGAAGCACGCGGCAATAGCTTTGGTAATGGCGCTTATACTCGCAAGCTGTGCGTCAATGCAGCGCGAACTCTCCGACGCCGAATGGTGCCAGTCGCTCGGCCACCCCGAGGACTCTCACGAATACACGGAGTGTCGGGCGCAGATAGACAGACAGCGCCAGCGCGTAGCGAGATCTGGACCTAGCTAAATAAACGCGGCCCCGTCGGGCATTCAGCCCAGCAATTAGTTCTGAAGGCGCGCGATTTCGTCTTTAACCACCAATTTGCGACGCTTCAACTCAACGATTTGGAGGTCAAGCGCGGGCTGCAGCTATTTCGGCTTCCAAGGCGCTGTGCCGCTTTTCCAGTTCTGCTAGACGTACTTCTTGTGGACATATTAGGAAGTCTCTGCTCGGATTGAGGGCGGGACTTCTGACGCGGGCTCCCGCCAGCGCTCGGGCTGAGCTGATCAGCCGGCCGTAATTGGCCACGCTGGCATTCGGCCAACGGTGTGCTTGGCTACCGGGCAAATTTGGAAGCACGAATTTTATGCAGTGCTGCGCCATCAACACAGTTAGGGCTCGTCAGCAGCAATTCGTACGGTGCCACACAGACCAGCCAAACTGTTGTGGACGTCAACTACCCTCTACGACCCGCGCGGCTCGCTGCCCATGCCTTCGTTTCCACCACCTGTTAATCATCTTCTCCGCTGTGAGGACTGCGAGTCGACGAGGCCCGGTTACCGATCCGTGCTTTGGACTAGGTGAGGTGTGGATTACCCACGTCCATTGGCTTTTGCCCGGTGCGATCTTGATCTCATATCGAACGCCTCGGTGTTCCATGTACGTGAGACCGATCAAACAAGGGGCTTCAACTTAACTCAACATACGCTACTGGAATTTGGCAAGGTACGTTGATGCCGCGAGAACAAATCGCAACCGTTGTTTCCTGCCTCAGATACCTGGAGAACGTTTCCGGAATTCTGTTTTTGGTCCTACGCCCGACGCGGCGGTGTTTCGGAGGTTGAGATCGCGCAGATACGAGAACCAAGCTCACCTCTGACCGGGTTTGGCGAGAAAAGAATTACCGGTAGCAGCACCAAGGCCGAAAGCCGCTGAAACGACGAAGACCACTTGGCTTGGATAGGCGCGATGTCAGGCAATCACCGGCGCCGATGCCTCCATCGATCGCACCTAAATATGCGGCCCGGCAGCAAGCAGAACGATGCTCATCACCAAGGCTGCTCCTTGCCGACAAAGTCGCAGGCATGGCGCGCTCCTTCTGGGCGTATCGCCGGCGGGGCAGGAGCACGGCCGGACTATCCCACTCTATATTCTCACGGTGAACGCGATCATCGGCCGAACTATGCGTCCGTGGCCGTCCTCTCTAAGCCGGGGCGAGAACTGAGTTGGGTCATTTCCACGAAAGCAGGCAGAACCGGATTGTCGTTGGTCCGCTCCCAAGCCATGAAGAGCTCAACGGGTCGCGGGGGCCGTGTCTCGATCGGACGAAGGGCCACGCGTTGGAAGCGCAGACTTGCAGCGGCTGCCGGCACCAGCGCTGCACCGAGTCCGGCCCTCACCAAAGCGAGGATCGCGTGAACTTGGCTCATGTGCTGCACGTAGCGTGGCGCAACGCCAGCCTTGCTAAAGATTGCGGCGAGAAGATCGTAGAAGTACTGCGCCTCGTGTGGGGAATACATGACAAACGGCTGGCGGTCGAAGTCAGCGAGAGTTGGGAGCCGTCCTTTGGCGAGCCGATGATTGGCAGGAAGGGCCACGAGAAGCGGCTCGCGCATGACACGGATCGACTCGAACTCGCGACGGACCGGAGGGCGCAAAAGCGCGATATCGATCCTATGAGACACGAGTGCATCCACCTGCTCGGCGGTCACCATCTCGTGTAGGACGAAATCGACGTCCGGGAGCCGTTCGCGCGCCGCGATGATCAGCTCTGGCAGGAACCGGTAGCCGGCGACGGCCGTAAAGCCGATCGTCACCGATCCCGTCTCGCCAGCGGCAGTCCGCTGCGCGGACACAGTCGCGCTCTCTGCAAGCTGCAAGATTCGCCGCGCTTCCGGCAGGAACTTGCGGCCGGCTGGCGTGAGACGAACGATGCGGCTTGTGCGCGCTAAGAGCTGTACGCCAAGGACTCGTTCCAGGATTTGGATCTGCCGGCTGAGCGGAGGCTGGGTCATGTGGAGTCGCTCGGCAGCACGGCCGAAATGCAGCTCCTCGGCGGCAGCGACGAAACAACGAAGCTGACTGAGCTCGAACATCGATCCAACCTGTGCATCAATCGATGCTCACTTTAGCTTAGACGAACATCGTTGTCGGGTCTATGAAAGAAGTACTCGCGGTGACATGAGGCCACCAAGAAGAACAAGGTCAAGCATCAGTCCTCGAGAAGGCTCAGGACTGGGAGGAAAGAAAATGTTGTCGCCCGCTCAGACCCGGAACGAACTGTCACATCGGTAAGCGACTCACGGCGAGCATTTACATAGCTCGGCAGGCAGCTTTCGGTTCGAATCTTTCGTCATGCGGCTGGCGATCCGGCCGCTTGCTCGGCGTCGCAGGAAAAAGCTCATGTCGAAGGACGTCTCGAAGGCAGCGCCGGTTGTGACCGAGATGTCGGTCGTCCCGGTCGCCGGTCACGACAGCATGCTCCTGAACCTGAGCGGTGCGCACGGCCCCTTCTTCACCCGCAACGTCGTGATCCTCAAGGACAACGCCGGCAATACGGGTGTAGGAGAGGTGCCTGGAGGCGAGCGCATCCGTCGCACGCTCGAGGACGCACGGCCGCTGGTCATCGGTCACTCGATAGGAGCGTACAACAACATCCTGAACGAGGTGCGGGGGCGCTTCGCCGATCGTGATGTGGGCGGCCGCGGTACGCAAACTTTCGACCTGCGCACGGCCATTCACGCGGTGACGGCGCTCGAGGCGGCTCTGCTCGATCTCCTGGGGCATTTCCTCGGCGTGTCTGTGGCCGCGTTACTCGGCGAAGGCCAGCAGCGCAATGCCGTCGAAACCTTGGGCTATCTGTTCTATATCGGCGACCGCAACAAGACTGACCTGCCCTATCTCGGCGCGCCGCATGCCAAGGACGAGTGGTTGCGCCTACGTCACGAGGCGGCTCTCGCTCCGGAGGCCGTCGTCCGCCTCTCTGAAGCCGCGCACGCTCGCTACGGCTTCAACGATTTCAAGCTGAAGGGCGGCGTGCTGCACGGCGAACAGGAGATGGCGGCGACGGCCGCCCTGGCGGAACGCTTTCCCGAGGCGCGCATCACCCTCGACCCGAACGGCGCCTGGTCGCTCGCCGAAGCCGTCCGTCTCTGCCGCGGCCAACACCGCGTCCTTGCCTACGCGGAGGATCCATGTGGCGCCGAGAACGGCTATTCCGGTCGCGAGGTGATGGCGGAGTTCCGCCGGGCGACCGGTCTTCCGACCGCGACCAACATGATTGCCACTGACTGGCGCGAGTTGGGGCACGCGATCCAGCTAGGCGCCGTCGACATCCCGCTCGCCGACCCACATTTCTGGACCATGCAGGGCTCGGTCCGTGTGGCTCAGCTGTGCCGGGAGTTTGGCCTGACCTGGGGGTCGCACTCCAATAACCATTTCGACATTTCGCTAGCGATGTTCACCCACGTTGCGGCAGCTGCGCCCGGCAAGATCACAGCGATCGACACGCACTGGATCTGGCAGGACGGGCAGCGCTTGACGAAGGAGCCGCTAAAGATTGTGGGCGGCATGATAGCGGTTCCCGATCGGCCAGGCCTCGGGGTGGAAATCGACATGGCGCAGATTGAAACGGCGCATCGCCTTTACGAGAAGAACGCCCTCGGCGCACGCGATGACGCCCAGGCCATGCAATACCTGATTCCGGGATGGAGGTTCGACAGCAAGCGCCCCTGTCTAGTGCGCTGAACCTCCATTCCGCAACTAGTCCGGAGATGCGGAGATAGCCGCACCTAGCGCAGCAAGGAGACGATCCCGTGCCAACTGTCGAGCAGCGAACGATAAGGAAGGTCTCTTGGCGGCTCTTGCCGCTGATCGTCGTCATCTACTTCGTCGCTTACATCGACCGCACCAACGTCAGCTTCGCCGCGCTGACAATGAACAAGGACCTGGGGCTCAGTGCCTACATCTTTGGGTGGGGCGCGGGAATCTTCTTCCTTGGTTATTTCCTGTTCGAGGTCCCGAGCAACGTCATCCTTGAGAAAGTGGGGGCGCGGCTCTGGATCGCGCGCATCATGATCACCTGGGGCATCGTCTCAGGCGCGATGGCGTTGGTGCAGGGGCCCGTCAGCTTCGTCATCATGCGGTTTCTCCTAGGCGTCGCAGAGGCTGGCTTCTTCCCCGGTATGATCCTCTACTTCACCTACTGGTTCCCGAAGGCGTACCGCGCGCGGGTGATTTCGGCGCTTTTCATTGCGGTTCCCGGCTCGAATGCTCTGGCGGCGGTGATGTCCGGCGCCATTCTCGAGATGGATGGTATCCTGGGACTCGCGGGTTGGCAGTGGATGTTTATCGTCGAGGCGATCCCCGCAGTGCTTCTCGCCTTCGTGGTCCTGGCGTTGATGACGGATCGCCCGGCGCTCGCGACCTGGCTTACGCCGGAGGAGCGAGAGTGGCTCGAGACGCGATTGCAGGACGAGCGCCGCCAGATCGAGAGCGCCGGTCACCTCAGCCTCGCCCGCGCGCTCATGGACCGGCGCGTGCTGGCATTGTCGGCGATCTACCTAACTATCGTGACAGCCACCTATGGCATCACCTTCTTCCTGCCGCAGATCGTCAAGGGCATTGGTCTTTCAAACGTGATGACCGGACTCGTGACAGCGATCCCCTATACCATCGGCACGATCGGCATGTTGCTCTGGGGCGCTTCCTCCGACCGGTGGGACGAGCGTCGCTGGCACTTCTGCGTGGCCTGTTTGCTCGCCGCGGTCGGCCTTGTCGGTGCCGGGCTGTTCGGTAGCTCCTTCCTGGCGCTCGCCTTCATGTCAGTCGCGACAATCGGCCTTTACGGCTCGAAGCCGGCGTTCTGGCCAATGCCATCCACGTTCCTCACCGGTACGGCCGCCGCCGGTGGCATCGCTCTCGTCAACTCGATCGGTAACCTTGGCGGCTATGTCGGCCCGTTCGTTGTCGGCTGGATCAAGGACGGCACCGGGAGCTTTGAAGCCGGACTCTACTTCCTGGCGGCCTGCGCTCTCTTGTCCGGCATCATCGCGTACCTTGCCGTGCAGCCGACGGGGCGAACTAATGCAACCGGCTTGGCGGTCGCGGCGCGCTGAAGTCATCCAGGAGAAAACGCACAATGATGCAAACCCACGAAACGCTTGATTCTGCAGTTGGCCAATTTTCACGAGGATCAAATCATGTTCGATGTCCCGTATAAGCCGTTTCCAAATCAATTCCGCGCCGACCTGCGCGCCGGCAAGCGCCTGATCGGATGCTGGGCCTCGCTGGCGGCTCCAATCACGGCAGAGATACTTGGGCTTGCCGGTTTCGACTGGATCCTTCTCGATGGCGAACACTCGCCAAACGATGTGACCACGTTCGTTCCACAGCTCATGGCGCTCAAAGGCAGCCCAAGCGCGCCGGTGGTCCGACCGCCGTGCAACGAGCCGGTCATAATCAAGCGGCTCCTCGACATTGGGTTCCACAATTTTCTATTGCCGTATGTCGAGACCGCTGATCAGGCCCGCAACGCGGTCGCGTCGACGCGCTATCCGCCCAAGGGCATTCGCGGCGTCTCCGTCGCCCAACGCAGCAACATGTACGGGACGGTGCAACGTTATTTCTCGGAGATCAATGACAACATCACGGTGTTGCTACAGATCGAGAGCCGCCAGGGATTCGGCGCCGTCGACGAAATTGCGGCGGTCGAGGGTGTGGACGGTCTCTTCGTTGGCCCCTCCGACCTCGCCGCCGCTTTCGGGCACCTCGGTAATGCGAACCATCCCGAGGTCCAGGGCGCCATCCGTCACGTCTTCACACGGGCCCGCGCCGCCGGAAAAGCGGCTGGCATTCTGGCCGGCGTCGAGGACGATGCCCGGCGCTATCTCGACTGGGGCGCGACCTTTGTGGCGGTTGGCAGCGACCTTGGTTTGTTCCGCGCCGCCACCCAAGCCTTGTGCGACAGATTCAAAGAACCTGTACCGACGGCACTTCGTGCCGGCCTGAGATGACCAGCAACACAAACACACCGCGCGCGATCACCTCTTGGAGACAATTTGCATGAGCAAAGTCGGATTTGTCGGGCTCGGCATCATGGGGGCTCCCATGGCAGCCCATCTCATTGCCGCGGGCCATCAGCTTTTCCTCTATGACCCCAAGCCGCCCAGGCCCGAGCTGATCGACAAAGGGGCACTGGCGTGTGCGTCCGCCAAAGAGGTGACCCAACGATCGGACATTATCATCATCATGGTGCCGGACACGCCGGATGTCGGAACGGCCCTGTTTTCTGAAAACGGTGTGGCCGCGGGTCTCAGCAAGGGCAAGATCGTGGTGGACATGAGTTCGATTTCGCCGATCGAGACGAAGGACTATGCCGCAAGAATCGAAGCGCTAGGTTGCGATTATCTCGACGCGCCGGTTTCCGGCGGCGAGGTCGGGGCCCGGGCGGCCTCGCTCACCATCATGGTGGGAGGGAAGGCGCCCGTGTTCGAGAAGGTGAAGCCGCTGTTCTCGTTGATGGGCAAAAATATTACGCACGTGGGCGAAGTCGGCGACGGCCAGACCTGTAAGGTCGCGAACCAGATTATCGTGGCCCTCACCATCGAGGCTGTCGGAGAAGCCCTTCTGTTTGCCTCCAAAGCAGGCGCCGACCCGGCCAAAGTGCGTCAGGCTTTGATGGGCGGGTTTGCCAATTCGCGTATCCTGGAGCTGCACGGCGACCGCATGGTCAAGCGCGCGTTCGATCCCGGCTTTCGCATCGAGCTACACCAAAAGGATCTGAACCTTGCCCTTTCGGCGGCGCGCAAGATGGGGATCAGCCTGCCCAATACGGCGACAGCGCAGGAGTTGTTCAACGCCTGCGCGGCCCACGGTGGCGCGAAGTGGGATCACTCGGGGATGGTACGCGCACTTGAGATCATGGCGCGGCACGAAATCGGCCAAGGAGAAGAGGCATCCTCGACTGGGATGTAGATCGGTCTCATGGAGGGGCGGCACCATCGCCGGCTTGCGGAGGAGCAGCAAGCAATGTCTCGGGCAATCCTCCTCGACATGTTCCGCGCGGCGGTCGATGCCGCGCTTCCGGCGCGCGTGCTGCCGCGGCACCTGCCGCAGCCGCCTAAGGGTCGCACCATCGTGATCGGTGCTGGGAAGGCAGGGGGCGCCATGGCACAGGCGGTCGAAGAAAACTGGTCCGCGCCACTCGAGGGTCTGGTGGTGACACGCTATGGCCATGCCTTGTCCTGCCGACGCATCGAGGTCGTCGAGGCAAGCCATCCCGTGCCGGACGCAGCTGGCCGGCGGGCCGCGGAGCGCATCCTCAGGCTGGTCCAGGGCCTTACGCATGAAGACCTGGTCTTATGCTTGATCTCGGGCGGGGGCTCGGCGCTGCTGGCCCTGCCGGCTCAGGGCATCACACTCGCTGACAAGCAGGCCGTCAACAAAGCGCTGCTGAGGAGCGGAGCTGCCATCACCGAAATCAACTGCGTCAGGAAGCACCTCTCGGCCATCAAAGGAGGCCGCCTTGCCTTAGCAGCAGCGCCGGCACAAGTGGTGACCTTGATGATCTCGGATGTGCCAAGCGACGATCCTTCCGTCATCGCTTCGGGGCCGACGGTGCCAGATGCCACCACGCGCCAGGACGCGCTTGGTGTCTTAGAGAAATATCGTATCGAAGCATCGCCCGCCGTCCTCAATTGGTTGACGCGGCCCGAGAGCGAGACCCCCAAGCCGAATGACCTGCGGCTGGCGCGCGTCGAGAACATCATAATCGCCCGACCGCAGGACGCGCTTGAAGCTGCGGCCGCTGTGGCGCGGCGTGCCGGCTATACCCCAGTCATCCTCGGCAATGCTCTCGAGGGGGAAGCACGCGAGGTGGCCTTGGTCCATGCCGGCATCGCCCGCCAGTGTGCCGATTTCGCTCAGCCGGCGGCGCCCCCCTGCGTACTGCTTTCAGGCGGCGAGACGACGGTGACGGTTCGTGGAAAGGGACGCGGCGGCCGCAATGCCGAGTTCCTGTTGGCGCTTGCTGTAGCGCTGCAGGCACATCCCGGCATTCACGCCATCGCCTGCGATACCGATGGAATCGACGGCACCGAGGACACTGCCGGCGCGACATTGGGGCCCGACACGTTGCGACGCGCCGCCGAGCGCCAAATCTCGGCCAAAGCCCGGCTAGCCGACAACGACGGCTATGGCTTCTTTGCTGCCCTCGATGACCTGGTCATCACAGGGCCGACTCTCACTAACGTCAACGACTTTCGCGCAATCGTCGTTGACGGATCTCGATAGGACGGGCCGGACTGCCGATTGAGCGCGAACGCGGAGCAGGAGAGCGATGCTACACGAGATGGGGAGAGCTACGAGCGCGAAGCCGGAGGCGCCGCGCGTCATCCGCATGCATCCGGACGACAACGTGGCCATCATCGTCAACGACTTGGGACTGCCCCCAGGTGCGCAGCTGCCGTCCGGGCCCACGCTTCGCGAGTTCGTGCCGCAGGGCCACAAGGTGGCATTGGTCGATATCGTCAACGGCGCGCCGGTCCGCCGCTACAATGTCGTGATCGGTTACGCCGCGCAGGCGCTGCCAGCAGGGTCCTGGGTCAATGAGCAAAGGCTCGTCATGCCGACCCCGCCGGCGCTCGAAGGGCTGCCGATCGCGACTAGCAATGCGCCCCTGACCCCCGACCTCGAGGGCTATACTTTCGAAGGCTATCGCAATCCTGACGGATCGGTAGGAACGCGGAACATCCTTGCCATAACCACGACCGTGCAATGCGTCTCCGGCGTGGTCGAGCACGCCGTGCAACGAATCCGCGCTGAGCTGCTGCCCAGGTACCCCAATGTCGACGACGTGGCCGGGCTGGAGCACATCTATGGCTGCGGCGTAGCGATCGACGCGCCCGAAGCGGAAATCCCGATCCGGACGCTGCGCAATATCAGCTTCAATCCAAATTTCGGCGGCGGCACAATGGTCGTCAGCCTCGGCTGCGAGAAGCTGCAGCCTGATCGTCTGTTACCTGCAGGGACGGTGGGCGCCCGCAGCGTGGCCGGCTCGCGGGACTACGATCTCGTCACACTGCAGGATCCGTCCTACATCGGCTTTGACGCCATGATCAGCTCGATCATGCGGACGGCGGAGCAGCATCTGCAGAGCCTCGACAGACGACGGCGCGAGACTTGCCCAGCCTCTGCGCTGGTGGTCGGCATGCAATGCGGCGGCAGCGACGCGTTCTCTGGCGTGACCGCTAACCCCGCCCTCGGGTTCGCTAGCGATCTGCTGGTGCGCGCCGGGGCCACCGTCATGTTCTCAGAGAACACCGAGGTCCGCGATGGCGTGGCCCAGCTCACAGCACGCGCTGCGAACGCGCAGGTGGCCAGAGCATTGATCGCCGAGCTGGGTTGGTACGACCGCTATCTCGAGCGCGGCAGCGTCGACCGTAGCGCCAACACCACGCCGGGGAACAAGAGAGGCGGGCTGTCGAACATCGTTGAGAAAGCCATGGGTTCGATCATAAAGTCGGGCACAGCGCCCATCTCGGGCGTCGTCCCGCCTGGCGAGCGCGCGCGCGGCAAGGGCCTGCTCTATGCCGCGACGCCGGCCAGCGATTTCATCTGTGGCACGCTCCAGCTCGCGGCCGGTATGACCATTCACGTGTTTACAACCGGTCGCGGCACGCCCTACGGACTGGCGGCTATCCCAGTGATCAAGGTCGCCACGAGGAGCGAACTGGCACGGCGCTGGCACGACCTGATAGACGTCGACGCCGGGCGAATCGCAACTGGCACTGCAACGATCGAGGAGCTCGGGTGGGAGCTGTTCCACACCATGCTCGACGTGGCGAGCGGTCGCCGGCGCACCTGGACCGAGAAATGGAAGCTCCGGAACTCGCTGGCCCTCTTCAATCCGGCGCCTGTCACCTGAGAGGTCGGGAGTGTCCAGCGCGGCGCAGTATCGGTTCGTCCTGGTGATGTTGTCGTCGCAGATGACGATGGCGTCGTGGTTGTTCCGGCCGCCGAACTCGCAGCTACCCTTATTGCGGGCGAGAACCGGCAGGCCAATGAGTAGAAAAAGAGGGAGAAATTGGCGTCCGGGGTACATGGGCTGGACCTTTATGAAATGCGTCCAGCACTTGAGAACTGGGTTACGTTATGTCGAGAGACTTGAGGACGCCTGAGTAACAGGAGGACGCCAATGCTGGCGAGAACCGATTCGGATACGGTGGAAACGGGGGAATGGATCGACTCGTTGAGGGCCGTGTTGCACTATCAAGGTCCCGACCGAACAGCCTTTCTGCTCGAGAAACTAAACCAGGAAGCGCAACACGCCGGCGTAAGTACGCCCTTCTCGCTGAACAGTCCTTACGTGAATACGATCTCGCCCGAAAGCGAGGAGCGTGCCGACTGGGACCGAGGCATTGAGCATCGCATCCGCTCAATCATCCGCTGGAACGCGGTAGCAATTATTCTACGCGCCAATAAGGAATCCTCCGAGCTGGGCGGGCACATCGCGAGCTTCCAATCGGCAGCGACACTTTACGACATCGGCTTCGAACATTTCTGGCAGGCACCATCCGATAAGCACGACGGTGACCTCATATACATCCAGGGACATTCGGCTCCAGGCATCTACGCCCGCGCCTTTGTCGAAGGTCGGCTCAGCGAGCAGCAGCTTCTCAATTTTCGCCGGGAGGCGGTCGGGAAAGGGCTCTCATCCTATCCGCACCCGTGGCTCATGCCCGAGTTCTGGCAATTCCCGACGGTTTCCATGGGCCTCGGGCCGCTGATGGCGATCTACCAGGCCCGCTTTCTCAAGTATCTGCACGGTCGCGGAATCGCGGATACGGCGGGGCGCAAGGTGTGGGCGTTCATGGGCGACGGCGAGATGGACGAACCGGAATCGCTTGGCGCGGTATCGCTGGCCGGTCGGGAGCGACTGGACAATTTGGTTTTTGTCATCAACTGCAATCTCCAGCGCCTCGACGGCCCGGTGCGGGGCAACGGCAAGATAGTGCAGGAGCTCGAGGGGGTCTTTCGCGGTGCCGGATGGAACGTCATCAAGGTGTTGTGGGGCTCAGGCTGGGACGCACTACTCGCCAAGGATACGTCCGGGATGCTGCGCAAGCGCATGGAGGAATGCGTCGACGGCGAATATCAGGACTTCAAATCAAAGAACGGCGCCTATGTGCGCCAGCACTTCTTCGGCAAATATCCCGAGACGGCAGAGCTGGTGAAGGACTGGAGCGACGAGCAGATCTGGGCGCTGCGCCGCGGCGGTTCCGATCCGGTCAAGGTCTATGCCGCCTATGCTGCCGCCGTGAAGCACAGCGGCCAGCCGACCGTCATACTCGCCAAGACCGTCAAGGGCTATGGCATGGGCGAGGCCGGCGAGGGTCAGAATATCACCCACCAGCAGAAGAAGATGGGCCTCGAAGCGTTGCGCAAATTCCGCGATCGCTTCGCCATTCCGGTGTCCGACGAAAAGATCGAGGAAATTCCGTTCCTCAGCCTGCCTGAGGACAGTGCCGAGATGAAATATCTGCGCGAACGACGCGCCCGGCTTGGAGGTTATCTGCCACAGCGTCGCCGCACCTCGAAGGCCTTGGAAGTTCCTGCGCTCTCAGCGTTCAGTGCGCAGCTCGCGAGCACCGAGAGCCGCGAGATTTCGACCACCATGGCATTCGTGCGCATACTCAGCACGCTGCTTCGCGACAAGGCCATTGGCCGGTTCATCGTGCCAATCGTACCCGACGAGTCTCGCACCTTCGGCATGGAGGGGATGTTCCGTCAGCTCGGCATTTTCTCGCAGCTCGGCCAGCTCTATAAGCCGCAGGACGCAGACCAGCTGATGTTCTATCGCGAGGACAAATCCGGCCAGATGCTGCAGGAGGGCATCAACGAAGCCGGCGCCATGTCCTCCTGGATCGCGGCTGCGACTTCCTACAGCACTAGCGATGCGCCGATGATCCCGTTTTATATCTATTATTCAATGTTTGGGCTCCAGCGCGTCGGAGATCTTGCTTGGGCTGCCGGCGACATGCGCTGCCGCGGCTTCCTGCTGGGCGGCACTGCTGGAAGAACGACCCTCAATGGCGAGGGGTTGCAGCACGAAGACGGTCACAGCCACCTGCTCGCTGCGACCATCCCCAACTGCGTCGCCTATGATCCGACCTTCGCCTACGAGGTCGCGGTGATCATCCAGGACGGGCTTAGGCGCATGTTCAAGGATCAGGAGGATGTCTACTACTACATCACCCTGATGAACGAGAACTATTCCCATCCGGCGATGCCGGATGGCGCGGAGGAAGGTATCCGCCGCGGCATGTATCTCTTGCGCGACGCGGGGAATAGCAAAGGGCCACGCGTCCAGCTGCTCGGCTCCGGTACCATTCTTCGCGAGGTGATCGCCGGAGCGGATTTGCTGGCACAGGACTTCGGCGTCAGCGCTGACATTTGGAGCTGTCCGAGCTTCAATGAGCTACGCCGTGATGGCATGGAAACCGAGCGGTGGAATTTGCTCCATCCGACGCAGGCGTCGCGCAAGAGCTATGTAGAGCAATGTCTTGGTGCTCGCGAGGGACCGATCGTAGCAGCGACCGATTACATGCGCAGCTTCGCCGATCAGATCAGGCCATTTGTGCCGCGGCGCTACATTTGTCTAGGCACGGATGGGTTTGGCCGCAGCGACTATCGCGTGGCACTGCGCAGGTTCTTCGAAGTTGACCGCCACTACGTAGCAATTGCCGCGTTGAACGCACTAGCAGCAGAGGGAGCGATTGCGAAGAGCAAAGTAGCGGAAGCCATCACCAAGTTTGGCATCGATGCCGAAAGGCCGCCACCATGGAAGAGCTGAGAAAGAGTCAACAACAACCAGCGTGCATCAGTGTGAGGCCTGCGTAAGGTGGGAGGGCGGTGATGGGTGAAGTGAGTGTCCGTGTACCCGATATCGGCGACTTCAAGGATGTGCCGATCATCGAGATCGCGGTGAAGCCTGGCGACCGGGTGGAACTCGATGCTCCTCTCGTCACCCTGGAGTCGGACAAAGCCTCGATGGAAGTGCCTTCGCCAATCGCGGGCGTAGTGAAAGCGCTCGCGGTCAAGATCGGTGATAAGGTCAGCGAGGGTACGACAATCCTAAGTTTGGAGATCGACGGAGGCGGCGTCGCCTCGGAGCCAGTAAAGCCAGCCGTAACAGCTCCTCCGGCTCCCACGAGCGCGCCGGCCGGCATCGCCGAGGTTCGCGTCCCGGATATCGGCGATTTCAAGGACGTGCCGATCATCGAAATCATGGTCAAGCCCGGCGACACCATTGCATCGGAGCAGCCTCTGATCACGCTCGAATCCGACAAGGCCTCCATGGAGGTGCCATCCCCGCTTGGCGGCAAAGTGTCGGACTTGAAGGTTAAGGTCGGCGACCGCGTCAGCGAAGGCAGCGTCATACTGACATTGGTGACCGATGCTGCGGCAGCACAGGCGCAGGGCGCCACGTCCGCCATAGCATCAACCCCGTCGCAACCGGCAGCACTGCCCGCCGCCGAACCGGCTTCGCCAACGCTGCCCGACGCGGCTTTCGACATTCCTTATGCCGGACCTTCCGTGCGCAAACGTGCCCGGGAACGCGGCATCGATCTACGGCAGGTCAAGGGCAGCGGCCCGCGCGGCCGCATCCTGCCGGCTGACGTGGACGCTTTCGCCAAGGCGCCGGTGTCGGCACCGGCAGCAAAAGCAAGCATATCAGCAGGCGCCGCTGGTCTCGAGCTGCTGCCCTGGCCAAAGGTCGATTTCGCTAAGTTCGGCCCCGTCGAGACGAAGCCGCTCTCACGCATCAAGAAAATCTCGGCTGCCAACCTGCACCGCAACTGGGTGATGATCCC
>AR_comb_assmDRAFT_10000568_pt1 | contig 14469 bp, 15 predicted proteins | sample ArasoioldDNA_FD_10543 | JGI IMG/M metagenome (IMG submission 10543) | reverse complement strand
CGCATAGAAAGCGGCGTGAGACCGAGGGCTAAATCAAGTAGCGTTGTAGGGATAATCGTCATAGTCGCGCTTGCGTCTCATAGCGGCATTACCTCAGCCAGAATATGGCGGCCAATGGTAGGTTTGAGGGTGCTCCGCTCCGCCAAGTCTACCTTGACCTCTAGCAAATCACTGAGGTAGTGCTCAAGGGCAATGAACTGCAACAGGGTAAGTGGTCGGTCATCAAACTCCACCAGGAGGTCCAAATCGCTGCCACGTCGCTGCTCGCCACGCACATAGGAGCCAAAGACTCCCATGAGGCACACGCCGTAGTGTTCCCGCAGCGCTGGCAGATGCTGCCTGAGGAGAGTGATGTAGTGTGCCAGATCCCGGAAGTCTCGTTGCTGCTTTGCTTTAGCCATATACCGACCTTCACCTGGCCGCATCATTGTGCAGGCAGGGTCCCCCGAGCACTCCTCGCCTCCGCATGCCTCTTCCTGATTACCGCACATGGACGGACACGTCAAGTCACGATTTCTTCCTGCCTGGCTCTACCCATCTGTAGACTGGCGTCAAACGCGTGCTTGCGGCACAAGGTTACAGTGACTATGCTGGGCTTGTATACATTCTTCATCTGGGATGGTTCCGGAGGCGCTTTGAGGCTACGTCTCTGGCTGTAATCGAGGGCCATGGAAGAGAGACATTCAGGGATCTCACCGCAGTATACGCAAAGAAAGAGGAGCTTTGCCAATGCTACCACCAGCAATTGCCCAGGATTTGCAATGCTTCTTGCGTGTCCTGCACTCCAGATACGCAGAGGCCCTTGTCAGCGTCGTCCTGTTCGGCTCCTGGGCGAGGGGGGAGGCACGAGCTGAGAGCGATATTGATTTGTTGGTCATTAGCAAGCACTTCCCCAGAAGCCGCCTGGACCGGCATATGGACATGTTCGAGGCAGTCAAAGCGGTCACGAAGGATTTTGCCTTGAAGTCCTCAATCATTCCCCTGATCCCCGAAGAGGCCAGCACGACGAAACCTTTTTATCTGGGCATGGTCACGGCGCATGTCCTGCTCTATGATCGCGATGGGTTTTTTGCCGCCATCTTGCAGCGCCTGAAGAAAAGGCTTGCCGAGTTGGGCTCCGAGCGGCGGGTGGATAAGGATGGCTACGAATACTGGGTCTTGAAGCCAGACTTCAAGCCTGGTGAGGTGATTGAGCTATGAATGCCCAGGCACTGGCGAGAGACTATCTCCGCAAAGGCAAAGCCAGGCGTCGCGCCCTGCAGGTCCTCAGCTAGAGCAGAGTATGGGAGAAAAACAATGCACGTTACTACCCTACCTGTCTATTCGAGGTTGGCAGCAGACCAAGATGTCCCTCAAGAGGTACGAGCACAGATACCGGCAGGCTAGCGCCTTTTAACCATCAAGTCGAGACTTGAGGAGGAAAATCCCTTCCAGGGTAATTTTAAAGGGGGTTACAAAAATGGCCTTATGCCAGGCTTATTTTTCAATCCCTTCCAGGGAAAAAGGAGTGGCCCCCTAAAGGCGCACAAGCTTACAGATCGAGATTAGTCCTCCAGTTGACAGAGCATAGATCTTGACGGACTCTACCTGTAGAGGTAAAATCCGGTCGGTTATAAGACTAGCTTAAGGCCACACAGAAAGAGTTTATGGATAAAAGTCCCCAACTCGATCGAACGCTCGAAGCTCTGCGCATCCTCCAACCACACGGAATTGTTGACGCAATAATGATAGCAAAGCGAACCGACCTCACTCTCAAGCAAGCCGGTCGAGCTCTATCCGTATTCCACCAGCTCCACTACCTAGCAAAGGTAGGAGCAAATAGCCACTATGCCCAATATGTCCGGACCCAAAAGCCTCTACCGGTAAAGGGCTCGTCAGTACAAAGAGCCTACAGAAATCAGCTGAAGAAAAAGAATCAGCAGCAGCATACAGATACCCACGAACAGATCACAAGAAAAATTTTCAAGGATGTAGCTGTGGCCATTTCCAGAGAACTGAGACGACAATTCCCGTCGATGGCCTCAGTAAATATTTCTAGGCAGCTATCCCTTTTTGGCCAGCCTTGATCTTAGCCTTTGGGCAAGGAGTACACTCCCAAGACAAGATAGAAGGCAAGAGAGTAAGCTCCGAGCGCTCTCCTTGAAAATTTGCGAAATACTCCATGGAGATAACCAATGGCAGATGAGATTCTTTTGATTTTTACCAATAAACAAAAACCATTGATAGATAACTATCTCGAATCCATTGTCCAAGGTGGTTTACGCAAATACCAAACTGCTACGCAGAGAGGGATTCGTGCGGGACAAGATCTCTACTCTCACCTGACCCGTGGCGGTCTGCTGCTTTACTCCTTAGGTTCTCTCCTTGACTTGGACGAGCAAGAGACCCGTTTGCTGATGGCGGCCTTTAGCATCCACGACCTCAATAAACTTTATGAGCCTGGGGACAAAGGGCTGCGACAACTCGCAGATGATCGCGCCTTCCTCGAACAGATGATCAAAGTGTCGGGCGTGGCTGACTTCCTACCAGCATGGGAGGAGTATTTCATAGACCTTAAGCAACTCATCCTTGGCCATGGAGGGCATAGTACGTTGGCGGGAGAGCAATTGCTCGCGCGCATACCGGCAAGCCGCGTGGGCAAAGAACGTCTGCAGGAGCTGACGCATCTCATGCGCGCAGTTGATATAGCCGATCTGTCGCGCACCTTCGAGGAGTCGACTTTCAAAGCCAAATTCCTCTTGGAAATCAACTCCGTTGGTGTCAAACAGTTTCGATGGATCAGCCACCGCCTTGGAGAACATCGAGGCATTCTGTCGAACATCATCCATAACAAGGTTATGGAACTGCTAGAAGGGTACGGAGCCACCCCGATCATGCACTACCCGGAAGGGACGTGGTATCTGGCAGAGACAAAAACTGCCTTACCTGAGGGGGAGGTGTTTTATGACACAGTGCACAGGAAAGTGCGGCAGGCCCTTGGAGCTATGCGTAGCCAGGATCTCTCTAAAATCGTTGTTCTGACCAAAGATGGGGTGAAAGTGGACACTAGTCTTTTCTCCCTCGGACTTGGTGCGGAAGAGATCATTGGAGAAATCACCAGACAAGTCTTTCGACGCCGCTTTACTCCACGAGACATTGAGGGCAATCGCGAAAAATGTGAAGGACGGTTTAGAAGGAAAGAGACAACAGATCTTTCCTCATATCTGCTCACGCATCGGCTGCACTATCCTGAGAGTGAGGATGGCATGCGTGCCGGCGAGCTTCTACGTGCTCTATACAACCTCCTGAACATGCATTTAAGCGCTGAGGCAACCAAGCTGACCTCGGGGCGCACTGATCCTTGGGACATGCTTTACCGCTTGCTCAGTGTGGATGGGAATGCCTTAGAGCCCTTTGATAAGCTCTATGATCGACCGTTTGTACTTGCAGGAACTTTAGGGCAGCCCTACCCAAATTTAGAGCAAAAAGTCCAAGAAGTTCTTGCTCTCCTCCTGGACGCGCGTGCAGAAACACACGAGGGAACGTCTGAAGATTTCCTCCTCTCGTATCTTGCTGACATCCTTGATGTTGATTTTGCTCCACACCCTCGCGCCACGTTTGCTGCCTACTTTCACGCATACACCTTGCAAAACCATCGCCAGTGCTGTTACTCGGCTTTTGCTGGGCAGACGGGAAGCTGGATGAGTCCTGAAGTACCCAAGGGCATTGTAGTACAGCAGTTCTCCAATCGCTTAGAGGGTGGAACAAAACGCGAACCGAAACGGAATATCTGTCCGGTGTGCCGCGAGCAGTTTTTCCTTGAGCAGATGCTATTCCGTTCGGGCGGCTCAAAGGGGATGTATCTGCATTTCTTCCCCGATGGTGGCTTACCAGCGGTGTATCTCGAAACCGTGAAGCAACGCCTAGATGAGTTGGCCCGTCAGGCTGACCCCGACACCTTCTTCCTTCCAACAGAAACGAGTCTCGTTGAAGCAGGATGGGATGACACAACGTTGCAGCTGCTCGCACAGAGAGCGCGAGGTTTTGCTGTGCCTCGCCGTAGCGAGGCTATCGGGAATATCATCTCGCTCTCTATTTGCCCTGGCTTCGACATCAGTGGCGATGGTGCCCGAGTGTTACAGAGTGTCGAAATTGGTCTGCGCCTGGCAAAATTTTTGGGCTTACGCTGTCTGATCTCTGAATCGCCCATCCCTCCCCTCATACCGGAGCAGTGGTTGTACATTGACACCCTCCCTGTGGCCCTCCAGGGCTTTTTTGGTAACCAGGTTCTCGACTGGCAAGGCACAGAAGAACTTCTGCAGCGCTACGCTGCCCTGCGACTCGTTGACCGAGAGGTGCGGACGGGTTTTGATTCAGCGGCCTGGGAGTTGGTCCGGGCGCTTGGGGTAAGCCCTCTAGAAATTTTTGCCGTTGCTGATCGAGCCCTCGAAAGGAAATTGCGCCAGGGTACTGCCAATCGCGGTCAGGCGTTAGGCATGCTGATTCGTGCCAGGATTTGTAGTGCTTTGCAGAGATTAGCAGAAGGAGGAACCCGAATGGCTGAGGTACAGAATCTCTCCGCAAGAGTCAAAAAGATGGCTGAGATAGCCACGGAGTACAAGCTCTGGGGCCGCAGCAGAGTAAATCGCAACTCCTTGCTCGATCCCCTGAGTACGGCTTTTGAGAACTTACGCCGTAAGGCTCCAGAGATGGATATGCCTTTTGTGCGCGCCCAAACTATTGAGGAGATCTTCGCCCATTTGAGCCGCGTCCGTCTCCAGGCTAATCCACGTTTTAGGATCGGTAAAACCAAACGCCAGGGCATTACCACGTATGTCGATGAATTCTATCGCATGATGGAGGAGATCTATCGTGATCAGCTTCCTCGTGTCCTTCCCCAGGAGAAGGCCATCAAGGCAGCGTATCTCTGTTTTTTAAGTGAAGCAATGACTGTCAGGAACATTGAACCTCTAGACGAAGAACCCGAAGAAGGCGAAACCGAAGGTGAAGACCATGAGGAGTGCATGTAATGGAGACCCTGGATAACTACAAGGATTACTTACTGGATTCTTACTCCAACTTTCCGCAAGGGCGCTACGTGAACCTGATTGTCTTGCGAGAGACGCAGTCAGAGACGATCTTCCGTACAGAGGGCAGTGGGGAACCTCTCAACCGAGAGTTTGTTCATGCGGGCCTGGAGGATCATGAGGTCATCCCCCGCGTGGTGATTTCCAAGCGCAAGCAGACCGCCGTGGAACGACGCACCGGTAGGGAACTCTTACGCAGCTTCGGCCTCCTGCAAAAACTCGAGGATGGAGCTGAATGCATGCTCAATACTAATAACCCCTGTGAGCGCTGTGTGGATTGCTGGCTGTACGGTTTCGCTGCTGGTGGAGGTGGAGCCCAGAAATCCAGGATCTTGACTGAAGATGGTTTCTCGCTGCTCCCCGCAACGTCCATCGTGGATACCAAGACGTTCAACGCCCTTTTTGATAACAGCACTATGCGTAATCCCCTGACTGGCGATCCTTCGACGAGTATCAATGAGAGCGAGTACATCAGGCCTGAGGCTCACTTTTTGGACATCGAAGTGCTCAAAGATGTGACGGTGGATGAGGTACTCTATGCGTGTGGCAATGTCCTACGAAGCAGCCGTTATGGAGCCATCTCCTCACGCATTGGACGAATCAAAAACACCCTCCTCGCCGTTGTCTTTTCTCGTATGGAAATCGTCAGCACTCTGGAGTTGACCCAGGCCCTCTACGATCGCCTTGGGTCCAGGGAACATCCACTCCGAGCAGACGAGGTCACGGAGGGTGTCACCGGCCCCCAGGGCGCTTTAGCGGCACTCATGCCCGGCATGTTGGGTCCCTATGCGATCATGCAGACCAGTGATCTACTTGGCTTTCTGGACGAAGTAAACGAGGTCTACAAAGCCCCTGAAGCCTTTTTACGGCGACTGGATGTCTCATACCCGACCCCGACAAGAACGCGTAGAAGTCGCTAGAGGGACGTCATGGTCATCTATCGCCTAGAGCTGATCTTGCTGGAAAAAGTCTTCTTCGCCAGTCGAGAAATCGACGAGCTGTTCCAGACTGAGCCAGTGCTTGGCAATTACGCCCTCACCTATGCCTTGGGCCTAGCCGTCTCACCGTATCGCCTGTCTGAGCGTGAGGACAGGCCCTATTACCGCGAAGATCTGTCAACGCTCAATGGACAAGGGATCTACGTCACTCCCGCAACACCCCTGGACAGTCCATCCCTGGAAGTTGAACGCTTTAATGGCATGGTGGACTCTTATTGGTACAAGATGGCAAATAACGCGGTAGCAGCAGATTTGGAGGTCCGTTTTGGTGCGCGCGCTCCAGTGACGAACTTTCCTCAAAAGGGACGCCTGCGCATGCTCTCTCGCGGCAACCGTTTTTTCTGTCATGTGTTCTCACGCGATGACTTCACTCCGCCTCGTTATGTCCGTCTTGGGAAGTTCATGGGGAAGGTACGGATTGAGGTCGCAGAGGTGTGGACGGAGCCAGTGACACGCCGGGTGCGCGATGAACGTATCGCCTGTTTCCTCAACCCCTTGGATTTGAGTCCAGATACAGAGATTGGCTACTACGACTTTTTCAATCTCCCGCCTGTACCGCTCATTCGCAACGCGCAACTCAGCGGATGGATGTACGATCTTGGTGCTTACAGGTTACCGCTGGGGATGATCTATGGTGTCCCTGCCGTGGAGACTCCTCAGAGAGGACGCGGACGTGGAAGGAGAAGGGGGTAATCATGCCTGATGGGATACACATACGCCTCGGGGCAGAATTTCAGCGTCTGGCTGACTCTGGCGCTATTTCAAGCCAGATGCGCCACGTTGTGCCGTCCCCATTACAGCATCAAGTGGATACCGTTGCAGCGCTTAAGAAGCATGACCTTGTCATCAATGCTTTCCCGACTGGCACAGGCAAAACTAAAGCGGCCCTCCTCAGGTTGCTTGATGATCCACAGAGTAACACGCTCCTCATTGCTCTCGTTAATGAGCTTGTTGGACAACATGCAAGAGATGCTCAGCAGTTCGTCCATGATGCTGGCCTGCCACATGTGGTAGTGGCCGTAGACGCAGCATATCTACGGCAGCTCCCTGCTGGTTTGGGACGACGACCTGGAGACCGGTTTTACCGCATCCTCACCAATCCTATCTTGCTCCCGGAAATGCAGAAGTACCAGGAGAGCACCAAACCACCCCTGCTGCTTGTCACCAATCCCGATCTGTTTTATTACGGCGTGTTTTACCTGTTTAATACTCTGGATCGGCGTAATATTGCCCAGCAGTTCATTACAATGTTTCAGTATATCATCATTGATGAAATACATTACTACAATGCCAAGCAATTCGCGAATCTGCTCTTTTTTATCTTGTTGTCCAAAGAATTTAGCTATTTTGAGCCTGACCTGCCACAACGGAGGAAGATCTGTCTTCTCTCTGCCACGCCTGATTCTGACCTCAATCACTTTGTCGAGCGCCTGAGTAACATGGGCGTATCAATACACAGATTGGACCCTGAACCAGTCCAGGCAAATGATCCTCTGGCGACCAAAAGCCTTACAGAACTTGACCTATCTATTTACCCTTACACACGCGACGCTGCGGGGGAGTTCTTCAACCATGTCGGACGTGTTGTTGCTCTATTAGAGCAAGGAAAAGATGGGGCGATACTCCTCAATAGCCTCTACGGCGTGAACCGCTTAGCCAGAGTTTGTGAAACCAGGCTGGGCGTGCAGTCCGTAGGGCGCATTACTGGGCCTTTGAGCAGGGAAGAACGCCAGGCTGCCCCTTGCAAGCCACTATTGCTCGCAACTCCTACAGTCGATATCGGTTTTAACTTTGAGGGACGTCGGAAGGAGCGACAAAATCTCGACTTTGTGTTTTTTGAAGCGCCTTTTGAGGACCAGTTTTGGCAACGCCTTGGGAGAGGAGGCCGGGTATTAGGGAAAGCCATACAAGACATCCCTTCCACGGCTGTTGCGCTCATTCCTGACAGTGCCTATGAACGGCTCCATAGGCTTATTGGCTCTGAGACGCACATCTCTCGGCAGATGCTGAAGGAGCACCTGCGAGAAGCTGCTGAGTCTGATATGCAACGTAGTTCCTTCGCCGAATATATGCAATCATACTCTCTCCTGGAAGTCACCCAGCCACTTATAGAAATGGGCCGAGTCCTCGGTACAGGACATGCTCCACTCCTCGACCGCACGTTTGAAACGATGCGAAACATGTATGCGCCGTCCAGCAAAAAGTCTCTGTGGAGCTTACGGGGGGAAATTCGACGCTGGCAAGAGTTTCAAAGCCTTGCACGTGATCTGCACAGACCTGATATACAGCTAGGGAAGGCAGTCATTCGGGCCTTGCGGGAGTGCCTGCAAGAGGAGTATGGGCAGTCATTGTCCGAAGAACAGATTGCTGCTCATGCCGATCAGGTTCAGCATAATCCCAAAGTGAAAGAACAACTGCTGCAGTATGTCTCGCGCGAGGTGATGACCCTACAGCCCATATTCAGCTTTCGCGACGCTGATGTAAGCATCCAGGTTGAAGCAGAGGATCCATATGGCCTTGTTTCCACGCTTCGAGAAACAGTATCCCTGGATTTGCTCCATCTTCTGCGCTTTTTTATCTGGCATCCCCAAGAGCCAGGGAAGACAGACAGCAAAGGGCTACGAGTTGTGCTTGAGGATATCTGTGAACCACCTCTTACGGTGACGTGGACCCTATGTGTGGAGGGAAGCTGGGCGCAGTTCCAGAAAAAGTATGTGAAGAAACCTACAGCCCTCAAGGGTCTCCAGCTCGAACGTGCTGTGCAGGGCTCGCGGATACCGATGCCGGCTGCTGTTGTGGAGGCTGTCTCTCAACAATATGTTCCCTGCCTCCTCTTGGAGAACGAAAGCCTTAAACCATGGAGATGGGCAAACCTCATACGAGATGGCGTATCTCCGTGTGACCTGACAGTAACCTTCGCGGACCCAGCACAGGGCTCCTCCTTAGAGAAGAAACTCCGTCTATGTACTGGCCTTGATGGCTATCGCGTCATGGCGCGATACGGCTGGTCAATCCAACGCACAACTGGGGAGTGGTGGGTGGTGTGATGGAAATGTCTCAGCAGTTCGGCTCAACCTTACCCCACCCCATCGCCTCCACCCTTCAGGACGATAATCCCTGGTGGCGTAGCGAGCGCCTCTTTGGTCTCCCCAGGCTGCGCCGCTGGGCCTTCGATGCGGTGCTCAGTGGCGTGCAGCGTGGCCTGACACCAGCGACGGTGCTCCGAGGACCGCGTCAGGTGGGGAAGACGACACTACTCAACCAGGTGATTGACGCTTTGCTGGCCCAGGGAGTGGCGGGGTGGCGGATATTCCGGGTGCAATTTGACGAGTTACCGACCCTGCGCAACGTCACAGAACCAATCCTAGAACTGGCACGCTGGTATACGGCTACCGTGCTCCAAAAATCCTTCAATCAGGCAGCGCACGATGGCGAGCAGGCATACCTTTTCTTCGACGAGATCCAGAATCTGCCGGATTGGGCGCCCCAACTGAAGCACCTGGTCGATATGCACCCCGTGCGGGTCCTGGTGACGGGGAGTTCAGCGCTACGCATCGAGGCCGGCAGGGATAGTCTGGCGGGACGCGTCAGCGCTCTCGACATGGGACCGCTGCTATTGCGTGAGATTGCGCAACTACGTGCTTTTGGCACGGTCAATGCGCTGTTACCTCCCAACGGGCTGGCGCCACTTAAGCAGCAACAATTCTGGCAGGAGATACGTGCGTCTGGCGAGCGCCAGGCCGAAATACGTCAGCAGGCTTTTACCGCCTTTACAGAGCGTGGGGGCTATCCGGTGGCGCAGGTTCATGCCGACGAGCCCTGGGAAAGAATTGCTGACCTCCTTAACGAGACTGTCATCAGACGCGTCATCCAGCACGACCTACGGGCGGGACCGAGGGGCAGAAGGCGTGATGCGCACCTCCTGGAGGAAGTCTTCCGTCTCGCCTGTCGTTATGTCGGCCAGGAACCCTCACAAGAGCTGTATGTGAACGAGATCGGGCGGTCCATGCGGGTCAGCGTCGGCTGGCAGCGCGTGTTGACCTACTTAAAATTCCTGGATGGCACGCTGCTGGTGCACCTGATTGAGCCATTGGAACTGCTGGTCAAGCGGCAGCGAGGCCCCATGAAGCTTTGCCTCTGCGATCACGCTTTACGGGCTGCCTGGCTGCAGGTGGTTGTGCCACTCACCCCGGATGGTCTCGGGCAAGCACCCCACCTGACTGATCTGGCTGGCCACATTGCCGAGAGCGTTGTTGGGTATTTCTTCCGGTCAATCCCCGGCCTTGATGTAGCCCATTTCCCAGCACGGAGTACAGAACCAGAGGTCGATTTCGTGTTGACTGTGGGACTCCAGCAGATTCCCGTTGAGGTGAAGTACAGACGTCACATCGACCGCAGAGACATAGCGGGACTCCAGTCGTTCCTCGACAAACCACACTACAATGCGCCGTTCGGTATTCTGGTAACCCTGCTGGATGAAGTCGTGTCTAACGACACGAGGATCGTGCCGTTGCCATTGTCCTCATTGCTACTCATGCGCTAGGGGAAAGGAGAAGGTGCTCCCAGAATTTACTGCTCAAGGGGCTTTACCTCCGGGTCTTCACGCTGCAACTTTTGCAGAGATCAGCACCCGCTATGGACGCTTTCAACGGACCGATCAACGTCCACGGCTGTTAGCAGTACTTGAAGAGTTCGTTGGCGAGGTAAGACAGTGTCGCTGGGTGCGACGGTTATTTCTAGCAGGAAGTTTCGTGACAGCAAACGAGGAGCCGCATGATATCGATGTGTTGCTAGTCTTTGAGTATCGTGCACAGTTCACCGCATTACTGCCTCATGAGTACAACGTATTGTATCAGGCAGGAGCCCAACGGCGCTTCGGAACTACTATCGATCTCCATGTAGTTGAGGAAGGGAGCGAGGCGATGGAGCGATTGCTGCGCTTTTTTCAACGTGACCGCAGAGGTAGTGCGGCTGGTATAGTAGAGGTCATACTATGATTACGAACCACCAAGAGTTTGTTGTGAGTCTTGAACAATTACAGGAATTGGAGCTTGCGCTTGCTAGTGTCAAACGTGAAGCATCCTCTCCTACAGCTTTTATCATTCAAGCGACATCGATTCAAAAAGAGATCTGCCGTATTCGACACGACATCGATGCGTATCTCGGAGTGGCTGATTTGCCAATTGCCGCAGCAGTCGAGGACACTACAGGGGAGAAATAACGCTCCAACTATTGCACATCCAGAATACATGGAGCCATTGTGGCTCGGCTCAACTCGATGCGCATTGCAACGCGCTATCCAGAAGATATCGCTGGCCTCGCAGCAGAGATAACCAGGCAAGTGGCACAAGCTTATCTGACACAGACGAAGGAGTTACTCGCATGGCTCAGACGCGACGTCAGATTACAACCCTCATCCGACGCTACATCGCCGTCCTCGAAGCCCGGGGGATCCCCGTCGAGCGCGTGATTCTCTTTGGCTCTTATGCCTCTGGCAATCCCGACGAGTGGAGCGATATCGACATCGCGGTAATCTCGCCAAAGTTTGACACGCTTTCTCTGCTCGAGCGCTACGAACAGCTCGGGTTGGCAAACCGTAACCTCCATGCACCACTCGATGTCGTGGGATTTTCTTCCACCCAGGTGACAAACTGCGAACCCGAAAGCTTTCTTGCTGAAATCCTCAGAACGGGTGTTGATGTGCCGGTGCGGCTTCGCAGACGAACCCCGCGTCAGCGGCGAGAGGAGACGCCAGTGCGCTAGTTGGAGGGAAAGGAGCCCTGATACTGTGCCCTGCTCCCTCGTCTTCCGCTGTGTGTCCTCCAGTGGCCCCCTCTGCCGAGGATCTGCGAGGATAAGCGGGACGCAACAGACGCCGCCTCAGGCATGGTACTCGGTAAGGGACAACATTATCACTCATACAGTCAGCATGGAGACCCAGCGCTATGGCCGCCATAAGCGTGGAAGACATCTACGAACAGCATATTAGAGCGCTCTCTGCCAGCGAGCAGTTGCGTTTAGTCGAGCTGATTGCTAGCAAATTAGCGACAGAGGCAACACGTGCAGGCCAGCAACAGCGCAGTTTGCTCGAACTCGAAGGACTCGGCGCAGACCTCTGGCAAGGCATTGATGCACAACACTATGTGGATGAGCTACGCCAAGAGTGGGATCAGCGCCCATGATCCGGCTGGACGAGGCATTGCAAAATATAACTCTCCTGGGTTTTGACACTGCGCCATTTATCTATTTCGTCGAGCGCCATCCCGCCTATCTGGACGTCATGCGTGCAGTGCTCCAGCGGGTCGAATCAGGAATCATAACGGGATACAGCTCCGTCGTGACGTTAACAGAGGTTCTTACCTTGCCCATACGCGTCGGCAACCTCACGGTCGCGGAGGAATACCGTGAGGTGCTCTTGCATAGCCGCCATTTCATGCTCGTGAGTATCGATGCCGCTGTCGCCGAACAAGCCGCAGACCTCCGCGCCCGCTATACGCTACGCACCCCTGATGCTCTGCAAATCGCCGCCGCACTACGTGGAGGATGCCAGGCCTTTTTGACGAATGATGCCACCCTGAAGCGTGTGACAGACTTGCAGGTGTTGGTGTTAGATGAACTAGGATTGTGACACAAGGAGCCCTACCCCTATGCCTTACTCCCTCGTCCTCCACTGCGTATCCCCCAGTGGCACTGTCGGCCCTGAAGATCTGCAGGGCCAGAAGGCCATGGCGCTGTTCCTGGAAGAGCTGATCGAGAAGCAGGACGCCGCCCTGGCGGCACAACTGCACGCGCCCAGAAATACCAAACCGTTTACCACAGCGATCCTGCCCCGGTCGCGAACCGACAGGGAGTCACGCGCCAGGGTTGTTACGGACCACCCAGGTACCCGCCAGGCCATGTTGCCTGCAGGAGAAATGCAGCTCCGCATCACGTTGCTCGACGATGCCCTGTATCCCCACGTGTCGCAGTTCTTCCTGCAGCACCTGAACGGGGTGCCGCTGCTGCGTCTGGGGCGCTCGATGCTGGCCGTCTCCCGCGTCATGACGACGCCTGAGAGCGGGGAACCGTGGGCCGGCTTTGCACGGTTTGAGGAGCTGCTCGCCAGGGCCTCTGAGCACGAAACCACCTGGAATATCCAATTCGTGACTCCCACAGTGTTCAAAACCGGCGATGCGGCAATGCCCTTGCCGGTACCGCGTCTGTGCTTTCAGAGCTGGCTCAACAGTTGGGATGCACACGTGCCTCTGCCCTTTTTTCAGGATAAGGCCCAGCGCCGGGCTTTCCTGGCCGATGTGGTCGAATGGGGCGTATCGGTCACCTATGACCATCTGCGCCTGGTGCAGGCACCGTTGTATTTCGACGGGGCGCGTACCAGAGAACAGGGCTTTGTGGGTACCTGCCGGTTTATGGCCAAGTCGTCCAAGATCGAGCCCGCGCATCGCAAAATCCTGGCCACGCTGGCGGCCTACAGCTATTACGCCGGCACCGGTAGGAAGACCACGATGGGCATGGGACTGACCCGTCGGCTTTAGAGGGAGGGGGAACGCATGGCTGACACCGAAGTGCCTCAGGCAGACGAAGACTACGTCTTCATCTCAGCCTTAAATCAATACAGCTATTGCCCGCTGCGCTGTTACTGGATGTTCGTGGAGCACGAGTACGCCGACAACGAGCACACCATCGAGGGTAGCCTGGGACATACGCGCGTGCATACGGAGGGGCAGACATCGCGTGGTGAGTTGTTTCAACTCCGTAGTGCCTATCTCTACTCTAAACGCTATGGCATCTGCGGTCGGGCGGACCTGATCGAGGAACACGACGGTGCGGTCTATCCAGTGGAGTACAAGAAGGGGCGCCTCGGCAACTGGACCAATGATGCTTTACAACTGTGTGCCCAGGCCCTGTGCCTGGAGGAAGCGCTGAGTGAGGTGCGGGGCGCTCCCGTCCACATCCCCCAGGGATACATCTACTATGCCAGCACTGGGCGACGCAAAGCAGTGCCGCTCACACCGGAACTGCGCCCCCTGACGCTAGAGACGATCGCCGCCGTACGCACACTCCTACGCACGCGCCAGCGTCCTGAGGTGGGGTATGCGCCACGCTGTAAGGGTTGTAGTGTCCACGATATCTGTCTGCCGCGCGAGACGGCCCTGCTACGGCAGCAAGGGTGAGAGAGTTCGAAAGGAGCCAGTTCATGTCCACATTGTATGTGACGCAGCAAGACACCGTCGTACGCAAAACTGATGAGCGCTTGAAAGTGACGCAGAAGACAGAGACCCTGCTGGACGTGCCAATGCTGAAGGTGTCGCAGGTAGTAGTGTTTGGACGTGTGACGGTCACTGCCCCTACACCTACTGTATCTCCTCTTTTTGACCCCGGTTACATCCCATAACATATTGTTATTA
>AR_comb_assmDRAFT_10222116_pt1 | contig 14475 bp, 19 predicted proteins | sample ArasoioldDNA_FD_10543 | JGI IMG/M metagenome (IMG submission 10543) | reverse complement strand
CTATCTTTACTATCTTTACTATCTTTACTATCTTTACTATCTTTACTATCTTTACTCTCATCATCTCCTCCGTCGTTGCCATCTTCTTGGTCCGCCTGAGTTGCTTCTGCTAATGGAGGGGGAGTAATAGAGTTAAAGGTCTGAGCTTGTTCTACGTCACCAGTAACTGTATAAGTAGCAGCAAATGGGTCACCATTTAATGTATGTAAAGCAAGAGCATTTCCTGCAAATGGTATAGAAGCAGCATTGATTGGACCATATTGTGGAGTCAAAAGACTAATTGCCACGGTACCTTTTCCTAGTGGAGCAGTAGCAACACTACCATATGTTGGATCAACATCAGATTCATTTGCAAAATTTTGTAAAATTACAACTTCGGCTGGTTTACTTGCAGTATATGTAAGTGTTCCTTGATATATTGCACCATCATCTCTAGGCGGCAAAATTAATGCTAATTGATGAGCTTCATGTCCAGGCAAAGGATCCTGTGTAGAGGTTACTGTTCCTTGTTGAGCAAATGATTTACCCACTGATATCGTAGCTGCATCTGGTTTTGATTGTGCTGCTGCTTTTGCTACACTCGTAGCATTAGACGATTCACTGCTAGTTGCATTGGATGAGGATTTAGTATTAGTAGCATTTTCAGATTGATTAGCTGTTGATTGCGCGCTAGTAGAATTGCCTGTTTCAGTGCTGGAAGCATTAACAGATTCGATCTCACTTTCTTGAGCAAAAACAGGAAAGTGAGAAAGTTGGAGAGCTGTCGCCAAAAGTGTTAGTATAACCATGCTAAATATTGCAGAGAGTATTGTTAGACCTTTAAACATTAGACTATGGGGGAATACAAAGAATTTAAAGGTTTCCTATAGAACTTTTATTTTAAGATTAATTAATAAAAATATTCTAGAACTCATATGAACCAGAAAAGATTAGAACTAAAAACTTTTACCAATAACCATAAAATTTTTAATTAATTTTCTCTACTGCTTCTATATGGCATTCATGTCCTCTATGTTCTTTATTTAATTTTTCGGCTTCTTCATTAGTAATGGGAAATCGCTCCAGAGTAAGATTCTTCTCACCCATCTTTTCCAGGATTACTTTCTTACATTGATCACAAATTAACTGAAGTAATATAGCCATAAAAAATATAGATATAAAATTAAATATATTGGTTATTGAAAAGATTTTAATCTATTTAAGAGAAAATATTAAATGTGGACCGTAAGACATGTGCTTATTGTGGTAAAAAATTTTCCGATTTAGGATGGCCGCATATTGAAGGAGATTCAAATAGAGGTGTTCTTAAAATAGAACATTTTTGCTGTGAGGAACATAAAGAATTATTTTTTATATCAAAAGACTAAGCAGCGATAATAGAATTTCAATAATCACATTTTATCATATAACTCTTCTAATTAAAGATCGAATTTTACCAACCATATTGTCTTTAATTTTATTTTCTCCTGTTTTTATGTAACACTCTTTACAGAGAGCTTTAAGGTTAGCAGGGCTATTATCTTTTAATGATCCATTAATATGGGCAAAAAATGGAGTCTCTTGTGAGTTAAATTTAATGGAACAACTTTGACAGCGATATCGTGCTCGTTCCAAGACTGTTTGTCTAATCCCCAAATTAATTTTATGGAATTTTTTTTTATTATTGCTACTCTTTCCGGATTCGGCGTTAAACATTCAAGATTTAATAGCCTTTCCTTAAAATTAACTTTTTCGATCAAAACCTTTAAGAGGCTTAATCATTTGGTTTCGGAAATAATTAGTTTTCCACGCATTGTAGATGGATGTAAAGAACAATAATATTCAAAACTGCCTGATTCTCTAGAAGCAATAGCTGTAGTAAAATCTTGAGCTGAATAAAGGTAACCTGTGTTTACATTTAATTCATCTATAATAAAATCATGTCTTACAAAATCTTTATTTATAATAGTAATTTTTTCTGGATTATTTTTTTCAATATGCAGTGTAGGATTTGTTCTGTTAAAAAAATTGTTTTCTGCAACTAATAAAATTCCTTCTGCATTCATATGATTCTCTTTTATAGGATTTAGGAGATTACCGATCCCCCATAATGAACCTACAATAATAAAAGATATTACAACTATTGCAATTAAATTATTTAACATACCTTCTCTCTCTCGTCATACAAAAAGTTACTTTATTGAAACATAAAACAAAATTCGCTATATACACTAGCCAAATTTATGTTCCATATTTAATTCCTTTTGTAGTAATTGAACGAAGACATTCAATAACAGATAAGACCGCTAGGTAACTTGTTTTGGGATTAGTCGGACTGGGTATATTTTTGACTCGTACTATTAATTCGCCAAATTTTCCTATTACCTTGATTTCATGTTTATTAATACGAATAGACGGATCGGCGATCACGTTAACCTTGGTTTTTTCAACACCTATCCCAGCAAGACCTAATAAAGCTGCTACATTCACATTGGTAGGAAAATTTTGGACTGCCTCAATAGCTGATCCTTCAAAAATTAGTGTTCTTTTTTTGAACGAGTCTACCGTCAAATTATTATTTTTAAAAAATGGAGAATCTTTAAGTGAATTTGGATTCTTTGTTGTTGTTAAAGTTACATAACTTATTGAATTTTTTACGCTCTTTAGAGCATCTATCCCAGCGATAGCTCCTGAGGGAACATAAATATTTGTATCATTATGCTGTACATTTTTTATTACTTCAGAAAAAAAATCTGAATTAGCAAAAGCACCTACACTCATAACAAGGACATCTTTCTTAAATAAAATGAGTTGATTAAGATAAGTAGTGATAGCATTTTGTGAAGCAGCCTCTACTATTAATTCAACATCTTCAAAAGATTCAGACTTTATAAATTCATCAAAATTATTAAATACACGTGGACTATTCTGAATTAACTTTGATTTTACGCTTTGCGCATTCTCAAGTCGAATATCAAAGAGAGAAACTAAGGTTACATTTCCACCCATATTACTGTCTACATGTTGGGCTAGCTCACTACCTATAGCACCACAACCTATGATTGAAATCTTTTTTTTCATAAAAAGGTATTTAAGATTTTATTCTTTGAGTTAAAATAGTTTCCTAAAGAATTTATAAATAGTCTGTATTTCAAAATAATATATCAATAATTGCTCTGTGTTTATAAAATTTTAGTTCTGTGATACTAGTCAATAGACTAATTTACCTTGTTAAAGAATTACGAATTCAAATATAAATCTGTCATCCAATTGATAACATTCTTTCTATTGCGGATCTGGCTTTATCAGCTGTTGATTTTGGTACTCTTACCTGATATACATTATTTAATAAAGAATTGTAAACTTTATCGATAGTAATTTTTTTCATATATTGACATACTGCATCTTTTCTAATTGGAATAAAATTTTTTGTAGGATTTTCTTTTTTCATCCTATATAATATTCCTGTTTCTGTAGCTACAATAAAATCATTTTTAGAAGAATTCTTTGCTCGTTCCATCATCCCTTCTGTGGATAAAATATGACCTTCATTGATCAAATCTCCTTTTGACATATGGTACATCGTCGAAGATGTACAACTGCATTCGGGATGGACCAAGAATTCTGCATTACTATACTCTTTCATCATTTTATTTATATCTTCAGCACGAATTCCAGCATGAACATGACATTCGCCGGGCCATATGAACATGTTCTTTCGTTTCGTAATTTCAGATACATATGCACCTAAGAACATGTCGGGAAGAAAGAGAATTTCATTATCTGGAGATATTCTATTTACCACTTTTACAGCATTGGAAGAAGTACAACAATAGTCTGACAATGCTTTAACTTCTGCAGATGTGTTAACATAGCTAACAACAATAGCATCTGGATGCTCTTTTTTCCAATTCATTAATTCTGAACAATTTATTGACGAAGCAAGAGAACATCCTGCATTTACATCAGGTATAAACACTTCTTTATCTGGACAAATAATGGAAGCAGTTTCTGCCATGAAATGAACACCACAAAAGATAATATTTTTAGCATTAGTTTTTTCTGCTTTCCTGGAGAGAGCTAGTGAATCTCCTATAAAGTCTGCTACATCTTGTACTTCAGGTAATTGATAATTATGTGCAAGGATAATTGCATCTCGTTCCTTTTTCAAAGAGAGAATTTCTTCAGTATATTGGTCCAATGTTAAACTCATTTGTTATTTAATTAAATATCAGCAAAACATGATTTAAATTAGTACTATTCAGGACACCTTTGCCTGAAATATATACCTACGAGACATAGATTGCCTCTTTAAAGAATGGAATAATTTATTAGGAACAATTTTAAAATAAATTTATGCCAACTCACGGATCGCTTACTAAAGCAGGAAAGGTAAAAGGTCAAACTCCTAAAGTACAGGCAAAATCACGCGTTAGTCCTATATCAAAAGTACGTAATAAAGAAAATTTCGTTAAAAGATTTGAGAAACGAGTACCACCTGGTCAGAAAAAACCTGAACGGGGTGGTAGAAGAAGATAAAAACTCAAACCTTCTTATTTTTGTTACTCGTCAATTATCTTTAAACTGAAATCTAATGATGGAGAAGAATGTGTTAAATACCCAATTGAAATAATATCGGGCTTTAATTTAGCATAATTACTTATATTATCGAAGGTCACTCCACCTGATATTTCGACTTTAACTAGATTTCTGAATCCTTGATTTACAAGCTTTGATAATGTATTTTTTGCCTCTGGTATTGAGAAGTTATCTAACATTATAATATTTGCTCCAGCTTCAATTGCTTCAACTGCTTCTGCTTCATTTTTGACTTCACATTCTATTTTAATAGAAGATCCTACTTTTTCTCGAATTAAAGATATTAATTTCCTTATAGATTTGTCTACAGCAATATGATTATCTTTTATTAGTACCATATCATCTAGTCTCATTCTATGACTAATTCCTCCTCCTATGACAACAGCTTTTTTATCAAAAAGTCGTAATCCAGGGGCTGTTTTTCTTGTTGACGCTATTGAAATTTGTGGATCTATTTGATGGACTATATCAACAAATTTTCGTGTAGTAGTTGCAATACCACTCATTCTCATGAGTAAATTTAATGCAATTCTTTCGGCTTTCAATATGTCTTGAGCTCTTCCATTGATCTCCATAATACTTGTCTTCGGCGATATTTTCATTCCATCTAACATATGAGGTGTAGAATTACAATTGCAAATATCAAATAATACTTGTACTTCCTCTATTCCGCAGACAATGCCTATAAAATCAGATTTAAATATGATCGTAGCAGTAACTGATTTATTAGAATTTTCTATATTTTTACTAGTAATATCACCTATCCCTACATCTTCCTCTAAAAAATACAATAAAGAGTTTCTAAGTTTAAAATGATCTGATAATTTTTTCATTAAGAGACTTTAAGTGCATATTTATGAGGTATGGATATTTCTAAAGTTTTAGCAATAAGTGATGTTTTGGAATCAAAAACAATTACTATTCCTGACCAATCACTAGAAAGATCGGTGGAATTACAAATAGGACAAACTTTTCCCACTGTAATGGCTTTACATTTTTTACAAGCTAGTTCTCGAGGCATTTATTATTTGGCTACTCCTTTCTTTTCTTTTGGTGGTGTAGGGGTTTTACCTTTCTCTATTTCTTCTTTAATCCAATCAAATGAACCTAAAAATGGCTGTCTACAGGTAATTCCTATCTTTCCCATTGATGATCCTTTACCTAGGCTTACGGCTGTAATCCTTGCACGCATTTTAGAACCTATTCTCAAAGAACGAGAAGATTGGTTGGCAATTATCAAACCTTGTTTAATGTCACTTTTAAGATAATCGTCAGTTATTTGCGAAAGATGTAAAAGAGCATCAGTTGGTCCAATTCTTACAAAGGCACCAAAATCAGTTATTTCTATTATCTCTCCCTCTACAATTTCTTGAATTTTAGGAAAAAAAGTCAATGCTTTGAATGTTACCTTGTGATAAGTGGCTCCATCTCCGGTAACTAATTTACCTACCGAGTCAGCATTAGCATCAATAATCATTATGACATAACCCAACTCTGCGCTGATCATACTTTCGTATTTTTCTTTTAGAATCCCAATTGCAGTATTTCGCAATGAATTAGTAAGTCTGCTTGGAGGAATTCTAACAATATCAGTCATAGAAACTATATAAAACATGTTGGACGAGATAGGATATAATATATCAATTTATGAACCTTTTGTTTGTATTTTAGAAAAGAAACAAAAACAATTGGAATTTTCTAGACTGGATATAAGGCCAAATTTAAGCGAAATCAATATTTAAATATTGCGAAAGAGGTTTGTATTATGATGGTTACAGTTGACCAGGTTCTTACTTCATTAAAAAAAGTAATAGATCCTGAATTACATAAAGACATTGTCTCTATGGGTATGATAAAGGAAATGGCTATTAATAATAATAAAATCTCTTTCACCTTAGAACTTACGACTCCTGCATGTCCTTTCAACAGCGAAATAGAACAAGATGTAAGAAATGCGATTTCAGATTTAGGTATTAAAGATTTAGATCTAAAGGTTACTGCAAGGGTGATGGAAGGGAGATCTATCTCTTTAGATGAGCTATTACCGGGGGTAAAAAATATCATTGCAGTGGCTAGTGGCAAGGGAGGTGTAGGAAAAACAACAGTTTCTGTTAACTTGGCGCTAGCACTTGCAAAAACTGGTGCAAAAGTAGGTCTATTAGATGCCGATATTTATGGTCCAAGTGTACCATTAATGCTTGGATTAAAAGATTCACCTCAGGTAGTAGATGGTAAAATTCAGCCTCCTGTTTCAGACGGAGTAAAAATTATTTCAATGGGTTTTTTTTATGAACAATCCCAACAAGCAGGAATTTATCGTGGACCTATAATTTCCGGAATTATTAAACAATTTTTAACTGATGTAAATTGGGGCGAAATTGATTATCTTATTATTGATTTACCTCCAGGAACAGGTGATGCACCATTAACAATTGCCCAAACCATTCCAATTACTGGAATTTTAGTGGTAACAACACCACAAGAAGTTGCAATGAATGTAGCAGTCAAAGCAATAGGGATGTTTAACAAGTTGAATGTTCCTATTATAGGAGTCATAGAAAATATGAGTTATTTAGAATGCCCACATTGCAATTCCAACATACATATTTTTGGAAAGGGGGCAGGCCAAAAAATAAGTGACCAGTTTAAGATTCCCTATATCGGAGATATCCCTTTACATCCACAAATCATGCATGGAAGTGATATTGGTAAACCTGTTATCATATCAGATCCTGAATCAAGACAAACAAAATCATTCTTAAAGATTTCAAAACTCGTTGCTGGAAGAGTGAGCGTTTTAGCTGCTGAAATGCAAGATCAGGAACAGTATGAGGAAAAAAAAGAGACTTCCGAAACCAATAACTTAAAGCAAGCAGAAAATGCCTCTTAAAGATGAACATAAAAATATTCTCAAAAAACCTTTTGGTGAATTAATAAAACAAGAAGAAATATGTAGACAAAAAATTTATTCTTTGGTGAAAGATTCTAAAGCTTTGATAACAGTAGGAGATGCTACAACAGAAAAAATTATTTCATTTGATCTTACTCCCGATTTATCGATTATCGACTGCGTAGAAAGACGTATACGAAGAACAGAATCTAAAATTTTAGAACTTGAAACCTTCTTTTTAACCAGCACTCAGTTCAAACAATATCGATGTAAAAATCCAAAGGGGACTATAGCAAAAGAAGCATATATTACAATAAAAAAAATATTAATGGAAGAAGAAAAAGCTATTATGTTTATCGATGGTGAGGAAGATATGCTAGCCTTAGCAGTTTTTGCTCTTGCTCCTATCGATTCGGTTGTTTTTTATGGTCAACCTCTAGAGGGTCTAGTTAGCGTAAAAATAAATAATAAAATAAAAAAGAAATCAATAAACTTGCTAGACAGTATAGGTGTAGAATAACTCCTCGGGAATGATGAAGTGGTGGCTGTATGAAGAAACATCTAATGATTTGTGATACCATTTTCTGACCCTCATTTTGTAAGTAAGAAAAAGATTAATTGTAACTTTTCAGGAGTCACATCCACACCCATCGTTCTCATGGTTCCCGATTTTAATTTCATATAATGTGATACAATCTTTACATATACTTTGACCAACAGCAATAGGCGAATTACAGAATGAGCACACAGTCTTCAAGTTTTCTATCTTAAGAATGTATGGAATTTCTATATAGTTTTTACTCTTAAGAATGATGTTTGGAACTCTTAAATGTTATATACATTACTTAATAATGACAGGAACATTCACATTTTGTTAATTTTATATCAAAAGAGCAGTCAAAGTCAGGACCACATACATCACTAATAGGAAGATCTAGTGGACAGTCCAAATGACGATCTCGTCTACAGAAAAATGAAATTCTCACATAGATCATTGACTAAAGGGACATTAATTTTTAACTACAAGTATAAAAATTGTTAGTCAAGTTCGATATTAAATAACTGTGGAGCGTAAATTGATCCATCTCTAACTCTTTTTACTTTTGAAACCGAAAGATAATGCGGCCATAAAGTAACCATGACGGCTCCCATTGGAACATTTTCGGGAACCTCAATTAACACGATATCATCAGCCAATACGCCGTATTCGTTGACTAATTTAGACTTTGCAAGTTCAATTAGATCCACCGGCATGCCACTACTGTATAAATAAACCTGCCCTAAGTAATCTATTTTCTGATTCATATATTAATATCATATAAAAGTATAATAAATTGTTATAAGAGGAAGTAAATTGAATTATATCTCTAATAAAAACAAATGATATAATTGTGTTTTATACAAAGTTACTTAGAGTTCATCAATATGATATTTTGACATACATCCTTTACATTCATATATTTCATCACCCACAGGGCCAGAGACATTGAATCTGACTATAGTAGTACATTTTGGACATCTACCTTCCACACTTTTAGTCTTTCTTTGAGGTTTAATTGTACGTCTTTTTCTGCTTCCCATATTATTTTATTGTAATTGATATACTGATTTATAAACCTCTTTAAAAAAATTTCGGAATTCCATCCTATAAAATCTATTAAATTTTTAATAGAATGAGTTTTGAATTTACTTTTGAAATTAGTTTAAATTAAATAAAAGATTCCTAGTAATTAATTTTATAATTGACCCTACCAACAAAATGTTCTTTTTTTAATCAAGATACACAATGTGATATTCCACCCTCCTACATATTATCAGTTATAGAAAATGAAGAATACTTAATTGGAGTGTCATGCCTCGAACATCTAGAACCAATAAAATTTAAGATAAATAAATTACAACAAACTAAATCAATTCCGGAGGGAAGATTAAAGGTAGAAAATATTAAAATGGTTTCCACCAATTGTATAAAGGGATCACCAGAGGACTATCAAGATGTTTATTCTAAACGGTTAAGCGAAAATAAATCAAAATTATACTGAATTGCCACCTTTAACAAAGATTTTGTAATAGTTCTCTATTTACAAGATTTAATGGTTTTTTGTTAGAAAGGATAGTGTGTAAATTAATCGCTGCCACTTTAGACATTCTCTCCCTAGTTTGTACTGTTGCACTGCCAATATGAGGTAAGAGGATTACATTTTTTAATTTCGATAGTTCATATTGATTTGATATTGGTTCTCTCTCAAATACATCCAAACCTGCTCCCGCAATCCATCTATTTTTTAGTGCTTTTATTAAAGAAATTTCATTTATTATACTTCCCCTAGAAGTATTAATTAGAAATGAAGTTTTTTTCATTTTTTGTAGTTCTCTTATATCTATTAAATGAAAATTCTTTTTATCAAAGTTTGTATGGATCGATAGAAAATCACTATTTTCTAATAATTTTTCAAATGTCACAAATGTTGCATTCAATTTATTTTCTCTTGATTTAGATAATCGGTGTCTATTGTTATATATAATATTCATATTGAATCCATTAGCTCGTTTAGCAACAGCAGAACCTATATCTCCTAGCCCAAGAATTCCTAAAGTTGAGCCATATATATTAGTGCCTAGAAATAAATCAGGTGTCCAGCCTTTTTTCCATTTTCCCTCAATTATATATAAGTGACCTTCTAAAATCTTTCGAGAGATTGTAAGGATCAATGCAAAAGTTAGATCAGCAGTAGCTTCGGATAATATATTGCCAGTAGTAGTAACGTAAATTCCTCTTTTCGTAGCCTCACATACATCAATATGGTCATATCCTGTACTGTATGTACTAATTACCTTTAAATTAGAACCAGCAGCATTCATAATATCAGCGTCTATTTTTTCTGATAGTGTACAGAGAATTCCATAAACGTTTTTAACTTTTTTAATCATAACTTTTTTGGTAGGAGAATCACTACTATTTGCCAATACGACATCATAGTACTTGTTTAATAATTCTATTCCTCGAGAATTGATCTTTCTTGTTATAAAAATTTTTTTTTTATCCATATATAGAATATTAAAATTAACTTTAATTAATGTATGAAATGGAATTTTCATGTTATTTTGAGAAAAAAATTATTACTAGACAATAAGATATTAAATTAGCATTGAAAAGAGGTACGATAAATCTTCCTTTACATGGTGGGCATGCTCCATCTTATTTAATAAAGAGGATGATAAAACTTTCCTCAGCGATAAGTAAAATAATCATAGATGAGAATGGTTCGAAGGAATTTTTTAATCGAATATCGGACCCTCTGTGGTTCCAAGCATTTGGATGCGTGTTAGGATTTGATTGGCATTCCTCCGGTTTAACTACCGTTGTTACTGGTGTTTTGAAACAATCATTAAATTGTGAAGAGCATGGAATAACAATATCTGGTGGCAAAGGAAAAAATTCAACTAAACCAAAATATGAAATTTCTAATCTTGCTGAAAAAAATTACAATTTATCTACAGATAAAATTAATAAATTATTATATGCCAGTAAGATGTCAGCAAAAATAGACAATTCTGCAATTCAAGATGGCTTTAATTTATATCATCATATGATTTTTTTTGATGATAATGGTAATTGGACAATTATACAACAAGGATTAAATGAAAAGTATAAATTAGCTAGAAGATATCATTGGATATCTGATGATCTTATCAACTTTATAATCGAACCTCATAAAGGAATAATAGGGAATGAAAGAATACCATTATGTCTAAATATGACTTCCAGAGAAGCCGAGGAAAATCGCAAAAGTTGTGTGGATATAGTAAAGGAAGGATCCAATTCAATAAAATCTTCTATTTATAAAATTGTAGAACCAAACAGCTTAGAGAATTTAGATAAATGGATCTCAACGAATAGATTCCATTATGACAGTAATAATTTTGTAGAGCAGAATCATACATATATTGAGAAATATGAGATGCCTCGGAAACTCAATTGGAAGACAATGGATGAATTATATGATATTTGTCCTACAAATTATGAGCATTTAATTTCACAAACTGGAGTGGGTCCATCTACCGTACGTGCCTTATCTCTGATATCTGAAATCATATACGGGAATAGAGCATCATGGAGCGATCCTGTCAAATATAATTATGCTCATGGAGGCAAAGATGGAGTGCCCTATCCCATAGCAAGAAATTCATATGATAACTCCATAAAGTATTTGAGTGAAGCAATCAATGGGTCTGAAGTAGAAAAACAAGAAAGGATCTCTTCACTAAAAAGATTATCAGTGTATTCTAATATCCTTTTTAATACAAACGATTACAATTATAACGCCAAATAAGTTCTTTCCTCTGGTAAATTTGTATATCCCAAAGCATATAATAATTGTACATAAACCTCTAAAAGCAGTAGGAATCTTTTATAAAAAGCGTACGATATTCCTTATATCATATTTGCCTCGAACAAAGGTAATTATATTCGTACTCAAAAAGGGTGACATACTCCATAAGGATCTGTTAACGTCACAATGTTAGATAGAATGCAACTGAATGGGCTAATGACATATTGGTTCCTCCTTTAGTATCTTTAAGATCTTTTTCTTAATCTTTAAATCTTTATATCAGTTATGTCAAAAAACTTTCCCTTATACCTTTAGATAAATTAATTTTTCACTTTCATATTCTTATATGGATTTATATCAGAGGTTTATTTCTCTAATTTTTTGCTGGTATTCATTAGTTTACCCAATATATAATATATAACTTTCACTAATAGCACTCAAAAAAACTAGAAACAGATAAATTGATCTGGCAAATTAACAAATGATCAAAAATAATTCCTATTGATTTATTTTGACTCTATTTATGTTTCTTAAAATAGATCTATGAAGAAAATCAGGAGTCCTCAGCAGAAAATATAATATTTATACAAAGAAAACATTTATTATATTATAATCAACCGTAGGCTTAATAATAAAGATTTTATAACTTATTTATAATGACTTCTAAAGTAGAATTGTTTTTTTTACCTAGAAGAATCTCCAGCATATTTGAGGAGAAAGGATGAATTCTCATGGATACACATGATAATATCTCGCTAAAAATGAATTCTTTAGGAAAAAATTTTTCTGAAACTTGTCATCCCTTTATAAAATGGGCAGGAGGAAAATCACGTCTTATTTCTCAAATAAAAAATTTTATTCCTAAAGAATTTAATAATTATTTTGAACCTTTCGTGGGTAGTGGAGCATTATTTTTTTATATAGTAAGATCATTTAAAATCAAAAGGGATTGCTATGTTCATATATCTGACATTAACGCTGAATTGATAAATGTCTATAAAATCATAAAAGATAATTTAAATGATCTAATTAAAGAATTACAATATAATGAAATTGAATATCATAAGGATCCAAAAAAATTTTATTATAAATTAAGAGCGGAAACATTGAGATTCAATCGTATTCAGAAAGCCGCACGGTTTATAACACTAAATAAGACATGCTATAATGGTTTATATAGAGTTAATAAAAGAGGTTTGTTTAATGTTCCCATTGGAAATTATATAAAACCTAAAATTTGCGATCTCGAAAATCTTATTAAAGTAAATAAAATTATAAATTTAGCAAATATAATTTTTGAAACTTACGATTACCAACATATAACTAAAAGAATTAAAGAGAATGATTTTATTTATTTTGATCCGCCATACCATCCACTTAATGAAACATCGAATTTTACTAATTACACTTCTCATGGATTTGATTATAATGAACAAAAAAGATTAGCTGATTTTTTTTATGAATTAGACAAAAGAAAATGTAAAATACTTTTAAGCAATTCTGATACTATCATTGTTAGAGATTTATATTCTTCATTTCGTCAAAATATTATATCTCTACCTACTCTTCGGTCGATTAATAGCAATACTAAAAAAAGAAAAAATCATTCTGAATTGATTATAAAGAACTTTTGAAGAAATTAAAAAATTAACTAAAGTAGTTAACTGTTATATATAAGAAATTTTAATTAGATTAAATGAAAGATAAAAAAATTTTTCATAACATTGAGGTAATTGTATTTTCATGTATTGTTGTTACTTTTCTAGGTTCATTAGAGAATGCTTATGCTTTTTTTCACGATAAAAATGGAGGAAATACGAGTTCTGAGAGATCAAAACAAATTATCCAATCATTATTTGATAGAGTAAATAACGCTTCGACCAATTATCAAAATTACCTTACTACATTAAATCAATCGCTTAACAAGGATAATATAACAATAGTAAAGAAAAATCAAGAATATATTGACAATCTAAAAGAGATCCTATTATCCGCGAAAAATACCTTAGTACAACAAGAGTACAAATCCATTCTCAATAACTATATTGTTTCAATTGAGAGTGAAATGGCAAGTTACAATCATTATAATAAACATCTTCTAACGGGGAATCATACTGAAAATAAAATATCGATGGATCTTCTTTCGAAGGCATTTAATTTTGAAACCAAAGCGATAAACGAATATAAACAACTGGAATTACAATAGATTATTTTTATATCTTTAAGAAGTATACGATACATAGAGCATTTTCAATTTTCACTATATTGCTTGACTTAATGGTTTTTATATATCTATTCATGATTTATAATAATATGAATTGTCCGTGTTGTGGGGGCAAAATGAAAGAAAATCATAAAGATAAGTTAACAGTTTTTAAATGTGCTAGTTGTGGTTTAAGTAATACAGAACTTAAGCATAATATAAATGAAAAATAATATTTTTAAGTAGCAATTGTTACCATTAGTTTATAATATCTCCTAAGAAATTTTTATCATAAAAATTATACTCTGAAGATGTAAAATAATTTCTTTTTTATTTATACTATTGAACCAATTGGATTAATTATTTAATAATAATATATATTATAAATTTTTTTCTTCCATCATAAATTTAATAAAAATATAATTAATAATCAGAGTTAATAATTTATTTAAAGGTTATTGACATTCATT
>AR_comb_assmDRAFT_10649210_pt1 | contig 14480 bp, 6 predicted proteins | sample ArasoioldDNA_FD_10543 | JGI IMG/M metagenome (IMG submission 10543) | reverse complement strand
GTCCTCTCCGCCGCCTTCGTCCGCCTCTTCAATAAGCCCACGGTGTCATTCCACATGGGCGATGACTATTGCTCCATCGATCTCGATACACCATCAATCACAAAAGAACAAATTGAAGACGCCGAGCGACTCGCCAACGAAATCATCCTCGAGAATCGCACCGTTCAGGTCCGCTTCGTCACGCGCGACGAAGCAGGCAAACTGGGCCTCCGCAAGCTTCCGCCCGCAGAGCGCGATGAACTCCGCTTGATCGATATTGATGACTTCGACCTCAGCGCCTGCGGCGGCACTCATGTGAACCAGACCGGACAGATTGGCTGTATCTTGCTGCGCAAAACAGAAAAAGTCCGCCAGGGATGGCGCGTTGACTTCATCGCTGGACAGCGCGTCGTCGCGACAGCTCGCCGCGATTACACCACTCTCACTGAAGCAGGGGGACTCTTTTCCGCGCACATCTACGACATACCGCAACAGGTTCGTAAGTCACTGGAAGAAATCCGCTCGCTTCGCAAGCAGCGTGAGCAGGCACAAGAAGAATTGACCGAGGCCCAAGCCACAGCAATCCTAAGCGAAACTGCTGAAATCAACGGCCGCAAGCTTGTAGTCCGTACCTTCGTCGACCGCGACATGAACTCGCTTAAGCTGCTGGCCCAAAAGCTGACTCGCCAAGCCTCGAACGTTGTCGCCCTGCTCGCGACGACATCGCCACAACCTTCGCTGGTTTTTGCCCAGTCCGCGGGACAACCCTACGACATGGGAGCGCTGATGAAAGAAACCCTGTCAAAACTCGGAGGCCGTGGCGGCGGTAGTAAGGACATGGCCCAGGGCGGACTCCCTGGCTCTGAGGCCATTCAATCGGTACTCTCCCACGCCTCGACGGCGCTCCCCGGCTAGACGCCATCTAGTCCTCAAGCCAACTCGCATCCGTGTGAAAGTTCACGCTCCCCTTCGAGCACAGCAGGACGTGATTTCAATCACAGCGCGGTCTGTGGTTGGCGCTACCATTTGCAGTAGTGCACTTCTGTGAAAAGGAGGTTCCTGTGTACCGCTTTGCACTGGTTCTTCCAGTAATTCTCCTGCTCAGTCTCCCGATTCTCACTCAGCAAACATCCAGCGCACCTGCCCAGAATCAGGGTGCTTACGCTGCCATTCCGGTGGAAGCTGCCAAGCAGCAAAACCCGGTGAAACCATCACCTGAATCCACCGCCCGCGCCAAGAAGTGGTGGACCCTCGACTGCGAAATGTGTCATGGGAAAAATGGCGATGGCAAAGGTGACACCGCCAAGGAAATGAAGCTCAAGATGATGGATTTCACTGATCCCGCTACGCTGAAAGATCGCACCGACGGCGAAATCTTCTACATCATCAAGAACGGGCACAATGACATGCCCGCGGAAGGCGCGCGCGTGAAAACGGAAGAGGCTTGGGATCTGGTGAACTACATCCGCTCCTTTGCCAAGAAAGCTGCCGAGGAGAAAACGCAGTAGTAGGCATTTCGAACGAGCGGCCATTTTCACACCAGGCTTCAGGTTTCGAAATCCGCAAGACTCTGGATTCCCGTCTGAAAAGCTGCTGTTGGTGTTCTACCCAACCCGGCGGTACCGGCCCGAACTCTCCTCTTTCGGGGCGGGTAGCAGTCCCACAATCCCCCGAAGAGTCTCCCACGCCGCTTCGTTCAGAGAAGGCTCGGCACTGACCAGATCGCGAATCATTTCCCAGGCACACATGTTCAGCGCGCCATCAGGCGGCAGACCCATGGCAAGCGACACAGCGCATTGCGGACAGAAGCACACCCGTTGTGCCGTCGATTTCTGCCGCGGCTTAACCCCCACGGTTTGCGCAAACATATACACTGCAACTGATTTGTCTCCTGCCTCAATTTCGCGCCTGCAGCGCAGACAGCAGATAGGTTGCAAGTTGTCCTTCCTTCAAAACCGGAAATGAACTGATCTTCAAGTAATGTCCTTCACGGATTACTGTCCTTCACGCTGGAACCATGACGCAAGTGGTCAGAGAGATTCCCTCGGTTCATCAAAAGCCCACTTCCTCAGATTGCCCGTCTGGCGCGGCGATTGCCTTGTTTTCCGCTTCACTATGCAAGAACTTTCATCCTTGACGCCGAGCGGGCCACAGCCAAGAATGAGTTGGAAACACTGGGGTTCTGGCAAGTAGTGTGTTCCAAGGGGACTAGCCTTAATCCTCATTTGCACCTGCGCAGATCGTTTCGCGCCGAGTGCCAGCCTTGTATTCCCGAATATCTGTCGCCCGTAGCCTGGCGTTTGACCCTGTCTCAATACGCCGAAAGTCAAGAGGACTCATGAACTCCCTTCCCAAGGCTCTCCGGTCATACTGCGTTTCCGCCGTCTTCAAGATCCGGCCCGCTTTCATTCTTCTAATCGCGTTCGCCGCCTCGAACCTTACCGGTGGGAGCCGTATTCCTTCTGCCATTGCAGGCCAGAACACGCAGCGCGCGACGTCCGCTTTGCCGGTTGCCACTGAAGCTCGTGCTCTAGCGGGCTACCGCCGGCTCCCGCTCAGTTTCGAACCGAACGTGGGCCAGAGCGATTCCAGCGTCGACTTTCTTTCCCGGGCTTCCGGCTATACATTGTTCCTTAGCGGCGGCGAGGCAGTTCTGTCTCTTCAGGGTCAAACCCGTAAAAAGTCGCCTGAACTGGTTCCTGATCTCGTCAAATCAAATCATCCTCAAAAGGCGCATAGCGCCACGGTCCTCCGCATGCAGTTGCTCGGTTCTGACGCGAAGGCCTCCGTCCGCGGTATGCAACAACTTCCCGGAAGAAGCAATTACATCCACGGCAATAATCCGAAAGATTGGCACACGAACGTCGCCGCTTATGCCCGCGTTCAATATAACGATGTCTATCCCGGCGTAAATTTGGTGTACTACGGCAACCAGGGCCAACTCGAATACGATTTCTCAGTCTCAGCGGGTGCTGATCCTCACCAGATCGCCATGCAATTTGCAGGTGCACGCCATCTTCACATCGATGTCGCGACTGGCGACCTGGTAATGAACGCGGGAAGGGAAGAAGTTCGTTTCCACAAGCCCTTGGCTTACCAGGCTGCGAACGCCGACTCCAGCGCCTCCGAAAAGAATCTGGTGGCAGCCAGCTACGTAGTCGATGCCCGCAACCGCGTGACATTCCAGCTTGGGTCCTACGACCGCAGCAAGTCCTTAGTCATCGACCCGGCCCTCAGTTACTCCACCTATCTGGGCGGGAGCGCCGACGATTTCGCGACCAGCCTCGCTGTCGATGCCGGCGGCAGTGTCTACATCACCGGCTACACGAGTTCCGCGAATTTCCCCGTCTCCAGCGGAGCCTTGCAGACAACCTGTAAGGGCGGTTGCAGCGGAACTTCTGACGCCTTCCTGACCAAGCTCGACCCCACTGGCACCAGCATCGTGTATTCCACCTACCTCGGCGGAAGCGGAAACGACTACTCCAATTCCGTTGCGCTCGATGCATTCGGCAACGCCTATCTTGCCGGCCAGACACTCTCTTCCGATTTCCCCGTCACCGCCGGGGCGCTTCAGTCCACCTGTGGCGCGGGCAATTGTGCAGGCGGGGACGCCTTCGTCGCCGAGTTGAATTCGACCGGCTCCGCGCTGATCTATTCCACCTACTTTGGTGGAAGCAGCGTCGATCAGGCCAACTCCATCGTTCTGGATTCCTCGAATAACGCCTTCATCACCGGATATACGCAGTCCACAGATTTCCCCGTTACCCTCGGGGCATTCCAGAGCTCCTGCTCCTGTTCGACCCACCCCGATGCATATGTAGCTGAACTCAACTCGACCGGTTCCGCGCTGGTTTACTCCACCTATCTGGGCGGTTCTACTGCTGCCGACGTTGCCTATGCTGTTGTCCTTGACTCCAATAACGACGCGTTCGTCGCCGGCTACACTCAGTCCTCGAATTTCCCTACGACGTCTGGCGCCTATCAGACTGCTCTGGGCGCCACTTCCGCGGGTTTCGTGACCAAGCTCAATCCGACCGGCACAGCTCTGATCTACTCAACCTATCTCGGTGGCAACAATAATCTGACGACTCCGTGCGAAGCCTGCATCACCAGCATCACCATCGACAGTGCCGGCGACGCCTATGTCGCAGGGCTGACGGCCGAGGCAAACTTTCCCACCACAGCCGGTGCATTCCAGAGAACTTTCAAAAGCACTGACAAGGGACACGACGCCTTTATCACTGAGCTCAATCCCACAGGTAGTGGAGTGATCTTTTCGACCTACTTGGGCGGAGCAGGCGACGACGGCGCCACCGGCATCGCAGTCGATGCCTCAGCGAATGTCTGGCTGAAGGGCAATACCAAATCCACCGACTTCCCGGTTAGCAACGGTGCATTCCAGACGAAATCCGGCGGCGACTTCGATCACTATGTGGCTGAGCTGAATCCCACGGGTACGCAACTCCTGTTCTCGACCTACCTCGGCGGTTCGGGGATCGAGTTTGGTGGCGCCACGAAAATGCTGGCCATCGATTCTCAATCGCCCCCAAACATCTATGCGATCGGGTATACCAACTCCACCAACTTTCCCACCACACCCGGGGCATTTCAGACCGCCGTGGGCGGCGGCAATGATGCTGTCATCAGCAAGTTGGTTCCGAGTCCGAACGTAGGGCTCTCTCCCACGAATGTCAGCTTCGGCACGCAACTGGTGGGTTCTACCAGTCCTTCCCACAACGTAACGGTCACAAATACGGGCAACCTCGACTTGCCGGCCCCGACCATCACTCTGACTGGCGTCAACAAGGCGGATTTCAGCCAAAACAGCAACTGTAGCGGAACGATCGCGCCACAGGCGGCGTGCACGATCTTCGTCACGTTTACTCCAACCCTCTTCGCCGTCGAAAACGCATCGCTGGTTCTCACCGACAGTGCTCCCAACAGCCCTCAGACGATTGCATTGACTGGAACGGGAATTCACGCGGGTGCGGCGATGACCGTTACTCCCGCAAGTCTTACCTTCACCAAGACCGTGCTCAAGACCGCCAGTCCTGCGAAAGTCATCACCTTGACCAACACCGGAACTGAAGTCATCACCATCAGCGCGCTCACAATCACCGGAGACTTTTCGCAGACGAACAATTGCAGCAGCCTTGCCCTGAATGCCACGTGCACGATCAATGTCACCTTTACTCCCACTGCGATCAACAACCGCACTGGCAAGGTGACGATTACCGACAGCGCCCCAACCAGTCCCCAGACCGTGTCTCTGATGGGAACCGGCAGTGAAGTCCAGCTTTCTGCCGCGACTCTCAATTTCGGGAATGTTATGGTCGGACGGTCGGTGAAGCAGAGTTTCACGCTCAAGAATGTGGGAACCACAGCCATGAGCCTGACCAAGGTTGCCATCTCAGGCGCTGCGGCTCAGGACTACACTCAAACCAATAATTGTGGAACGACCGTCGCCGCGGCTGCTACCTGCACCTTCACAGTTACGTTTAAGCCAACAGCGAAGGGCGGCAGGATTGCCAGTATTTCGATGACCGACACCGGCGGTGGAAGCCCACAGTCGGTGGCCCTGAACGGCCAGGGTCAACAGCAGTAGGGTAGGTCGGCCACTCTGGCCGAGCACCCGCAAAAGAAAAGGGCCCACTCTAGCGTCGCTTTATTGACGAAGCTGGAGGGGGCCCTTCAGTAAGTCCGCTAGAAATCAAAGCGCAAGCTGAATTGCATCACCCGCGCTCCCGCATCGGAATCAATCACGCCAAACGTGCTCGTGTTGTTGATGTCTGCCACGCTTCCGATCGGCAACGCAAAGTTCACCTGGTTGAAAGCGTTGTAGGCTTCCGCGCGGAACTCCAGCCCGTAGTTTTCATGAATCGTGAAGTGCTTGTTCACCGACAGGTTGGTGTTGGCGAACCGTGGTCCACGGAGGTTGTTACGCGTTGGTCCATCCAGCCCAATCGGACCCGTGAACGCACCTAGCGCAGCATCTCTGTTCTTAAACAACTGGATCTGTCCAGTGTCCGGATCGTCGTGAATCCCGACCTTGATGTCTGAACGGTTGCCAATGAAGACCGCCGGGCTGTTCGCATTGAAGCTAACTGGGAATGCCTCAGACACCGTGCTAAAGGCGAATCCCGTGTGCCACTGCTGCAAGAACGCGACCTGCCAGCCTCCGATAATCTGGTTCAGCCAACCCGATGCGTTTCGTCCGATGGCATGTCCTCTTCCGAACGGCAGATCGTACAGCCCGTCTGCACTGATCAGATGTGTCATGTCGAAATCGGAATTGCCACGGCACGAACGCAACTGGATCGCGTCGCAGAGGAACCCACCATATCCACCCGTAGCCGCGGTTCCTTGCGCGTTATTCGCAATTGTCGAACTGTTGTCGATCGAGTGCGAAAACGTGTAGTTGATGTCGAACATGAGCCCATGCGAGATCTTCTTGTGCAAGCTGGTCAGCAGGGCGTTGTAGTTCGAGTAGCTCTTGTTGCCGAAGTATAGTTGGCTCGAGAACTGGGGATCGAGCCCGACATTAGCCGGGATCATCGGAGCGCCCAGTCCCTGGTACAGGAAAGCGAAGGTATCTCCCATATCGCCAATTTGTGGAAGTGGTGCAAACAACGTGTTAACCAAGTCCGCGCAGCTTGTCGAAGGAACACCAAATAACGCATTCCCGAACCCCGGACAATCCGTACCGTAGAAATTCTGAATCGTCGGAGTCATCACATTTTCGAAGAATGGAATCGTCGGTATCGCTTGATTGTTCCGCGACGCTAAGGAGAGTTGCGTAAATGCGTCGACGAGGTGCTGCCCTGAAGTTTGGTCCACGAAGTCGACGACCTGCCCAGCATCTCCGCGTGACAGCAACCGATGTCCGAAGCGCCCGAAGTAAGTCGCCTCTAACAGGAAGTGTCCAGGAAGTTCACGCTGGATTCCGAACGTGAAGGTCTCCTGATACGGAGTCTTGTAGTGCGGATCAATCGCAAGCTCTGTCTGATTGCCGATCAGACCGTTGTACTTGAACGGTCCGCCATCGCCCGCGAGGTAGGGAGTAAAGGGCACCGACGCCGCCTGCGGAGGATTCAACGGAGGCAATTCACCAAGCCCGGTAAACCGGGGATCACTCTCCAGTCCTCCGGAAAAGATTGTCGGCACGGTCTGCCCGAACACGAAAGACGTTTGATCGTTGAAGAAATTGATCGCGGAAAGAATCGTGTGGTCGTGCACAATTCCAGCGCCCGCACGAATCACAGTCTTGCGATCGCCGAATACTTTTCCCAGCAATCCACTGGTGAAAGATGGGTTATACGCAAAGCTCAGCCGCGGCGAAAAATTATGCCAGTCGGATTCGTAATACCCCGGCGCATGATTCGCCTTTCCTGAAAAGTTGTAGAGCACTGAGGGAACCACATCCTCACCGCTGATTCCTGCCGTTGCGGCCTGGACTCGCGCGTCGTACATTGAGGCGAAGTCGATATTCGGTGCTGTTTGGAATCCATGGATCTCGTACGGCACGGAGTAATACTGCCACCGCAATCCATACGTCATCGTCAGGTCGTTTCGTATCCTCCATGTGTCCTGCGCGTACAACTCGGTCTCGTAGTAGCGATAGTCGCGAGAGTGTCCTGTACCTTGAGGTAGAGCCTGCAGGTTGTGGTCGTTGTTGAACGTGCTGTTCACGCTTGCAATCCGGCCCAGCGCGAACGTGTATGCCTGGCTCCACGTGCGATTGGCGGTGCCGCTCGGTACCAAAAGGTCCGGAGGCAGTTGCCCATCACTAAGGCTCGTTAACGGGTTACCTAATCCGATCGAGACGTCATTGAAATCATTCACCAGCGTGCTGCTGTCGATGATCGGCTTGAACGTCCCGCCTACCTGGATGTTGTGCGATCCCCGAACGTAGTTGAAATCATCTTTGAACACTGGAATCGGCACTGTCCGTTTCTGGCTCGCGCCGCCTGGGAACGGCGAGGTGAGTTGGGGAATGTTGGTCGCCGATGGCATGAAGTTGTTGTACTGCGTCGTCCCCGTCGGATTGAACAGGGCGGGGAAGTCCAGAATCGATCGCGTCTCCCCAAAATTGAATTGATTCACTTTCGTGTTGCTGATCGTCCAGGTGTGCCCGACCACAAATGCCCAGCTGTGATCGATAATCTTGTTGCTCACCGGGTCTCCGGGGAAAAGCTGTGCCGATATGAAATTCACATCGTCACCCTGGTCTTTGCGGTAGATGCTCACGCGCCCAAACAACTTCATCTTGCTATTCAGGTTGTAGTCGATGCGAGTGACGTAGTCGTTTCCGGTGAAATGTACCGGAGAGTTCCAGCGGAAACTGCCGGTGTTAATGCCGTCGCCGCCGGTTAGGTCGTTCGCCTGCGGATAGCGGCTATTAATGAAGTCCAACAGGGCCTGATCGGGTCCAATTCCTTGTGGATCGAGGCTGGTGTTGGTCGATGGCCAAAAGCTGATGCACTCCGGCGTCGTGTTGATCCGCGAAGTGAACGCACAAGGATTCCCGCTGTTGTCGTTTCCGTTATTGATGTAACCCACGTTTCCAGCGCGGAAGTTGTCCAGAGGAACGATGGTATTCACCAAGTCCGAACGCGCGTCGCGCCGTCCTTCAAAGTTAAAGAAGAAGAACAACTTGTCCTTGATGATCGGACCGCCGATGCTCGCGCCGAACTGATTGCGCGTCAGCGCCGGACGCTCAATGCCGTTTCGGTTGTTAAAGAAATCATTTGCCGTCGTGGCGGCGGTGCGGTTGTACTCATACGCGGATCCATGGAACGTGTTGGTTCCGCTCTTGGTCACCATCTGCACTTGCGCGCCGCTTCCGCGGCCTTCTGCCGACAACGGATTCGCCGTTTCCGTGCGCATTTCCTGTACCGAATCCACCGGCGCTTGTGCTGTCATGGCAAACGCCTGGCCGGTCCCGAAATCATTTGTATCCATGCCGTCCAGCGTGTAGTTGCTCTGATCACCTCGCGATCCTGTCACCGCACCGGAGCGGCTTCCCAGCGTGTCATCATCGCCGCCTGTCGCGTCGGTGACGCCAGGCGAGTAAAGAAGCAATCCGAGCGGGTTGTCGCGCAGGGGCAACGGCAACTCATGCACCATCGCCATATCGAGCGTGGTGCTGACGGTCGTGTCTGTGGTATTCAGCGATACCTGCGATCCCGAACCGTTTACCTCGACCGTTTCCGTGCTCTTGCCGATCGACAGTTGCGCGTTCTGCGTGTGCGTAACACCGACACCCACGTAGATGTTGTCTATCACCTGCGATTGAAAACCCTCTTTCGACACAGTCAACTTGTAACCCGGCCCGGGCAGGAGCTTGGTAATTGTGTACGCCCCCAATTCATTCGTCTGTGCCTCATAGGCCACGTTGGTTTTGGTGTCCACCAACTTTACGGACGCACCCGAAACGACAGCGCCAGTCTGATCGGTGACGACACCCGTAAGAGACGCGACATCTTGCGCAAACGCAAGGGTAGAAATGCTCACAAACGCAGCCAGCACCGCCAAGACCAGCCGCACACTGACCACCCGAAACTGAGAGTTCATCACAAATCTCCTGACAATTTGCTTGTTGAAGTGCCCCACCAGGCGCAACTGGGAAACAGGGCCTGCTTCGACCTGTTCAGGAGATGGAGATTGCAAGTGAAGTGCCGCGAGGTGCCCAGATAACAGATTGGGGCAATCGTTCGAAGATCAGTAGGCTCACATGGAGCACAAAATGTTTCGCGTACGCATCTGCAGTTCTTACAGAAATCTGCTTATGAAACCTCATATCCGAGGAATGACAAAGTGAAGATCGTCGATGTGAACGTGCTAAACCAGCGCCCAACTCACACGCGCCATATGTACTGTTCCATCGCATAACAACAGATCTGTTGTCGCGCACTTGGAGTTCGAGAATTCCCGGCGCGCTACGGCAAACCGTTAGGGACGGTGAGTGAGAATGTATTCGCATCCGGCGCGAGCGGAGCCATCACGCTGATTCCGCCAAAGATCAGCATCTCATTCGACACTGGGTCGTATACTGCGCTGTGGAATCGCCGTGGAGGGCCCTCTGGCGATGGGCTGAGCGGAAGCCAAACCGACGGTCCAGCTTGACCGTTCGCCCACGCAAGCACCCACGCGTCGGTGAGAATGTTTGTCCCATCGAAGCCGCCGTAGATCGTCATGCGGTTGTTGACAACATCGTAGACGGCGTTATGTCCTGAACGAGCGACGGGGCCGATGTTTGTAGGAGTGAGTTCGGTCCATGCCGGAGTTCCGGGAATCCCATTCGCATTTGACAGCACCCAGATGTCTCCAAATGGTGTGCCGCTCTTAAAGAACTCTGCATCTCCGCCAAACACAATCAGCGAATTCGTTTCGGGGTCGTAGACAGCAGAACTCACTTCTCTAGGCGAGGGCGGAGTTCCGGTGGGTGTCAATTGCTTCCACTTAGGAGTGCCACTCAAATCGTTGGCGTTACTCAGAACCCACACGTCATTGAAGTAGCTTGACACACAGTCAAAGCCACCGAACATGATTAAGGAATTTGTGGCCGCGTCGTAGGCCGCGCCATAGTTCGTGCGCGCGGCAGGTGGTGTTCCCGAAGGCGTGACTTCAACCCACGCAGGGCTGCCGCCAGTCGTATTCGCATGCTGGAGGACCCAATAATCATTCGTGCAAGGAAGAGGGAAGCCGGTTGCGCCGCCGAAGAGCATCATGCGGTTACTGCCGCTGTCATAGAGGACGGTGTGCCCGAAGCGCGCCAGCGGCTTGTTGCCTGCGATGTTGAAGTTGGACCAGTCGACTCCAGTTGTTCCAACCACTCCCGCGTTTTTCCAGTAGTCGTTGAAATTGATGTTGGTGGTCGCGTGTTGGCCGCCGAATACAAACAAGCCATTGCTCGCGGAATCATAGAAGGCCGATTGCGAATACCGCACCGGAGGCCCACTCACCGTCCAAACAGATGTTCCCCCGCCGGACCCATTCGCCTTGCTCAGTACAAACGTGTGATTTGAAATCTGCAGCTTTGGATCGGTGCTGGTTCCGCCAAACACATACATCGCGTTCGCTAACGAGTCGTACACGGCTGAGTGGTCATAAAGCGTCGGAGCTGTGCCTGTTGCTGTGAGCTGCGTCCAGGCTGGTGTTGTTCCAAGACCACTTGGATCGTCCAGGTACCACACTTCGCCGTTGTCGGACGATCCGTTCACTCCGCCGAACACGATCATGCGGTTTGTGGAACTGTCGTAGAAAGCGCTGTGTCCCGAGCGCCCATTCGGAATGAGTCCGCCGATCGACAGTTGCGTCCACGCCCGGGTCCCGCCAGCAATCACATTCGACAGAGTCCAGACATCCCCAAAAACGAAATTCGGCGCTGCATCGCCTCCGTAAATGACCAGTGTGTCGTTGGCTGCGTCATAGACAGCGCTGCTTCCCTCGCGCGGCGAGGGATTCGAGCCCGTCACCCCAATCTTGGTCCAGACCGGTGTCCCACCCAGGCCATTGGCGTTGCTCAGCAGCCACAAGTCATTGAGGTATCCGCCGCTGCAGTTGGTTCCGCCGAACACCATCATCGTGTTTGTGGCTGAATCGTAGACGGTGTCATGGAATTTCCTCGCAGACGGTCCACCCGCAATATTCAGCTGCGACCACGTTGGTGTTCCTGTCCCATTCGCGCCATCGAGTACCCACAGGTCGTTCTTGCAGGTTCCAGAGTTCGATCCGCCAAAGATCATCATGCGATTGTTGCTCGCATCGTAGACAGCCGTGTGCCCCGATCTCGCGGAAGGTCCGGGCGCTGCCGGTGTCAGACTGGAAGCCCGAAGATGCTTGTCGGCGCCCGTGCTGATGAGCCACAAGTCTCCGAGATCGGTATGGCTGACCGCATCCTCTCCTCCGAAAACGATCATGTTGCCAGTCGTGGAGTCAAACACGCCGGACTGGGAGAGTCGCGCTACCGGCCCAGCTTGTGTCCAGACCGACGAATGCACTGGCGTAGTGACCGTCAGACTCGTTGCGCCCGACACGGTGTCGAGCAGCGCGGTGATGGTCGTATTTCCCGCTTTCAGTCCTGATGCCAAGCCCTGCGCGCTGTTCGTATTGCTGATCGCAGCTACCGTCGGATCCGAGGAATTCCAGTCGACCGACGCAGTCAAATCCTGAGTGCTCTTGTCGCTGTAGTTCCCAGTTGCGGTGAACTGCTTCGTGATGCCAACGGCCACCGAAGGATTCGCTGGTGCGAGAGTGATGGACTGGAGTGTCACAGTCGCCGACGTCACCGTCAGTGTGGTTGACCCACTGACCGATCCCGAGGTCGCTTTGATCAGCGATGCTCCTGTTGCGACGGCAGTCGCCAATCCTTGATTGCTGATCGTCGCAACCGTGGGTTCAGAGGAATTCCACGTGACGGCAGTGGTCAGGTCCGCGCTGCTGCCATCGCTGTAGTGGCCAGTAGCAGTGAATTGCTGCGTGCTTCCACTATTAATACTGGGAGTTGTCGGTGAGACACCTATTGAGGTGAGAGTTTTTTGGGGAGGCGGTGAAGATGACCCACCTCCGCATCCCGCGTCCAGCGCGATGCCCAGCAATAAAAGTCCCAGAATTCCCGAAACGAGGTGGCGTCTCATCCGCTCCCTGAGTCTACTTACGCCGCCGAAGGAGTCAACTGTGCAGCTTTCTGCGCACGTCTTGCGCATGGCTGATTTGCGTTGTAAAGTGCCCGATATTACCCCTCCCCTGTCGATCTAGTGGAATCAGCGGGTTAGTGGGATTTATGAAATAAGTTATTGGGGCTCAAGATTTTGCGGACAAAATATTGAAAATGCGACGTTTAACCATTGGTGACTCCTCGGTTTTTTTGGTCAGATGTCCGCAAAATATTCAAAACATTGGAGTTGAGCGAATCAGGCGGCAATGTATCGCTGCAAAATCTTGAGCCAGTTGGATTTACGGGCAAAATCTTCATTTCAAAGAACTTATCTGACGACGCGAATGCCGCATCATTGCCTCTCGGCGATGCGATGATCGGGTATTGCATCTGTGGAAGGCAAGTGCAAATGTCACATAGAGTGCTTGTGAATTCCCCGGCAAGTTGCGCGTATCTGAGATCAGGGGCAATCGGTGGGTGCGCTTGACAAAGGTGCGATTGGCCTTCTACAATTAGCACTCGATACGCGGAAGTGCTAACAGCAGCCGCAACCCTACCAAATCATAGGTTTACAGAGAACGGATCGCAGGACATCCATTTCCACAGACTTGAAAGGAGTCAGAACCATGGCGAAGTTTTCACCGCTCCATGACCGCATTCTGGTACGCCGTGTGGAGGAAGCTACCACCACGCGCGGCGGCATCATCATTCCCGACTCGGCTAAAGACAAGCCGCAGGAGGGCGAAGTAGTTTCCACCGGTAAAGGGCGCACCAACGACGAAGGGAAGACCTTCCCGCTGGCCGTAAAGGAAGGCGACCGGATTTTGTTCGGAAAGTACTCCGGCACCGAGATCAAGATCGACGGCGAAGAATTCATCATCATGAAGGAAGATGAAGTTCTTGGCGTGCTAACGGGATCTGCCAGCGGCGCGAAGAAGGAACTGGCCGGCTCGAAGAAGTAGTTTCTCGCCGCGCTTTCGTCCTCTTTAGTGTACGGACGATTGACGAGGTCGTAGGGTCCCTCGCATCGCGCTTTGCGCGCTGCTCAGGATGACACGAGATACCGCTGGCAGCCGATCGCTGACAGCACAATTGAAATTCATAAGGAGATTCAAGCAATGGCAAAGCATATCGTTCACGGAGAAGAGTCGCGGCAGGCGATTCTCCGCGGCGTCAACCTTCTGGCTGATGCCGTGAAAGTCACACTCGGCCCCAAGGGCCGCAATGTGGTTATCGAAAAGAAATTCGGTTCGCCGACCATCACCAAAGACGGCGTCACCGTGGCAAAAGAAATCGAACTGAAGGACGGCCTGGAGAACATGGGCGCGCAGATGGTTCGTGAAGTCGCTTCCAAGACTTCCGACGTTGCCGGTGACGGCACCACCACCGCGACCGTTCTCGCACAAGCCATTTATCGTGAAGGCGTGAAGACTGTTGCTGCAGGTGCCAATCCGATGGCCCTGAAGCGGGGTATCGAGAAGGCCGTCACCATCATCGCCGGCAAGCTCGACAAGGAAGGCAACCGCCTGCCCGGCGACCTCGACAAGCTCTCCAAGCCCGTATCCGGAGAAATGATTGCACAAGTTGGTACGATCTCGGCCAACAATGACGAGACCATCGGCAAGATCATCGCGGAAGCGATGAAGAAGGTTGGCAAGGACGGTGTCATCACCGTCGAAGAGTCCAAGACTCTGGAAACCCAGCTCGAAGTCGTCGAGGGCATGCAGTTCGATCGCGGATACCTCTCACCTTACTTCGTGACCGATCCCGAGCGCATGGAAGCCGCCCTCGAGAACGCCTACATCCTGATCAACGAAAAGAAGATCAGCTCGATGAAGGACCT
>AR_comb_assmDRAFT_10209472_pt1 | contig 14482 bp, 12 predicted proteins | sample ArasoioldDNA_FD_10543 | JGI IMG/M metagenome (IMG submission 10543) | reverse complement strand
TTTTCCCATTTTGCGCCCAGTTACGCTGCAATCGTCACCGGGAGTACCGCGTTAATTACGGACTCAGAAGTACATAATCGTCACTTTTTGTAGTCGAACCAGAACTCGACAGACACCTTGTTGCCGGAATATTCCGCAGGTAGCGGACCGAACGAATCGACGCGTTGCACCGCTCGTTGCGCGGACTGATCGAGCGACGGCACTTGACTCGATTGCTCGACCTGAACATTACTCGGATGTCCGTCGCGAGAAATATCAAATACGATGTAGACACGTTGCGCGCTCGTGATGCGCGGGTCTACCTCATACCTCATCCAGTTTTCCGAGATTCTTCTCTGTATGCCCATCACGTAGGAAGCAAAGCGTGTGCCGAAATCGCCGCCTCCTCCGGTAATTCCAAATCCGCCTTTCGCGCCCGCCGCGCTGAATGTTCCATAAGGTCCGCTCACTGGTCCGCCTTCGCCAAACGCGACCTGATTCTCCTCTGGTTCAGGCGCAGACTGCGGATTCGCCTTCGACTCGGTGATCGGCTTTTTCTTCGGCTTGATCTTCTTGTTCTTGCCCGCGATCTCAATCGCGTCCGGTTCTTTCTCCTGGATCTTCGGCTGTGACTGGGTGATCCCCTTCGACTCATTGGCAAGAACGTTCTGCGTTTGCGACGGCGGAGCCGCCAGCGGCACAGTGCTTACCAGGGTCGCGCCGATGGCCTCCCCACCTCCGCCCGCGCCCCACGTGCCACCGCTGCCTCGGGTTACGAAGGCGGTATAGACGAGTAGGGCAACCGTAATTCCGACATGCACCCCCGCCGACCACGCCAGCGCGCGTCCCCAGCGGTCGTGCTCGAAATAGATCTCAGCGCTTGCTGGCATTTGTATCCATAGGTTGGGTGACAATACTCACGTTGGCGAAGCCTGCCTGTTTCACCGCGTCCATCACGGTCGCGAAAGCGCCGAAAGGTACATTCTCATCAGCGCGCACAAATATCGACTGATGCCGCGGGTCGCGAATCTTCTGCCGCAACCGGTTCCCAATCTCGTTGACATTGATGGGATCGTTCCCCAGAAACACACGCTGTTCCTTGTTGATGGAAATGACCAGCTTCTCTTCCGTGATCTCCTTCACCGTTTTCGTTTTCGGCACCGCGACGTCAATTCCCGACTGCAGCACCGGAGCCGTCACCATGAAGATGATCAACAACACCAGCACCACATCCACCAGCGGAGTGATATTGATGTCGGCAAGGGCGGTCTGCGTTCGTCCATTGGAAGTCGTGAATGCCATCAGCGCCTCACGTCCGCCGCCGCAGCAGCAGAACTCTGCGGCTGGTTGTGCTCAACGGCGTTCATGAACTCGAGCGAGAAGTCATCGCAACGTGCGGCGAATTCGCGGATCGAAGCGCCGATCAGGTTATAGGCGATGACGGCGGGAATGGCCGCAGCCAATCCGGCAGCAGTCGTGATAAGGGCCTCAGATATACCAGGGGCTACTGCACGCAGCGTCGCTGCGCCCGCGGTTCCGAGCCCGTGAAATGCATCGATGATGCCCCACACAGTGCCAAACAATCCGATAAACGGCGTTGCTGCAGCCGTAATCGCCAGCCATGGCACATTGCGCTCGAGCCGCGTGATCTCCTCGGACGAGCCGATCTGCATCCCGCGCTGAATCGAAACCATGGTCCGCAGCCCACCCGAAGATGCCACCTGCCGGCGGTACTCATCGTAGCCACCTTCAAAGACGCCCACCAGCGGGCTGGGCTTGAACTGATCGGCGACCGCGGCAATATCCTGCAGACGCTGCGCCTTGCGAAACGCGCGCACAAAGCGCCCGCTCTGCCCTTTGGCCCGGCGCAGCAGGCTCCATTTGGTCAGGATGATCGCCCATGAGATCAGGCTGAATGCGAGCAGCGTAAGCAAGACCAGCTTCGCTACCGCGCCCGTGTTGGAAAGCATGTCGACGATTTCGCCGCCGACGAAGAGTGCAAGCAAGGGGAAAAAATGCATCGGGTTTTGGAGAACGCCAGCTTCTAATTATAGATGAACGGCACGCCTAACTTTTCCACGCGAACCCGATCCGGCAACCGAAAGTTCATGCCGCGATGGTGCCCAAATACGCGCAGAGCGAATGCGCGGCCCGCCTACCGTTCTGCGCCAGGCGCAGCACCCGCGGCCAGAGCCATGGCCTGATCACCGCGTACCCCACGAAGCGTCCTTCCGAAAACTTCCCTTCGGCGTCCACAAAACGCTCCATCGCGGGAAACTCGAAATCCACTTCATCGGAAATAGCTTTCACGACGGTGAACTCTTTACCTCGCGCCTCAGCCGATCGGGCCACCGCTGCAGCCTCCATATCGACCGTTTCCGCCCCGAACGATTCACGTAACTTGCTCTTCTGAGCCGGACTGGAGACTGATCCGAAACTGACGAGCACACCTTCGCCGCCTTGGACCACTGTTCTGCTGCCATCACCCGCATTGATCACCATGCTCGGCCGGACCACGTCCCCAACTTTCAGTTTCGGATCGAGAGCCCCGCCAAAACCTGCCGAGCAGACGATCTTGGGACTGAAGATGGCAATCACGGCTTCTGAGGCTCTGCGCGCAGCCACGGCGCCAACTCCGCCGCATACCAGCACGGATTCCCCATTTTCGAAAAAGCGGAAGCGCCGCCCGTCGTGCTCCTTCTCGATCACGCGCCAGCTCTTCACCAGCGGCCTCACTTCGCGTTCCAAGGCCGCCACGATCGCGAGTCTAGGCATATCCGTTCGCCTGGAACCATTCCACCGCCCGCTGCAGCGCGCTGTCGACCGGCACAATCTTCCATCCCAATTCGCGCTCGGCCTTGGCGGAACTGGCAAACATTTTCTTCTTCCCCATGCGGACGGTATCGACCGTTGCGCGCGGCTCGCGCCGCAACAGCACGCCGGTCACCGCCTCGTCGACAACCCCGGCAGCGAAAGCGAAGATGTAAGGCAACTTGATTTTCGGCGATGGCAGCCCAGTGATCTGGCCGAGTTTATCGAGAATCTGTTTTAGCGTCAGATCTTCCCCACCAAGGATGTAGCGCTCCCCGGTTCTGCCTTTTTCGAGTGCTGCGACGTGTCCCCGTGCGCATTCTGTTACGTCGACGAGGTTGAGCCCCGTCTCGACGTAGGCGGGAAATTTGCGCTTGAGAAAATCGACCACGATTCGCCCGGTCGGTGTTGGTTTCACATCTTGCTCGCCGATGGGAGTCGTCGGGTTGACGGTCACCACCTGCATCCCGCTGCGCCCGGCCTCCAGCGCGACCTGTTCCGCCATAAACTTCGAACGCTTGTAGTGTCCAATCATGTCGGCGAGAGAAACTGGCGAATCTTCGTCGGCGGGATGCCCATCGCTTGTAAATCCAACCGTCGCCACGCTCGAGGTATATACCACACGGCGCACGCCGATCTTTCGTCCGGCTTCGAGCAACGCCCGAGTCCCTTCCACATTCGACCGGTACATTTCGTTGGGATCCCGCACCCAGAGCCGGTAATCGGCCGCCACATGAAAGACCGTGTCGCAGCCCGACATGGCACTTACGAGAGAGGCGCCATCGCGCAGATCGCCAGTCGCAGTCTCAGCCTTGAGTCCTTCAAGATTTTTCGTATTGCTGGTCGAACGAACAAGCAGCCGCAGGTTCGCGCCTTGTTCGTAGAGGACGCGAGCAACGTGGGAGCCGAGAAATCCCGTGGCACCGGTGACGAAGGCTTTCAAATTGGTCTCAGATCTCAGTTAATTGCCCGCTTCGCCGCCCAGCGGTACATACCCTACTTGGTCGCGTAATGGCCAGCTCCGAGGAAATGCAGCGAAACATACGGCTCGTCGCCAACTACCCAACTATCATGCCCCGGAGGGCCCGGAGGAATGTAAAAAAGCATCCCTGCGCGGAGTTCGTGGACCGTGCCGTCCTCCATTGCCGCCGTAGCGCAGCCCGATAGCACCATCCCGACGTGCTCCACGTGGCATCGCGAGGCACCGACGCTCGGACCAACGTGAAGCGACCACCTCCATCCCGGTTGATATGTGGCCCGCCCAATCGTCATGCCACCGATATTCACCAGTTCGAACTTTCCCTTTTCAAATGTGCGAACCTCGTCCGGTTCCTCAAAGCGTTTTAGAATTGTCTCCATTGTCGGCACAAAGAAACCATCTTCAATAGAAATAGGGAGCGGCCGGAGAGCTTCATTTTCGGGCCGGAGAGTCGAGAACTAGTTTGCGTTCTTCTCCATCACCTTGGCATACGTCGTCAGCGCTAGCAGCGGGAAGTATTGTCGGTACAGGTGATACATCAGGTAGAACACACGCGGGAAGCCGGTTCCGGTGCAGAACTTCTCATCCCACGAGCCATCTTTCCCCTGCGTGCGCATCAGATACGCAACAGCTCGCGCGACCGAGTCACTGCGCGTATCGCCTGCTGCTAGCAAGCCCAAAATTGCCCACGCCGTCTGGGAAGGTGTGCTGTCACCCTGGCCGCGCAAGGTTGGGTCATCGTAGGAACCCACGGTCTCGCCCCAGCCGCCATCGGAGTTCTGCACCATGCGCAGCCACTCCGCGCCCTGCTGTATGCACGGCTCGTGCAGGTCCATGCCGATCGCCTCCAGACCACGCAGCACAAGCGCTGTGCCGTAAATGTAGTTCACGCCCCAGCGCCCGAACCAGCTTCCATCCGGCTCCTGCTCGTCACGAATAAACTTGATCGCCTTCTTCACCGCCGGGTGGTTCTTGTCGTACCCGTAGGTGGCGAGCATCTCGAGAATCCGCCCGGTGATGTCAACCGTCGGCGGATCGAGCATGGCGTTGTGGTCGGCGAACGGCACGTACTGGAACACCATGCGGTCGTTGTCCTTGTCGAACGAGGCCCAGCCGCCATTCTTGCACTGCATCGAGAGGATCCAGTCGATGGCCCGTTGCACCGACTCGCGCTGGTAGCGCCCGTTGGAATGCTCCACACGACTCAATGCCAGGCAAACCATCGCGCTATCATCCACATCGGGGTAAAACTCGTTGTTGAACTCGAAGTACCAGCCACCCGGCTGCCCGTTTTTGTTCTTAACCTTCCAGTCGCCGACGTTGCGCACTTGCTTCTGCAGAATCCAATCCGCACACTTCACCATCCGCGGATCATTGGCGGGTACTCCTGACTCCCCTAGTGCAAACAGCGCGTACGCCGTATCCCACACCGGAGACATGCAAGGCTGCATGCGGAAGGTGTCTTCCTCCTCGATCCCTAGCTTCTCAAACTCATCCATCGCGCGAATCACCTGCGGGTCATCGAGCGAATACCCCAGGCAGCGCAGCGCAATGATGGCGTTCATCATGGACGGATAAATCGCTCCCAGCCCATCGCTCATCTCGAAGCGCTCGAGCACCCACTTCTCGGCGCTCTTCAGCGCGATGGAGCGCAGGGGCCGCACGTGCACACGCTCAAACCAATGAGTGATGCGGTCGATGACCAGGAAAAAATTCCGCCAGGATACGATCTTCTTCGCCCAGTGCAGATGCATCCGGAATTTATGCATACCGCCGACGAACAATTCCTCGACGCCCATCTCGCGGGGAATTTTCTTAAAGGGTTTCTTCGCATAGCAGATGGAAAGCGGTACCAGGATGGCGCGCGACCACGAGGAAATCTCGTAGATATTGAACCAGAACCAGTTGGGAAACAGCACGATCTCGGGCGGAATCGCCGGAACGGCATCGTAATCGTATTGCCCGAAAAAACACAGATAGATCTTCGTAAAGGTGTTGACCTCGGTGACGCCACCCATCTGCAGAATCTTCTTGCGCGCGCGTTCCAGCGCGGGGTGCTCTGCCGCATACCCAGCCAGCTTTAGCCCGAAGTACGCCTTCACCGAGGCGCTCACATTCGACGGTCCTCCGATGTAGATGCCCCATCCGCCATCTTCATTCTGATGGCGCAGAATCCAGTTCGCCGCCTTCTGAAAGCGCTCCGGATTTCCTGTCCCAAGCAGTGTGTGGAGCAGAATGTAATCCGACTCGAGAGTCGTGTCGGCCTCGAGTTCCCCGCACCAGTACCCTTGCTCGGTCTGCTGCGAGAAGAGGTATTTCCGCGCCGCCGCGACCGCCGCGTTGACGTGCGCACCTAGTTCTTCGATTTTTCCGAAACGAAGCTGCGGATTCGAACCTGGAAGAGCTTCTGCTAAGTGTGAATCAGGGGAGTCCTTATCCATTCATCTACTCCAAAATCTTCCGCCGTCTATCGTAGAGACGTAGCTTGCTACGTCTCATCTAGCCGAGCACATGTGCCGCCGTCAGCAGAGACGTTGCAAGCAACGTCTCTACGACTAGTTCGCCGGAGCACTTGCAATCGCTTCAACAATCTCCGGCGGTAATCCGAAGCGCACATTTTCGGGCATCACTTCCAGTTCCTGCACGTTGTTGAAACCTTTCCCGCACAGAAAGGTGATCGTCTCCTCGACCAGATGTTCCGGAGCCGATGCCCCAGCCGTCAACGCGATGGTGTTCACGCCTTTCAACCAGCTCGTTTCAATGTCGTTGCAACTATCGATGAGATGAGCATTTGTGCCCAGGTTGCGCGCCACCTCGACCAGTCGGTTGGAGTTCGAACTGTTCTCCGAACCCACGACCAACAGCAAATCCGAGTCGGAGGCGACTTGCTTCACTGCGACCTGTCGGTTCTCGGTCGCATAGCAGATATCCTGCGCCGCCGGCCCCTTGATCTCTGGGAACCTCTGCTTCAATGCCGCAATAATGTCCTTCGTCTCATCGAGGCTAAGCGTCGTCTGCGTCAGATAAGCCACCCGTTTCGGATCCGGAACATCGAGCGACGCCACCTGCTCCGGCGATCCCACCACCTGGGTTACGAGCGGAGCCTCGCCCAAAGTTCCAATCACTTCGTCGTGATCGCGGTGCCCGATCAGAATCAGCGAATAGCCCTCCTTGGCGAACTTTACGGCCTCGACGTGGACCTTGGTCACCAGCGGGCAAGTAGCATCAATCACGCGCAGTCCGCGCTTGGCGCTGTGTTCGCGCACCTCGGGCGACACCCCGTGCGCGCTATAAATAATCCGCTCGCCGTTGGGCACCTCGTCTTCGCTGTCAACGAAGATCGCCCCCTTGCCGCGCAGTTCCTCCACCACAAAGCTGTTGTGGACGATCTCCTTGCGCACATAGATCGGCGGCCCAAACGCCTCAAGCGCAATGCGCACCACGTCGATAGCGCGGACCACACCCGCACAGAATCCCCGCGGCTTCAGCAGCAGCAAGGTCTTGCCGTCAGTATTTCCTGCAATTCCAGCCACGATATTAGCTTCTCCCCAAATCTTCGTTTGTCATCCGAACGCGACGTGGCGCCATAGGACCCGAGCATCCCGGCTTTAACACCCATTTAGATGCAGAACCACCCCACATTCCCTGCCTTATAGGGTACACGAACTCGATTGTGGTGGTGATAAAAGGCTACCGGAAAGAACCGGCATGGTCAACGTAAGGGATAGAAAGGGCAAGGATTAGCAGCAGATGGGGAATTCCGGCAGGTCAATGGAAATGAATTGGTCCCCCAGAAACGGCAGATTCCAGCTTCGAATCGCAACATCCATTCAGAGACCTGAACGCCGATTCTCTGCCGCCACCCACATCTGCTGGGCAAACTGACTCACCCGCCGCAGCTCCAACTCAGGAACCGTCCGCTTGTAGATCTCTTCCGGCGTGCCAGAGGCTGAGACCTGCAGTAGCAACCCCGACTTCCGATAGAACTCTATTAACGGTGACGTACAGCGCTCGTAAGCCTCCAGCCTGACCTTGATCGACTCCGGCCGGTCGTCTTCACGTTGAAACAGCGCGCCATCACAACGATCGCAGCTCCCTTCGACTTTTGGAGGCCGTTCCGTGACATGATAGACACCTTTGCACTTCTCACACGTTCTGCGGCCTGCCAGACGGGCCACGATCTCGCTCACAGGCAGTTCATAATTGACCACGGCCGTCAGTCCCAGTCCGTCCTTGTCCATAAACTGCTTCAGCGAAACGGCTTGCGCCAATGTCCGCGGGAATCCGTCGAGGATGAAGCCTCCAGCGCAGTGCAGGCACTCTCCGCGTTCCTGAACCATGTCCCACACGATCGTATCGGGCACAAGTTCGCCGCGGCGCATGTATACCACGGCCTCCTTCATGGCAGGGCTTAGCTCGCCGTCGCTCCGCCTTGTTGCCGCGCGGAAAACATCGCCCGTCGATAGATGGCAGGCCAGCAAACGCTGGTTCAGCAGGTCGGCCTGGGTACCCTTGCCAACACCAGGTGCGCCCAGCAGGACGATTCTCCAGGGTAGAAACTGGCCGTTCGGGACGGTTTCGCACCGGCCGGAAGGACCTTGCAGCCAGGCATTGCGGGATGGCTTATTGGAACCAGTCATGGCCTGACTGTAGGGCGGCGCGCAATACCCCGCTGTGATAGGAATCACACCCTACCACACCTGTGAGCACACATAGCGGCCTTATGGCCCGGTCGTGCCCCCGCCTCCCCGCCCCGTGCCATTGTTGTTCCGGGCAGATTATTGCACCATGATTACGACTTCTCGCAGACTCCCAGGTCAGCGAACAACATGATGGAATTAAGCCAAAGACGGATCGTAGCGCCCCGTGCTCCAATCGCCGCGGGCAGTCAGCAATCCCGGCTGGTGATCGCGCTGGTCCTGTTGCTGGTCGCGCTGTCCGCCGTCCTGATCAAGGACCGCCAGTTCTGGTTCGGATCCGAATCCACCATCGTTGATGCTGACTATGTCCAGCCAACGGCAGCGCCTCAGGCCGCGCCGGTTACAACCCAGACTGCGACCCAGGCTCCGACCAAGCCCGCTGTAACGCCAACGACTCCCGCTCCGGCCCAAGCCGCCAAGAAGCAGGTTGCCGCCGCCAGCCCTTCGACTCAGCCGAAACCAGCCGATGCTCCGGCAGTAGTCACCAACCGTACCGTGCTGCCTCCGCTGGACGTCGAAGTGATCGCCGGCGCAGCACACCGCAAGGTGCATCCCGGAAGCAACGCCAGGAAGCTGGAGCTTGCGCAGCCAGCAACGTCAGTAGCGCGCCAAGCCACTCCCGTCGCGGCTCCAACCACGAATGCGGCTCAGCGTGAGCGCCTGGCCGAAGCCATCCCGCCGTCCTATCCGCCGCTGGCGCAGCATATGAACGTGCAAGGGGCGGTTGTCCTGCAGGCTCTGATCGCAGCCGACGGAACCATTGAGAACCTGCACGTGATGAGTGGCCCCGCAATCCTGGCCAGCGCAGCGCAGCAGGCGGTCCGCGATTGGAAGTTCAAGCCAGTCTTTCAAAATGGCATGGCTGTCGAGACCAAGGCGACGATCACAGTCAACTTCACCATCCGGGTGGCAGATAGCGCTGCCAATACCACCCTGGCCGAGAACAACGACGTTCTCATCACCCAATAGGTAGTTCTTAGCCTTTACCCCTTACGTTAAGACTTGAATGCTTGAATGCTGAGGTGTGAGCGATGAGCGGGTGAGCACTAAGCGGTGAACACCCCGGGTTTACTCATTGCTCGCTGCTCATAGCTCATCGCTGCAACGATTACGCATTCGCCTTAATCATCTGCTCCGCGTGCTTGCGCGAGGTTCCGGTGAGCTTGGCGCCGCTGAGCATGCGCGCCACTTCCTCTGTACGTTCTTCGCCGGTCACCGGACGAATGCTGGTCCGTGTACGACCGCCATGTTCTTTCTTTTCAATCACAAAATGCTGATCGCCGAAGGTGGCAATCTGCGGCAGATGGGTCACGCAAAGCACCTGATTCGATCGGGCGAGTGACTTGAGTTTCTTGCCCACCGCCTCGGCCGCCCGCCCACCAATCCCGGTATCGATCTCATCGAAAACCAGAGTCTTCTGGCCACCCGACCCTCGTCGGTGGGTGGCCCACTTCTCGCCGGTTCTTCGAGAAGTGGGACTCTCGGCCTCTACGCTGGCCTTCAAAGCCAGCATCACCCGCGACAGTTCCCCGCCGGATGCAATGTGCTCCAGTTGCCGCATCGGCTCGCCCGGGTTGGTCGAAATCATATACACGACCTGGTCGAGCCCCGACGCCGTCCACTCCCGCTCTTCCTCCGATGTCGTCTTCTGAATGCGAAATGCCGACTTCATCGCCAGATCGTTGATCTCGGCTTCGACGAGTTTCTCCAACTTACGCGCAGCGTCGGCTCGCTTCTTCGACAGCGTCCTGGCAGCCTTCAAATACTCGTTCGCCGCCTTCTCCAAATCATCCCGCAGTTGCCGCAGGATTTCGTCTTTGTTCTCGACCTCGAGAAGCTTGCGCGAAACCTCCGCGCCAAATTGAATCACCTCGTCGAGCGTTGCCCCATACTTTCGCTTCAGCCGATCGAGCAACGCCAGCCGGTCTTCCACCTGCGCCAGATGCTCCGGCGAAGCCTGAATCCCGCCGGCATAATCCCGTAGCGTGACACCCACATCCTCCACGCTGATCCGTGCCTGTTCGAGCGCAGCCAGCGCCTCCTGAAACTTGGGCTCGTAACGCGCCAGTTCCTCGACCTGTTTTTGCGCCCCGCGCAGCGAAGTCGCTGTCGAACCATTGCCTTCGTACAGCAGATCAAAGGCATTCATCGCCGCGTTGTAGATCTTCTCGGCATTGGCGAGCACTCGCTTCTCGGCTTCCAGTCGCTCGTCTTCGCCGCTCTGCAGGCGGGCGTCTTCAATCTCACGCTTCTGGAACATCCACAAGTCAACCAGTCGAAGTTTGTCCTGCTCGCCGCGCTCCAGTTCTTCGATGCGAGTCCGAATCTGCTTCCATGCGGCATAGGCGTCCGCGACAGGATCGATCTCGCTGCCCGCGAATGCGTCGAGCAGATCCAGTCGTGCCGGTCCGTCAAATGAGAGCATGGATTCGCTTTGTGCGTGGATGATTGCCAGATGAGGCGCAAGCAATTTCAACACGGAAACGGTGGCTGGCTGATTGTTGACGAACACTCGCCCCTTGCCCCCAGCGGCAATCTCCCGCCGCAGAATCAGCGAGCCATCGTCGGACTCATCCAGCCCGTTGCCATCAAGAATCTTCTCCAGCGCCTTCTCGGCTGTTCCTTCAGCCTCGAAGACAGCGGCGATCACAGCGCGCTCCGCGCCGGCCCGGATCACGTCGGTCGAAGCCTTCTCCCCCAGAAGCAGCGCGAGCGCATCAATCAGGATCGACTTCCCCGCCCCGGTTTCGCCGGTCAGCAGGTTCAATCCAGCGCCAAATTCCACCACCAGGTTGTCGATCACGGCGTAGTTCTCGAGCCGAAGTTCAGTCAGCACAAGATTTCCCTGAGTGCGTAAGTTGAGCGCAGCATAGCATGAAACCAGTCGCCAATAGCCAGCTGTCAGTGGCCAGCAATGTTGTGGGGACAGCCGTCGCGGCTGCGAATCCCGGTAGCAATGAGGGCAGATCAGCCCTCTTTGGCAAGTTCCGCCTACATCTAGGCACTCACGCCAACACCAAACCAGAATGGAAATCCAATGAGGGAGCTGATCGCTGCCAAGATGGCGTCGGCGACGGCCGCCAGGGAAGCCGGTGCTACGCTTGCACCAAACTCCTTGCTATCATCATCTAAGATTCTTTCCATGGCTATTGCGGGGCAGTACTCGGTCGAAACCGATTCACAGTCCATCCCAGCAACAATGCAGGCCGCGGTTTACCGCGGCGTCAACGACGTCCGCCTCGAAACCGTCCCTGTGCCCACGATCGGCCCCGGGGAAATGCTCGTCCGCGTCCACTCCTGCGGCGTCTGCGGCACTGACCTCAAGAAAATTTCCACAGGGTCGCATTCGGCACCGCGCATCTTCGGACACGAAACTTCCGGAGTCGTAGCCGCCATCGGCAAGGACGTTACCGATTACCGACCCGGCGATCGTGTCATGGTCTTTCACCACATTCCTTGCCGCGAGTGTTTCTATTGCCAGAACAAAACGTTCGCCCAGTGCGCGACGTATAAGAAAGTTGGCTGCACGGCAGGATTCGAGCCTTCGGGCGGAGGTTTTGCCCAATACGTCCACGTCATGGATTGGATCGTTCGGTACGGCACCGTACGCATCCCCGACGAAACTTCCTTTGAGCAGGCGTGTTTCGTAGAACCAGTGAACACGTGCATGAAGGGCGTGAACGCGCTGAATTTGCGGCCTGAAGAGTCCGTGCTGACCATCGGCCAGGGTCCCATCGGGATCATATTGAGCGTATTGGCGAAACGGATAGGGGCCACCTTAATTACTTCCGATTTGTATCCCGAGAGGCTTAAAATAGGATCAAGCTTTGGACTAGACCTAACAATTGAAGCTTCGCGGACAAATGTCGTCGAGCGCGTCCGCGAATTGACCCAGGGGCGCGGCGCCGATGCTGTCATTCTGGCCGTCGGCGGGAATTCCATGATTCGTACTGCGATGGACGCGGCCCGCCCAGGTGGCCGGATTTTGTTATTTGCTCAGACACAGCACGGGGAGGCAGTGATCGATCCTGCCGCGATCTGTGTCGATGAGAAGACTCTAGTGGGATCCTACAGTGCATCAATCGACTTGCAGGAAGAGTCGGTTCGCTTCGTCATGAATCGCGAGATGGATTTGGAACGGCTGATCAGCCACCGCTTCCCCCTTTCCGAAAGCACGGAAGCGCTCGATCTGGCCGCTCATCCGCAGCCCTCGTCCATGAAAGTTGTGATTCAGCCCGGTTGTACGTGGGAAGGAACTCAGCAGTGAACGGAAAAATGACGGCTGCCGTCCTGTACGGCAAAGAAGACCTCAAGATTGAAAAAGTACCCATCCCGCGTGTCGGCGATGGCGAGGTTCTAGTCAAAGTCCAGGTCGCCCTGACCTGTGGCACCGATCTCAAGGTGTACCAGCGCGGTTACCACGCGCGCATGATCGTGCCTCCCGCGCTTTTCGGCCACGAACTGGCCGGAGTGATCGAACAAGTCGGCGCGGGCGTCAGCGGTTTTAAGAAAGGCATGCGCGTCGTCGCGCTGAACTCCGCGCCCTGCCAGATGTGCTTCTACTGTTCCAAGCATCAGGAAAACCTCTGCGAAGATCTTCTCTTCAACAACGGCGCTTATGCAGAATATATCCGCGTGCCGCGCCGCATTGTCGACGCGAACATGTTGGTGATTCCGACGAATGTGAGCTATGAAGATGCCGCGATGACTGAGCCTCTCGCCTGCGTGCTTCGCGGTCTGCACGAAACTGGCGTCGAGATCGGCGACACGGTTACCATTCTCGGCGGAGGCCCAATCGGCCTCATGTTCGTCCAGGTCGCACGAGCCATCGGCTGCAACGTCATCTCCGTCGTCAAGCGCGATGGTCAAGTCGAAGCCGCCCGCCAGATGGGCGCACACGAAATCATTCAGACAACCAAGACGTCGAACGTTGTGGATGCCGTCCGCGCCCTGTCTCCGCAAAAGCGCGGATGCGACGTCGTCATTGAAGCGGTTGGAAAACCGGAAGCCTGGGAGTGGGCCGTCGACATGGTCCGCAAAGGCGGCACCGTAAACTTCTTCGGCGGATGCGCCAGCGGTACCAAGGTGCAGCTCGAAACCAATCGCCTGCACTACTCAGAGATCACCCTGAAGGCCACATTCCATCACACTCCGGAAACGGTGCGCCGGGCCTTCGGTTTGATCGCAGCCAAGAAGATTCGTCCGACCGACTACATCACCGGTGAGGCGCCCCTGTCGCGCCTGCAGCAGGTCCTCCGCCACATGCTGAACCGTGGAGGCGATATCAAGACGGCCATCATCCCCGGACACTGAGTGGACGGATACGCTTGATGATTGTCATCCTGAGCGGAGTGCGGCGATGAGCCAAGCGAATCGCCAGACGGAGTCGAAGGATCCCTACCCTGCCGATACTGCCGTGAGTGAGTTCGTAAATTCTCATGATGTCCTGAACAGTGAAGTTGGCGTGAGCACGAGATCAGGGATGCCCCAAGTCGCGACCCCAAACCCGCAGCTTTCCGCTCCCGCGGCGTTCGGCTGGAGCCGTCTGCCGGCCGCGTATGCCATTCCGGCCACGGCGCCTTCGCTCGCCGAAGCCCGCGAATACTGCGCCCGGCTCGCTCGCACCCATTACGAGAATTTTTCGGTTGCGAGCTGGTTTCTTCCCCGCCGCCTGCGCCAGCATTTCTTCAACGTATACGCCTATTGCCGTATCTCTGACGATCTCGGAGACGAAGTTGGAGACGCCGCCGCATCGCTCGAACTTCTCGACCAGTGGCAACGCGAGCTGGATGCCTGTTACGACGGCGCGCCCAAACATCCGGTGTTCGTGGCGCTGGCTGAAACCATTCGCCAGTTCGACATTCCCAAACACGAATTCTCTGATCTGTTGACCGCCTTCCGTCAGGACCAAACCATCACGCGCTTCGAAACCTTCAACGATGTTCTGGCGTACTGCCACTATTCGGCGAATCCCGTCGGCCATCTGGTTCTCTACCTCTGCGGATACCGGGAC
>AR_comb_assmDRAFT_10022785_pt1 | contig 14487 bp, 6 predicted proteins | sample ArasoioldDNA_FD_10543 | JGI IMG/M metagenome (IMG submission 10543) | reverse complement strand
GCCGCTGTCGCGAAGCGCGGCGCCCAGCTTCGCGAGGATCTGCGGGTTTTGCCGCTGGGCGGGTGGTGCGTCCCGGAGAAGCTGGACCGCATCACGGCCGCGACCCTGACTGAGGAGGACGGTCGCTGCGCTCGTCCGCGCCGTGGCGAAATCCGGACGGGCAGCGAGCACTGCGGAGAATCCGGCCAGCGCATCCTGCGGATGCCCTTCCTCGAATGATGTCAGTGAGCTATTGAACTGCTCGTTCAATGTGACGAGCCGCTTGGGATCGTCCGCCACCGTCGGCGCGGACCGCCCCGATCCCAGGGAGCCGGCACCGCCTACGTACCCGAGGGATCGCAGCCGGCTCGCTGCCTCGGCGTCGAGCGGCGCTGCGGGCGCGGCGGCGCCCGCGGCGGAATCCATCGCGGCCAGCACCTTCTGCAGCCTGTCGGCGCGATCGCCGCGACCGATGACGTTGTGGGCTTCGGCCGGATCGGCCGCAAGGTCATACAGCTCGGCCTCGGGCAGGTCGATGTACTTCCAGCCGCCCTGAACGATGCCCTTGAGAGGTGCCCAGCCCCGCGTCAGATACGCGTCGAGGGCTTCGAAATAGAGCGCGCGGTCGGCGGGTACTGGTCCTGCGAGCGAGCGGCCCTCGAGCCCGCCAGGGATGGCGACGCCGACCAGATCCAGGATCGTCGGGACCAGATCGACGTGGGCGACAGTGTTTTGCTCGACCGCAGGCTGCACTGCCGGCCCGCCGACGATCATCGGAACGTGAATCGTCGACTCGTACGCGAACAGCCCGTGCGTGGTCTCACCGTGCTCGCCAAGCGATTCGCCGTGGTCCGCCGTCACTACGATCAGGGTTCGATCGAGTTGGCCCGCCGACCGCAGCGCATCAAGGAGCCGCCCGACCATCGCGTCCGCGTAGGCAACCTCCGCGTCGTACGGCGTCCGGCCCGGGCGAAATTCCGGAGGGGCGTCATAAGGCGTGTGCGGATCGAAGAGATGAACCCAAGCGAAAAAGGGCTCAGGGCTTAGGGATGAGGGATTAGGGAGGGCAGGGGGATTAGGGCTTAGGGCTGACTGAGACTGGCCGAGAATCCAGTCGCTCGCGGCCTTGACAACCGCGTCGCCACGCCGCTCCGAAAAATGAAACGACGCAGCACCGGCGTGCGGAAGTCGATCGTCGTATTCGTCGAAGTCCTTCGCGAGGCCGAAGCGTGCATCGAGCACGAAGGCGCCGACGAACGCGCCGGTGCGGTAGCCCGCGCGCTTGAGAAATGTCGCCAGCGTGGGCACGCGGGCGTCAAGGCGGAATGTCGTGTTGTTGCGGACGCCGTTCAGGCGGGGCGACAGCCCGGTGAGGATCGCGGTGTGCGCCGGCAGGGTCATCGGCGCGTGCGAGACGGCGCGCGCATAGCGCACGCCATGGGCGGCCAGCGCGTCGAGTGCCGGCGTCAGCCCGCTCGGATTCCCGTACGCGCCGAGACGATCCGCGCGCAATGTATCGATCGTGATCAGCAGGACGTTCGCTCCGTGAAACTGATCGTGGACGAGCGAGGGGCGATCCGAGCCGCGCACGCACGCGACCACCATCGCACAGCCGAGACAGAACATCAGCCGCACGCGTATCGACCAGTGACCGCTATTGAACAGTTGCCTTGTCATGAAGCGATAAGCGAAGCGCAAGCGGAGAGTGAAGCGTCATGGTACGCGCACTGCGGCCAGCTGGACAAATCGACCGGACACGGACGCCGGCGACATTCTTGTACCGGAAATTGGATCGACATCTTGTCGAGGTCGAGAAAGTGCGTGCGCTCATCAGAGTTGGACGCTGTGCGTTCACGCTAGAATCGAAAGCTGGATGTTCGTTCGCGTCCACGCGCGACGCGCGCGGGTTCGCACGGGACGAACGGGGGAGGAGCCGTTGATGAAACGAACGATCGGCAGATTGGCCGCGTGCGGCGCCGCATTGGCGTGCACGTTCGGCTTTTCGCTGCCGGCCTCGGCGCAGGTATTTACCGGCCGCATCGATCTCACCATCGAGGATTCGACCGGAGGCCGCCTGCCAGGCGTCAGCGTGGATATCGCGGGGCCCGTCGATCAGAATCAGACGACCGATGCGCAGGGCGAGGCGCATTTCCTCAACCTGCCGGTCGGGATCTATTCTGTCAAGGCCACGCTCCAGGGCTTCAACACGTACACCAACAACACCGTTCAGGTGTCCGCGAGAGCCGGCACGCCGCTCAGCGTACGGTTGGCCGTCGCTGGGACGGCGGAAACGATTACGGTCACGGCCGCCACGCCGATCATCGACGTCAGGCGCGAGACCACCACGACCAACGTGACGCTCGAAGAGCTCCAGAACATCCCGACCGCTCGGGATCCCTGGGTCATCATGCAGAGCGTCCCGACGATTTACGTGGACCGCGTCAACATCGGCGGCTCGGAATCGGGGCAGCAGTCGAATTATCTCGGCAAGGGATCCTCCACGATCGAAAACACGTGGAACATCGACGGCGTTCCGATCACCGACATGGGCGCAACCGGATCGACGCCCACGTACTACTCGTTCGATATGTTCCAGGAAATGTCGGTGACGACCGGCGGCGCCGATGCGCAGAACCCGACGCCCGGCGTTCAGCTGAGCCTCGTGCTCAAGAAGGGCAGCAACACGCCGCACGGCAACGCGAGCATCTACTTCGAGAACCAGAGCCTGCAGGCCACCAACATTCCTCCTGATCTCGCGGCCTCGCTCGGGGGTACCGGCGGCAAGGGAAACCGGACAGACCGGTATCTCGACGAGAGCTTCGACGTGGGCGGGCCGATCTTCAAGGACAAGCTCTTCGCATGGGGCTCGCTTGGCTACACGGACGTCCGCAACCTGACGCTGACGAGCCAGCTCGACGAAACCAAGTTGAAGAACCAGGCGTTCAAGGCTGACTACGTCGTGAACCCCGAGGTCCGCGCGAACTTCGCCTTTTTTCGCGGCGACAAACAGAAGAACGGCCGCGGCGTCAGCCCGACGCACTTGATCGAGACGGCGTGGAACCAATCGGGTCCGACGACGATGTACAAGGGCGAGGGCAACTTCGTCCTCGGTCAGAAGCTGTTTGCCACTGCGCGATACGCGCACATCAACGGCGGATTCACGCTGGATCCGATCGGCGGCCGCAACGTCAACTTCTACAAGGACGACGACTTGGTGTGGCACAACTCGTACTACTACATCAACACGAACCGACCGCAGGACTACGTCGGCGGTGACGCGAGCTACTTTGCCGGCAAGCACGAGGTGAAGTTCGGGTTCGCGTGGCGGCGGACGCCGGTCAATTCAATCTCCGAAGTGACCGGCGACCAGATCTTCTCGATTTGGACCGGTTACCCGAACATGATCGCGCAGGCCCAGCGCGCCTTCAACAGCAACACCCTCGGGAAGTACTGGAACGGCTGGGTGACCGACACGATTTCGCTCGACCGTTTGACGGTGACCGCAGGCCTCCGCTTCGATCACCAGACATCGTCGTACGAGCAGACGATCAGTCCTGCTATTACCGGGATACCGCTCATGCCTCAGCTGACGGCGCCGGCCGTGCAGGATGCGTACGCGTTCAACGCGCTCGGGCCGCGGATCGGAGCGACGTATGCGATCGACGAATCGAGAAAAACCGTGGTCCGGGCCAGTTACGCCATGTTCGCATCTCAGTTGCCCGGCAGCGCGGCTTCGTTCGTGTCGCCGATTCAGCCGTACACGTACGTCTACTACAACGCCGTGGACCGACAGACCAACGGACAGCCATGTACGCGAGGCATGGTCGGGACAAACGGGTGTAACGGGTACGCGTCAATCAACGAAATCGACTTCGCGGCGGGCCTCCAGGGATCACAGAACGTCAACCTGTCGAACCCGAGCCAGGCGACGTCGCCCAACGTCGTGGGCGACATCACCGCGCCGAAGACCCACGAGATGATGTTCGGCGTCGATCGCGAGCTGATGCCGAACTTCGGCGTGAGCGCGACGTTCACCTACCGCCGGATCAATGACGTGCTGTGGAATCCAGGCATCGGCGTGACGCCTGCCGATTACGTCAGGACGGGGACGTTCACGGGCACTTTCGCAAACGTCGGCACCGTCGCCATTCCGCTGTACGGACTGACGTCGGCTGACGGCCCGGGCCGGATAGCCGAGAACCGGCCCGACTACCACCAGCGCTACATGGGCTTCGAGGTCAGCGCCACCAAGCGCATGGCCAACCGCTGGATGGGCCGTTTCGGCTTCGGCACGTCGAGCTGGAACGAGTACTTCGATGGTCCAAACGCGGTCCTCGACCAGACGCCGACGCCGAATCCTTCGGGCCAGTTTGTCAACTACGTGGCAGCGGGACCGCTAGTGAATGGCGGACCCGTCGTCATTCAGTCGGCCGGGAGCGGCAAGAGCGGCATCTACCTCGTCCCGCCAAAATACCAGTTCACTGCGAACGGCATGTATGAGGCGGGATGGGGAATCAACCTCGGCGCGAACTTCCAGATGCGGCAGGGTTATGCAGAGCCGTACTTCAGAAGCCGCGTCGCGACGAGTGACGCGCTCGTGCCGAACAAGAACGTGCTTTTGACGCAAGGCGCCGATCAGTTCCGGCTCGACGCTGTGAGCACGTTCGATTTCCGCGCCGAGAAAATCTTCAAGTTCTCGAAATCCAACTTCGCGGTCGACTTCGACGTGTTCAACCTGTTCAACAACGCGACGGTGCTCGGCAAACAGTACGATGCCCGAAGTGTGGCGACGTACAACAACGTGCTGGAGATCATGAACCCGCGCATCGCCCGTATCGGCGCGCGGTTCTTCTTCTGATCCAGAAGCGACCCTCGCGCTCCCGGGAATCCGATCGAGGGCTCCCGGGAGCGCCTGCCTTCCTCCCGCTCGTCATCTTTCTTTGCGGTGCCGCGGTTCGACTCGCGGTCCTCGTTTCTCTCTGGAACCTCCCTCTCGTCAGGATACCGAAGCTCGATTCGGCCGAGTACTTTGCCTGGGCCACTCGTCTCGCCGCCGGGGACAACGCCTGGCCGGCCGTGGCGCAGCATGGACCCGGCTATCCCATCTTTCTGGCGGCGCTGCTGGTTCTTGGCGGCGGTTCGATCAAGTTCGCGCTGGCCATCCAGGCGCTGCTGGGCGGCGCGACGGCCGCCATGGTGGCGGCGATTGGGCGACGTCTTGCAGGTGCCCGTGCCGGCTGGTTGGCTGGCCTTGTCTACGCGCTCTACGGTCCCGTCCTGCTCGTCGAGACGTCGGTGCTGGCCGAGGGCCTGCTCGTGTTCCTGCTGACTCTCGCATTGCTGATCCTGACGAGCCAGCCACTAACGCTGGTTGCCGCCGGATTGGCTGGCGCGGCGCTCGGCGCGGCGACGCTCGTCCGACCCACCGCGCTGCTCGTCGCTGCCGCGTGTGCGCTATGGCTGGCGCTGCGCCGTCCGCTCGTCAGCCGGGCGGCGCCGCTCCGAAGCGCCGTGATTGCGCTCGTGGGCGCCTGCGCGCTCGTGGTCGCGCCAGCGTTGCTGAAGAACTGGTCTGCGTCGGGCACCGTCGGTCTCCAGGGATATGGCGGACTGAACTTCTACATCGGGAACTCGCCGCTGCACAACGGCCGTGCGACCTTCCGGCTGGGCGCCGGCTGGGACGCGCTCAATTCCGAGGCGCCGAGAGCGGGCATCAGGGATCCTGTCGCGCAGGATCGTTACTACGTCGCGAAAGCGCTTGGCGAAATTGGACGCTATCCGCTGCAGTACGTGCGGCTGCTCGGGCTGAAGTCGTTGTGGCTCGTCCAGGCTGAGGAATCGAGGGACAGCCACTCGTACTATTTCTTCACCGACCAGTCGTTGCTGCTTCGATGGTTGCCGGGGTTTGGCATCGTGTTCCCGCTGGCACTCGCGGGAGCGCTGGCGCTCGCCCGCTCGCGGAAGCGGACACCAGCTTTGGCGGTCTCAGGCGCGGGAACGCTCGTTGCCTTTTACACGATCGCCACGGCCTTGAGCGTCGTGCTGCTTGTCGCCGGATTCCGCTACCGGATGCCGCTTGTTCCAGTTCTGGCGCTCGCGGCGGGCGTCGGCGTGGACGCCATTCTGACCGCGGTTGCCGACCGCCGCATGAGGGACCTGACCGCCTACGTCGGCGCTGTAATTTTCGCGTTCACCGCTTCCCACGTCGTGCACGACGCGCGCAACACGAACATCGCGGAAGAATGGGCGTTGACGGGAAGCGCCCTCATCACGGAGCGGAAGCTGACGGATGCCGAAGCGGCGTACCGCCGCGCGCTCGAACTCGATCCCAGGCTCGGGCTCGCGTGGGACGGACTCGGCCTCGTCTTCTACGACGCAGGACGGTTCGCCGATGCGCGTCCGGCCTTCGAACGCGCGCTCGAAATGGATCCGGACAGCGCCCGCGCGACGTTTCATCTGGCGCTCGTTCGCGATCGCGGCGGCGAGCTCGAGGCTGCCGCCGCCGGCTACAAGCGGGCGTTGTCGCTCAGCCCTTTCGATGCCGAAATTACGGAACATCTCGCGCAGGTCGAGCGCAAATATGGCGTCCAGCTCGGCATGGCCGGGCGGACCGCCGAGGCCCGCGACGCGATTCAGCGCGCGCTGAACTTGCGTCCGGACGATGGAGAGGCGTGGGTGGATTTGTGTCTGCTGCTGCTTGATCTCGGCGACCGCGACGGGGCCGCGCGCGCGCTCGACCGAGGACGCGAACGCGGCGCCGGCGCCGATCGCGTGGCGTTCGCGGCTGACGCGCTGGCGCGTCAGCGCTGACGCCTCCTCCTACGACTCCAGCAGGCTGTCGGCCAACCTGATCTTGATGAATGCCTGCCTCGTGACCCCCAGTCGGCGCGCTTCCTGATCGATCTCACGCAGCAGATCGACGGGGAAGTCAACGTTCACGCGCTGGACCGCCCGTCCGGGCCGTCTCGCGTTCCCGGTATCCATCTGCCGTGACATATCGACGCCGGCGTCGTGCATCGTGTCAAGCGTCGCTGCCGGCAGCGGCTTACGTGTCGAAGTACGCGTTCTTTTCTTCATCGCGTGCCCGCCTGACTGAAATGATCCGCACGCGCTCGCCACGCAAGGTCACGAATGCCGACCAGATGGCTGCCTCGATGCGCCCAATCACCTGCAAGCGCGGTTCATCGAAACTGCGCGCAGGAATCTCGAGGCGATCGGGGTCGTTCCAGATGGCTTGAGCGGCGACGAAATCGATTCCGTGCTTGTGAGCGTTGGCGGTCGATCTCGCTGAATCGAACCCGAAATCCAATCTGGTATATAAACTATACCATTCTAGGACGGCTACTGCACGGCGAGCCGCGCCAGGGCGGCCTTCGCCTCTGCCAGTCCGGGCTCTGACTGCAGCGCAAGGCGATATTCGGCGGCGGCCTTCTTCTGATCGCCCCGCGCCTCCGCGATTTGCCCAAGGCCGAAGTGCATGCGGGACGGCCGGTAGCCCATCTCGATCAGCTTCTCGAATTGCGGCTTCGCCGCGTCGTATTCCCGCAGGCGCATCGCAAGTCCGGCCAGGCTTGCGCGCGCCTGCGTGTCCGAGCCATTGATGCTGACCGCACGGTCGTACTGCGCCATCGCTTCCGCGAGCCGGCCTTGTTTCTCGAAGATCGATCCCTGGACAACCAATGCCTCGCTGCTGCCCGGCTCGAGCGCGGCCGCGCGGTCGATCTTCTGCTGCGCCCGCGACGTCTCGCCCATCGCGAGATAAACGCGCGCCTGCGACACGAGCGGCGCGCCGGTGTGAGGATTCAGGACCGTGGCCGCGTCGTATTCGCCAAGCGCGGTTTCGTATTCGTGCTTGGCCGCGTAGGCGTCGCCGAGAAACAAGTGCAACTCGTACGAACGATCGTTGATGGCGACGAGTTTTTTCAGCTCGGCGATGGCGGTGTCGGGTGCCCGACGCTCGAGCGCGCCCATCGCGGCCGTGATGCCCGTCCGGAACATCTCGAGTTTCGGAACCATGTCCTTCGGATCCGCGCCACGGGCCCCGGGCGACGGCGCGGCGATGCCGACATAGCCGAGGCTTCGGAGGCGGGCGAGCGTTTCCGGATCGGGCTGCGGGGCCTCGGCCGTCGCAGCCGCGCCAAAGCCCGCCGCAATCTTTCCGAGCTCGTTCGACAACCCCGTTGCGAGCGGCCCGCGCGCATCGATCGCGTTCCGTTTCTCGCCGGCGTCCGCCCTCACGTCATACAGCTCGGGTTTCGGAGCGTCGACGTATTTCCAGTCGCCGACGCGCACCGATCGCAGCTCGCTCCAGCCAAAGTGCCACTTCGGATAGTACGTTTCGGCATAGGAGGGCGGCGGATCGCGACGGGTCGCGCCTCGAACGAGCGTCATGACGCTCTCGCCGTCCACGGCGGGCAACGACGCGCCGCCGAACGACGTCAGCGTCGGCGCGACGTCAATCGATCGCACCTGAGACGCGACCACGGTGCCGGCGGACTCCCGACCCGGAAGCCGCAGAATCCACGGCACGTGCAGGACCGCGTCGTACAGGAACAGGCCGTGTTCGGCTTCCCCGTGGTCGCCGAGGCCTTCGCCATGGTCGGCGACGACCGCGATCACCGATCGATCGAGCTGCGCGGTTTCCTCCAACGCGGCAACGACGCGCGCGACGCAGCTGTCCACATACGCGATCTCGCCGTCGTAGGGCGCGGTCGCGAAGCGCGCCCGATACGGCGCCGGCGCATCGTAGGGCGCATGCGCGTCGTACAGGTGAATCCAGGCGAACGTGGGCCGACCGGCCGCCCCGCGCAGCCACTTGATCGCTTCGTCGACCACTTCGCCGCCGCGCCGCTGCGCCTGGAGTTTGTTCCCCGCCGAGTATCGGGCGAACGACGCGTCGAAGACATCGAAGCCCTGTCCGAAGCCGTACTCCGATCCCAGGATGAACGCGCCGACGAACCCTCCGGTTCGGTACCCCTTCTCTTTGAACGCCTGCGCGATCGTTCTCGTCCCGGCGGGAATTGGCGTGGTGGCGTTGTCGCGGACGCCCAGGCGCGCCGGGTACTGCCCGGTCAGCAGAGCGGCATGAGCAGGGCCGGTCAGCGGAGCCTGCGACGTGGCGTCTGCAAAGCGCACGCCTTCGCGCGCGAGTCGATCGAGCGTCGGTGTCGCGCCCTTGGTGTACCCGTAGGCCCCGATGCGGTCGGCGCGGACGGTGTCGAGCGTGATGAGCACGACGCTCGGCGGCGAGGATTGCGCCACCAACCCGAGGCCCGCGGCGGTGAGCACACCGGTGAGCACCGTCGCGAGAGCGAGACGCGGATAGCGCACGAAACGATCTTACCCGCTCGGCTGAAGCCTCCGCCTTCGCTCTTCGAGCTCGGCGAGACAAGTCGCGCTCGTTGTGGCTCAGCGCCGACTCTGCAGGAGCGCGGTCACGTCGCGAATGTCTTTCGCGTATGTCGCTTCGGGTGCCGTACGGACGAACCGTTCCAGGTACGGGCGCGCTTCGTCGACCGCTCCCCGCGCGAAGAGCGTCGTGCCGAGGTTGTAGAGCGCGTCGACGTTTGTGCCGTCCAGTTCGACGGCCCGCTTCCACGCTGCGACCGCCGCGTCAGGGTTGCCGGTCTTCGATGCAACGACACCGAGACCCGCCTGAGCAGGCGAAGACGTCGGATCGGCGTGCGCTGCGTCCTCAAAACGTCGGCGCGCCGCGTCCAGATCGCCGCGTTCGAGATCCAGAGCACCGACATTCGCAAGCGCGAACGCATTCGAGGGATCGACGGCGAGCAGGCGCTCGAACGTCGCCCGCGCCTGTTGCGGACGCCTGGCGCGCGCGTACGCGATGCCGAGGCCGTTGATCGCATCCAGGTCCGCGTCGGGTGCATCGGCAACCGGACGCAGTAGATCGATCGCGCCGGACGCTTCGCCGCTTTCGGCGAGATACGTCCCCAACTGCGTGACGATGCCGCCGCCCGCGACGCCGGCGGCGAGCGCACGTTTGAGTACGCCAACGGCGTCGCCGAGCCGGCCCGTTTCCCATGCGATGAACGCGAGATGGCGGTAGGCGACGGCCATATCTGGCCGCCGCGCGATGATCGCGCGGTAGACATCCATGGCTTCCGCGTAGCGGCGCGCGGTATACAGGTCCACGCCGCGGTGGAATTCCTCGTCGATGGCTATCAGCGTCTTCGGATCGTCGTCGTTGGTGTAGTGCGCCTTGGGCGATGCGTTACCGCTCACGTAGCCGAGTGCGCGCAATTGCGCGGCTGTTTCACGCGATTCCGCGCGGCGCTCTCCGGGCCGGCCCGCGGCAAAGCCGCCCAGCGCGGCGGCAAGCGTGCGATCACGATCCTGCGAGCGCCCGAAAAGGTTCGTCGCTTCGGCGGCGTCGGCCTGGATGTCGTATCGCTCCGCGATAGGAAGGTCGACGTACTTCTCCCGATCGACGAGGACGCCCGTGAGCGGCGCCCAGCCGCGGTTGAGCATCGCGCTCATCGCCTCGAAGTACGACGGCCGCGGCTCCCTCTCGCGACGTGCGGCCGCCGACAGGACCGTCCGGCCCGGGAGATCAGCCGGTACTGCCTGCCCGGTGGCCTCGAGCATCGTCGGCAGGATGTCCACGTGCCGGACAGGAGTGGACGCGACTTCACCGCGCGATGACCGCGCCGCTCCGCCTCCGACCTCCGCGAGAATCAGCGGCACACGAAGCGTGGATTCGTACGCAAAGAGGCCATGCGTCCGTTCGCCGTGGTCTCCCAGCGCCTCCCCGTGATCGCCCGTTGCGATGACGAGCGTCGGCCGTGCCGATTCGCTGACGTCCGTCAGCAGCGGCGCCAGCGCCGCGTCGGTCGCGGCAACTTCGCCGTCATAGGCGCGGGGGTACTGTGAATCGAACGGCGGCGGCGGCCGGTAGGGCGCGTGCGGATCGAAGACATGCACCCACGCGAACCAGGGCCGCGCGGCATTCGACCGGATCCACTCGCGCGCGAGCGCGACGACGGCTGGCGCCGGCCGCTCGGGCAGGATGAAGTCCGTGGGATCGCGCGTTTCGCCGAAGCGGTCGTCGTAGATGTCGAACCCGGCGTTCAGACCGAAGCGGGAATGCAGCGGAAACGCGCCGACGAACGCGCCGGTGGCGTAGCCGGCGTGCTTGAACAGCGTTGCCGCCGTTCGCGCCGACGGGGGCAGGCGATACCCGCTGTTGTCGCGGACGCCGTGCTGAAACGGAAACTGCCCGGTCAGGATGCTGGCATGCGAAGGCAGCGTGACCACGGCGTGGGCGTGCGCGAAGTCGAAGCGCACGCCGGCGCCGGCGAGGCGATCCAGCGCGGGCGTCGCCGCCTTCCCGCCGTAGCTACCAAGCGCGTCGGCCCGTAGTGTGTCGATGGTGATCAGCAGGACGTTCTGGCTGGCAATCGGGTGGAGGTCGGCGACCGCGGATCGCGGAAGGAAGACGTAGACGAGCGCGCCGATCAGGATGGCGCCGGCGAGCCACCATGCCCGGCTGGAGCGATCTGATTCAGTGCCGCGCGTCGCGCGACCCGCCGCGCGGGGCGTCGGCGAACGCGCGCCGCGCTTCCGCGCGGATGGCATCGGCTTCCTCTCGATGGCCGAACATCGTGAACAACCGGCCGGCGAGGGCGTAGGTGTCGGGCGTCGGCGTCATGCGGAGCATCTCGCGGACGGCGTGCTCGGCCTGGTCGGGCCGCTCCGTCGCCTGATACAACATGGCCAGCCCGGCACGCGCGCGCGCGTTGAGCGGAAACAGCCTCAATTCCTCGTCGAACGCCACCTCGGCATCGTGGTACCGCTCGAGGCGGCCCAGTGTGTCGCCGGCGTAGTAGTAGAGCTCGGGGATCGGCCGCGAACCGGGATTCCGCAGCGACGCAATGGCCTGCTCGAAGTGCGGGATCGCGTCTCCGTACTTGCCCTGGTCGTACAGCACCCGGCCCTCCACGTACGCGGCCACCGGCATCGTCGGGTCCGCTTCTTCCGCGCGACCAGCCTCTGCGCGGGCCGTTTCGGCGTCCTTCTGCGCGAGCGCGATCCTGGAGAGCAGTTCGTGCGCGCTCGCGACGACCTTCGGCGCCTTGTCGCCGGCGACTTCGACGGCGAGCAGCGCGTGTTCGCGGGCGTCGGCGTACTTTCGGAGGCGCAGCTGCGCGGCGGCCGCCCCAAGGTAGGGCTGCGGCTCGGCCGGTTTGAGCACGATGTAGTGCTTGTAGGCATCGAGCGCCTGGTCGAACCGATCGATGCGGAGGGCGAATGCCGCCGTCTGCGCCCAGACGTCCGCCATCTGCGGATCGTCACGCAGGATCCGCTGGAGCAGCACGATCGCCGGCGCGAACTTTCCTTCGCCCGCGAGATCGACAGCCTGACGATAGCGCTCGAGGATTTCGCGTTTGTCCTTCGGGTCGGCCAGCGTTTCGCCCGCGTCGAGCGTGCCGGCGGAGCTCTCGGTCTGCGAGCCGACGTAACCGAGCGCCTGTAATCGCTCGCGGGCCTCGGCCGAGACGGCAGACGGCGCCTGGATCGCAGCGCCCGCGGCCAGCCGATCGAGCACGGTCCGCATGGCCTGGGCTGCCTGCGCGCGATCCTCCGCCAGGTTTGTTCGTTCCTGCCGGTCGCGCTCCAGGTCGTAGAGCTCCGGACGAGGCGCCTTGATGAAGCGGTATCGCTCGTCGGTCAGCGCGGTCAGTTCGCTCCAGCCGAAGTGATAGCGCGCGTACAGCGCCTCGGAATACACTGGCGCCGGCCTCAGACGTCCGCTGCCCTCGAGCAGCGGTTTGAGCGATCGGCCGCGGAGCGAATCGGGAATCGGCGCCTTGACGAAATCGAGCACGGTCGGCACCACGTCGATGTGCTGCACCAGGTCGGACACGCGGCGCCCGGCGCCCGCGTTGCCTTCCTGCTTGATGATGAGCGGCACGTGGATCGCTTCGTCGTAGACGAACAATCCGTGTTCCTGCTCACCGTGATCGCCGAGCCCTTCTCCGTGATCGGAGAGGAGGATGATGGTCGATCGATCGTACAGCTGATGTCCCTTGAGATACTTGACGAGCTTCCCGACGATCTCGTCGGCGTAGGCGATTTCGCCGTCGTACGGATCGTACTGAGCGAATCGTTCCGGCGGCGCATACGGCTTGTGCGGCTCGTACAGGTGCAGGAACAGGAACGCGCGTGAGGTGCCGACGCTGTCGAGCCACGTTTCCGCGATCTTTTCCGACTGCGTCCCGTCGCGCTGCACCTGACCGATGGTCGTGTCGACCGATGTGGCCGGCATCTCGCCGTCGAAGAAATCGAAGCCCTGCGCGATGCCGGTTTCCTTGCGCAGCACGAACGCCGAGACGATGCCGCCCGTCGCGAAGCCACGGTCGCGAAGCATCTGGGGCAGAAGCCGCTCGCCGCTCTTGATCGCGAATCCGACGTTGTCGCGAACGCCATTGTCGAACGGCAGACGTCCCGACAGGAGCGCGGCGTGTGCCGGCAGCGTCTGCGGCGCATGCGAATAAGCGCGTTGGAAAAGGACGCCGTCTGCGGCCAGCGCATCGATCGCCGGCGTCTTCACCTTGCGGTAGCCGTACGCCGGCAGGTGATCGGATCGCAGCGTGTCTATCGAGATGACGACGATCGGTCCGCTGACGGGCGCCGACGCCCGCGCGTACTTCCACCCTCCTGCCGCCGCGAGACCGATCGCGACAGCGGCGACGATGAGGATGAATGTGTACCGGAAAGGACGGGCCACGGAATACCTGAATAGGGCTCAGGGATGAGGGCTCAGGGATGAGGGAAGGGCTCAGGGCACAGTGTCAGGTGCACTTGACGTCCCCTAATCCCTAACCCCTTATCTCTAAGCCTTAGACGTTCTCTTATTTCTTGAGCTGTTCCACCACGGCCTTGGCCTGAGCGGCTTCGGGCGACGTGGGATCGACTTCGATGACCTTGTTGAAGTACTCGATCGCGCCCTTCGTGTCGGACTTGTTCAACGCGACCTTGCCGAGCCCGAAGAGCGGCTTCCCCCACTTCGGATCCATCTGCGACGCGCGCGTGTACGCCGCCGCCGCCTCGTCCGACTTGCCTTTGGCGAATTCCACTTCGCCGAGGTTGTAGAAGACTTCGCGCGTCGCGCTCGTGCTCTGCGAGGCGGCAGTCAGCGTCGACTCGGCCGCCTCGATATCGCCTTTCTCGAGGTTGGTCATCCCGACCCCGATCTTGGCTTTGTCGTTGTTCGGATCGACCTTGAGCAGCTCGTTGTAGGCGGCCAGCGCCGAGTCGTAGTCCTTCTTGCTCCGGTACGCGGCCGCGATCTGCAGGTTGATGACGCTGAGCGACGGCGCCTTGGTCATGATGGCCTTGTACGCCGAGATCGCCCCGTCCCAGTTCTGCGCGTTGTACAGGGCGTCGGCTGCCGCGAGCTCGGCCTGAAGATCCTTGGCAGCAACGCCGCCAAGTGCCCCGGCCGTGGCGCCGCCTGCGCCCTTGCGCAGCGTGAACGTCAACGGCGGG
>AR_comb_assmDRAFT_10414466_pt1 | contig 14499 bp, 12 predicted proteins | sample ArasoioldDNA_FD_10543 | JGI IMG/M metagenome (IMG submission 10543) | reverse complement strand
TCTGAATACGCGATGGGCTTCAACCACGACGTCCGGCTCTGGTACATCGGCGGCACTCCGTGGGAGAGCGCCGAACGGTATCGCCAACTCTCGTCCTACTCGCACATCGCTTCGGTGACGACGCCGACCCTCCTTCTGCATGGCGAGCGCGACACCACCGACACCATCGGCCAGAGCATGATCTATTACCAGGGGCTGAAAGATCGTGCCGTTCCGGTCCGGTTTATCCGCTTCCCGCGCGAGCCCCACGGATTCCGCGAGCCCCATCACGTGCGGATTCGCGATGGCGAGGAGATCGCCTGGCTGATGAAGCACGCACGCGGCATCGACTGGAAGCTCCCGGAGCGGAAGGACGCCGATTCGGTCGAGCCCAAGAAGTCAACGGATCAATAGCTGTTTATGAACGCCAAGCTTCGACCGATCGTGCTCGCGATTTGCCTTGTGGCGATCGGCGTCGCGGTCCTGCGGGCGCAGCCGCCGATCAACCTGCAGGACACGATGCCGTTCGACAGCGCGGTCAGGACAGCCACGCTTCCGAACGGACTCAAGTACTACATCCGCCAGAACGGCCGGCCGGCACAGCGCGTCTCGATGCGCCTCGCGGTGAAAGCCGGATCCATGATGGAAGCCGACGACCAGCGCGGCCTCGCCCACCTCATCGAGCACATGGCCTTCAACGGCAGCACGCATTTCAAGCCAGGCGAAGTGTTCGCGTACTTCGAGTCGGTCGGCGCGCGCCTGGGCCCGCACGTCAACGCCTATACGAGCTTTGACGAAACCGTCTACATGCTCGATCTGCCGTCCGACAAGCCCGAGATCCTGCAGAAAGCCGTGCTGGCGCTGTCGGACTATGCCGGCGGCCTCACACTCAGCCCGCAGGAGATCGACAAGGAACGCCCGGTGGTGATCGAGGAATGGCGCCTCGGCCTCGGCGCCGGCGCACGCATCCGGGACAAGCAGCTGCCGCTGCTCTTTTACAAATCCCGGTACGCCGAACGGCTGCCGATCGGTTCGCCCGACGTCATCCGCAACGCGCCGTCCGCGCGCCTGAGGTCCTTTTACGACACCTGGTACCGCCCCGAACGGATGGCGGTCATTGTCGCCGGCGACATCGCGCCGGATGCGATCGAGTCGGCGATCAAGTCGAACTTCGGGCCGCTGACGGACCGCGCACCAGCGGCGCCGATGCCCGACCGCACGGTCCCGATCCACAAGGAGCTCCTGGTGAGCGTCGTCGCCGATCCTGAGGTGACGGCGTCGTCCGTGACGATCGAGCGCAAGCGTCCCCGCGAGGGCGAGGAGAAGGTCGTCGACTACCGGCGCGACCTGGTGCAGCGCATCGTCGAGCACGTCATCAATGAGCGATTCGACGAGCTCGAGCGCCGCAAAGATTCCAAGGTCCTCTCGGGCGGCGTCGGCGGCGGCACGCTCAGCCGAAACGTCGCGACGTTCTCCATGAGCGCGCGCGTGGAAGACGGCCGGATCGAAGACGGCGTCGCGACGCTGGTGCAGGAAGCGAATCGCGTCAGGGAATTCGGGATTAGCGCGTCGGAAGTCGACCGCGCCCGCCAGTGGATGTCTGCCTTCTTCGAGCGCGCCAACGCCGAGCGTGACAAGACCGAGAGCGGCTCGTACGCGGAAGAATACGTCCGCAATTTCCTGAACGGCGAGCCCAGCCCCGGCATCGCGTACGAATACCGGCTCGTCAAGCAGGTGCTTCCCACGATCACCGATACGGAAGTGTCGGCGATGGCGAAGTCATTGCTCACCGACGACAGCCGCGTCATTCTCGCCACGTCTCCGCAGAAGCCCGGTATCCGCATTCCGACCGATGCCGACCTGCAAACGGCGCTGACGAATGCAAGCCGCGTTCGCGTGACGCCGTGGGTCGATTCGACCGCGTCGCGCACGCTGATGGAGCACGCGCCGGCAGCCGGCGTGGTGGCCAACCGACGCAGCATCGACGACCTTGGCATCACCGTCGTGCGGTTCGCGAATGGCGTCGAGGCCTGGCTGAAGCCAACCGACTTCAAGAACGATCAGGTGCTCTTTTCGCTCAACGCCTCAGGCGGTGCGTCGCTGGCGCCGCCAGGCGACTTCGTCGAGGCGACGATGGCCGACGATTACGCGTCGCTGTCGGGCGTGGGGACGTTGAGCGCGCTGGATCTCCAGAAAGTTCTAACCGGCAAGCTGGCGTCCGCCCGGCCGTTCATTGGACTCTCGTCGCACGGCATCGGAGGGTCGGCCGCGCCGGCGCAACTCGAGACGGCGCTGCAACTGCTCTACCAGGAGTTCACGTCCCCGCGCGACGACCCGGACGCGTTTCCCCTGATGCAGCGGCAGCTCGAGGCGGCCGTGGCCAACCGCGGGCGGGCGCCGCGTCAGGTGTTCGGCGAGAAGCTGGCGCAAGTCAATTCGGTCAACCACTACACGGCGCAGCCTCTGACAGCCGAGCGTGTCGCTGCGCTCGACAAGAACAAGATGGTCGCGTTCTACAAGCAGCTCTTCGCCAACGCCGCCGATTTCACACTGTTCATGGTGGGCGCGTTCAAGGTGGACGACGCCGTGCCGCAGCTGGCGCAGTACGTCGGCTCGCTGCCATCAACGGGCCAACAGACATCGCGTTTCAAAGACGTCGGACTGCGGTTTCCGCTTTCGAAAGAGACCGCGACGGTTCAAGCAGGCCGCGAGCCGCAGGGGCAGACAGTCATCAGCTTCTTCGCGGACCCGAGTCCCGATCCGAACGAGCAGGAACGCCTGATAGAAGCCACGACGGTGCTGCAAATTGCACTGCGCGACATCCTGCGCGAGGAACTGGGCCAGACGTATAGCGTCTCTGCGGGGCTTCAGCAGCCACTGCCGCAGCGCGGCGGTGGACGCATTGAAGTCCGCTTCGGCGCCGCGCCCGACAACCTCGAGGCAATGACGCGCCGCGTCATGGCGGAGATCACGCGGCTGCAGAACGAAGGACCTTCGGCGGATTTGACGAACCGTGCCAGGGAGAATGCGCGGCGCGGTTACGAAACTGCGCTGAAGCAGAACGACTACTGGATCGCGCGGCTCGAGTCGATTCGGATGTTCGACCGCGACCCGCACGAAATTCTCACGCGCAACCAGCGGATCGACAGCGTGACGCCGCAGGTACTGCAGGAGGTCTTCAAGAAATACTTCCCTGCGGATCGATCCACGATCGTGACGCTGGTGCCGGCTAGCGCGCCGTGATGACGACCTTCGCGCGCGCCTGACCACTCATCGCGTACCGGACCGCCTCGCGCGCTTCTTCGAGCGTGTACGTCCGGTCGATGACGGGGTGCACTCGTTCGGCGTCGATGAGGTCCTTGATATACGCGAGATCTTCGCGCCGCGCCGAGGCGACGTAGGTGACAACGCGCTGGCGGAGCACGCGCGAGCGGAAGATCGCGCCGAGCAGGCGCGCGAGAATACCAAGCCAACCGCCTCGCTTCGCCGCACCCGCGGAGACGAGCGTTCCGCCAGGGACAAGCATCCGCCGCAGATCGCGGACCGATCGCGTCGCGGCGACGTCGAGGATGACGTCGTACCGATCATCACGCTTCGCGACATCGTCCAGGGTGTAGTCGACAAGCGAGTCGGCCCCGAGCGGCCGCACGAGGTCCATGTTTCGCGTGCTGGTGACGGCCGTGACGCGCGCCCCGAGCGCCTTCGCGATCTGCACCGCAAACGTTCCGACACCGCCACCCGCGCCGTAAACGAGGACGCGCTGGCCGGCCCGCACGTGGCCGTGGTCACGGAGGCCTTGCAGCGCGGTCAGTGCGGCGACACCGACAGCGCCGGCCTCGACGAACGAAAGCCGAGTGGGCTTCAGCAGCAGGCTGCGCTCGGTGCCGGTCGCGTACTCCGCCCACGTGCCTGCCCCCATACCGAACACCTCATCGCCCGGCCTGAGCGTCCTGATGTTCTCGCCGATGGACTCCACGACGCCGGCGACGTCCACGCCTCGGATGGGGGCCGGCCGCGACTGGCGGAGTAGCGTGCCGATGACCCGGACGATCCACGCACCGTGAATCACGTGATAGTCGGCCGCGTTGATTGAGGCGGCGTACACCTTCACCAGCACGCGATCTTCGGTAATGGCGGGTACGGGGACCTCCCGGAGGTGCAAGACATCGGCCGAGCCAGAGCCGTCTTGTACCAGCGCTTTCATGCGGAATTCAGGAATCAGGAATTCGGCAGCTGTCGGCGCCAGCGGCCCGCAGCCTCGAAGACTTCGTCGATTCGGTCGCCGTTCTGCAGATCCTTCCGCAGATCCCGGAGCACGGCGATGAGCCCGTCCAGGGCGGCGCCGATCTGGTCTGCATTCGTGGCGGCGATGTCCTTCCAGATATCCGGCGGACTTGCCGCCAGCCTCGTGGTGTCAGCGAGGCCGCGGCCGGCCAGTGCGAGACCGTCGGCACCGACCGCTTCGCCGACGACGGACATCAAGGCGCTCGCCGTCAGCTGCGGCAGATGGCTCAGCGCGGCGACGAGGCGATCGTGGACGTCGGCGCTCATGCGCTTCGGAATCGCGCCAAACGCTTCCACGAACGATGTGAGCTTCTCCACCGCCGCTCCCACGCGCGACGCCGTGCCGTCCTCAGGAGTGAGAATCCACGGTCGGCCGCGAAAGAGATCGTCGCGTGCGTGCTCCAGGCCGCTATGTGCCGAGCCCGCGAGCGGATGTCCGCCGATGAAGGTAAATCGATCGGGCAGCGTGCGGGCCGCGTCTCTGATCGCCCGCTTCGTGCTGCCGACGTCGGTCACGACAGCAGGCGTGCGGACATGCTCGTCGAGATCGATAAGGACGGCGAGATTCTGCCGGACCGGTGCGGCGAGCACGACGAGATCCACTTCGGCCAGGACGATGAGGTCGTCCGCCGCGACGTCGATGGCGTGGAGCCGCATCGCCGTCTCGAGGACGTCTTTGTTGTCGACCGCGACGACGAGCGACGTCGGCCACAGCTGACGCGCGGCGAGCGCGATCGAGCCGCCAATCAGTCCGAGACCGACGATGCCGATCTTCTCGAAGATCGGCGGAGCCCCGGTTTTCGGACGTCCGGGTTGCCCGGGTTGAATGACTGGCAGTTCCATCGGGATCATCGCGTCGCTTGCGGGACGAGTGCCGCCATCACCAGCCGCGGCGCGCTACCGGCTCGAGGCAGATGCTGCGGCCAATCGCCGGCGCGATGATTCGGAGCTCGGCCATCAGTCGATCGAACTGCGTCGGGAACATCGACTGGGCGCCGTCGCTCAGCGCGCGGTCCGGATCGCAATGCACCTCGATGATGAGCCCGTCGGCTCCTGCCGCAACCGCCGCGCGAGCCATCGGCGCGACCATGTCGCGGCGTCCGGCGCCGTGGCTCGGGTCCGCAACGATCGGCAGGTGGCTCAGCTTGCGGACGACGGGAATCGCAGAAATGTCGAACGTATTCCGCGTCGCAGTCTCGAACGTCCGGATGCCGCGCTCGCAGAGAATGACGTCCAGGTTGCCGCCGCTCAAGACGTACTCGGCGGACAGCAGCCATTCCTCGATCGTCGCCGAAATGCCCCGCTTGATCAGCACCGGCTTGCGCGCGTGCCCCAGCTCGCGCAGCAGCGTGAAGTTCTGCATGTTGCGCGCGCCCACCTGGAAGATGTCGGCGTAGCGGTTCACGAGCTCGATCTGACTGACGTCCATCACTTCCGTGATGAGCTTGAGGTTTTCGCCGTTTGCGGCGTCCCGCAGCAGACGGAGGCCTTCTTCGCCCAAACCCTGGAAGCTGTACGGTGAGCTCCGAGGCTTGAACGCGCCGCCGCGGAAGATTTTCGCGCCCGCGCGCCGGACGGCAGCGGCCGCCGCCCGGACCTGCTGCTCGTTTTCCGCCGAGCAGGGACCGGCCATGACGATGACCTCGTCGCCCCCGATCCGGACGTCGCCGACCGACACGACGGTCCCTTCGGGCTTGAAGGTGCGGCTGGCGAGCTTGTACGGCTCTGAGATCCGCAGCACTTCGTGGACGCCGTCGAGCATCTCGATGATGCCCGCGTCGGGCCGGCCCGAGCCGACCGCGCCCAGGACGGTGCGCGTGACACCGGTCGAGCGGTGCACGTCCATACCCATTTCGACGAGGCGCGCGACCACCTTTTCGATCTGCTCCTCGCTCGCACGTTCCTGCATGACCACCACCATAGATCCTGCTGCCTCCACAGTATTCACGGATTACTTGACCTCGGTGTCCTCGCCATCGACCAGCCGCCGTTCGAGCCGCCGGGCCTCGTCGATGATCCGTTCGAACAAACGCGCGATCGCGTCGGAGCCCAGCGGGCCCTCGACGGCAATTCCTCGCACGTGCGCCAGCACCTGTTTTTCCCGTTCCGGCTGATACACTTCCACGCCGAGCTCTTTCTTCAGCTTGCCGATTTCGCACGCGACCCGTGCGCGCTCGTTCAGGAGACGCACGAGCACTTCGTCCACGCGGTCGATGTCGTCGCGGAGATCGTCGAGCGTCCGCATCAACGGCTCCGGGGGGTCCGGGGACTCCAGGACCCCGCGGGACTCTCGGCGCTCCTGACGTTCTCCATGCTCTTCAGCCAACGCACATATTCCTCGATCTTGTCGGGGAGATCGGAAGCCTTCCCGTGCTCGGCCACCACCGACACCAGCGCGCTGCCGACGACCGCGGCGTCGGCGTACGCGCCGATCTCGGCCACCTGCGCGGGAGTGGAGATACCGAACCCCAGCGCGATCGGCAAGGACGTGTGCGCCCGAATCCGCCGGACGAGCGCCTCCGCACCCGACGCCACTCGATCGCGGGCGCCCGTGACCCCCAGCCGCGAGATGCCATAGAGAAAGCCGCTGCCGAGTTGTGCCGCCCTTTGAATCCTCGCCTCCGTCGTCGTCGGGCTCAACAGAAATATCGCGTCGAGGTCCTCGCGCGCCAGCGCCGACCGAAAGGAGTCTGCTTCTTCGATGGGCAGGTCCAGCGCCAGCACGCCATCGACGCCGGCGGCGGCCGCGCGCGCGGCAAAGTCGCCGATCCCCATGCGCACGAGGGGATTGGCGTAGCTGAAGACGACGATCGGCGCGGCGATTCGCGAACGGAGGGCGGCGATGAGTTCGAGTGCCCGGCGCAGCGTGGCGCCCGATGCCAGGGCGCGCTCGGTGGCGCGCTGGATGACCGGGCCGTCCGCAAGCGGATCCGAGAACGGAATGCCAACTTCGAGCACATCCGCTCCTCCGCGGTCGAGGGCCATGAGCACTTCACCGGATCGCGGGAGATCGGGATCGCCCAGCGTCGTGTACGTCACGAGGCCGACCCGCCCGTCCGCCCGGAGCCGATCGAAGGCGCCCTTCAGTCGAGACATTTCGCCTGCACGGTCTGGACGTCTTTGTCGCCACGCCCGGAAAGGTTGACGAGCAGGATCGCCGAGGGTCCAAGGTCCCGCGCGAGCTTCATCGCGTGCGCGATCGCGTGCGCAGACTCGAGCGCCGGCAGGATGCCTTCGAACTTCGCCAGGGTCTGAAATGCAGCAAGCGCCTCTTCGTCAGACGCCACCGCGTACTCCGCACGACCGAGCGACCTGAGCCACGCGTGTTCGGGGCCGACAGCTGCGTAATCGAGGCCTGCCGAAATCGAATGCGTGCCATCGATGTTCCCGTCCTCGTCCTGAAGAACGAAGGTGCGAGTGCCCTGGAGCACACCCGCGCTTCCGCCGGCGAAGCGTGCCGCGTGCTTACCGCGTACGATGGCCTCGCCGCCAGCTTCCACGCCGATCAACCGGACGTCCGGATCGTCCAGAAACGCGTCGAAGATGCCCATCGCGTTACTGCCGCCGCCCACGCACGCCACGACGGCGGTTGGCAAGCGTCCGGCCATGGCCTGGATCTGACCGCGCGCCTCGCGTCCGATGACCGCCTGGAATTCACGAACCATGAGCGGGTAGGGATGCGGTCCGAGCACCGAGCCGAGCAGGTAGTACGTGTCGGCGACGTTGGTGACCCAGTCGCGCATCGACTCGTTGATCGCGTCCTTCAATGTGCGCGAGCCCGCGTCGACCCGGCGCACCTCGGCGCCGAGCAAACGCATCCGGACGACGTTCAGCGCCTGGCGGGCCATGTCTTCTGCGCCCATGTACACGCAGCAGTCGAGACCCAGAAGGGCACACGCCGTCGCCGTCGCGACGCCGTGTTGCCCGGCGCCCGTCTCCGCGACGATCCGCTGCTTCCCCATCCGCTGAGCGAGCAGCGCCTGGCCGAGAGCGTTGTTGATCTTGTGCGCGCCGGTATGCGTCAGGTCCTCGCGTTTCAGATAAATCGTAGCTCCGCCCGCCTGCGTGGTCAGGCGCGCCGCCTCGTAGACGGGCGTGGGCCGACCGACATATGTCCGAAGCAGACGATCGAGCTCCTGGCCGAAATCGGGATCGTCGCGCACGGAAAAATACGCGGACGCCAGCTCCTCGACCGGTTCGACGAGTGTTTCGGGCACGAAACGACCCCCGAATTCGCCGAAATAGCCTCGCGCGTCAGGATCGCGGTGAGACATGACTGCCATGGATGGCCTCGAAGAGCGCTCGCAAGCGCCCATGATGCTTCACACCGGGCGATTGTTCGACGCCCGATGACACGTCGATTCCGTACGGCTGCACTCGCGCGATCGCTTCACCCACGTTCTCGGGCGTCAGGCCGCCGGCGAGGATCACTCGCCGCCGGTTCGCGATCCTGGTGGCAGCCTCCCAGTCGATCGTTTGGCCGGTGCCGCCGCGGCGGACCGGATCGTGGGCGTCGAGGAGCAACACCACCGAGTCCGGCCACGGGTCGATCGAATCGTTCAACGTGAGACCTTTCAAGATCGGCCGGCCCAGTGCAGCCGCCGATTCGGGCGTCTCGCGTCCGTGGAGCTGAATCGCCCCGAGCCGAACCAGGCTGGCAACGCCGGCCACGTAGTCGGCGGGTTGATCTACGAAGACACCGACGGGTGTGACGAATGGCGGCAGCGCGTTGGCGATCGCGCGGGCCCGATAGGGATCGATGTACCGCGGACTCCCGGGCCAGAAAATAAAACCGACCGCGGCCGCACCAGCCCGGACGGCTTCCAGCGCATCGTCCATCCGCGTGATGCCGCAGATTTTCACGATCACGAACGATCTCCCCGCGCGCTCTCGATGGCGACCACCTTTCCCTCGGTACCTCGGCTCGCAGCCAGAAGCACGCGGAGCTCCTCGCCTGGATCCGGCTTCGTCATGAAGCGCTCGCCGATCAAAAAGGCGCGGTATCCAAGCTGCCGCAGGCGCTTCAGGTCGGCCGCATTCGTCAATCCGCTTTCGCTGACGGCAACTGCGGCCGACGGGATGTTCGCGATCAGCTGCTCGGACGTAGCGGCGTTGACGTCCAGCGTCCGGAGGTTGCGATTGTTGACGCCGATGATCCGTGCGCCGATGTCCACGGCGATGTCGAGCTCGGTGGTGTCGTGCACCTCCACCAGCACGTCGAGACCCAGCCCGATCGCATGGTCATGCAGGACCTTCAATTCCACCGGCCTCAGGGCGGCGACGATGAGGAGCACTGCATCGGCGCCTGCGGCGCGCGCCTCGAGCAGCTGATACTCGGACACGACGAAGTCCTTGCGAAGAACCGGGACCTTCACCGCTTCTCGGACGCCAGCCAGGTGCTCGAGGGCGCCGTCGAAAAACGTCGGCTCGGTCAACACCGAGATCGCGGCGGCTCCGCCTGCCGCGTACGCCTTCGCGATGGCCACCGGATCGTACGACGGCCGCAGGACGCCGCGCGACGGCGAGCGGCGCTTGCATTCGGCGATCACGTTCACCCGGTCGACCTGCGCGAGCGCGGCCTGAAAGCGTCCGGGTCGCGACGACACCAAAGCCGCACGCTTTTCCAGGTCGGCGCGTGGTTCCGTGGCCTGGCGCACCTCGACGATTCGTCGCGTCGCGGCGACGATCGTGGCCAGCAGATCCGCCGGGGATGCGTCGCTCGACGTCACGCCGCGCCTCCAGCGACGGCTGTGTCGACGCACGACCCTTCAATCAGTCGAGCCAGCGTACGGGCTGCATCGCCGCTGTCGATCGCGCGCGCCGCGCGGGCGATTCCGGCGGTCACGGACGGCGTCAACCCCGCCACGAACAGCGCCGCGCCAGCGTTCAGCAGTACGACGTCGCGAGCCGCGCCCGGCTCGCCAGCCAGCACGCCCTGGATGATGCGCGCGTTGGCCGCGGCGTCCCCTCCCGCGAGCGCGCTCGTGGGCGACTTGGCAAGCCCGACATCGCTCGGATGGAGATAGAACGTGTTGACGGTGCCGTCCCGGCACTCGGAGATTTTCGTGTACCCTGCCGTCGTCAACTCGTCGATCCCGTCGGCGCCGTGGACGACCCAGGCTCGCTTCGTCCCGAGCAAGAGCAGCGCGCGCGCGATGAGCTCCGTGAATTCCGGACGCGAGACACCCACGATCTGGCGCGCCGCTCCGGCGGGATTGGTCAATGGGCCGAGCAGGTTGAACGCCGTCCTGATGCCGAGCTCGCGCCGCACCGGTCCGGCGTGTTTCATCGAGGGGTGAAACGTCGGCGCGAAGAAGAAGCCGATGCCCACGTCGGCGAGGCACCGTTCAACGGCGGGCGGCGGAGCGCCGATCCGGACGCCAAGCGCCTCGTAGACGTCTGCTCCGCCGGTCTGGCTCGACGCCGACCGGTTGCCGTGCTTGGCGACGCGTACTCCGCACGACGCGACGATGATCGCGGCGCACGACGAAATGTTGAAGGTGCCGGAACGATCCCCGCCCGTGCCGCAGTTGTCGAAGACATCGTCGTAGCGCCTGGACAGCTTGACGGCGCGCTCGCGCATCGCGCGCGCAAGGCCGACGATTTCCGACGGTCGCTCGCCTTTCATCGCCAGGCCCACCAGCAGTCCGGAGACGTGCGCCGGCGCGGCGCGGCCCTCCATGATCTCGGACATCGCGAGCGACGCCTCGTCGGTCGTGAGATCTTCATGCCGCGTCAGCTTGTCGATGATCGGCTGGAATCCAGGGAATGTCATCGTGCCCGCACTTTCAGAAAATTCCGCAGAATCGTCCGGCCTTCGCCAGTCAGTATCGATTCTGGATGGAACTGCACACCGTGGATGGGCCGGCTCCTGTGCCGCAGGCCCATCACCACCCCATCGTCATGTGTTCGCGCCGAGACTTCGAGCGCATCGGGCCAGCAATCGTCGGCCACGATGAGCGAGTGATAGCGTGACGCGGCGAAAGACCCGTCGATTCCGGCGAAGACTCCGCGTCCATCGTGATCGATCGTGGACGTCTTTCCGTGCATCGGCACCGATGCGCGCACGACGTGTCCGCCGAAAACCGCTCCGATCGCCTGGTGGCCAAGGCACACACCGAGAATCGGGATGCGATCGCCGAGTCGTTCGATGACGGCCGTGGTGATGCCGGCCTCTTCGGGACGACCAGGTCCTGGCGAGATGACGATATGGTCCGGTTGTGCTGCCTCCACGTCCTCTACCGACACGGCATCGTTCCGCATGACGCGCACGTCGGCGCCGAGCTCGCCCAGATACTGGACGAGGTTGTACGTGAACGAATCGTAGTTGTCGATGACCACGACCATGGATCCGTTATAAGCCGTTCTGCGCGAGCTCGAGCGCGGTCAGCAGCGCCCGGGCCTTGTCACGCGTCTCCTCGTATTCCGCCGTCGGGTTTGAATCGATGACGATCCCTGCGCCCACCTGCACGTAGGCGCGGCCCTTCGACATCACCACCGTCCGGATGGCGATGCAGAAGTCCAGGTTGCCGGCAAAATCCAGGTAGCCGACCGCGCCCGCGTAGAGTCCCCGGCCCGACGGCTCGAGGTCCCTGATGATCTGCATCGCGCGAACCTTTGGCGCGCCCGAGACCGTCCCCGCGGGGAAACACGATACCAACGCGTCGAGCCGATCGCGATCGGACGCCAGCTTGCCCTCGACGATCGAAGTCAGGTGCATCACGTGCGAGAAGCGCTGTAGCCCCATGAACTGAGGCACCCGGACGGTGCCGTAGTCACAGACGCGCCCGACGTCATTGCGGCCCAGGTCCACGAGCATCACGTGCTCCGCGCGCTCTTTCTCGTTGCGTTTCAGCTCTTCGGCGAGGCGCATGTCCTCTTCGTCGGTTCGCCCGCGCGGCCGAGTGCCGGCGATCGGATGCGTCTGTACCCGTTCACCCTCAACGCGGACGAGCATTTCGGGTGACGAGCCGACGACGGAGACGCCGCCCATCCTGATGAAGAACATGTACGGTGACGGGTTGACGTGCCTGAGGGCGCGGTACACGGTGAAGGGATCGGCCGTGACTTCGACTTCCAGCCGCTGCGACAACACGACCTGGTAGATATCGCCGGCGGCGATGTGCTCCTTGCCCGCGCGAACACTGGCTTCGTACTCCTCGCGCGTCCGGTTCGAGGCAACCTTCACCCCGTCATGGCCGTCCTGACGCGTGCGAGACAGGCTGCGCTCGAGCTCGCGTTCGAGGAACTGGATCTTGGCGCAGGCGAACTGATACAGGGATTCGAGATCTTCGTCGGGCGTCATCCGCGCGTTTGCGATGATCAGGATCCGGTGCTGCACGTGATCGAACGCCAGTACCGTGTCGAAGAGCATGAACCCCGCGCGGTCCGATCCGTCCACGCCTCCGCCCAGGTCGCCAAGCACCGGCTCGAACCACGAGGCTGCGTCGTAGCCAAGGTATCCAACCGCGCCGCCGGTGAATCGTGGCAGCTCCGGCACGAAGGGCGAGCGGAAGTCCGCCATGAGACGACGCAGCGTCTCGATAAACGGGGCCTCGCTTTCCGTGACCTCGCCGCCCCGCTCGATCGTCGTTCGTCCCGGTTGTCCGTCGGCGCCGCGCGCGGCCCGAAGGATCAGAAACGGATCCTTGCCGAGGAACGAATAACGGCCGACATGCTCGCCGCCTTCGACGCTTTCGAGCAGGAACGCATAATCGGCGTTTTCGGCGATCTTCAGGAATGCCGACACGGGCGTCAGCAGATCCGCGACGATCTCCTTGCAGACGGGCACGAACGTGCCCCGCCGCGCCAGGTCCTTGAACTCGTCAAACGACGTGATTTTCATGTCTGCCAAACCTCGCCAACCGCGCGCTCGCGGCTCTTCGCATCACTTCCGCCGATGCCCGGACGCCGGTCCACCAGCGAAATTGCTCCTGGGCCTGGGCCACGAGCATGTCCAGCCCGCCGAGCGTCAGGCAGCCGACGCTTGCTGCTTCCTGCTGCAGCCGCGTGGCGGGCGGGTTGTAAACCAGGTCATACACGTATCGACCTGTGAGCTGGTCCATCGGAACGGGCGTTTCGTCTTCGTGTGGAAACTGACCGACGGGTGTGCAGTTGATCAGCAAGTCCCAGCTGCCAGGCTCGGGCGGCCATCGTCCGGCTTCGGCGCGCGTCTGCATCGCGACCTCCTCCGCCTGGGATCGCCGTCGCGCGTGGATTCGCACCTGGCAATTGCACGATGCGAGCGCGTCGGCCACCGCCCGCGCCGCGCCGCCCGCTCCCAGCACCGCGGCCCGCAGCCCGTCGAGCATCAGCCGCTCCTGGAGCGGCTGGAGGAAGCCCCCGGCGTCGGTATTGTCCCCGACCCAGCGGCCGTTCTCGACGCGAATCGTGTTGATGGCGCCGATGCGCCGGGCGCCCGCGTAGACTTCGTCGAGCCGATCGAACAACGATACCTTGTGGGGAATCGTGACACTCGCGCCGCTGATCCCGATCGCCCGGCCGAACGCCACGAAGTCGTCCGCGCTCGCGGCGGGCAGCGGCAGGTAGATCGCATCAATCAGCGCCGCGCGGAACGCCGCATTGTGCATCGCCGGAGACACGGAATGACGCACGCTTCCGCCGACGACCCCGTAGAGCTGCGTGCGATCGGTCAGGGAGCGGAAGCGGTATTCCTTGATCATTTCGTCCGCCGTCAGCTGGCCGATGCCGTCGAGGTTCCCGCTATAGGTCCACGCCGATCCGAAGCGTCCTGCCATGATGCGCGTCGCCACACCGTAGTCGCCGAGCGCCAGCAGCACCAGGCCGCCATCGCGGCCGGACTGCGCACCGAGGTCGAGCAGTGGGATGCAGTCGGAGAGCGCGTTTGCCTTCGCCGCGATTTTCAGGGTGTGCGCGCCCGTGGCCCGCATGGCGTGATGCCGGGCGAGCAGGTCGGCTGGAAGGCCATCGTAATCGTGGGTCGAGAGCACGATGCGTGAGGGATCGCGCGCGATCAGGGCGTCGAAGCGCGCGCGCCATTCGACGTCGACGTACTCGGCGCCGCGTTCGAGGGCGTCCGCGAGCAGGCGCTGACGCTCTTCTTCGGATCCCCTGAACTGCCCACCTTCCCAGCCTGGGCGGCAGGTTACGATGACGGGACCGCGCCGGTCCGCCAGCGCGCCGGCCACGTCGGGATCGGCGACCGCGTCCAGGCGCAATTCGACCAGATCGGCGTCCCGGGACGCCTGGTCGCGC
>AR_comb_assmDRAFT_10031972_pt1 | contig 14512 bp, 6 predicted proteins | sample ArasoioldDNA_FD_10543 | JGI IMG/M metagenome (IMG submission 10543) | reverse complement strand
GAGGACTCGCAGGCTTCCGTCATTCTTGCAACAGAGCAAACGAAGTCGCGCCTTCCACAAACGGCCAAACATATCGTTCTGCTGGATGGCGACGCACACGAGATTGCGCAGAACTCTACCCAGCCTATTAGTTCCACAGCCAATGCTCAGAATCTCGCGTATGTGATTTACACCTCCGGCTCTACGGGCAAACCCAAAGGCGTGATGATTGAGCATCGAAACGTGCTGAACTTCTTCCTTGGTATGGACGCGGTGATTGGGCCGGATCCGGGTGTGTGGCTGGCTGTAACCAGTATTTCTTTTGACATCTCGGTGCTCGAACTTTTCTGGACTCTTGCGCGCGGATTCCAGGTAGTTGTTCACGGGGACGAAGGTACGCAGACGATTCCGGATGAAATCAAAGAGTTTGGAGTTACCCACCTGCAATGCACGCCATCGTTGGCGCGGATGATATCGCTTGCGCCACAAGGACTCTCCTCATTGGGGCGTTTGGAAAAGCTCCTGCTCGGTGGAGAGGCCCTTCCGTTAGCGCAGGCACGACAGCTTAGGCAAGTTTTTCACGGTGGGATGTTAAACATGTATGGACCGACCGAGACCACAATCTGGTCAACAACATCGCAAATCGACCAGGACCCTCAAAATATTTCAATTGGCCAGCCCATTCGCAATACGCAGGTGTATGTGCTAGACAGCGCATTGCGACCTGTGGAAACGGGCACCGTTGGCGATCTCTTCATCGGTGGCGATGGCGTGGTTCGCGGCTACTGGCACAGGCCCGAATTGACAGCCGAGCGTTTTCTTGACGATCCATTTTTCGCTGGAAACCGCATGTACCGAACGGGTGACCTTGCACGCTTTCTCCCCGACGGGAATCTGGAATTTTTGGGACGTGCCGACTTTCAAGTCAAGTTACGCGGCTTCCGTATCGAGATCGGCGAGATCGAAGCGGCGCTGGAGAGTCAGGCAGGCGTGGCCCAGGCCGTCGTTGTAGCTCGCGACTTCCACTCTGAGGGCAACGCTGATGACAAGAGACTCGTGGCCTATGCCGTCCCCAAAGCGGGATCCTCGATAAAACAAACTGAGTTGCGTAGTGCCCTGACTTCGACGCTCCCCGAGTACATGGTCCCATCGATTTTTATGGTGCTCGACTCATTCCCCTTGACCGCGAACGGTAAGGTCGATCGCAACGCTTTGCCGAAACCAGTAGTGGACGAGGAACCGCAATCCGGCCAGGAGCTTCCACGCAATGCGTTGGAGGAAGCGATTGCCCGGGAATGGCAGGAAGCTCTCGGCGTAAAGCAGGTTGGACTAAACCGGAATTTCTTCGATCTTGGCGCTCATTCGATGATGGTGGCGGAGGTTCACATGCAGTTGCAGCAGTCGCTCGGGCGTGAGATTTCCCTGGTCGACTTGTTTCAGTTTCCCACGGTAAGCGCCCTGGCAGCCCACCTGAGCGGGCAAGCGGTTGCCGCGCCAGCCTCCGACCGGGCGCAGCGCCGTCTGGCCGCGAGGCAGCGCCTGAAGGAGCAGCAATGACACGCAATCCAGCCATCGCGATTGTTGGCATGGCGGGTCGTTTCCCCGGCGCTCCGAACCTTGTCAAGTTCTGGCAGAACCTGAAAAACGGAGTGGAATCAATTCGGTCGCTGACAGACGCTGAATTGCTCGCGGCGGGAGTGTCTCGGGAAGAACTATCGCAGCCCGAGTATGTGAAGTCAGGCGCGGTGCTCGAAGACATGGATATGTTCGACGCTGCGTTCTTCGGGTTCAGCCCGAAAGACGCGGCGATCATGGACCCTCAACACCGGGTCTTCCTGGAGTGCGCTTGCGAGGCCCTCGAAAATGCGGGACACGGCGCGGGAACATTCGCGGGATCGGTTGGAGTTTATGCCGGCTCGGGCATGAACTCGTACATGATCCACAATTTGCTAACGAACCCTGCCCTCGTCGCGAGCGCCGGGTTGTTTCTCATTAGGCAGACCGGTAATGACAAAGACGTGCTGGCTACGCGCGTCTCTTATGAACTGGATCTTCATGGACCGAGCATCAGCGTGCAGACCGCCTGCTCGACTTCTCTGGTTGCCGTCCACCTCGCCTGCCAGAGCCTGCTGAACTATGAATGCGACATGGCATTAGCGGGCGGCTCGACCATCGAGTTTCCACACGGCCGCGGCTATCTGTACCGCGAAGGCGAGATCCTGTCGCGCGATGGGCACTGCCGTGCTTTCGACGCCGAGTCCAGCGGCACCGTGTTTTCGAGTGGCGCGGGCATCGTTGTGCTGCGACGACTCGAAGACGCCCTTGCAGATGGCGACACAATCCACGCGGTCATTCTGGGATCGGCCATCAACAATGACGGAGCGCGCAAAGCCGGATATCTGGCGCCGAGCGTGGACGGACAGGCTGAAGCCATTACGGAAGCACTGGGAGTTGCCGGTGTCCAACCTGCGGATATCTCTTATGTCGAGACGCACGGAACCGGCACCAGAGTTGGTGATCCGATCGAAATCAAGGCTCTCACTCGTGCGTTTGGGCAGGACGGACATGTGGCGGGGTCTTGCGCGATTGGGTCTCTTAAAACGAATATCGGCCACTTGGACACGGCGGCTGGCGTTGCTGGTCTGATTAAGACCGTGCTCAGTCTGAAACATCGCCAGATTCCACCCAGTCTTCACTTTCATAAGCCAAATCCGCTAATTGAATTTGCGAATAGCCCGTTCCACGTCAATACGAACCTAACGGAATGGAAGACCTCAAGCGAGCCGAGGCGTGCGGGTGTAACCTCCCTCGGTATTGGCGGAACAAATGCGCACGTGGTTTTGGAGGAGGCACCTGCCTCGAAAGAACGGGTCGACTCAAGAAAGCCATACCAGTTGCTTGTGCTGTCCGCTAAGACGGCATCAGCTCTCGATCAACTCAGTCAGAATCTAGGCAGTTATTTGGCTGAAAACCAGAATTTGCATCTCGAAGACGTCGCTTTCACGTGCCAGGCAGGTCGGAAGGCCTTGCCCCATCGACGGGCTGTTGTGGCTGCTAATGCTGAAGAGGCCAGCGGGCTGTTGCGTGGTGAGAGCTCCAATCGAGTATTCACTGGGCAAGCGGCGGAGAAAGCTCCCGAAGTTGTCTTTATGTTTTCCGGTCAAGGCTCGCAGTACGTCAACATGGGCCGCGACTTGTATGAGACTGAACCCATATTCCGTGCGCAACTCGACTCTTGTGCAGAGCGTCTGGCCCCAGACCTTCATCTCGATCTGCGGACGTTATTGTATCCATCGGAGAACGAATCCTCGGAAGCAGCAGAGAAACTTTCACGGACACGCTTCACGCAACCCGCGCTGTTCAGTCTCGAGTACGCGCTCGCGCAGTGGTGGATCTCACACGGGATTACTCCGGCTGCCATGATCGGCCATAGCATTGGTGAATATGTAGCTGCATGTATCGCAGGCGTCTTTTCACTGGAAGATGGGCTCCGCATCACGGCTCTGCGCGGGCGTTTGATGGATGAGATGCCACGCGGGTCCATGCTAGCTGTTTCTGCCAGTCCTGACACCCTTGAGATTCCGCAAGAATTGTGCCTTGCAACAGTGAATGGACCGGAGCAGTGCGTCGTGTCCGGTCCGAGCGATGCCATTCAGAAGTATGCAAGTGAACTTGAAAAGCGTGGCATCAATCGACGCGAACTGCACACATCGCATGCCTTTCATTCGGCGATGATGGACCCGATGCTGGAATCTTTCCGTGCAGAGATGGCCAAGGTCGCACTGCGTGCCCCTAAGATCCGGTACATCTCAAATCTGAGTGGAACGTGGATCACTGATGCCGAAGCCGTTAGTCCAGAATATTGGACGAAGCATCTCCGGAATGCGGTGCAGTTTTCTCAGGGCATGGCCGAACTGTTCCGCGAACCCGCACGCGTGTACCTGGAAGTTGGTCCGGGACAGGCGCTCACGTCTTTGTCGCGCCAGCACTCCGGAAGACCGAAGGCATCGCGCGTTCTTTCTTCTATGCGGCATCCACAGGATCGGGTCTCCGATGCATTGTTCCTGCTGAATACGACAGGACAATTATGGATTGCCGGATGCTCGATTCAATGGGACACATTGCACCGCGAAGAGAAGCCGCAGCGGATTCCACTTCCCACATATCCGTTCGAGCGAAAACGCTACTGGATTGAGCCCAAGGGCAGCCTTATAGCGGCCAGTCCATCCTCTGCGCCTGTGCCCGACGTGGACAAGGAAGAGTCCTGGTTTCAACGACGAGTGTGGAAGCGTGTCGCGATCGAACTGACGGCTTCGGCCGTACATACGTGCTGGCTAATCTTTCTTGACGAGCTAGGGTTGGGCGTCGAAATATCTAACCAGCTCAAGGCCGCCGGCCATACGGTTTTGCAAGTTTCAGCTGGTGCCACTTACAAACGGACTGGAACCGGGACGTATCGAGTTCGTCCGGGAGACAGGGATGACTACGATCAACTGCTTGCCGACATAGTCACGTACGAAAAGGCACCATCCAAGGTTTTGCACTTGTGGCCACTGATGAGTGCAAAGAAGCACGCAGCTCTCGATCAGGCACTCGATTTGAGTTTCTACAGTCTGCTCTTTCTAGCCCAAGCCTTGGGCGACCAGGACCTGCAGGCAGTTGAGATCACCAGTGTCTCCAACGGCCTGCATTCGGTCTCGGGAGAAACTGCTTTTGAACCAGTGCGCGCTTCGTTGCTTGGACCTATCCGCGTCATACCGAAAGAGTTTTTGGGAACGCACTGCCGCAACGTCGATCTGGATTGGGAAATCGGAGACCTGGCACAAGCTGCAGCCAACATTGTCACAGAATGCGCGGTGGCCACAGGCGACTCTTGCGTTGCGTGGCGACGATCGGATCGTTGGGTAGAGAGTTTCGAGTCCGCAAACCTGCCGGTTCAGCCAAGCTCTCACCTCAAAGAAAAAGGAGTGTATTGGATCACTGGCGGGCTGGGCGGTATCGGGCTAGTCATCGCCGAGCATCTGGCTCGAAAAGTTCATGCGCGCCTGGTGCTGAGCGGCCGAACGCCACTACCGCATGCTTCGCAATGGGACGCCATTCTCACGCAACCTGAAGAAATGGGCGGTCTACAGCAAACCATCAGGAAGCTGAGGGAGCTCGAGGCGCTTGGGAGCGAGGTTCTCACAATCGCTGCGGATGTAGCAGACCGCACCCAAATGTTGGATGCAGTGAAAACAATCGAGCATCGCTTCGGCAAGCTGAACGGGGTCATTCACGCCGCCGGATTGATCGAAGACGGACCGCTACAGATCAAGACGCGCGAAAGCGCCGCTCGTGTGCTGGCACCCAAGATTCAGGGCACTCTGGTATTGGAAGAAGTACTCCACGGCAGCAAACTGGATTTCTGCCTCCTGTTCTCCTCGATCAGTTCCTTGAATCCTCCGCCGGGGCAGATCGACTATGCGGGAGCAAATGCTTTTCTGGACGCCTTCGCTCTGAACCAAACCGCTCAGCCAACCACGGCTCTGAACTGGAGTCTCTGGACTGATGTGGGCATGGGAGTTCGCAATACGGCTGGCAATCAACCCATCATAGGCCGTCAGGTCGTGCAATCATCGTCGGAAGCTATCTATTCAACTCGCCTGAGTTGCCAGAAGGACTGGCTGCTCCACGAGCACCGCTTCAAGACGGGTGAAGCGCTCATTCCCGGAACTGGTTATCTGCAACTTGCAGCGGCAGCCTTGGTACGGAACCGTTTCGACCGAGGCGTTGAGTTTGAGGATGTTTTCTTTCTGGCGCCGCTTTCTGTGCCTGCCGAAGAAGCGAGAGAACTCCGCGTGCGTTTGCGTCGGCAAGGTACAGCTTTTCGGTTTTCGATTTTAGCGAAGGACAATGAGTGGATCGAGTATGCATCGGGACAAATTGCCCGGAATAAAAAACAGATCCCGTCGACACAAGCATTAAAAGAGATTCGCGGACGTTGCTCAAAACGTCGTATTGCTTTTGATGATGAACACCGAACGCGACAGGAGCGGTATTTTGATTTTGGCAAGCGCTGGCGGAACTTGCAGAGCCTGCATATTGGAGATGGCGAAGCACTAGCAGAGCTACAGCTCGGAAAGGACTTCGTAGCCGATCTTCAAACATGGTTTATGCATCCAGCACTCCTTGACCTGGCGACTGGATCCTCGCTTTACCTCATTACGGGCTACGAGGAATCTGACTTCCTTTACTTACCACTGTCATACAAGAAAGCGACGTTCTATCGTCCGCTTACCGCCAAGGTTTACAGTCACATCCGTTGTCATCAAAACAACACCGTCCAACGCGAGATCGCTACTTTTGATTTTACGTTGTTTGATGACCAGGGACAGGTTCTGGCTGAAGTGGATCAGTTCTCTTTGCGACGCATGGCAGCCACCGCTGAAGGAACTGTCTCTACTCACCTTGCCCGTTCCGTGCAATCGCACGTCGAATCGACGGAACCAGGAAGCAACGAGGGTATTTCCTCAGTCGAAGGGATTAAGGTTTTCGATCAGATCCTCAGTTCTAATATGCCGTCGAACGTGATCATCATGCGCGGCGCTCTTGGGGAGAAGCCTGCAGACTCCAGTGCGGCATCGCCCGTGAAGCGAAAAACTACGACGGACGACAGTGTCGAAGGCGTCTTAGCGGAATGGTGGGAGGAGTTGCTGGGAGTTGAGAAGGTCGGTCTCGACGATGACTTTTTTGATTTGGGAGGACACTCGCTGGTTGCTGTGCGTCTGTTCAGCAAGATCAAGAAGATATTCCAAGTTGACTTAGGTCTTTCGACTCTCTTTGAGGCCCGTACGATTCGAAAGTTGGCGCCCCTGATCCAGCAATTAGGTAATTCAGGTCCCCGACAAGAAACCGCTACTCCTGCAGTGGTCGCAATTCGCGAGCAGGGCTCGCGCCTGCCCCTGTTTCTGATATCTGGGTTGGGCGGGGAGGTTATCGCGTTTGACACTCTGGCTCGCTCGCTGGGTGCGGATCAGCCGGTCTTCGCGCTTCAACCGCAGGGCCTGGATGGACGGAAGCCGTTCTTGACGCGCGTCGAAGACATGGCTGCGTATTATCTCCGCGAAATTCGAAAGGTCCAACCTCGTGGCCCGTATTGCATAGCCGGATACTCCTTCGGCGGTTACATTGCGTTTGAAATCGCGCAACAACTCCGCGCGACCGGCGAAACTGTGGGCCTGCTAGGGTTTCTCGACACGATAGAGTGGCAATATCTTCAACGCGTCGGACGCCCGCAGAGTTTTGGCGAGCGCTGGAGACAGCGACTCGATCGACTCAAGAAGGGTCGACTGGACTATGTGAAAGTAACTGTCGGGTACAACGCGACGAAAATGCTACATCGAATCTTCCATCGGCTCGGCCGCGAGGTTCCGCAGCAGTTCAGCAACCTGGAAGACATCAATCGCTTTGCGATGACGCTGTATCGACCGACCGTCTATCCGGGACGACTCACCATCTTTCGCTCACTGAGCCGTGAAGCCGTCGAGAACGATGAATTGTTAGGGTGGGGCGGAATGGCTGTAGAAGGAATCGAAGTGCAGGATGTGACAGGCAGACATCTTGACATGCTCAAAGAACCGAATGTGCGACTTTTGGCGTCGAAGCTCAGAGGGTGCCTTGACCGAGTGCAGGTTCCTGCGGACCACGAGGCCTCGAATGCCGCCTCCACTACGATGACTGAACCGCAGGAGTTGGGGGTCTGACGCTGCGACGCGAGAGGAGGACTCGAGTTGCTTTCGCAGTTTCGCCTTCGCGCCTGACTTAGAGAACCAGGGCAGAGTTAGCGGCCGCCGACATCGCCATCAACTTCCAATTTTTGCGAAGAACATACGCATTTAGAAAGACGTTGAAGAATTAGAATTTCCGGTTTAAGGCATCGCTCCAAGGGTGCGAGGAGGTACGAAAATCAAGAATCCATCGGGGGCATTGGCGGCATTCAGGTTGACTCGCAAGAGGATCTTGGCCGGAATGGCGGCCTTTGTGTTGGCATTTGGCTTCTTCAGTTTGGGATTTATCTCAAGTCGGCATCTGAGGTCCGCGGCGCGGAACGATGACCGCAAGGCCTACCTGGCACAGGCCGGGAACGCAACTCCAAGTGAGCGAACCGCCGTCCTGGCGGCGTTGCGCGTTTTCCAAGAGGGATACGTGAAACGCGACCCAAGGCAATTGGACGCCTTCATGAATCGTCTTTTCGTGAAGGACGACGATGTTTTGTTGATGGGAACCGATAGCGGGGAGTGGAGGAGGGGCTACTCTCAGGTCGCCGAGTTTATCGGGACAGACTGGACTAGCTGGGGCGATTTTCGGTTCGCTGTGGACGATTCTATCGTTTGGTGCGCGGGAGACGTCGCCTGGATTGTGAGTATCGGAACGTTACGAGAACATGGGTCTGAACGCCCGCTGCTTTTTTCGGCGATCTTGACGCGACGTGGCAGCGATTGGCGTTTTCGGCAATTGCATTTCCAATGGAATGATTCGGCCCCAGGCACGACAGGCCTGCTCAATCCCCGTACCTACGTCACCCTCTTCGAGTGGGTTCTGCAATCCGTTTGGGGCAAAGCGCAAAATACTTCTGAGGGTCCACATTTCGACGACTTGTACGGGGGAAATTGCCGGCAGCTTGCGCGTGCCCAGATTGTTTAGTGCCCTCGCTGCAGATGGAACGATAAAGTCGGTATGCTGATACTCGGCCTTTCATCATTGTTCAAAGGCGACACGGCGGCAGCGCTGGTGCGCGATGGCGTTGTCGAGGCCGCCATCGAAAACTACAAATTGGATCCCGGTTCGCGCCGGGGAATCCCCGACGCCGCTGTGCAATACTGCTTGTCGCGAGTCGGCGCTTCTTGGAGCGATCTGGATGCCTTGGCCATCGCTAGCGATCCGTTTCGTGGTTGGGCGCGTCGGGGATTTTCCAGTCAGCGCGTGTCTTTGCTAGCCCCAATTGCGACCGCTTACCAGGAGGGAAAAGAGATACGCCGACTGGGGAAGGAATGGACTTATAGTCGCATCTTGCGCCAGCGCCTGTCGCACTCGGGCAAACTGCTCAACATCGATCATCACTCTTGCCATGCCGCCAGTGCCTTCTTTCTGTCACCGTTTGACCAAGCTCTCGTCCTGACGCTCGATGGAGAAGGAGATGGTTTAGCGGGATTGGTGGCAGTCGGCGAGAGTAGCCATATCCAGGTCAAAGAGACAATCCCATTCTCCAATTCAATTGGCTGGCTCTATTCGCAAATCACCGACCTTCTGGGATTCGTTTCCTCCAAAGAAGAACACAAGACGCAGTGGCTCGGCCTGGAAGGCAAGCAGATCTACAAAGAAGTCTTCCTCAAGATTTTGCGCCGCCCGGATACCCTCCGCCCCAAACTTGACGAGCGCTACTTTCGCCGTGACTTAACCGGTGAACTGGTACCCTCCCCACGTCTCTTTAACCAGTTATCGCTCCCGAAGAACAAAACCGAGTTCACGTTCGAGCAAAGGCAGAATGTCGCGAGCAGTATCCAGGCAGCCACGACTGAGGTGGTCGGGGACCTCATTGCAGTTTTTCTGAAGAAAACCGGCATGAAAAAGATCTGCCTTGGCGGAGGCCTCTTCTACAACACGCTTCTAGTCTGCTCTCTTGAGCAAAAGTTTGGAGTTGGGAATGTCTACGTTCCTCCGGCGCCGGGCAATGCAGGAACCGCGCTCGGGGCCGCGGCCTGGGTTTGGCACCAGCAACTGGGCAGACCACGGAATCAGGAGGTTCGATCCATTTATTGGGGACCGTCGTTCCCACGTACCGAAATTAAAGACGTCCTCGACAACGTGAAAGCTCGCTATTCCCTGCACCTCACCAGTGAGAAGGCGATTGATTCGGCGGTGCAACTGCTAAGGGCCGGAAAGATTCTGGGCTGGGTTCGAGACGGGGCCGAGTTTGGACCCCGTGCACTGGGGAATCGCAGCATCCTCGCATCGCCCTGGGCGCCGTATGTGGCGGAAAATCTCAATGATTTCGTGAAACACCGTGAGTCCTTTCGTCCCTTTGCGGTTTCGGTGCGGGAAGAAGACTGTACACGCTATTTCGAGGGTTCTCCACTGTGTCGTCTGATGAATTCCCTCGCGATCATCCGACCCGATGTCGATGTCTTGCCAACAGGTTTGCGCCTCCCAGGCGGGCTAGTGCGTTTGCACATTGTTGAACGAGCCGTTAACCCGCTCCTCTGGGAGTTGCTCGGTCGTTTCGGGGAAGATGCACCAGCACCTTTGCTAGTGAACACATCATTTAATTTGCCCGGCGAGCCACCAGTCGTTCGGCCCAGAGACGCAGTTCGAGCATTCTTTTGTTCTGGCACCGACGCCGTCTTCATTGACCACTTTCTGCTAACTAAGTCCGGGGCCGCTCATGTACTTAATGGTTCTGTAGAAAGAGAGAAACGAAAGATCCCGGTATGACGCCTGATTATTCCATCACCCACAGTTGGCTAGGCTAGAGTCTGCCAGACGAAGATCCCACGGTTTCGCTATCCTCTCCAGTCAGCGGCCGCTCTATCCGGAAAGACGGCAAGCAGGTAAAAACTTTAAAATCATCAAGTTAGCGCTCGACGAGCCTTCCGGTTGGGTATGCAACCGGTTGCAACAAGTTGCAAAAAGTCCCATCTTGACAAGGACTTAGAAAAGCTTTTAACTCGAATGGTTCGGCGAGATTGCTGTAAAAAGCAAGCGTACGACGGACTTCGGCATATACCGCCCTCCCCTCGGTGATGCCTATTGTCAGTCCAAGAGGGAGTACACGAATGGTGAAAAAAATCGATCTCAGGCGCTGGCTTGTAATTGGGACCCTGGTTTTATTGTCGTCTGTGGCCTCGTTCGCAAAGCCATCGGAAAGTGGCAAAAAGAAAGGGTGCGGCGCTCAAGACAAGCATTGTTCGTCAGTGCCCGACGGAGGATCTTCTGCCGCATACCTTCTCATTGCCGGATCCGCATGTCTAGGAGCGATGGTCGTTCGGACTCGGATTAGCAAGGCTCGTCTTTCATAGTCAGACGCAATCAAGCTTCAAACACTTCAGCCGCTCACCCGTTAGGATGGGCGGCTTTTTTCTTGCCCGAGTTCTTCAAGAGGCGTGTCTCCTCGTCTGACGAAGTATCGCACCCAGGTCGGCCGTATATTCTTCTGCAAAATCAGATTTAGAAAACGGGACCTGTTCTGCGCGGGCCGACATCGGGCTTGGTAGAATTGGTTTCCCGAAGACCTTGAAGAATCAAGCTGGTAAGGAGCAATTCCCTTTGCAGAACTACCGATTTCTGGTGACTGGCGGCGCTGGATTTATTGGCTCCGAGTTGGTGCGTCAGTTGGCTGCTCGAGGCCCTAGCGTTCGCGTTGTCGACAACCTGGTCAATGGCCGTCGGGAGAATCTCGAGGGCGTACTCAACAGCAACGTGGAACTTATCGTCGGCGATATCAGAGATCGGGCATTGATGTCTTCCCTGCTCCGTGAGGTGGTTCGTTTCCCATCTTGCCTGCCTCGGTGTGCGGCATTCGATTCATTCACCGATCGAAAACGAAGAAGTAAATGCCACGGGAACCTTGGGCCTGTTAGACATTGCTCGGCACACGAATGTGAAACGCTTCGTGTACATCTCAACATCCGAAGTTTACGGAATGGTAATGATGGTTCCCGTTTCCGAAGAGCATCCTACATGGCCCATGACGGTCTACGGCGCCTCGAAACTCGCTGGAGAAGCTCACACTCGCGCTTTCTGGCATGAATTTCAGTTCCCCACAGTTGTCTTGCGACCGTTTAACTCGTACGGCCCACGCTCCCATCATGAAGGTGACTGCGGCGAGGTCATCCCAAGGTTCATGCTGCGGTGCCTGGCCGGCAGGCCGATGGTCATCTTCGGCGAAGGAAAGCAGACAGGGTTTCACTTTTGTCAGTGATACAGCGGCCGGCATTCTCGCCGCGGGGCTCTCGGACAGGGCAGTCGGGCAGACAATCAACCTTGGCAGCGGTAAAGAAATCACCATCAGCCGACTGGCAGCGATGATCGCAGAAGTTATGGGCCGCGATGACGCGGAAATCAACTACGCCGAGCATCGTCCGGGCGATGTCGTGCGCCTGCTGTCAGACAGTTCAAAGGCCCAGGAATTCTTCGGATTCAAGCAGAGAGTCAGCCTTCGCGACGGGCTCGCCTGTTTGCGCAATTGGTACGCGAGCCAGAATAAGTCTGTGGACGACCTCTTGCAGGAGGAAGTTCTTTTCAACTGGGAGCGGAATACGCGTAAGTAGCGACAGAGCAGTGCAGAACTGAGTTCGCCGTCGACACTTGGACTCTGTTCACGCGCTCCCATCATGAACCGCTGCCGGCGTGGACTCCCGTAACGTACTCTCGTTCTTTCGCAGAAGCCACAACAGAGCAACCACCCCCAGTACTGCAAGCGCGAAGAAGATGATTCCGCCCTGATGGTGCAAATCCCCGTCAAGGTAGCCGGGATCCACTCTGCTGCCGAGCTCTGCAATCGTGACGATCCGTACCGCATTTTTCGCCACAGCCAGGACCATTGCCGCCAACACAAGGAGAGTCTTTCTCCACCAGGTTCGCAAGAACAACTGTCCAAGTATCATCGTGACGACAATCAAAATTGTGCTGGACCGAATGCTGCTGCACTCTGTCGCCACTTCAATATCGAGTCCAGGGATCGACAACATGATGTCATCCCGTGTCACAGGTACGCCGACAGCACGAAACAGAAGGGTTGATGCCACAGCAGACTTCTGTTGCAGGAATTCCGTTACCCAACTAACCACGTGTTCGGGCATAGGGACCAATAAGAAAAGGAGGCCCAATGCAAACAAATACGTCTTAAGAGTGGGGATTCCGAAACACAGAATCACGCTGCCAATCCAGAAACCCACTAAGATTGCTATGCTCAAGGACAAATTGCCGCTCGCTGATAGATGCAGCACATTCCATCCGATGAGCAAGCGGAGCACGAGAGCGACGCCAACAATCACCGCTCCTGATCTCCAGCCTGGCCTTACAACAGAGTGTAATTCCCTTTTCCCCAGAAAAATCAAGCCAAGGCTGAGAGGAAGAATGAGCAGTATGTAAGTGTGCGCATCGCTGTTTAACGCGAGCTTAAGGTCGGAAACGACAAATCGCCACCATACTAGGACGGATGAGGCGATCAGAACGAAGAACTCGAAGTAGCGGGGCCGATTCATTGATGGAGATTTGGCTGTAAGCAGGTGCCCAAGAGCTAACGCAGGCTCGCCGAATGTGCACAAAGGGACGCAATTACTCAGCGAACCGCAATCTTGTACAGTCTAGCGCGTTCCGATCGGAGCATCCCGTTGTGCGGTGCACTTCACCATTACCAAAGTGGCACTTCTATTGCCGTCTCTAGGAGTTTCGCTTGGGAGCAACCCCAATCACCGCATCAAACGCCGGCTTCGGCTGGGCATTACGGTCGAACAGTAGTGGATAATTCGTGCGCCCTTTCACCGGCCAGTTGTTCTTCCATGAATCCTTGTCCGTCACACCCCATAGAGTCACGCGCGTCACTAGTCCACAATGCTTCGCATAGACACCGAACAAGTCAGCGTAGCGCTTGGACAACGCCTCCTGAACGGACCGGGGGAGCCCATTCGCATACGGATTAAGCTTGGGATCAGCGGCAATGTTCAACGAAACATCCGCCGTCTGGCTGGCTTCGGGCCGAGGCAGCAGATCCACATCAAGCTCCGTAATCATGACCTTTACTCCTAGCTTGCCCAACTCGCGGATCGTTGTGTCGACCTGATCCACACTGGGCCATTCCATGTTCACATGATCTTGCAAGCCCACGCCGGTGATTGGAATTCCCTTCGTCTTTAGCTTCTTGACGAGTTCGAGGGTTCCGTTTCGCTTAGCTTCGTTTTCCACCGAATAGTCGTTGTAATAGAGCTCGGCTTTCGGATCCGCTTGGTGGGCATAGCGAAACGCAAGCTCGATATAGTCCTCTCCAATAATCTTCATCCATGGCGTCTGGCGCAGCGTTCCGTCCTCGTTCAGAGCCTCATTCACGACATCCCAACCGTTGATTCGGCCCTTATAACGGCCGACGACCTTCTTGATGTGATCGTGCATCCGCTTTAGCAGAACCTTGCGGCTGACCGGATTTCCCTTATCGTCTTCGAAAACCCATTTGGGAACCTGCGAATGCCATACCAAGGTGTGGCCGATGATGAACATGTGGTTCTGCTGGCCAAATTCCACGTATTTGTCGGCCGGGGCAAAGTCGTAGTTCGCTGATTGAGGGTGAACTCTCTCCCACTTCAAGACGTTTTCGGGGCTGATTGTGTTGAACTGCGCCTTGATGATCGCGTCCTCTGCCTGATTCTGCCCGGTGAACTGTGCCGGGTTGAGCGCGGCACCAACCATGAAACATCCGTTGTACGCGTCTTTTAGGGCGGCCTGGTTCTGCCCGACGGCGTTGAGCGCGAGAACACATGACATGAGTATCAAACCAAAGACT
>AR_comb_assmDRAFT_10130755_pt1 | contig 14514 bp, 13 predicted proteins | sample ArasoioldDNA_FD_10543 | JGI IMG/M metagenome (IMG submission 10543) | reverse complement strand
GAGCCACTGCCGGTGCCGGCCGAGGTCGCCAGACAGCCCAACGGCACGACGATCCGCGACAAGCTGACCGGCACCTACTATGTGATCCAGAACGGTTTCCTTGAGCCGGTCCCGATGCCGGGCGGGGGTCAGTGATGGCAGAGGAAGGCTCACCGTTTGATGCGCTGATCCTCCAGGCCGCGCAGCAATACAACCTCCCGCCGGACGTGTTCCGCCGGCTGGTGGGGGCTGAGAGCAATTTCAACCAATATGCCCGATCCCCGACGGGAGCGGTCGGGCTGACCCAGCTGATGCCGGGCACCGCGAAGATGCTGGGGGTGGACCCCACGATCCCGGAGCAGGCCATCCAGGGCGGCGCGATGTATCTGCGCCAGATGCTCAACCAGTTCGGCGGGGACATGAACAAGGCCCTTGCCGCGTATAACTGGGGGCCTGGGAATGTCTCCCGCATGGGCATGGCGGCCCTGCCGTCAGAGACCCGGGCCTATCTGACCAAGGTCGGCGGGGGCGGTCCAGGTCCGACCGGCCCGTTGGCAGCGGCACCGTCGCCAGGGGTGGCCCCATCCCCGGTGGCGGTGCCGGCTGGACAGACCCCGGCGGCTCCCAAAATGATCCCTGGATCACTGGCCGGGCTGTTTTCGCCGTCTGGGGTGTCCACAGGCATCCCTCGCGGCAGGCCGTTGTTCCCGGTCTACACGAATGACGATCCGCAGAACCCCTACACCCCGGCGCCGGTGTGAGCGATCTCCTGGATCTTGTGGCTCCCCAGGCCCGGCGGCTGAGCGGTGGTCAGCCCGACGAGGAAAACGCGCGCTACGAGGTGGTGGCCCAGCCGTCTCAGGTGGCCCAGGCCGGTCCCCTTCCGGCCCCGCAACCAACTCCCGCCGTAAACAACCGCTACGAGGTGGTGGCCCCACCCGCGCAAGAGGAAGAACCACAACCACCACAACAACAACCAACCACCGGGTTCTTCGGCGGCATGGCGCATGGTGCCCAAAGCACGCTGAGCAACCTGGGCCGGCTGGTGACCGGTCATGCGTTCACCGATCAGCCTGAGACCGAACAGCCCAACCTGAGTTTCGGGGGCCAGATCGGCGAGGGTGTGGTGTCGGGCCTGCCCAGCATGGTGGCTGGTCTGGCGACCGGGGCGGCAGGCGGCGCGGCAGGCGGGGCGATGTTCGGCCCTCCCGGGGTGGTCGCGGGCACCCTTGGCGGTGGCGCGCTGGGCATGGGCGCCACAGCCTTTGCCCAGCGGCTGGTGCCGGCCTACGACGAAGCCCGGGCGCGCGGCCTGGAGCACGACGAGGCGGTGGATTACGCCTATTCCTCGGCCGCCGTGCAGGGCGGCATCATGGGCATGACGGCGCCGCTCTTCGGCCTGACCCCGATCAAATCGATCATCGGGAGGATGCTGTTCGAGAACGCGGTGACCTCGCCGGCCGTGGGCACCACGTCACGGGTAGTGGACCCGCTGATCACCGGCGGACCCATGCCGACCGGCGAGGAACTGGTAACCGGCGCGGCGCAGGACGTGATCGGCGGCCTGGGTGTCAGCGCGGCGCTTCACGGGGGACAGCGGGTATTCCGGGGACCCCACAGGCCCGGCCTTGCGGAGGATGTCCCACCCACCGGAAAACCCGGCGTTGACGAAACTGTCACGCCACCTGGGACGGAGGTCCCGCCAGACGCGGGTCAGCCTGTGCCGGGGGAACCTCGCTACGAGGTAGTGTCACCACCTCCGCTGACCGAACAGGAGCCGCCGCCTTCTCCTGATCAGCCGCCGTCTGCGCCTCCCACTGCTGCTGGCGGTGCGCCAGCTGAGCTGCCTCCAGGCACGTCTCCAGCTCCCGTTGGGTCAGATCAGGCGGGGGGTCCTCCCCCAGAAGCCGTAGTTTCGCCACGATCTGTTCCACCCGCAGCCGATGCTGAAGCTCCGTCCACTGAGACCGGGACGCCTCGTACTGAGCCTGTTTCAGCTGAGCGCCCTCCTGGAACCGAGACCACGCCCGCTCCGCTCGATACGTCCGCCACGCCGCCACCCACCGACCGACCGCTTCCCTCATCGGAGATCCCCCCTCGCGCACAACAAGGAACACAACAAAATGTCACAGGAAATGTCAGGGACACAACAGAAAACCCAATCGTTCCGCGTGCCCCCGACGAACCGCCACCTGCTGACACAACACTACGTGCAAGAGTTGAAGGCGGAACCCAAGATGAGGCTCGTGCTGCACAGCCAGCGGAAGCCCCTCGTCCAACCGAGCCTCTTCCCGTGGATGAAGCCGGTCGAGGTCGGCCGGTAAGCGAGGCCGACCGGCTCTATACCGACGAGGAACTGGCCCGGCTCACTGAGCAATCCGACCGGCCTGAGTTCGACACGCCCCTGCCGGGTGAGGAAGAAGGCGGGTTGCGGGCGCCGACGCCCTTCGCCGAGGAACCTCCCACGGAAACTGGGGTTGGCACGGGGGACAGGTACACCGTCGTGGACCAGCCCACCCTACCCCCCGGCGAAGGCAGGCCCTTCGCGAGAGCCTTCCATCCCGGGGACCAGGAGCCTCTCAACGCGGTTAACGCGCAGATCAGCAGGCTGGAAACCTCCTTGCGTGAAAAACGCCTGCTGCCGGTCCAGAAGGGCTTTCGCGGCGAGACCAAGCTGGCCCGCGAGATCGACACCCTGGAGGGCAGACGGCAGCGGCTGATCCGCACCCGCGAGTATCTGGTCACGGGCCAGGAACCGGTGCCTGAGACGCTGGAAGCCCGCTCCAACCGCTGGGCACGGCGCAGTGCTGCCAAGCAGACCGAGCCGCGACGGCCGCTGCCGCCGCGCGAGCCGGATGCCGCACGCACGATGAACGAGTATCGCTACAATGACGGGACCTCGGTCTACGAGAAGGTGTTCGCGGACGCCGGCCTCGATCCCGATGTCGCCACCAGCCTGCCGGTGGAGAAGCAGATCAACATCGTGCGCGATCAGATGACGCGCCCGGAGACCTCCGATTTCAGGGACGTGGTCGTGGAGAAGGGCACGGCCCCCCGGCAGGGGCTGAACGTGCTGATGGATCTGCATCGCGCGGCCCAGGACATGATCGCCGTGCTCAACCTGCCGCATGATCTGATCGGGTTGCAGGGCAAGGTGGCCCTCATCCTGTCCGGCAAGTTCACCGGGGAGAACAAGACGGCTGACGCATTCTACCAGTTCGCCACACGCTCGATCCACCTCACCCATGAGCGGGTGAACGCATTCGGGCACGAGTGGATACACGCCCTGGACCACGATCTGCTGGACCGCCTGATGAAGACCACGACCGGCATACCCCTGTTGTCGGCGGTGGCCCGGACACAGGGCCTGAACATCACCAACCCGGTGGAAAAGGCTTTCGCCAACATCGTCAACACGATGCTGTTCGACAAACAGGGTCTGGTCCTGCGCATGGCACAGCTGGAGAAGGCACGTGACGAAGCGATAGCAGCGGGCAATCACACGCTGGCCGGGCAGCTCAGCCAGGGGCTTCAGGTGATCGAGCGTGGCATGGCCCCGGAGACCCTCGCCCGGCTGACCAGGTTCCGTGAAGGCGCGATGCTCACCGGCGACCCCGGCTATTTCGGCGCGATCTACGAGATGCTGGCCCGCTCCGGTGAAAGCCATCTGGGCTATGCCGCCGAGCGTTCCGGCGTGGACCCCCGTGGCTTTGCCAAGCCGGCGGAGGGCTACCGCAGCGAGACCTACCAGCCGGGGTCCAAGTTTGAAGACATCATGAAGGCGATCTATCCGCAGGCGGAAGATCGCATCAACATCCATAGGGCCTGGGACGAGTTCTACAACGTGCTCGCCCAGGAGGGTCTCTACCCGGGCCGCCCGGCACGGCGGTCGGGGGACACCGGCAGACCTGACCCCCGCCTGATGCTGGCCCCCCATGCCAGCCAGCAGGCGCGCGGGCTGTCCATCTCGCGGCCCATGCAGGAGACCATGCGCCAGCTGCGTGACATGCGGCAGGGGCTGAGCAATGCGAGCCTCTACGACGAGAACAAGCCCGATCCGAGGGGGTTCACCTGGATGCAGCGGGCTGCCGAGTTCGCCCGCTATGTGACCTACTCAGAGGGCGGCTTCCTGGACAGCATGATCGAGACCTACAAGGACAACCCCGCCGCGCAACGTCCCCTCCAGGTCATCCGGGATCTGCTGGGTCCCCCGACCGCAGGGATGCATCGCTTCGTGGGGGACACCTGGGAGGAAACGAGCCACCAGCGCCGCAATGCCAAGCTCAATGCGCTGGACCACATCTTCACCAGCAGCGGGCTGAACCTCACCTCGATCACCAAGCTCCAGAACGATCAGCTGCGTCACGCGCTGCTGACCGGCGAGAGCACCTACGACGGCAAGGCTATGCCAGCCAGCGTCACACGCGCCGCTGGCGACATCCGTCGCATGCTCAACGACGAATACGAGTTCAATCGCCGGGCGGGGCTGGACATCGGCTACGCGGTGACCGGGTATCTGCCGATCAAGTATAACCATGCGGCGGTGGAGGCTGACCGGCAGGGCTTCATGCGGCAGGCCACCACACTCCACAAGCGCATGTTTGACGATCGCGTCGGTCCCCCCGGCGATGATCCCCTGGCGCTCTACAACAAGTATCGGCAGATCCCGAAGCCGGTCCGCGACACGATGGGCGCCGATCTTGCCGGTGGCATGACCGAGTTGCGGCGCAACTTCCGCACACGGACCGCGCTGGAACGCAAGCTGGCAGCCGAGACCGACCCGGCGAAGATCGCCAGGATGCAGGCCCAGCTTGATGCGCTGACCCAGCACGCCATCGATCTCGCCGAACAGCATCACGACGCGCTGGGCCTGTTCATCGCGGATCAGGCCGCGAGTGAATGGCGCGCGGCGATCAATATCGGGGCGTTCAATGATTTCGACACGGTCGGTCCGAAATCCGATTACCTGCGACAGCGCAAGCTGCCGGCGTATTCGCAGGACATCATGAAGGATTTTCTGCACACCGACGTGCCCAGCCTGCTGGCGGATTACTTCTCGGCGTCAGCGCGCAGGACCACGTCCGCCGAGATGTTCGGTGCGGGTAACGAGCGGTTCCAGGCGTTGATCCGCGAGGCGGAACAGGCGGGGGTCAAATCCAGCCACATCGACAAGCTGAAGGACCAGCAGGAACGGCTCACCGGGCGGGGCCGCACGGGCATCCCGCAGAACATCAACCGGGCGCTGGATTACGTCCACGCACTCGGGTCCACCATGTTGATGAGCCGGGCGATGTGGAACGGTCTGGTGGAGCCGATCAACACCGGTCTGGCCAACAACAGCCTGCGCGCCGGGCTGAAAGCCTTTGCCTCGCAGTTCGGTCAGGTCATGCACACGGCGGACAGCTATGAGCGTGCGCGCACCGCCGCGTGGATCGGCGCGCTGTCCAGTTCGCTGATCGACAATGCGACATCCATCCGCTCTGGCGGCGAGTACGCCGACAGCCCGCAGCTCGCCCGCTTCATGGGCAAGTTCTACAAGGCAACCGGGCTGACCCAGGTGACCGAAAGCGGACGGCTGGCCAGCTTCACCGCCAACCACTGGGTGGCCGATGAGATGGCCCGCAAGCTGATCAGCAACTCGAAATACAAGATCGAGGACGCGCACAACTACTTCAACGAGATGGGCATCCCGCCGCAGCTGCACGAGCAATATGGCGAATGGATCAGAAGCCATAACGGACAGGTCCCCCGGCTGGAGGATCTCACCGGCGATCCGATGGCGGGGCTTTACACACGGCATTTCAACCGGGCCACCGATCGCAGCTATCAGATGAGCTACCGCATGGACCGGCCCGCGCTGGCGAACACGCCGCTGGGCCGGCTGGGCTTCCAGCTGCAAGGCTTCGCCTATAGTTTCACACGTAACATTCTCTTGCCCTTGTTCGACCGGGTCACCGCCAAGACCGAACAGGGCTATCGGATCGCCCGGGAAGAGGGCTATGGGGTTGCAGCGTCAGGGCTGAACGCGGCGATGCGTGGCACGGCGGCGGCAGTGCAATCCATCAAGCTCGCGGGTGCCCTGGTGCTGGGGACCCTGCTGACCACGACGGTCCGGCAATACCTGTTCGCCACCGAGCAGTTCAACCAGAACGCAGAGGCCGGCACGCTGGACGAATACCTGCTGGGCCTCGCGGTGCAGCGGTCGGGGCTGAACGGCACGTTCGACCCGCTGATCCAGGTGATGACCTCGCTGCGCTACAACCAGGATCTATCGACGCTGCTGGAGGGGGCTGGACCGAACTACATTTTCGCCAACCTGAAGAACCTGCTGGCCCCGGTGATCAGCGCGGACGGCAAGCCCGCTGAGACCAACACCCGGTTCCATAATCAGGTGCGCGCGGCGTACAACCTCGTGGGTGTCCCCCTGGCAGCGCTGGGGACCACCATGCTGTCCAGCGTCGGGGGTCCGGTGCTGCGCGCACCGATCGGGCTGGCCGCGCAATACCTCACCAGCGCCAACACGGCCGCCGGTGTCGCCGACATGATCACCGGTCCCAAGGGCACCAAACTGTCAGCCGGCGGACCGCTCGACGTGGACGAGCTGTTGAACGATCTCACGCCTGACACCGACATCCTGCCTAACATCGACAAGCTGACCGCCGGAGAGGGCGACGGCACCGGGGCGGAGGGTGGCACCGGTGCGGGTGCGTCCGTCCCATGGGGCTTCGTGGATGACGCCATCGTGCCTCTGGCCCGTGCCATGAACCCAGTGATGCAGCGTCTGCCGGGGTGGCTCAAGACCGGTGCGATGGCGACCGGCGGCGTGGTCGGCGGAGCGTCCTACTACAATGCGATGGAACCCTATCGGGAGCAGGCGCGATGACCGAGACCCAGCCCAGCACCGCGACCGGTATCCTCTCAGGGATCTCGGAAAAGCTGATCCGCGCCCTGCCCCCCGCGTTCTTGCTTTTGGTCATCCTAAACATCGTGTTCCTGGGGGTGGTCGGCTGGGTGTTCTCGCATAACAGCGAACAGCGGAACGCGCTGCTGACCAAGATCGTGGAGAGCTGTTTGCTGAAGCCGGACCAGCGTCCCTAGAATGGAAACGCCGGGTGCTTGGGGCACCCGGCGTAACCCTTGGGAGAAAAGCGATGGTGAAGATCGCTCGCCTTCCGTTGCGCATTATGGTGCGCTTGATCCTCGCGATCAAGATCACTGTGAGGCGTTAGCGGTGGGGGTGTCCAGAGCAATCTGGCCACCCTCACCGAGGGGTGTGGAATGCTGCCGGTGAGGATTGAACTCACGACCTCTCGCTTACCAAGCGAGTGCTCTACCACTGAGCTACGGCAGCACGGCAAAAACCGGTCAAACCGGCCTTTTTTGGCTGTGCCGATTTTCGGCACACTGCAAGCGGCACGGGAGAAAAAATCTGTAGGCATTTCAATGTCTTGTGCTCTATTTGCTGTTTGTTGTGTCTTCTTACCAAGGGTGCGTTCCACACTGACAAACTGCAACTAATCCCTAGCATAATGTGCATTTTACTGAACCTTTGCTGTTTGTAGTGTGCCGCATTTCGGCACTGTTACGGCAACCAATCCCCAGCAATGCGTGGTCGTGCTGTGCGGCATTCCGGAAAAACCCTGTTGTCATCACGAGTGCCGATTTGCGGCACTCGGTCAAAATCGCACGGCAACCGTGGGGGCAAGCGGTGTGTTTGCCCCTGTGGACAAGCTCAGGGTTTGGCGTAGCGCTGGGCCACGAAACCTGCGGCGGCGAGAGGCAATCCAGGTCCCCATGCAACAGGTCGCGACATGCGGCTTTGCATGAGCGAATAGGTGCTGTCCGCGTCGGTGTCGTCACACTCGGCGACCAGCTCGTCATGCACCTGAGCGATCACATCCACGCCCAGAGCCATCAGCTCGACCAGTGCATCCACGAGCACGTCACGTGCCACCGCCTGGGTGATATTCTCGACCACCTTGCCGGGCCAGCTTCGCTGCACGACCCAATCGCCGCCATGGGTGCCGCGATAGGTGAACTCCCATTTATCGGTGGTCTGGTTCAGCTCGACATGCGGGTTGCGATAGACGAGGTGGCGACCGGACGGCAGCTCGATCAGCACGGCGGTGCGGCTGCGTTTGAATTCCACCTTGCCCACCCGGATTGCGGACCCCGGCATGCTGCCGGCAACCCGTCGCAATGCCTTGTCGCTCTCCCACCAGAAGTTCACGATGCGCTTGTTGAGACCACGCCACGCCCTCACGGCGTGCTCCGCTTCGTCCAGGTCCATGGTGAGCTGGAAGGTCGCCGCGGTCTCCTGGAAGCGTTTCGCGCCCATACCGAACCCACACGCGAGCACCAGTACCTTGCCCAGCTGCCGGCTGGGGCTGCCGATCGCCTTCGCGGTCTCGGTATAGATGTCATCGCCGCGCGCGAAGCAGTTCAGCGCGTAGCTCTCATCTGCCAGCCACGCTAACACGCGCGCCTCGATCTGCGCGAAATCACAGATCACCAGTTTACGCCCCGGCGGTGCGGTGATGCAGCTGCGGAGGCACGAGGCCACGACACCCATGGCACTGTCCTCGAACAGCGTTTCCAGGTCCGACGTGAGGCACCCGGTCTTCACCAGCTTAACCGCCCGCATCACGTCCTTGATGGACCCTCGGAACAGGTTCTGTGGCTGCAATCGGCGACCCGCCGCGCGACCCGTGCGCGACGCTCCGTAGTACTGGAACGTGCCACGCACGCGGCCGTCCAGGGAGCGGGCAGACCGGATCGCCTCCAGCTTGGCGGTGGACGCCCGTGACGCATCCAGGCGGGCCTGGAGCACCGCCCTGGCAGGCCCCGCGATGGCACTGGATTGCAGGGCGGCCAGCACCGTGATCCGCCGCAGATCGGGCAGCGCAACCCCGACACCGTCGAGCCATGTCCGGATGCGACCAACTTGGTTCGGCGTGTTCACCTGACCGTTGGTCGCGGCGATCACCTGACCGACCGCCATGACCTTCGCCGCAGAGGCATGCGAGGCCAGCTTGGTTACCAGATCCCCGTCCACGTGGATGCCACGCTGATTGATCTGCGCGTCGGTCTCGAACACCCGGCGTTCACGGGGGGACAGGTCAGGGAGTGCCTTGTCCGCCGCGCGTTCGGCCTCCACGTCGTTGACGCAGTAATCGCACAGCCGGTGAAAATGCTCCGGCGAGGTCTCATGCCACCATGTCAGCTCAGGTTCGGTGGTCCTGGGCCGCGCCATGCGCAGCATCAGATCGCGTGCGGAGGTGTCTTTCTGGAAGGGCAGTTTCGCCGCGACGGCCAGCATCTCCAGTGATGCCGGATAGCCGGCGACCAGTGAGCGCGCCATCGTGCAGGACCAGCGCTCCAGGGGGATCTCCGGGAAGCCCAGGGGGACCATCTTGTGGCGCCAGATGTTGAACTCGAAAAGATAATTGTGCGCGACGAAGACCGCGTCTTGCTTGAGCCACACCTCAAATGCGTCGATCCGGCGGTTGGTTGCGTCTTCACAGGTGTCCCACCGCCATGTCTGCACAGGTCCGTCATCCACGGCCCAGCAGAGCACCGTGACCCTCGTGTCAGGGTGCTCTGCGTATGCCTGTGCCCCCGTCTTTTTCAGATCGACGGTGGAGGCGGTCTCCATGTCAAGGACGACACGCATCAGCTCGCAGGTTCTGGCGCAGGTAACGTCAAGGCCGCCGCGCGTTCATCCCGAATACGGATCTGCTTTTGCCGCCAACCTTTTTCCTGGACGGCGCAACACGCGATGTGTGCCTCCACGATGTCACCGTCCACGTCACGCCCGACCCATATCCAGCCTCGGGCTTTGTTGCCGATTGCCAGATACTTCTTCGGGTCCAGCTTCCGACCGTGTCCGTCAAGTGAGTAGTGCGCTTTTTTCAGGTCGTCGAAGTAGACTGCACTGCCGCACATGAGTTCCCGGTGGGTTTCTTCCGACAGCATCTTGCGGATTAACGGCAGAGCTTCTTCGACGCCGCCAACGTCGTGAACCACGCCGGCGTCCTTGAACAGCCGGCGGAACTCGACATAGCCAGAGATGATCAGATGTTCCTTGGCGACCTCATAGACCCGCTGCAACCGGCTGTCCGCTCGGACCTTGCGACGGGTAACACGCTCGCGTGAGACCAGCATTACGACGCTCCTGTGGTGATTGCTTTCAGGTTGACCACCTTGCTTGGGGTGGTCTTGCGAATGGCGAGGCTGGTCCGTCTGGACAACTCGTTCAGGCTGTGATGCAGGTTTCGTATCAGTGCATGATCTTCTTCCTGCGTGATATGGACAAGCTCCTTCGCGATCTGGTCGATGTGCTGTGCTGCACGATCATCATGCAGCATGTTGTCGATCTTGGTGATGACTGCTTTGCCGAACGTAGAGAACAACGGCAGCAATTTCGGTTTGGTGCGCCTCGTGTCGCGCAACACATTAAGCCGTACTTCAGTGCGGATGTTTCTCTGCAACACCCTGCCTGTCCGCACATCCTGTGCAGTCACCTTAGCGCTGCGTGCGATGATCTCCTTAGCCTTAGCCACGTCCGCTGCGGGGGTCTTGGTCTGCACCGCCGCCCGTTGGATGTCGGTAATGTCTTTGTGTGTGACAACGACCAGTTCGCGTGCGTCACTCACCGACAGACCGCGCAGATCGCTACGTGAGATATGCTTGTGTCGCACCAGTTCGTAAGCCGCAGCACAGGCAGCCGCTGCCGGTGTCATTTGGGTTCCGTTTACAACTCCACCGGCCTTGTGCGGCTGGGTCCAGCCCAGAAGCCTAGCAATATCAGCCGGTTGGGTCGGTTTTCCGTCGATCGACGGAAAAAACTGTACCGCACCCTCCCATGTATTCAGCATGATCAGAAAATCGCTGTTGTAGTCCTCGCCATTCTCCCGGCCCATGAACTTGATCATGTCCTGGTCAGACAACGCACCGAGAATAACCGGTACCGAAGACAAACCAGAACGACGGGCAGCCTCGATGCGGTGGTGGCCGAATGCAAGCTCGACCCGCTGGCCCTTGGGGCGGGCGATCACGCCGGCCCAGAACCCCACATCCTTAATCGAACGTATAAGCTGTTCGATTTTGGGTTCGATCCAGGGATACGTCGCAAGGTTTCGATGCGGATTAGGGTCGATCAATGTCAGGTCTGTTTCAACAAGTTCATACGGCATGCACGTCTCTCCCGTTATGCGAGGTCTGCTGAGTTCCGTTTCGCCGGAGGGGGCCGCTTCAGAACGGCACCTCGTCATCGACCAGCCCGCCGGCATCAACGAGATCGTCCGGGAAATCCTCGGTGGCGGTGCGGCGGCCATCCAGCCTCTCGCCGTCGGTGCGGCAGATCTGCACGTTGTTGAGGCCGAAGCTGACCCCCTTGTTGCCGCTGTTGTGGTAGGCGAAGGGGTTCACCGTGGCGCGGGCCAGCTGCCCGGGCCACACGTCACCAGGGACCGTGATCTCACGCCGCTGCGCGTTCACCACCCCAGGCCGGTTGCTGGACCAGGGCGCGATGTAGATCCCGCCATCGATATCGTATCCTTTGTAACTTTTCTCCTGGGTGTTCCTGAAAGGCAGGCGAAGGCCCTTCACGAAATCCCGGTCGGATGCCTTGCCGGGTCCCCATTTGTCGTTGATGCACTCGGCAACCGCACGCTTCAGCGCGGCGAACTCAGGGGTGGCCTGCGCGGCCTTGTCGAACAGCAGGTTGATTGCAAAACAAGGCTCCCCGCCCTGTGCGCGCGGACGTGGCACGAACAGGACGGGGAAGCTGAGGATGCCGATTGGCGTGATGACGTTTGCCATTGTGAAGCAGGCTCCATCTAACGGGACACGGCGTCTCGCGACGCTGTTCCACCATGCCTTGCCCAAGGGCGGTGTAGCGGGCGCTGGCGTCAGGGTTCGTCACCGTCCGCCAGGACGAGGCTTGGATCGTCACCCGTGCGGGTCAGCTTGACCCCGCTGGAATGACGCTCGATCAACGGTTCTATGGTCTTCAGCCACCAATCGCGGGCGACCTTGTTGCGCAGGGCTTTCTCCATCTGCGCCGGGGTCATCGGCTCCTGCTTGATCAGCTGCACGGGGTTGAACCCTTTGGCGACCAGGGTGTTCAGCACCAGCTCGCTGTCGGTCCACCGGCGCACTGGGCGGGTGGGTTCGAGACCCCAGCCCGGGATGTGTTCCTGTGCCTTGGCACGTTCCAGCGCGTAGCTGCGCACCGCGTCAATCCAGCGTTCGGCACGCTCGGCGATGTCCAAGGCCGCCGCAAGTTCCTCGACGGTCTCCGGCAGCATGTGTTCGGCGAAATCCCGTGCGGCCATCTTGTTGGCATCCGCTGCCAGGGCGGGGCACGCCTGGGCCACCGGGCACCAGCGGCACCACGATCCCGGCACAAAGGGTGCCTGGGGGTCCATGCAATCCTGCACCGCAGGGATCAGCACGTCATCCACCCACATGAGCACGTCCAGCGTGGCCAGCGTCTGCTGGCGGATCTTGTCGTGGCCCAGCGTGTTCGGCTGAACCACCGTGATGGTCACCCTGTCGATCCGGGTCTTGACATCAGCAAGCGACCCTGCCGCGTAATACATGAGCTGCGGATTGTCGCGGACATCGACCACAACCCCTGCGCCGTTCTTGTAATCCACGATCTCCAGCGAATGCGTCACTGGAAACAGCAACTGGACATCCGTGGTGGCGAACAAGGGAACCGGCGGCTTGATCCCCCGATCGATCAGATACCCATCCAGCGACACACGATGCTCAACCCGCAAATCGCCGGCCCGCCGCGCGACATAGTTCAGCATCTCGTTGACACCATCGACCATGGTGTCATCCACCTCGATCTCGTGACCGTCCTGGGTGATGACCATGCCGTGCAGCTGAGGGTCGAGCTTCGCGTTCAACTGCTTCAGCGCCTGTTCGATCAGCATGTGCGCCACGGTGCCCCGCGCGGCGTGTATGCTGCGGCGTGGGGGGATCTTGTCCCCCACCTCTGCGATCAGCCGGAAGCTCGCCGGGCAGTTGGCCCAGCGATGCATGCTGGAGGCACCGAGGGCGCTATGCTGCGGGCTGGTCACTCACGCCCTCCGCCAATGCCGCGTCGATCATCTCCTGCCAGATCTCTTCCGGTTCGGCATCCACGTAGCTTGCCTCTGCGTTGACGATCATGGCTTCGGTCGGCTCGCGCATGGTCGTGATCGCTATGCGCGCGATCCGTCGCCATTCGGTCTTCAGACGATCATCGACATAGGCGGGCCATTCATACTTGCCGGGGACACCATGGTTGTACAGCGCGATGGCAACACGCTCGATGAGACCCAGATTGTTCATGCGCGCATCCCTAGTTTCTGCTGCAACGCGATGACCTCTTTCAGGAAGCGGTGGCCGTCTTTCGGCAAGATGTCAGTGAACTTCGCAACCCCCCACCGCTGCTGCATTTCCTTCACGGGACCACGATGGCCCTGCGCGTAGATCTCACGGGTTCCGCCCAGCGCCTGCTCAAGGGCTTCGCCGTCCGTCAGCGAGGGCTGCGCGAGGCCCAGGGCATCTTCGTCATCGGGGTCCGGGGGACCAGCCACGTCCTTCGGCTCATCCTCGTCGGCGAGGACAAGCCCGCCACCGTTGGGTGCGGGCGGGGTTTTGGCCGGCCGGCCCCGGGGGCGAGGCGTTGCGGCCGGCGACGGGGACGGTTCCGCTGGTGGCTTCGGGGCTGCCGGTGGTGACGCCACTGGGCCTGCCAGCCCATCCACTACCTGCGTGGTCCCCGACGCATGATCCAGGTTCTCAAGCAGCATCCCCAGCTGGCTGCTCAGCTGTCTCGCCCGGATAATGTCTCCAGGCACCTCGCTGTCCGCGATGATCGTCACCTCGAACTTCATTTCCCATTTCCCCTCTTCGTCTTAGGTCATAGAGCTGCGCAACCTCTTCAGCCTTGCGTCTGAAACTGCGCATGATGTTTTCATCAATCGTTCCTGGGACGTATAAAAAGCTGGCCAGCACACTGTCGTGCTGACCCAGGCGGTGCGCGCGATCGATCGCTTGGCTGTTCTGGCCGGGCACCCATGACGGCTCCAGGATGGCCACCTCGTTCGCGGCGGTCAGGGTCAAGGCTGTCCCGCACGCCAGGATCTGTCCCACCAGCACACGCACGGTGGGCCGTGTCTGAAACAAATGCTCGGCGTTCTGCCGTCCGACCGGGCTGGTCTCGCCGGTGATGATCACCGCGTCAAACCCGGCCAGCCTGCGGTGCAGCTGGTACAGCACGTCCAGATGCCAGCCGAACACGAGCATCTTGTTCACGCCGCAGCCCAGGCGTTCGTTGATCCAGGCCGCAGCGGCGTTCACCTTCATCTCGCCGATCTGCCGGCGGATGGTGGACAGGCTCTCACCCGTGGTCGGCTGGGTGAAGACATCGTGCTGTTCGTAGCGATCGACGGCGCCTTCCAGAAGTATAGTGAGACGCCGGACCTCTTCGCCGCTGGGGGTGATCCGATCCTCGGGGGCCACATCCAGCGGCAC
>AR_comb_assmDRAFT_10033304_pt1 | contig 14515 bp, 16 predicted proteins | sample ArasoioldDNA_FD_10543 | JGI IMG/M metagenome (IMG submission 10543) | reverse complement strand
GATGCTCCGCCTGACTAGAAAAGGGATGCCTGCCGCCGGTTGGGTGCAATGCCGAAGTGATCGTAGGCCAACTGAGTGGCCACACGGCCGCGCGGTGTGCGGTTGAGGAAACCGATCTGCATCAGGAAGGGCTCGTAGATTTCTTCGATAGCATCCGGCTCTTCGGCGAGGACAGCCGCGAGTGTGTTCACGCCGACTGGGCCTCCCTGGTACTTCTCGATGATGGTGAGCAGCAGGCGGCGGTCGACTTCGTCGAATCCGTACTGATCGACCTCGAGCATCTCAAGCGCGGCCTTGGCGGTGGGCTCGTCAATTTTGCCGGCGCCGCGCACTTGCGCGTAATCGCGCACCCGGCGCAGCAGGCGGTTGGCGATTCGCGGCGTGCCCCGGGAGCGGCCAGCGATCTCTTTCGCCCCAGCGTCATCAATGGCAGCTCCCAGAATCTCTGCCGATCGCTCGACGATGATCTGCAAGTCTTCCGGCGTGTAAAACTCCAGACGCAAAACTATGCCGAAACGTGCGCGCAGTGGGGAGGAAATTAATCCCGCTCGGGTTGTCGCCCCGATAAAAGTGAATGGCTTGACATCAAGTGTATGCGTGCGCGCTGCAGGGCCCTGTCCGATGATGATGTCGAGCTTGTAGTCTTCCAGTGCTGAATAAAGGATCTCTTCCAAGACCGGCTGCAGGCGGTGGATTTCATCGATGAAGAGCACCTGCCTTTCCTGAAGATTCGTGATGATGGCGGTAAGTTCCCCTTTGATCTGCAACAGCGGAGCAGCCGTCGATTGGAAGTGGGCGCCGAGTTCGTTGGCAATGATGTTCGCCAGCGTCGTTTTGCCTAATCCCGGCGGACCATAAAGCAGCACGTGATCCATGGCCTCACCGCGAGAGCGGGCCGCCTCGATCGCCACGGCCAGCTGTTCTTTGACCTTTTTCTGTCCGATGAACTCTGCCAGCCGCTGCGGGCGCAGCTTCAACTCGAAAGACGAGTCGTCCTCAACGGGCGCGGCCGAGACCATGCGCTCGCGGTTTAGCTTGGGATTGTCTGCGGGGGTAGGCACGCTATGGCGATACTAAAGCTGAGAAGATTCGGTTGCAACCACCGATCTTGAAACCGCCAGAGAGTCTTTAAGCTGAGATCAGCAACCGCCCTCAGAGCAACCGGTCTCCGCGGTAGATCAATCGTCCTTCAGTCATGCGAGCTTCCGCCGTGAGCTTGTGCGGCCGCACCGGGCCCGTACCGTCGATATGAAATACTTCGTGCCCATGTGCCACAAGCCAGTCGGAGACCAGCATGCGATGGCAATGGAAATAGACGCGTTCCGCGCACATGTAAGCGGTAGGTGCCTCTTCTGCAAGCTTGATCAGTTCGTCGATTGCGTGCGCAAAATCAGCCGTCAGCATGTAGTCGGCATAATTGCGGAAGCTGTCGTTGCGCAGGGCGATGTTTGGGGAATCATCCAGAATCTTCTTCCGGTACCCGCCGAGAGCTTTCATCCAGACGTACCCAATGCCCGCAGCCGGCAAGGTCTCGCTCAAAGAGTCGCGGTTGAACTGTGGAAGCCGGCGCGACATGGGAAAAGCTCGAATGTCCACCAGAGTTCTGATCTGGTGCGCGCGGAGTGCCTCGATCAATTCTTCGAGGGGGCGGGTGGAGTGTCCGATGGTGTAGAAAGTCGCCAAGGAATCTTCGATGCAGGGTTACCCAATTCGCTGCAATGCATCTGCGACGAGGCGATCCTGGTCTGGAAAAACGGTACGCAGGTCCAGCAGGACTCTGCCTTCTTCCACCCGGGTAATCACTGGGGGATCAGACTTGCGCAAGCGGGCAGACAATTCATCAGCGCTGAGATCGACGTGGGTTACGGCCAGAAGTCGCGTTGGCAGCACCGAAGAGGGCGCTGCGCCGCCGCCAATCACCGATTCGCCATCGATAATCTCAATCTTCAACGTGCGAGACCGAACTCCGCTCGCTATAGAGTCGGCACGCGCACTGATCTCTTCTTTGCTCATGGCCATCATCCTCAAGGCAGGAATCGCGCCGTGCTCCCGCTTCACATAAGCCAACAGAGTTGCCTCGAGTACCGCGTATGTAAGTTTGTCCACACGCAAAGCCCGAAACAGAGAATTCGCGCGCATGCGGGCAATCAAGTCCGGGCGCCCGGTCAGAAGTCCGGCCTGCGGGCCGCCCAGCAGTTTGTCGCCGCTGTAAGTCACCACGTCGACACCGCCACGAAGACTGTCGAGGACCGTGGCCTCCCCCTGAATGCCAAACTTTTCCAGATCCACCAGAGCGCCGCTGCCGAGATCCTCCGCGAGGGGAATTCCGCGCCGTCGGGCCAGCGCCGCCAATTCTCCAATCGAGGGCCGTTCGGTGAAACCAGTAATCTCGAAATTCGAACGATGAACCCGCAACAGGAGCCGCGTCCGCTCGTTTATCGCTTTTTCGTAGTCTGCAATCCGGGTTCGATTCGTTGTGCCAACCTCGCGCAGAGTCGCTCCCGATTTCGCCATCACATCCGGGATGCGGAACGAACCGCCGATCTCGACCAGTTCTCCACGAGAGACGATGACTTCCCCGCCTTCGGCAAGCGTATTCAGGGCGAGCAGGACGGCCGCGGCGTTGTTGTTGACCACGATAGTCGAAACCGTAGAAGGAGCCGCCCCGGTTTGCTCAGGCGTGACTACCGAAGCGGCTTTCTCCACGTGAGGAGAAAGTGATTCGGCCAGCAACTTCCGGAAGAGACGGTCCACGTGAACATCGCGTTTGCCGCGTTCACCATCTTCGATGTCGAACTCGAGATTCGAATACCAGAGGCCAGCTTCGCGAACATGGTCCAGGGCGTTCTCGGCCAGCGGAGCGCGGCCCAGATTCGTATGCAGAATGACGCCTGTGGCGTTGATGACAGGCCGCAATGAGTACCCGAGAACGCTGCGCAGTTGACCTTCCACCGCGCCTTTCAATCCCTCTAAGGCAAGACGCAACGCGGCGCCATCCAGAAGGCCAGAGGAAATCTGCTCGCGCAATCGGCCGATCACGGAACGGATTGCGTCGGTGACGGCAGTCGTTCCGTGTTCGTCCACGAGAGCTGAGAAGTGGGATGCGCGAAGGAGTTCGTCGACCGATGGCAGCTCGCGAAAAAGGTCCGATTTCTCCACGCTCTTCATCTGGGGATTATCCATGTATGTCGCGCCGCCTCAATGCCGATCGTCAGAGAGTATGCAAATATGCCAGCAGATCCTGCATATCTTGCGGACTCAGTTTCTGGCTGAAGCCGGGCATCTCATTGCGCCCAAGGCGAATGATATCGGCAACGCGCTCATCGTTGGCCGGCAGGCCGCTCAACGAAAGAAATTTATGCTGAAAGACTCCTTTCAGTCCCGGCCCCTTCCTGCCTCGCGTGGAATAAGGCTGGTGGCAGCGATCGCACTCTGCGTCGTAAACCCGCCGCCCAGCCGACTGCTGCGCGTTGAGCCCGAGTTCGGCGTCGGATTTGCGCAGCTCTGCGTCGCAGGCGACCATGACGAAGATGGCCAACCACCCAGCCAGCATCCCCCCGACAAAGTAGAGTTGGACGCGAGCTTTCACGGCGGAGCTATTTTGTTCTGATGGCATGATTTCTAACCGGTTGCGCGCGACACACAGCTTTCCAAGTCGCTTTACAATAATAGAGCAAAGCTCTTGGGGCAATTGGGCCATGACGATTGCGATTAAGCGAGTATATGAATCTGCATCACTCCGCGACGGAACGCGGGTCCTGGTCGATCGACTCTGGCCCCGCGGATTGAGCAAGGAAAAAGCCGTGGTTGATGAGTGGCTTCGCGATCTCGCACCCTCAGACGATCTGCGCCGCTGGTATCATGCCCGCCCCGACCATTGGGAAACATTCCGCAAGCAATATCTGAAAGAGTTGGCCCAGCCTGCCTGTGAGGAAGCACTGCGAAGGCTCTACGACCTGGCCCACAAGAAGAAGCGTCTGACGCTGCTCTTTGGCTCGAAGAAGGAAACGCAGAACAACGCCACCGTCCTAAAAGAACTTCTTGAAGGCACGCGCAAACCTCCCACGGGAACAGGCCCTGGCGCGGCCTACGCCATGCGCAAGCGCGAGGCTGCGGTGCGCCGCCGATAGCCACTTATCCGCGGCCTTACCTCCGTTCATTTAGAATCTTGCCGCATGAGACCCGTGTTTCATTGGAGCCTGGGCGCGCGTGTGCTGGAACTCGGCAAGCGCACGTTGATCATGGGCGTCGTCAATGTCACCCCTGACTCCTTCTCCGACGGTGGCCAGTTCCTCGACCGAAACAGAGCAATAGAACATGCCGAGCGCCTGCTCGAAGACGGCGCCGAGATCATCGATATTGGAGGCGAGTCTACGCGTCCGGGCGCGCGGGTTGATGCCGGTCCGCCGAGCGCAACGTCAAAGCAGGCTTCTGAATCAGTTCGTGTAGGGGCGGACGCAGCCGGCCCTGAGCAAAGTCGAGGGGTTCGCCCAGCGAGCAAAGCGACCGCCAGCGCGGCGGCGAGCCCGCCGGTCAGCGTAGAAGAAGAGCTCAAGCGAGTGATCCCTGTTATTACCGAACTGAAAAAGCGGCACCCCAAAATCCTTGTCTCGATCGACACTTACAAATCGGCTGTGGCCCGGGCCGCGGTGAACGCTGGCGCCGAGATCGTAAACGACGTGAGCGGACTACGCTGGGATCCGCAGATGGCGAGGACCGTCGCCGATCTGAAGTGCGGCGCTGTGCTGATGCATATGCGCGGCCGTCCCGAGGAGTGGCGGAATTTGCCGCCCGCCGGAGACATTGTCCTGCTGGTTAAGCGCGAACTGAAGGAATGGGCAGAGCGGGCGGTCCTCGCGGGAGTGCGCCGCGAGCGCATCGTGCTCGACCCGGGATTCGGCTTCGGCAAGAGCTTCGAGGAAAATTATCCTCTCATCGCGCGGTTTGAAGTACTGCAGGCGGCGGGCTTCCCGGTTTTGGTGGGAACTTCGCGAAAGTCGTTTATTGGAAGAACGGTGGGCGCGGGGCAAGACGTTCCCGCAGAGCAACGCCTCTATGGAACCCTGGCCTCGCAGACTGCCCTGATTCTGAAAGGCGCTCACATCGTTCGCACTCACGATGTCAAAGCGTCCCTGGAAGCCGCACGCATTGCCGATGCAATCCTGCTAGCGCGGTGAAAATCCGCGATTTTCTTGTCGTGAAATATTTCGGGCGATTTTTAACCGTGTTGCTCTCGATACCTCTCCGCAGTCGGAAATACTGCAGCCAAAATGCCACACTTTAACTCTTCTGATGAAGTAGACAGACTGTCTGTAAATCTCAGTTGAATGGACCTCCTTTCCAATCTCTCCAATGATCCCCGAGTTACGGTCCGACGCTCGGGCGATCCTGATCCTGTGGGTCTGTGCATTGTCTACTGGATGCAACGGGCGCAGCGCGGCATCGACAATCCCGCACTCGACGTGGCGGTAGAAGCCGGCAACGCATTGCGGAAACCTGTAGTCGTGTTCTTTGCGCCCGTTCCCTTTTTTCCCCACGCCAATCTGCGGCACTACCGCTTTCTCAACGAAGGCATACCCGACATCGCCAGCGCTCTCGCCAAAAGAAATATCGGATTCATACTGCGGAGTTATCCCCAACACAGCCTCTTGAAGTTTTGTGATGAGGTGAAGCCGGCGCTGGTGGTGGGTGACGAGAATCCAATGCGAGGACCCCAGCACTGGCGAAACAGAGCGGCGAAGAAACTCAAGGCTCCTTTCTGGACGGTGGACGCCGACGTAATCGTTCCGTCGAAGCTGCTGGAGAAGGCACAATATGCCGCACACACGATCCGCCCGCGGCTGCAGGCCATGCTGAACAAGTACCTGATTGCTTCCCGAAATCCGGTCGCTCATCTCAGCTGGAAAAAGCCTGCGCACCTGGCGGCACTCGATCCCGGGTCTGTTATCACGCGAGGATGGGAGATCGATCGTTCCGTAGACCAAGTCTCGAACTGGAAAGGCGGGAGCGGCGAAGCTTTGCGTCTCTTGCGCGATTTCGTTCAGCACAAACTCAATGGCTATGCTGCGCAGCGCAATAAGCCCGATATAGACTATACAAGCCGCCTCTCACCGTACTTACACTTCGGCCACATCAGTCCGATTACCGTGGCACTCGCAATACAAAACGCGGACGCGCCCAAAGCCGACAAGGAAGCCTTCCTGAACCAGATCATTACCTGGCGCGAACTTGCAGTGAACCTCGTGTGCTTCAATCCCGAATATGACAACTTCGAGTGCGGAGAACCCTGGGCGCACCGAACGCTGACAAAACATGCGAAAGATCACCGCCCGGTTCTCTACACCGAGCGGCAGTTCGAGAATGCCGAAACCCACGACCAGCTCTGGAACGCCGCGCAAATGCAAGTGGTGAACACCGGCTGGATGCACAACTACATGCGGATGTATTGGGCAAAGAAGATTCTGGAGTGGAGCCGAACCCCGGGCGAAGCGTACCGGATTGCGGTCAGGCTTAATGACAAGTACGAACTGGATGGCCGTGATCCAAATGGCTATGCCGGCATTGCCTGGGCGATTGTGGGCAAGTTCGACCGTCCCTGGTTCGAGCGATCGATCTTCGGGCAGATTCGTTACATGTCAAGCAAGAGCACCGGCAGGAAATTCGACAGCAAACGCTATATCCAGCAGAATTTGTCAGAGCAGTTGTTCTAGACAAAAACCAATCTAGTCCTCTAGATTTCTTCAACGGCTCTGCTTATGCAGAGTCATAGATCCCACCGTGCATCCTGAAGACGAATGCTATGGATCTGAGCGTCGAAAAAGCTGCGCTGCTCCTTTTGATCGCGGCCGTCGTTGCGATCCTGACGCGGCGGCTGCGTCTGCCCTACAGTGTCGGATTAGTTGGCGCCGGCATCGTTCTTACGCTGCTTCCATTCGTTCCTGCGGTCAACCTGACCAAGAGCCTTCTCTTCACAGTTCTTCTTCCTCCCCTGATCTTTGAGGCTGCTTTCAGCCTTGAGTGGCAACAACTGCGCAAAGACCTTGGTGTGGTGTTGGTGCTGGCCACACTTGGAGTGGTGCTTGCCACCGCGATCACCACCGCCGGCATGCACTTCCTGGTGCATTGGCCCTGGGCGAGCGCCCTTGTTTTTGGGGCACTAATCTCGGCGACCGACCCCGTTTCAGTCATTGCAATTTTCAAGGGAGCGGGTGTTCGCGGCCGCTTGCGTTTGCTGGTGGAAAGCGAAAGCCTCTTCAATGACGCGACCGCGGCCATTCTCTTTGTCATCTGTGTGGCAGGCGCCACCGGCGATGTTCCGACACCGCTGGAGGTGACGGCAAGGCTTGCCCTCACCGTTGGCGGGAGTCTTTTTTGCGGAGCCGTCATCGCCCTCGCGGCTCTGCTGCTGGCAGGCCGGGCTGACGATCACCTTGTCGAGATCACATTCACTACCGTGGCTGCGTACGGATCGTTTCTCCTGGCTGAACATCTCCATTTGTCCGGCGTACTCGCCACTCTGGTTGCGGGACTGATGCTGGGAAATTTCCGCGCTTGGCGATGGGTTACCGATGCTGGCCGCGAAGCGGTCCAGGCATTTTGGGAATACGCCGCTTTCGTGGCCAACTCGCTGGTCTTTCTGCTGATCGGGATGCGTGTCGGGCGCCAACATTTCCTCGGTGGTTGGCTCCCGATTCTTATGGCGATTCTGTTGGTGACGATTTCCAGGGCAGTCGCGGTTTATCCCTGCTGCAGCCTGTTCTCACGGTCAGCGCTTCGTGTCAGCAAAGCCCACCAGCACATTCTGTTCTGGGGAGGACTGCGCGGCGCTCTGGCTCTTGCGCTCGCTCTGGCCCTGCCGCCGGAAGTTCCTCAGAGGGAATCGATCATCAGCGCCAGCTTCGCCGTAGTTGCATTCTCGATTTTCGGGCAGGGTTTGACGATGAAGCCGTTATTGCGGCGTTTTGGAGAAATTCCTGACTAATCAGAACCTCGATTGAATCATCCGGCTTGGATCCGGATGCATGTGAAAGCTGCATTCGTTTGTCTTCATCCGAGTTGAGAGGGTCGAGCGATTTGAATGAGGTCACCGCGTGGGTAGCATCGTCGCAATACCTGCAAACGTTCTATGGCGTCGTCCAGTGGCCAATGCAGCTGCCAATGGAGGTAGGCCGCGATCACCGTTGGCGAACGCGTTACGCCCGCTGTGCAATGCACATAGACGTGGTGACCAGTTTTGAGCAAATCATCGAGAGCTTCGACGCACGCAGGGAGTCTTCGTTTCAAGTCGAGGTCGTCGAAATCGTTCACCGGAACATTGCGGTAGACCAGGCCGGCAGTGCGCGCTTCGATCTCCGCCTGGGTCGCGCCGAGTTCTTGCTGATCCTCTGGCGTCAGCAGGCTAAGAATCGCGGTCACAGATCGCGACTTCAGATATCGCAATTCATCCTCATCACAGGGACAGGGACCGACGGAAAGGTTCGCCGTGATGGCAGCACAACTCATCTCTTTGCCGCGGGCTGTCAGAATTGCTTTCTTGAATCCAGCAGTATGGTCACCGGCCCCTCATTTACCAGCTCCACCTGCATCATTTCCTGGAAGCGCCCAGTCTCACAGCGCAAGCCGGTTGCGCGGATGCGTTCCACGAAAAGCTCATAGAGGCGTCGCGCAGGTTCCGGAGGGGCGGCATCGTCGAACGACGGCCGCTTCCCACGCCGCACGTCACCGTACAGGGTGAACTGCGAAACCGCCAACACGCTTCCGCTTACATCGAGCACGCTGCGGTTCATCTTGCCGTCGGCATCTTCGAAGATGCGCAGCCCCGCAATCTTTTCGGCCATGTAATTCACATCCGACTCACTGTCATCCCGCCCCACGCCCAGGAGCACCAGAAGTCCCAAGCCGATTTCCCCCGCGATCCATCCGTTGATGGTGACCTGGGCCCGGCTTACGCGTTGTACCACCGCACGCATAGAATTTGACTGACTCGGCTGAAACGGGTGCATCAAGTTGCAGCCCGCCGATTGACCTCCGATAACGGCAACCGTTAGGATCAGGAGTGCAATCTCAACATAACAGAGGCTTTGCCGGAAAAGACATTGCCCTTCCTTTACACTAATTCACCGGGACAATTACACTACACGTTCGCCTGATTCGTACCGCAGTTAGCAGAGTGTGCCGGAAATTTGATGGTCGAGATGCCCAACGGGCAGGAAGACAAGCTGCGATTGCGCGACCAACATCCGAAATTAAAATCTAAGCGAGGCAAGCGAGGAGACATATGGCAGCCGTAGACGAAAAGGTAAAGCAGATCATTGTGGAGCAACTGGGCGTGGATGAGGGCGAGGTCACTGCGAGCGCATCATTCGTCGACGACCTGGGCGCCGATTCGCTCGACACCGTGGAATTGGTGATGGCTTTCGAAGAGGCGTTCGACATCGAAATTCCCGATGAGGACGCCGAAAAGATTCGCACCGTGCAGGATGCCGTCGACTACATCGGGAAGCACGCCAAGGCGGGAAAATAGTTGAATAACGGACGCAGGGTCGTGGTCACGGGCCTGGGACTCGTCTGCGGCGTGGGGAATTCCACCCTGGAAGTATGGAACGCGCTGCTGGCGGGCAAGAGCGGCGTGGCTCGCATCGCCGGCTTCGATTCCAGCAACTTCGCCTGCCAGATCGCCGCTGAGGTGAAAAACTTCGACCCCCTGAAGTACATGGAGAAGAAAGAAGTCAAAAAAATGGGGCGCTTCATCCATTTTGCCCTCGCGGCAGCCGATGAGGCTATGCAGATGTCGGGCCTGAAGGTCACGCCGGAGAATGACGAGCGCGTCGGCGTCCACATCGGTTCCGGCATCGGCGGATTCGACATCATCGAGCGCGAGCACACGAACCTGATGGAAGGCGGCCCACGCCGGATCTCTCCGTTCTTTATTCCGTCAGCCATCATCAACCTCGCCGCGGGACAGGTCTCGATGCGCTACGGAGCGAAAGGGCCGAACGAGGCGACCGCCACCGCCTGTACCACCAGCGCGCACTCAATCGGCGATTCCTTCCGCATCATTCAGCACAACGACGCCGACGTGATGATCGCAGGCGGCGCCGAGGCTGCAATTACGCCGATGGGCGTCGGCGGCTTCGCCGCCATGCGTGCCCTCTCAACCCGCAATGATGACCCGGAGAAGGCCAGTCGTCCCTGGGATCAGGGGCGCGACGGATTCGTTATCGGCGAAGGTTCCGGGATTATGATCCTCGAAGAATTGGCGTTTGCCCGCAAGCGCGGGGCTCCCATCCTTGCCGAGGTCGCCGGGTACGGAATGTCAGGCGATGCCTACCACATGACTCAACCCGCTCCGGAGCACGAAGGCGGGTTCCGCGTCATGCGCAATGCCGTGCGCGATGCCGGAGTCTCCCCCAATGTCGTGGACTATGTAAACGCGCATGGCACATCTACCCCGATCGGCGACACGCTGGAAGCCCACGCGATCCGCAATTTTTTTGGCGATCACAAAATCGCGGTCAGCTCGACCAAGTCCATGACCGGACACTTGCTCGGCGGCGCCGGCGGGCTCGAAGCCGGCATCACGATCCTCGCCCTGCGCGATCAGATACTGCCGCCAACCATGAACCTCGAGAACCCCGACCCAGATACGGCAGGCATGGATCTTGTCCCTAACCAGGCCCGCAAAGCCAAACTCGAATACGCCATGTCTAACTCCTTCGGCTTCGGCGGGACCAACGGCGCTCTGCTCTTCCGCCGTTGGCACGAAGACGAATAGCGATTCGAACCGCATCCCCGGAAATGCCTTATTCCACGTGGTTTTTCGCTTCGTAATGTCCTTTCTCACGCTGTTGTATTTCTAGTAATGACCCTTCTCTCGCCGCACGTTGTCCCTTTGGAACTTTGCAACGCTCCCTGATGGACGCACAATGACCCATCGAAAGTGGAGTCTTCCCTGACCATGGATAAAGCTTTCACCACGAACCTCACACCCTCCCCCATTACTCGTAAAGCCGCTGCCCGCGCCGCATTGGTGGGCTTTAATGATTCAACCCATTCGATCTTGGCCGAGTGTTTCCGGCAGTTCGGGATTGAGCCGGTCCCAGTGGTTTCGGATGCAGCCGACCGTTTACGCAGGGAAAAGTTCGAGGCTTGCGTGCTTCCACTGGCCCAGTGGACGGACTCGGAGTCCGTATTGGAAGCCACGCGAGGCTCCCGCTCCAACAGTCGCTGCGTGATCTATGGCGTCGGCGGCAGCGCTCAGGATGCCATGCGGTACTCCCGATACGGCATCAATGCCATGTTCCAGGAACCGCTCGAACGGCCCGCCATGCTGAAACTGGTGCGGGCCACAAGGCTGCTCGTGTTACATGAATTTCGCCGCTATGTCCGCATACCCGTGATGACCGAAGTCTCAGTCGTCGGCGACGGGCGCCGCATCAGCGCCAGCACCATCGAAATCAGCTCCGGTGGCATGTCCATCAAGACCGCCGAGGATTTCTCGTCGGGAGTCAACGTCGAGGTTTCCTTCGCGCTAATGACCCTCCCCCGGGTCAACGTTCGCGGCACTGTCAGCTGGAATAAACCCAAATCGGTGGGCGTTCGCTTTGATTCCAACGATGTGCGACGGCTGAAGATCAAGACCTGGATTGATTCATACCTCGAGAATTAGCCACCGCCGAACCAAAAGATCGTAGAAAGTATGCGCACGTGTATTTCTGTGCGTTCTTCGCGGATTCGTTCTCGGCGTTCTCAGCGGTGAATCTTCTTGCCGGACATTACAATAGCTGCGTGCCCGAAGCCGTCCCCCGAGAAGTAGCAGCATCTCAGGCCGAATCCGGCCCCCGCCGCTGGTCGCTCCGCCAGCGCATCATTTTGAGCCTCATCGTCGCCGCAGGGACGGTTCTCATCCGTCTAATCGGGGCGACCTTGCGCGTGGCGGTTTCGTCCGAAGAAGGCGGGCAGGAAACCCTGGAGCAGCGTCCTCTCGTCGCCTCTTTCTGGCATTCGTGCATCATTCCTTCGACGTACATCTGGGGCGGCATGGGCATCCGCGTCATGAGCAGCTACAGCTACGACGGCGAATACATGGGCCGCATCATCAGGAAATTTGGATTTGTGCCCGTCAAAGGGTCCAGCAGCCGAAATCCAATCCGGGCGCTTCTCGGACTTCGCCGCGCCCTTGAAGAGGGCTGGACCGTCGCTTTCACGCTCGATGGTCCACGCGGTCCACGCCACAAAGTAAAGCCTGGTCCCGTCGGCTTAGGCCGCTCGACGGGCTTGCCTCTGACGACCTTCCACGTGGGTGTCGAGAAGGGATGGACCCTGAACAGTTGGGATCGCATGGTGATCCCGAAACCTTTCTCGCGCGTGCTGGTTCGCTTCGGAAAGCTAATTCGCGTACCGGCCAACGCGAGCGACGAGGATCTCGCACGCTACAACGACGAACTGCAGGCCGCCCTCGATCGAGTCTGCGAATTTGCCGACGCGAACGTCAGCAAGGTAGGAACCAGTGAGTTCCCGTACGTGAAGGGCAAAGGATGAAAAGAGGTTGTGAATTTCAGATTGTAGATTTCAGAGTTCAGATTGAAAGCGTTCGAATCAATAAAATTCTGAAATCTGCAATCTCAAATCTAGAATCTAGAATCTGTCTTCGATCTTCGCTACTCCATCGTCGATCCCAGCTGGGTATACCGGTACTTCTTTCCATCCCAGAAAAGCACCGATGATGTGTTATTGCCTTCGCCGGTCTCCTCCATATAGACACCGAGCACGGTCTTCTTCTTCATGACCAGGCGTTTCACCACCAGCGTTTTGAAGGGTATGTTGATCATCAGAAACTTGGCTTTGGGTTTCTCTGCGTGCCATCCGTCCTTTTCATCGCCGTGAATGACGAGCAAGCTCAGCCCGCGGCGTCCGGGTTCATCCGAGGCAAAAGTGGACGTGACTTTCACATCTGCGTATCCGAGGAATGTGTCGTAAGGATCGGAAACGACAAAACTATATTCATCCTTGTCGGCCATCGGGTTTTTGCACCTGGCGGCAACCACCAGGTCATCATTGCCGTCTCCGTCGAGGTCCGCAACGAACTGCGCCGGCCCCGCCATTAGCGAACAGTTATCGCCAAACTGCGTGTGGATGAATTCGTCAGTGACGGCCGGCGAGGGCTGCTTCGCGCGCGCCGGAAGTGGCGCGGCCTCTTTTTTCTGAGCGAAGGCACTCGCGCCAAGGACCGCTAGGACGGAGAGCAAGAGAAGTCTACGGAACGACATAGCTTTACTCTAGTCCGGTTTTCAACCCGCGGGTAGAGACTGGGTGGTGACGGAAGTAACAATCTGGCCTCGACCGCCATCTCCGAACCACGAAAAAAACGTGCGCCTTGGGATGCAAGCTGATCCAGAGTCCCAAGATGCTCTCACCTCCGGAAATGCTCCCACCCCCGCGCATGCAGCTCATACCCCACGCCCTTCGGATTCCGCACAAAGATTCTGCGAGACCGAGTAATCACTCCGATTTGCGAGACCGCCACGCCCGCAATTCGGCGAGGGACGTGTTTCCCCTGTGGTGCCGTGAAGAGCAGTTCGTAGTCTTCCCCTCCATGCAAGGCCAGATCGAGGTCGACTTCACGGGCGGGTTTACCCACATAGGCACGCGGAATTAGAGGTGACTCGATCTCGGCTCCCACGCCACTTTCTTCGCAAATGTGTGCCAGGTCGGTCGAAAGTCCGTCACTGATATCGATCATCGCCGAAGCCAACTTCTGCTCGCGAAGAACGCGGCCAAGTCCGACCCGAGGCTCAGGGTAAAAATGCCGGACATAATCGCGCGGCTTCGTCCTCTTGCGGACTTCTCTCATCGTCACAACCGCGGCGGCAGATCCCCCCAGTTCCCCACTCACGTAAATCCGGTCGCCCGGTTTTGCGCCCGAGCGAAGAATGGCTTTGCCTTTAGGCACGGCTCCGACCACGATGATGTCGGCAAGTATGCCGTCGGGAGATTCCGCAGTATCACCGCCCGCCACGGTTGCTCCATGCTTCGCGGCCAGGTTGATCAGGCTGCGCGCGAAGCGCCCAACCCACGATTGCGGCAAGTCGCACGGCAAAGCCAACGACAAAAAGACGGCAACCGGCTCTCCCCCCATCGCAGCGATATCGCTCAAGCCGCGCGCCAGACAGCGGTGGCCAACGGACTCCGGCGGATGCCAGTCGCGCCGAAAGTGGATGCCTTCCAGCGTGAAGTCAGTAGTGATGAGAGAATCTCTTCCCGCGAGCAGGCGCAGAACGGCGCAGTCGTCTCCGATTCCGGTGAGAATGGCGCGATTGCGACTGCCATTTCGCCCGCGAGTCGAAGACCCCGCCATCCGGCGGATTTGGGCGATGAGAGCTTTCTCGGGGAGCGGCACGCGCCTTTACTATACCGCCGAGGGGTCAGATTCAGGGGGCGTCAGGCTTCGGGCGTCAGCGACATCTCCAATTCTTGCCGCAGCTTGGTCGTTCGAACGCCCGACGGCTAACGCCCG
>AR_comb_assmDRAFT_10016712_pt1 | contig 14516 bp, 13 predicted proteins | sample ArasoioldDNA_FD_10543 | JGI IMG/M metagenome (IMG submission 10543) | reverse complement strand
AAGTTGCCGTAATCCACGTCAACCGAGTCGGCCGTAAGCACGATCTGGGCGATCTGGGCATCGTTAGGCGGGGCGGCTGCGGGCGCCGTTTGAGCGTGAACCGTTGTAAAGGACGCTAGAGCGGCAGTGGTAATAGTGAGTGCAATAATTTTTCGCATCGAAGGTTTTCTTCGGTTTGATGTTTCGCTCACGATTTCATGAGACGTCATGCGTAGCCACCCAAGCAACAGTCGACAGGCTGTGTAAAGAACGGCGGCCGCAAATGCGCCAAGTAGTAGATAGTCAATGATAGTCATGTCCCTAGTTTATCGTCAGGGGGTCTTGTGACTAAGACTCAGATTAGATCGTTTCGATAGTACTACGCTAAGTAATCAGAGCGACCATGCGACTGGAACCACGGGGATCAAAAGTGCGTGAAAAGAAGAGGGGGCTCGGGCGACCGCGTAATGGATTCCTTCCCTGCGCGTCGAATGCGCCGACCGTGTCTTTCGCTTCCTGCTAGTCGACTCAGGCTGCCCGTTGGAGACTTCCTTCGGGCTGGAAATGCACTTTGATAACCTTCAAGTGGCGAACTCCGTACGGGATGGGCCATTTAAAGGTGTCGCCGACACGATAGCCAAGCATTGCCGTGCCTAATGGCGCCAACACGGACACTTTTCCGTCGTTAATGTTCGCATCGGCCGGCAATACCAGCGTGAATTCCATGCGTTCACCGCTTTCAAGATCAAGGAATTCCGCGCGGGTATTCATTGTGATGACATCGGAGGGAACCTCTTCGGGAGGCACGATTTGCGCACGTTTGAGTTCGTTCTCCAGTAGCCTCAGCTCCCATTTTGCTCGCTCAGAGATCTTGCCAGTGACGCTGATCACTGAACTAAGTTCAGCGTGGTCGGCAGCGGTGACGATAATGTTGTTCTCGCTTCGTCTGGGATGCTCGAATCTTTTGGCAAGCCGCGTCTTTCGTTTACGGGAGAGACGCGCAAGTTTGGCCACGAGTTTTCCGATTGCCGCATAAAGGTTGCCGGCGACCGCACGGCCATGAATGTCCCGTCCCGGCAGAGCGAGGCGAGCACTTGCTGAAAAGCGCTCCTTGGCGCCCGCGTGTCGACGCAACACGACGTCAGCCGCGAGCGCATCATTTGCAAAGCGACATACTGAGCTGACCTTTTCTCGCGTAAATCGAAGCAGTGCATCGCTCACGGTGAGGTGATGGTTCGTGATATGAATGGGAAAGTGAGTCATGGGTGCATAATTCGTTGGTTGCTCATAGATCTTGATGTCGGGCAAAGGCGAACATTTCCGTTTGCTCTTTTTGAGCGAATGCGAGGAGTGCCTATGCCGCGGCCGCTCACGACGTGTTTGCTAATTGGAGTGCACGAACCGTTCGTTTGACGGTTGCGCGGCGAACCTCCAGCGAGAATTCTTGTAAACGCTTCAAGGAAAAATTCGTGCTGCGTGGCGACGTAATACGGCATCTCCTTCAGAAAACCAGCGACCGGCGGAGCAATGGCGACAAAGCCGATTTGCGTTTCAACCTGGCGGCCATGGGCAGCCTCATACAGAGCGCGCAAAGCTTCTTTAACTTCCGCGTTAGACTTGGCGTTCTTCCGCAAAACCAGATCGGCGGCATGCGGAAAGTGGAGTTCGTCGGTTTCTACATGCGTACTCGGGAGCGCAAGCAGACTTGCCAGGACCTCCTTGAACGGCTCTGAAAGATGAATTTCTGTTCGCCTCATATTGCAATCATACTGATGCGAGGAATCTATTGTTTGCGCCGCAAATGACGAAGACTCATATTCGATTAGACCGTTAGGTTTTAGTTATGTATCGTCTCGACCGTGGAGTGGTTAAATTTTCATCATCTGCGCTACTTCTGGACCGTCGCCAGAAAAGGAGGTGTACGGAAGGCCGCCGAAGAGCTCCACGTGTCGCAGCCTTCAATCAGCGCTCAACTCCGACTCTTGGAAGACTCGCTCGGCGAAAAGCTCTTTAAGCGCAGCGGGCGCAACCTGGTGCTTACTGAAATCGGGCACCTGGTGCTCACCTACGCAGACGAAATCTTTTCGGCCGGACGTGAGTTGATGAGTGCCGTGAAACAGCGCCCCGGCAGCCGCGCGCTGCGATTGAATGTCGGAATGACCGATGCGCTTTCAAAGTTTATTGGATTCCAAATTCTGAAGCCTGCGTTTTATTTTTCCCAACCCGTCCATGTTGTATGTCGTCAGGCGGAGATTGGCCCGCTGGTTAACCAGTTGCAGGCGCACCGACTCGACCTCGTGCTGGCTGACGAGCCGGCATCAAGCAGCCTGAAGGCGAAAACATTCAATCACCGACTCGGCCGTTCTGGCATCACTTTTTGTGCGGTACCAGAAATTGCCAAGAAACTCCGGCGCAATTTTCCCAGGTCTCTGCATCAAGCGCCGGCATTGTTACCGAGTGAGAATATGGGGATGCGCGAACCTCTTGAGAAATGGTTTTACGCGAAAGGTATCCGGCCGCGGATAGTCGCCGAATTCGAGGACGCTGGGCTAATGAAAGTAGCGGCCTCAGACGGGCTCGGTTTTACGATGGTGCATTCCGTGGTCGATAAGGTCGCGTTGGAACACTTCAGGCTCAGGGCTATCGCAAGGGTGAAAGAGTGTGCGAGCGACTTCTACGCAATCACCATTGAGCGGCGAGTGAAGCACCCGGTGGCCGCGGCCATCACAGAGCATGCCTACTCGGAGTTGTTTGCGTAAGTGGTGTGCCGCAACAAAGTGAACGTGTTTCCCGCTAGACTGTGATGGAGGACAAAGACCAGCTCGCACCGGCCGCTGGTCAATCGGACATTAGCGAGATAACCGAGGATGAGATTGACCGTAACTTGATGGGAACCTTCCCTGCCAGCGATCCGCCATCGTGGACGCTTGGGGTTGAACGCGGCAAGAAACCGGCCAGCGAAGCCCGTTACAATAAGGCATTGTCGCCGCGGAAATAAGCTTGTTCTTTCGAAGTTTGAGCGCAAAACAACGCAAAACTCGTGCGCTACCTGTTTGAACATCTGGGCGTTGCCGTATTCGCAATCACGGGGGTGCTTGCGGCGAAAAACAAGCGGGTCGACCTTTTCGGAGTGATCGTGCTCGCGCTGGTCACCGCTTTGGGCGGAGGAACATTGCGGGACCTGATCCTGCGCACAGATCCGTTCTGGATGTCGGATGCCAGTTTCGTCCTCACGGCCTCGGGCATGGCCGCCGTCACCTTTGTTGCAGCCCGATGTTGGGAAGCGCCCGCTTCGTTGTTGCTCATCGTCGATGCATGCGGACTCGCGCTTTTTACCATGCTGGGAACTGAGAAAGCGCTGGCTTTCTCTGCATCAAATATCGCCGCGGTAGTACTCGGCGTGATAACGGGAGTGGCCGGGGGGATGATCCGCGATGTCTTGACGGACGAAGTACCGCTTGTGTTGCGTACGGGAACCTACCTTTACGCAACGGCTGCACTTTGCGGCGCCGTGGCTTTTGTTATACTCGTGCCGCACACAACCTCGAGGTTGGTCAGTGAGTCGATCGCGCTTGCCGTGACGTTAGGCTTGCGACTGGCGGCGATTCGATGGCGACTGCGCCTTCCTGAATTTCATACCAGATCGGGTTCTTCGAAATGATTGTCCGACGATACGCCGATGTCCAGTTTGTGGATACGAAAGACAAATCAGAGATCGAAATCTCCGGCTGCTTCCGGCTGATAGTCAACCTTCGTCACCTTCATTCGCCGTAATCCCCCGGGCACGGTCCACTCAAACTCGTCGCCAACGCGATAACCGAGCATTCCCGCTCCAATCGGCGCGAGCACCGAAATCTTTTCCTCCTCCACGTTCGCCGCCGGTGGGAAAACCAAAGTGAAAGTCAACGTTTCGCGCGTGTCCAGATCGACGAGGTCGGCCCGTGAATTCATCGTGATGACATCGGCCGGCACTTCGTCAGGTTCCACGATCACCGCCCGACGCAATTCCTCCTCGAGCGATTTCAAATCGCCTTGTTGGCGAGGATCGGAATTCGCCGCTTCCGCGAGCAAGTCTTGCAACCGCTGCCTGTCCCGACTGGTAACGTAAATGGATTTTTTCATGATAAATATTTGGTAGCCACGCTCAATCCCGAGGTGGCGTTCCAAGTTAGGCGCGGCCCATCTCGCTGACCAAGACCGTTATTCGATCAAACCGATAGATTTCGATTATGCGTCTACGGACCGAATATAGGCGATGCTGCCTACGATGAGCATCACCTTTAGAAAGACTGACAAGGAAGTAAACCAGCTCGCACAGATCAAGAAATTCAGCACGATCGTCGCCGACACGGCTGACTTCGAAAGCATCCGCCAGTTCAAGCCGCAAGATGCGACGACGAATCCCAGTCTGGTTTACGCCGCAACGCAGAAGCAAAATTACAGTCACTTCCTCGAAGAAGTCCTGGCCGACCGTCGCAAGTCTGGACTCACCGGCGCCGCCAGGGTTGAGGACATCATTGATCACCTTCTGGTGCGATTCGGCACGGCCATGCTGGAGATTGTTCCGGGCCGTGTTTCAACCGAAACCGACGTTCGCTATTCGTTCGACGTCGAAGGATCGATCCGTAAAGCCCGGCGCCTGATCGAGCTCTATAAAGAACAGGGAATCGGGCGGGAGCGCGTCCTCATCAAAATCGCTTCCACATGGGAAGGCCTCATGGCTGCGGAACAGCTCCAGAAGGAAGGAATCAAATGCAACATGACGCTGCTGTTTTCGTTACCGCAGGCGGTCCGCGCTGCGGAAGCAAAGGTGCAACTGATTTCACCATTTGTCGGCCGCATTTACGATTGGTTCAAAGCGACTAACAAACGCGACTACGCCGGCGCCGAAGATCCCGGGGTGCAGTCGGTGCGGGACATTTACACTTATTACAAGCATTTCGGTTACGAGACGGAAGTAATGGGGGCGAGTTTCCGCAACGTTGGGCAGATTCTCGAACTGGCAGGTTGCGATCTGCTCACCATCAGCCCGGAACTGATGAAGCAGCTTTCCGAATCGCACGGCGAAGTGCACCTAAAGCTGAGTCCTGCGAAGACGAAGGATGCCAATGTTAAACGGCTGGAACTGGACGAAAAGAAGTTCCGCTATCTCCTTAACGAAGACGCAATGGCGATGGAAAAAACGGCCGAAGGAATTCGGAAGTTTGCGGCTGACATCACGAAATTGGAGACGTTCGTGGCCGGCAAGATCGGACGATGACAATCCGCGGCTGGTTTTTCAAATTCGGGTTAGTGTCAAAAAGGTATCAAATGAAGGGGCCGTAACCCCGCTACCCGAAGGTCAGAAGTCAGTAGTCACAGGTCGGATTTGGCCCGGGTGTAAGGGACTCATGCTCATACTCGTGATCGCAATCCTGATCGTCTGCTTCTGATGCTGTTTAGGCTCCGCGATTTTTGTAATACAACAATTGCCTTGCTCCCCGCCGGCGATTGTTAGGCAACTCAAATCTTTTCTAATTCAGCAGTGGCGCAATAATTTCAAAAATGGGAGCCGCAGCTCTAAACTCACCTGTCCCTTGACAGCCTAGGTGACTATGGAACAATATTACACCAAGACTGTCTAGGGAGAATAAGCAAATTATGACCAAAGAGAAAACAGACCTCGTTTATGGAACGCTCGACATGTTGATCTTGAAAGCGCTCCAGCACGATCCGCGTCACGGGCTCGCGATCGCCCATCGAATCCAGCAAAAGTCGAAAGATATTTTGCACGTCGAACAAGGTTCGCTCTACCTGGCGCTTTATCGTCTGGAAGCGCAGGGATGGATCAAAGCCGAGTGGGGCGTCTCCGATAACAATCGAAAAGCGCGTTATTACAAACTGACTGCGGACGGTCGCAAACAGCTTTCCGCGGAAAAGGTGCATTGGCTCCGCATCACCAAGCGAATCGATTTCGTTTTGTCAGGAGCGTAAAGATTTATGCCGCACGTCCGCGCCTGGTTCTCTCGCCTGCTTGGCTTGTTTCAAAAAAACAAACGGGACGCGGAGATGTCGGAAGAAATGCAAGCGCATCTCGATCTTTTGATCGAACGAAATATGGCCGCGGGAATGTTGCCACACGAAGCGCGTAACGCGGCGTTGCGCGAATTTGGCGGGGTTGAGCAAATCAAGGAAGCCGCGCGCGAACAACGCGTCTGGCGATGGGCGGACGAATTCGTGCGGGATCTGCGATTCGGCGCGCGAATGCTTTCCCGAAATCCAGGATTCTCTCTGCTGGCAATTCTCTGTCTCACACTTGGCATTGGCACAAACGCGGCCGCGTTGAGTTGGATCGAAGGAATCCTCATTCGTCCGTATCCGCTAGTCGTGCACCAGGACCGAATGTTCGCGCTCATCGGCACAACGCGCGGAGTCGAAGGACACAACGGACTTTCTTATCCCGACTTTCTCGATTTCGAAAAGAACTCAACCCTATTCGAATCGTTCATCGTCGACAGAATCATGGGCACATCGCTGAGCGTTGGCGATCGAGCAGAGTGGGCGTCGGGCGGAATTGTCTCGGCCAACTATTTCGACGCGCTCGGCGTGCGACCGATGCTCGGCCGCGGATTTCGCCCCGAGGAAGGCGCGGGGCAAAACGCGCATCCGGTGACCGTGATCAGTTATCGAACCTGGAAAGAACGCTATGAGTTCGATCCCAATATCATTGGTCGAACGCAATACCTGAATGGTGTTCAGCACACGATCATCGGTGTCGCTCCGGAAAAGTTTCACGGCACGTTTGTTGGTTACTCGTTTAGTTTTTGGGTGCCGACGTCGATGCAGGAGACGTTCGACACGACTGGCTACAAATTAGAAGACCGCGGCGCGCGCTGGATCGAAGGCTACGCCTTCTTAAAACCTGGCGTGAGTCGCCAGCAAGGGCAGGCCGAATTGAACTCAGTCGCGCAGCGGTTGGAGAACGATTTTCCGGAAACCAATCGCGGTCACGAAGTGCAGCTGGTTCCGTTGTGGAAAACGCCGTTCAACGGCGCCGACAACATGTCGCCGACGCTGGCGATAACGATGGCGGTCGTGTTCGTGGTGCTGCTCATCGCCTGCGCGAACGTGAGCAATCTCTTACTCGCACGCTCGTTGCTCCGACGACATGAAATGACCATGCGCCTTGCCCTCGGGGCCGGACGGCAGCGGTTGATCAAACAGCTTGTCACCGAAGGATTGCTCCTTTCGGTCATCGCAGCCGCAGGCGGAATTGCAGTCGCTTACTGGTGCCGAAATGCGCTCGTCCTGGCCTTCCCCTCGCCTGCGCCGGGAATCGTAATCGATTTTCCAGGACAAATCGACTGGCGGGTCCTTGTCGTTAGCGCCGGAATTTGCATCGGTTCCACGTTGATATTCGCACTGGTTCCCGCGATTCACGCCAGCCATGTCGATCTTTCGGGAGCGCTGAAAAGAGACGGCGGCGGTGTAATCAGCGGAAGCAGTCGCTCGCGATTGCGCCCGACTCTTGTTCTCGTCCAGGTGTCGCTCAGCTTTGTGTTGCTCGCTGGAACCGGGTTGCTTCTGGAGAGCCTGGCGAAAATCCATAACGCGAACCCCGGTTTTTCAACCGATGCAATCGCCTGCCCGATCTCCTTGTTTTCTGCAGGCTACAAACTGGACCGCGCAAAAGCCTTCCAAACAGAGCTTCTCGACCGTGTCCGCGCTCTTCCCGGCGTCGAATCGGCGACGCTCGCGCGGGTCATTCCATTTAGCTACAACGACTTCTCATCAAGCCCAATCGGAGTCGATGGTTACCAACCGCCGCCTAACGAGCAACCCACCGTCGACTATGTTCAGGTTTCAGAGGACTACTTCGTGACGCTCGGCATCCCGATCGTCTCCGGGCGTGCATTCACTCGCACGGACAACGAAAACGCGCCGCCGATCGCGATCATTAACGAAACAATGGCGGCGAAATACTGGCCCGGCAAAAACGCCATTGGTCAGCGCGTGAAAGTAACGGATCGCTGGCTGGAGATTGTCGGCATCGCCAGAAACACGAATTACCGTACCAAGTTGGAAGCGCCGCTGCCTTTCCTCTACGTTCCGCTCCGGCAAAACTGGGGCGTGCAAAACACTTTGTTGGTTCGCACCCGCGAAACACCAGGTGCGCTGCTGAACGCCCTTTCGCGCGAAGTTCACGCACTCGATGCAAACCTCGCGCCCAGAATGCCATCCCGCATGCAAGAACAGGTGGACGAAATGAGCTATAGCCAGCGCTTGGCTGTAACGCTCGTCGCTATTTTCGGTGGAATGGCACTGTTTCTCGCCGCGATCGGGCTCTACGCCGTAATGTCGTACTCAGTTTCGCAGAGCACGCGCGAGATAGGCCTACGGATGGCTCTAGGCGCGAATGTAACTGAGTTACTCCGGTTAGTTATGTCGCGCGGACTTATCCTAGCGCTAGGTGGGATAGCTTTGGGAACAATCGGCGCGTCTCTGCTTACTCGTTTCATGACTAATCTTCTCTACAAGGTTAGTCCGCATGATCCGATTGCCTTTGGCCTGGCCTTCGTTGTGATGCTCGGAGTGGCGCTTCTCTCCTGCTTTGTGCCTGCGTGGCGCGCGGCACGCATCGATCCCGTCCGCGCCCTGCGCATGTGAACTAGAGTCATCCGCAGCGCGGCCGACATCTACAAGGTCGATCCGTATCATGCCTCGATTGTCTTTAGCGTCCAAGACCCCTGCATCTTAACTGCCAGGGCATTATCAAAATGACCACGCGAGCCTGGTTTCGAATGAGTGACCTGTTGTCAAAAAGGTATCAAATGAAGGGTCCGTAACCCCGCTCTTCGGAGGTCGGCTGAGAATCTCTTGCAGTGCGCAAACATCCGTGGTTTACCTCGAAGCTATCCGCAATCGTCTCTGATCGCGTGCGCATTTCGAGTCCAACGTAGAAAATCTTTGGCGATAGGCCGTAGGAGAAGTTCGTAAATGCCGCATGAAATGCTGCCGCAGAGTGGCTGCGGTTTCCCAGCCCACCACCCCGGCGACTTCGTCGATGCTTTCGTTTGTTTTTTCCAGCCTCCTTTGCGCAGCCAGTAGTCGCAAATGAATTAGCCATTGATGTGGAGTCGTCCCGGTCTGCCGTAGAAACTGTCGCGCGAAATTTCGCGGTGACATCGCCGCCCGCCGCGCCAACTGGGTAACGGACAATTTTTGATTAAGATTTGATTCGAGCCAGCGAAGGACCGGTGCCAGCCCGCCAGTTGTTGTCGGACGAATTGGGTCACGTATAAACTGGGCCTGGTTTCCATCCCGGTGCGGCGGCACGACCAGTCGACGCGCGACTTGGTTGGCGATTTCGGCGCCAAAATCCTGACGCACGATGTGCAGGCATAGATCAATTCCTGCAGCGCTGCCGGCGGAGGTCAGGATCCCGCCTTCATCGACATAAAGAACGTCGGGCGCTACCTGGATGTCAGGGTATTGAGACTGCAATGCCTCGGCGTCGCGCCAATGCGTTGTTGCGCGCCGACCATTGAGCAATCCAGTAGCCGCCAATACAAAAACTCCCGAACATATCGAGACTAACCGGGCACCACTCTCATGGGCCTTACGCAGACTCGATACGAGTCGAGCTGGAGGCATCACATTATGCTCTTTCCATCCCGGAATGATGATCGTTCCCGCGCGAGCAAGCCGCGACAGGCCATGAGTTGCCTTGACCGATACGCCCGCGGTAGTCCGTAGCGGTCCCCGCTCCAACGAGCACACACTAAAGCGATACCAATCAGGCCCAAACTCGGGCCGCGGCAATCCGAAGATCTCTACCGCAATACCAAATTCAAAAATGCCGAGACCGTCGTAGGCGAGAACAGCGACATCGCGGTTTTTCGGCCGGGCCATGGCAGGATTCTATCGCACAATGTCATTTCTGCCTATAGCGATCTCCATTGAATTTCGACAAGGTGTTTGAGTGCAAAAAGCGGCCCCTAACAATAATCATCGTTTTAGCCTGTTTTTGTTTCTGGAAAGTGTCGGACGCGACTTACGTGTCGGTCTACGCAGTCTTCGGCAGACGCCTGGATTCACCGTCATGGTGGTCGTATCGCTCGGACTTGGAATCGGTGCGAGCACGGTAATTTTTGGCGTCATCGACGGCCTTGTCCTGCGGCCCGTGGCAATGCCTCATACCGGCGAACTTGTAACGGTCGATACCGCCGCCTCTCATGTCACGAAATTCGGCGACAGTTCTTATTTGGATTACTTGGACTATTCGCAACAGACGAAAGATTTTCTTGGAATGATCGTGTACCGGCGGGTGACTGTCGGGATGAATCCCGACCCGTCGCGTGGCAACGTCAGGTCGTCCGTCATCTGGGGATTGATGGTTTCTGGAAATTACTTTTCGTTGTTTGACGTCAAACCCGCGCTGGGGCGGGCTTTTCTTCCGGAGGAGGACCGGGCGGTGGGCAAAGCACCGGTGGCCGTCATCAGTTATGACTTGTGGAAACGAGATTTTAACGGCGATCCCACTGCCATAGGTAGCTCGATTAAGCTAAATAACCGCGTTTACACAATCATCGGGGTCGCGGCCAGAAGTTTTACCGGTTTTGATCTGTCCTATCGTCCGGAAATTTTTGTGCCCATGTCGATGATTGGCGACATCGTTCCGGGAGGGGAGCAACTGCTCCAGTCCCGGCACAGTCGCAGCTTCGTCATCCGGGGCCGCATTCGTCCCGCGGTAAAGATTTCTGCCGCTCAGGCTGAGGCGAACGTCATCTGCGCCAATCTCACGCGTCAATATCCTGATACGAACAAAGACACGAACTATATCGTGCGAAAGGATGTGGACTATCGCATGGCTAGCAATGGCACCGCGTTGCCAGCCGTCCTAATGGGATTGGTCCTTTTCGTGTTGTTGATTGCCTGTGCCAATGTCGCCAGCCTCTTGATGGCGCGGGCCACGACGCGGATGAGCGGATTAGCCACGCAATTTGCCCTGGGCGCCTCACGGCGCAGACTCATTCGCCAGCTCATGACTGAAAGCGCGGTACTTGCGTTTTTAGGAGGCGGGTTCGGGGTTGTTCTGGCCATATTCGGCATCGGGCTCGCCACCCATCTGGTGCCCTATCAACCGGCGCCTCAGGGACCATTGTTCGAGATGGATCAAAGAGTCCTCTTCTACGCGCTGGCAGCTTCCGCCCTAACGACATTTCTGTGCGGACTGGCCCCGGCATTTATGGTAACGCGAGAAGCCACACAAGCTGCCCTCAAAGTCCGGTCATCAACTACCAAGGCTTTCGGGGTTTTTGCCCGCCGTCTCCTTATAGGATGCCAGGTGGCACTTTCCCTGATCTTGCTGATTGCAAGTGCGTCGTTTGTGAAAGCATTCAGTCGATTGCACAAGTACGATTTGGGCTTCAATCCCACCAATGTCTTTGTCGTGACGGTGAATCCGTCTTTGTACAACTATTCTTCGGCTCAGACGGCCCAGTTCTACAAGGAGCTTCTTACTCGCGTCAGCTCGATGCCGGGTGTGAAATCGGCCTCCCTTGCGGCCATTCCCCCTTTTCTCGGTCTGTACTCGCAGGATATCTCCATCGATGGCTACACGACTCCGGGCGGGGATAAGATGATTGATACGTTAACCAACCGGATCAGCCCCGCCTATTTCGAGACTCTGCAGATGTCATTCCTGGGTGGACGTAACTTTAACGAGACCGATAAAGCCGATTCTCCAAAAGTTGCAATTGTGAATGAAACCTTCGCGCGGAGGTTTATTACCGGAAAGGGTAATTTGAATGAGGCGTTAGGCCATGTCTTCCGCCGCCGCGATAATATTTCAATTCAAATTGTTGGGATCGTGAAGGATTCCGTTTACGGTGTCACCACTCCGTTAGGCTCGCCGGCAAGCCCGGTTTTCTACGTTCCTTTCCTGCAGTACACGGATTCCTATGCCGCTATCCAGGCGAGAACCGAAAGTAATATGCAGGGTTTCAATATTTCAATGATCCAGCAGATTCATCAGTTAGATCCTGAAATTGCTCCGATCTATAACCTGCCATTATCAGCGGTGGTAACGGAGCGGGCTCTTTACTTGCCGCGAGTTACCGCTGTTTTGAGCGGGCTCTTCGCCATTATTGCTCTCACTTTGGCGCTCATTGGACTTTATGGTGTTATCTCTTACACGGTTCAGAGCCGAACTCAGGAAATTGGAATCAGAATGGCCTTGGGAGCGCAGAGGGGCAGTGTTCTTCGGATGATTTTGGCCAGCAGCATTTCGCTTGTCGCTTTTGGTTTGGTTAGTGGAATTCTGGGTGCGCTCGCCTTATCTCCATATCTATCTGGTTTGCTCGTAGGTGTCAGTCCGCGGGATCCGGTAACCTACGTCGTGCTCTCTGCCGCGATGCTGGTCGCGGCAATCATTGCCAGCCTCATTCCTGCTGCCAAAGCCACCCGCATCCAGCCTGTTGTCGCCCTCAGGTATGAATGAGCCGTTGCCAACAGGTGCGTCCGCGGCTGGCCTTTTGCCACCGTACAACGGTGACTTCGCTCCCGCTCTATTGCTGGCAATCGTCGAATCGCCTGGTAAACGGGTTTTCCTTGGCGCGCAGCTCGCCCGCGAAGACCTGGAGAGCGGTTTCACCACGGTGCGCAATCTGGGGCACTCCGGCATTGATGGCGATGTCGCGGTGCGCGATGCAATCAATGCCGGCCGTGTTCTCGGCCCGAGGATTCTGGCGTCCGGACGCAAGATCACGCAAAACGGCAAAGACGGTTATCTGCAGAATCTCAATCCAGCTCTGGCAAGAGCGATCCTTGAACAGGAATTTCTACGGGCAGGCAGCGCCGACCAAGCGCGACAGGCAGTGCTGGAAAATTCCTTCTACGATGTCGACGTGATCAAGGTCGCGGTCGAAGACGATTTCACGCCGGCGGAAATGATGGCGATTGTTGAACAAGCAGCCGGATCCGACATGTGCTGGTTCTATCCCGGAAAAACACGTGGACAAGCCACGGCGACGATGTTTTCTCATTTGCGTGATGCCGGAATACCTCCGCTCGACATCATTCGTTCGGTGAAGACGAACGCTGCGGAAATGCTCGGCTGGCAAGACAAGGTGGGCGCAGTCGAGCCAGGAAAATTCGGCGACCTGATCGCTGTTGCTGGCGACCCGTTAGCCGACATCGCCGAACTCGAGCGGGTTCGCTTCGTGATGAAGGGTGGTCAGGTGATCAGGAATGAATTCCAAAACCAACAATCGAAATGAAAAACACAATCGTGCCCATTCTATTCGCTGCATTGAGTTTCGCTTTCGTCGCTTCAGAGAGCCTAACCAGCAACGTCGCGCGCGTCGTAGATATTAAGTCAGCCGACGGCACGATTGTGAAAGCGACTTACTTCGCTGCTACAAGATCAGGGCCGGGCGTACTGCTGTTTCATCAGAGCAATCGCACGCGCGAATCCTGGGCTGATGTAGCCAGGCAATTGGCCGACGGTGGAATCAACACGCTTACGGTTGATCTGCCCCGCTACAAAGACGACAAGGGATGGTGGGCCGCCGAGGATGCGGCGTTTGAATTTTTGGCCTCTCAGCCTGCAGTCAATCGAGATATGATCGGCATCGGAGGCGCCGGCGCGCTTGGAGTCGAGCTTGCTGCCGAAACGGCGCGCCGCCATGCAAATCAGATGAAATCTCTCGTGCTGATTTCGGGAGAGACAGCGCGGCCACAACTCCAGTTCTTACATCAGGCCTCTCAATTGCCGGGAATGTTTGTCTTTTCGGATGACGATGAGTATCCGCCGGAACAGGAAGCAATGCAGATGATGTACGCCACTTCCACAAGCCCGAGCAAAAAGTTGATCCACTACCCCGCGGTAAAGGAATCGCCGTGGCTTTGGTACGAAACGTCGGATGCCAGCAAAGTACCGGCAAAGGGCGGCCACGGTACGGATCTATTCAAACCTCACCCGGAACTTCGCAAGATCATTCTCGACTGGTTTACAACGACCTTGATCAGAACGCCCGGCCACGCACCGGCGGATCCTTTGGCTTGTGCGGAAATCCTTAACCAACTCCAGATGTCCGGCGGGGCGGCCCAAGTCACGCAACAACTGATGGACGTCAGGCGAAAAGATCCGGAGGCGCAACTGTTCCCCGAAATTAACGTCGATATTATAGCCTCCGGTTATTTGCGTAACGGCGAGACGAAGGAGGCGATCGAACTCTTTAAGCTTAACCTGCTCGGCTACCCGAATTCTGCCGACGCTCACTACAATCTGGCGGACGCATACTTGAAAGACGGGCAGAAAGATGTGGCGCACAAATATGCGGAAAAAGCATTGGCCATGTTGGATTCTCACACTGCGCCCCTGTCATCCTGGTCCGATACCGAGGAGCGGCGGGCTGAGATTCGTCGAGGTATACAAGAAACGCTCAAGAAAACAGGTTCGGAAAAGTAGACGATTGCGAAAAATGTACCAAATGCTCCCGTTTAGGCGCTCGACCTAGGAGAAATCGTCCGCTGAGATTTTTCTTTTCGACTGA
>AR_comb_assmDRAFT_10048428_pt1 | contig 14532 bp, 13 predicted proteins | sample ArasoioldDNA_FD_10543 | JGI IMG/M metagenome (IMG submission 10543) | reverse complement strand
AAGCCGCGCTTGATGTGCATGACCAGAATGGACCAGTTCCCGGAGGGGAAGCCGATCCGTGTGGAGCCCATGCGGCGCTTTCCCCTGATCCGGGATCTAGTGACCGATGTGTCACGCAACTACGAAGTCAACAAACGCATCCAGCCCTTTACCCCGAAGCCGCGTGAGGCCGATGGTACATACCGCATGCAGCAGTATGATATCGATCGCCTGCAAGAATTTCACAAGTGCATTGAATGCTTCCTGTGCCAGGATGTCTGTCATGTGCTGCGTGACCATGGGCGCAACGACTTTGCCGGACCGCGCTTCATGGTGCGCATTGCGTCCCTGGCGATGCATCCGCTCGATACTGCCAACCGCCTGGGCGAGCTCAAGGATGCCTTTGGCATCGGCCTGTGCAACATTACCAAGTGCTGTACCGAGGTCTGTCCCGAAGACATCCATATTACCGATAATGCCATCATCCCTTTGAAGGAGCGGGTGGCTGGTGCCTTTTACGACCCCATCGCCTGGGTCTGGCGGTTCGTACGGGGCAAGCAAGCTGGCGAGCGCCAGGCTGACTGACGTGTGGTCCTCTTTACAGTCGCTAAAAGCCTAGCTGTTGGAGGAGCGACAGGATTTATCGCCGGTTTGCTGGGCGTGGGAGGGGGATTCATTATGATTCCTCTCCTCACCGTGATGGGGGTACCCATCCATACGGCTGTCGGCACGTGCCTGGCGTTTGTGGCCTGTTCTGGGCTGGCAGGTCTTCTCCAACATATGCGTCAGAGAAGTATCGATCCCATTATCGCTCTGACCATGACGCTCCCTGCCACGCTGATGGCTATTGTCTCAGCGCATTTCTCGAGTCTGGTCTCGCCTCCAGTCTTACATGTGCTGTTTAGCCTGCTCCTTGTGGGCATTGTCGTGATGTACCGCTTGGCGCCTGTCTCTCAGCCTCTGCACATGCTGCTAGCAACCTCACCCACAGCATCGCGGTGGTATGTCTTACATCGCCAGCGCATTATAGGGGATATACCGTACCATTACGATTTTGATATGCTGAAAGCCATACTCAGTGGCCTGGCCACCGGCATACTCTCTGGTTTTTTTGGGATTGGTGGCGGCGTGTTCCTGGTGCCCATGACCGCCATCGTGCTCCGCGTTCCTCTGCGGGTAACGGCTGGAACCTCCCTGGCAGTGTTCCTTCTGCCCGCTATTTTTGGCGCCTTCACCCACTGGCGCCAGGGCAATGTGGATGTGGGGCTGGGGCTTCCGTTAGTAGCTGCGGGCATTGTGGGCAGCCAGGTGGGGGCACGCTGTGTGGTGCATATGCCTCCTGAAATGCTGAAGCACTTGTTCTTGTTGCTTGTCATGGCAGGAGCGGTCTTTATGCTGGTGAAAGGGCTCACCGAGTGAGTAGTCTCGCTCATGCCTCCTGATGGCGGGCGTCGTGGAAGATGATGCCGACCGTATGGCGCTGACCGGAACGTACCCGGCTCACGCCATGGCGCAGGTTGACGCGATACCACCCTTTCGTGCCTTGCACTGGCCGATGATGGACTGGGAAGATCACGCCGTCTCCCTGGCTGAGCGGCACCACCTCCGCGCGCGATTGCTGGCGAGGTCGCTGCTCCGTGAGCACAAATTCGCCGCCCGTGAAGTCGTGTCCCGGCACCGAGAGGAGGAAGGCGACTTGCAGCGGGAAGACGTGCTCGCCGTAGAGATCCTGATGCAGGCAGTTGTAATCGCCCTCGCCGTAGTGCAGCAGGAGCGGCGTTGGTCGAGTCTGGCCGGCTTGATGGCACCGATCGAGAAACGCCACATGCTCGTCCGGATAGCGTACGTCAATGCCCAGAGCCTCGTTCCAGCGATTTGCGATACTGGCCAGCGGCGGATACAGCGCGCTACGCAGGCTGGCGACCACTGCCGGCAGCGGATAGGCGAAGTATTTGTACTCACCGCGCCCGAAGCCGTGGCGCGCCATCACGATGCGGCTGCGAAATAGCTCCTCCTCTGCATAGCTCTCCACTAAGACCTTACACTCTGCTGGTGCAAGCACCGCCCCCACCACGGCGCAGCCATGCGCATCAAGGTCTGCGGCGATGCGCTGCCAATCGCATGTGGTAACGCGCTCGGCAATAGTGGGGCATGGACATCCTGGAGCGTTGGCGACAGCGGCGTCAGTCATGAGACGGCCTCGCGCTCGAGCAGAGCCCGCTTACGCTCGACGCCCCAGCGATAACCGGCCAGGGCACCGTCCTGGCGCACAACGCGATGACAGGGAATGGCGACGGCGAGCGCGTTTGACGCACAGGCCTGGGCCACAGCGCGCACCGCCTGCGGAGCCCCAATACGCTCAGCGATGTCCGTGTAGCTTGTCGTGGTGCCAGACGGGATCGCACGCAAGGCTTGCCAGACACGCTGCTGAAAAGCTGTGCCCTGCACATCTAGTGGCAGATCGAGCCCGAGTGCTGGCGCCTCGACGAAGCCGACGACCCTCGCTACTACCTGCTCGAAGTCTGCGTCCCCACCGAGCAACTGTGCCTTCGGGAAGCGGTCCTGGAGATCATGTACCAGCGCATTGGGGTCGTCGCCGAGCATGATGGCGCAGACACCCTTGTCAGTGGCTGCGACAAGAATCGAGCCCAGTGAACATTTGCCGACGGCAAAGCGCATGGATATACCATGGCCACCGGAGCGGAAGTTGGTTGGTGTCATACCTAGCACCTCCGAAGATGTTGCGTAGAAATGGCCGTTGGAGTTAAACCCGGCGCCGTAGATCGCTTCCGTCACCGTGCCAGTCCGGGAGAGCTCGTCCCGCACCCGCTGCGCACGGTGCGCAGCCGCATACGCTTTCGGTGTGACGCCGGTGAGGGTTTTGAAAACCCGATGGAAGTGAAAGCGGCTCATGCCGGCGGCTGCGGCGAGCGTATTGAGGTTCGGCATGTCCGCAGCGGTCTCGATCAGATGGCACGCCTGCGCCACCGCTGCGGCGTGCTGTTCGGCGAGGCCCGCCTGGTGCGGCCGGCACCGTTTGCAGGGCCGGAAGCCTGCCTGTTCAGCCTCTGCGCACGTCGTGTGGAAACAGACATGCTCGCGGCGCGCCAAGCGCGCCGCACAAGATGGCCGGCAATAAACGCCGGTCGTCCGTACCGCATAATAGAACGCGCCGTCCGCGGCGCGGTCGCGCCGCACTACCGCCTCCCACCGTTCATCGTCGTTCGCGAACGGCAGCACGGTCCGAGCGGTTTGTGTCAGCGCTGGTGCACTCGTTTGATGCATGGTTTTTCCCTTTGAGAAAACGTGACCAAAAGGCTACGACGGCCAATCTCCCATCGCCTTGCTTGGGCCGTTTGCGCTATAAGCATGGCTGAAATTCGTATGTAAAACACTCCGGTTCTTGCCATCAAATTCGGGCCATGGCGAGACGTGTCTCAACAGCGAGGCAACTGTCACATACCTATGACGGCACACGCGGTAGAGGGCTGCACATCTTGTCGAATAATTAGGCAGTACGCTGAGCCAGGCTGAGCGCATCCAACAATAGCCGGATATCGGGGTGTGTGTCGAGCTGATACAGGTAGCGCATGGCCAACAGTGTCTGCTCCGCGGAGAGTACGTCGCGGGCGCACCGGCGAAATTTGGTCTCGAATTCTTGCCGCGTGGGGGGGCGTTGGGGGCTACCACGCCCATGTTCGACGGTCTCAGTGAGGCTACGGCCATCGTGCAGCTCAACCTGAATGACGGCCGGGGCAGCGGTAAAGTCAGAGCCCTGTGTGGCGCTGAGGGCAGTGTCCGCGTGCAGTTCGACACGCTGCACCAGGGTCTGCACGTCTTCGGCTTGCACACGTGACGCATTGAACTGCGGCAGTCCCACCTGGCCGTCACAGAAGGCCACAGCCACAGCGTAGTGCAGGCTCACGCGTGCCTGCTGCGGCGTCGTGGGCTGGGCATAGCGCAGGGTGTGGACATAGGCGGGGTGCACCCGACACACCAGACGCTGGATCTGATCCGGAGTAATGCCCTGTTGGCGCAGGGCCAAGGCGGCGTCGATGAAGCGATGGGTCGGCTCCGCATTCGCATAGAGTTTAAAAGAGAGTTCTGGTCGGTCCAGGGCAAAATCCTGGCCGAGGTTGGCCAGCACGCTCTCAGTGCGCATACCATCAGCCTCTCGAAACAGTTCGAGCCAACCCATAGAAGTTTCTAGCGCCTGCGGATCAGCAGTAAAACCGCGTGCCGCTAGCAGCGCACTGAGCAAGCCACTGCGCGCGGCCCGGCCACTGTGCAGGGGCATCGTGTCGGTGCCGACATTACTACGGCTGCCAGCCGCCTCACTGGTCGCAATACCAAAGGCGTGCTGGAACTGTCCAGGGGTCAAACCGACGAGGCGCCCGGCGCTGGCAGCGGCCCCTAGCACACCAGCCACGGCGGTGGTGTGCCAGCCGTGTCGGTACTGACTCGGGTTGATGGCACCGGCGAGCCGCGCGGCCACTTCAAAACCTGCCGCATAGGCAGCGAGCGCCTCAGGGCCACTGATCGTTCGCGTCTCCCCCAGTGCTAACAGCACCGGGAGCAGCACCGAGGTAAAGTGGCCATGGCTGGGGAAATGCGTATCGCTATATAAGTAGGCTTCCACCATGGTGCCCGTCAGCCAGGCAGCATCGAGGAGGCTAAGGCACAGGCGGTCGCCGATGAGGCGCGCCTGCGGTGTTGAGCCCATCTCCACAATGAGTTGGCGCAGGTGATGCACAGCGGAATGATGCGTGCCGGCCAGTGCCGTACCACACGCATCAAAGATGGCCAGTTTGGCTCGACTCCGGACACGTGGGGGCAGCGCCTCAAACGTCAGGGTTGGGATCCAGGCAGCCAGGGTAGCCGTAATCATAGGTCAAGAACACGCTGCAGCGCGTCTCAGGATGCAGTGAGCAGGGCGCGTGATACGTCCGTACTGCTCTGGATGTGGTGCTCGGTCAGGTAGTGCTGGAACTCAGCATCGCGCTGCACTCCGACCGCATGAAAGGTCACGGTATACTGGTCAGGTCGAAACCAATTGCCTTTTTTAGTGAGGCGCACTACCGCAATGCGAAAACTGAGATCAGCCGGACGCCGCTGCGCTATCTGCTGCAGGAAGTCGGGATCACTCATGAGCTGAGGAGACCAATCGAGACGCACTGGCTGTTCTACCTGGGCCATGTAACACAGATCGAACCCTGCCGCCTTCAGCTCGCGGCGCAGGCGTACGTAATCCACATAGGTCAGGATGATCAAATCCTGCTCTGTGTCCACTGCTTCTACCCTCCCTTCTGCACGTGCTTCTCTCTGCCACCGTTATCCGCCCTCGGTAGCCATACTCTCTTCCCATTCCTCCAGCAGCCTCTCCAGCCGCACTGTCAGTGTGCCCTGCTGTGTGCTGAGTTCGGTCAGGCGCTGCCAATCCGCGCCGTCATGAGCCTCGATAGCCGTTTGGAGCGAGGCGATCTCTGCCTCGATGTGATGAATCTCATCCTCGATAACGCTGGGTTTACGGCGTTTAGCAGGGCGTGGACGGAGGCGCGGAGAGACTGGCGAGGTTTTTTTGACACTGGGCGCCGGCTGTGGCGCTGCTGCCTGCGCGACAAGATGCGCCTGGTAGTCCGTGTAATTCCCCGTATAGGACGTACACGTGCCATCACGCAGATAGAGCAGACGCGAGATAATACAATCCAGAAAATAGCGGTCGTGCGAGACGATGAGGAGCGTACCCTGGTACGCCGCCAGGGCCTGTTCGAGCACCTCACGGGCCGGAATATCGAGGTGGTTGGTGGGCTCATCCAGCACCAGGAGATTGGCCGTTGAGAGCATGAGCTTGGCGAGGGCCACCCGGCTCTTTTCGCCCCCACTCAACGTCCCAACTATTTGAAACACTTCATCGCCACTAAACAAAAAGCGCCCCAGATAGGCCCGCATGTCACCCACCGTTTTCCAGGGCTCAACCTGCCACACCTCATCTAAGATGGTATTTTGAGGGTTTAAGTGACGCATTTCCTGGTCGTAATAGGCAGCGGTAACGTTCTGGCCCAAGCGCAGGGTCCCCCGATCTGGCAGCTCCTCTCCCATGAGCAAGTGCAAGAAAGTACTTTTACCGGCCCCATTCGGCCCCATCAGGCCGACTTTTTCGCCACGGTAGACGGTACAGGAGAGGCCGTGCAGCACCGTGCGCTCACCGTATGACTTCCAGACCTGGCGCCCGACAATGACCTCATGACTCTCGCGCTGCTGTACGGTAAAGCGCAACTGCATGCGCTGGTTGTCTGTCGTGGGTTTCTCCAGGCGCTCCTGACGCTGCAACGCCTTCTGGCGGCTCTGCGCCTGTTTCGTATTTTGCCCGGCCATGTTGCGCCGGATAAACTCCTCCTGACGTCGGATTTCCGCTTGCTGGAGTTCGTAGGCTTTGCGTTGCTGTTCGAGACGCGCGGCCCTGGCCGTCGCATAGGCTGAATAGTTGCCCACGTAGCGCTGCAGGCGATGCTGCTCCAGCTCCATAATCTCGTCAACCACACGGTCGAGAAAGTAGCGATCATGCGAAATCACTACCACCGTGCCACGATAGGCGCGCAAGAAACCTTCGAGCCACTCAGTAGCAGTAATGTCGAGGTGATTTGAGGGCTCGTCGAGTAATAAGAGATCAGGCTCTTGCAGCAGCACCCGCGCCAGGGCTGCCATATTTTTCTGTCCACCGCTGAGATGTTGTACCGGGGTGTGGAGGTCAGTGGGGCGAAAGCCAAGGCCCAGCAGCGTCGCCTCCACCCGCGCCGCAATGGCATAGCCCTCGCGCGCGTTAAATTCTTCGAGCAGGGTCCCGTAGCGTTGCAGGTCCGTAACACTGTCGGTCTGCTGTGCCAGGCGGGATTCCAGGACGGTCATCTCTGCCTGCATATCCAGGAGCGGACGGAAGGCTTCACGGACTTCCTCGTATAGCGTGCGGTCTCCTTCCACCGTCATCTCCTGGGTGAGATAGCCCAGGCGCAGACCACGCGCGCGTTCCACCGTACCGCTATCGGCGGTCATCACACCGCTCATAATGTTGAGGAGCGTACTTTTGCCACTGCCGTTCGTACCAATGAGTCCAATGTTACGTCCCGTTTCAATTTGCCACGAGACATCCTGCAGGACTGGCACACCAGCAAATGTTTTCACGAGATGTTCTACACGAATGAGCGTCATAGGCAGTAGTCTAATTCACGCTTCTCGTACCCGTCAAGGGCAGTCTCTATGGGAGGGCTCCGGCGTTCGTACAGGGGACGACTGGCCCCTTTCGCATTGCAAGGGCACGCCCCGCTGCGTATAATCGTTACACGCATCTTGCGGATCTACAGCGCATTAGCACATTTTTAATCCTTCGTCCCAGCGCGGATGCTCCACCGCCTCGGCGGTGGAGCCGTGCCCCTTAGCACCTTAGACAATTCGGGGAGTGATGTGATGTCAAACTTCAGACAGCAACTCTTTCATCAATTCGCCTCGCAGGGACTGGCCGCGAGCATCGACGTCTTCAAAACCCAGTACCAGCCGAAAAAAGAAAATCGTTTCAATATTGATGGTATTACGTATGAGATCGGTCCGGCGCGCCTTGACAGTGATAGCATTACCTTCGAAATCAGTTCCAAGATTCCTCAGGATGAACTGGACGACCGGGAAGATTTTGACAGCTATTTCAGTGCCATTCAGGATTTCCTGAAACATGACGCCAAGCAGCCTTCCGCGATCGACATGGAAAGTATTGTCCAGGAAATGGGTGGGGAGGAGACCAAGGAGCGCGACTATGTGCGTCTGCGCTACAACTATCTCTTCAGTGAGATGTATAACGATGCTGCCGTGGCGGCAGCCATTGCTCGCTTCCAACAGGACGCCGTCGCGTATCCAATCCCGGACATCGCCAACGTCAATACCCTGGCGGGGCGCGTCGTCCTGGTGTGCGTGAAGGATTTCATGCAGCAGGAAGCAACCACACGTATGCAACGCTTGATCGAGGCGAATCAAGAAGTGCGCCAGACCTTCGGGAAGCACCTCACGGCTGAGGCCGGTGTGACAGACAAGGCCTAGAGCCTGGGGGTAACCGACGGGGTTAGTGTATCTGCCGTTGCAGTTGCTGTACGATAGCGTCATGCTGTTCTAGGAACGCTGCCAGGAACGCAGCGTTGCGGAAGAGGAAGGGGGCGAGCACAGAGTCTGCCTCCAGTTGCGCCCGCGCCGATGGGAAAAATTTGTTGGCCATCATGAGCAGTACGGAAGCCACGAGAATAACTCTGGCCAACCCGAAGAGCCCACCGAGCAGCCGGTCCAACAGTGACAGGCCGGCAGCACGGAGGGCAAAGCGCAACAGTATACTGCACACCATGGCGACAGCCGTCACCGCGAGAAAAATCAGCGCGAAACCGACGGCCTGTCGGACCCATGGTGTAGCGCTGAGCGGTGTGAGTCGCTGGGCGATGTCAGAATAACCGCGGACAGCAAGGATCGAAGCCGCTGCCAGCCCTATGAGCGACAGCATGGCACGGACTAAGCCCCGGAGGCAACCCCACACGCCACTGAGGATCAGGGCAATCGTTAGGCCAATATCAAACCAATGCACCGGTTCCTCCGTCCTAGGCCGGGCTTATGCGTAGACACTGTACTGTATACTATACACAACATAGGCGTCGTGCAATTCTTGCCGCCGCTCTTCTAGGTTCAAGTGGGTGTTGCCGTGCACAACAGTGACCACATGCGCGCTTTAGACCTCCGACAAGTCGAGGTATTTTACTATGTCGCGAAGTTGCGCAGCTTTTCGAAAGCTGCCGAGGCACTGCTGTTGACGCAGCCCACGATCAGCGGCCATATCAAAACGCTGGAGGAGAGCCTGGCACTCGTGCTCTTTGATCGACTAGGTCGAGAGATCACGCTGACACAGGCAGGGGCAGTGCTGTATAGCTATGCGAAGCGGTTGCTCTCCGTCAAAACCGCGGCTGTACAAGCCTTGCAGGAGTTACAGGGTGGCGTGAGTGGGGAACTGCTGATCGGGGGGAGTAGCATCCCGGGTCAATACGTGCTACCGCCGATTCTCGGGCACTTTAAACGCCAATACCCAGACATTACCGTGTGCCTGAGCATCACCGACACGATGGATACCATCGAACGCATTATCCGCGGGGACCTGGAACTCGGGGTCGTGGGTGCATGTGTGCAGCATGCGCAGGTGCTCTATCACCGCTTTGCCGAAGATGAACTAGTGCTGGCGGTAGCGCACGATCATCCCTGGGCGCAGCACAGAACCGTACCGCTCACGGCGCTGGCGACTGAAGCATTTATCCAACGCGAGCGTGGGTCGGGATCGCGCCTGGTCATGGAACAGACGTTGAAACAGCACGGCTTCGAGCCCACACTGCTCCGCACGGTGGCGGAAATGGGCAGTACGGAGGCGATCAAACAAGGAATTAAGGCTGGTATTGGCGTGTCGATTCTGTCGCGTATTGCGCTCATCGATGAGCTGCGGGCGGGCAGTGTGGAGATCGTGACGATTGAGGGAGTGACGCTGCAGCGCCATTTCTACATCATCCGTCATCGTGGACGCACGCTGTCGCCTCTCTGTCAGACCTTTGAGCGTTTTCTGCATCGCATCGATCCTGTGTCGTTGCTGCCCCGGGATATGTCACACGATAGCCAGCCCTAGCGCCATGGTCACGCAGTCTCCCTCGCCCTGCATCTCCGTGATTGTGCCGACCTTGAATGAACAAGACCATCTCCCTGTGACCCTCAGAAGCGTAACCTTAGCTCTTAGTGATGAATTGATCGTGGTGGATGGCGGGAGTACCGACCAGACAGTGGCCATTGCCCAGCAATTCACCTCGCAGGTGCTGCACTGCCGGCGTGGGCGGGCGATGCAGATGAACTGGGGGGCTCGGCACGCCCACGGGGATATTCTGCTGTTTCTGCATGCCGATACCCTGCTGCCAGCAGCGGGCCTCGAGGCGGTACGGCGGGCGTGCCAGGATGGCGCCATAGGAGGAGCATTTCGCCTCGCCATTCTGCCGCCGACGCCGGCCCTACGCCTGGTCGCCTGGGGCACGAATCTGCGTGCCCGCTTTGGACAGTTGCCCTATGGCGATCAGGCCCTCTTCATACCACGACAGGTCTTTGAGGCCCTGGGTGGCTACGACGACATCCCCTTCATGGAGGATGTCCGCATGGTGCAGGCCCTACGCAAACACGGACGCCTCACGATCCTCCCGCAGGCGGTGCACACGTCTGGACGCCGCTGGCAACGGGACGGTGTGCTCTATACCACCGTGCGCAACACGGTACTCATCACTCTGTACTTCTGGGGCGTGCCACCGGAAAAGCTGCAGCGCTGGTATGGGGCGCGACGCCGTCGTATGAAAGAGGGCGGGGAAATCGCTGTTTGATACGACTCTTCGCCTCCCTAGGAATGCCCCCAGAGACCTCCCCTATGACTATGTGGGGTTGGGCCACATGACGGACGCACACCCATTAAATGTGGCAAAAGCCTGTAGCGCCTCCGAGAACGCAGCCCAGAAATCCGCCTTACCATGCATCTCGCTATCCACAGAGAGGGAGAGGACTTCAAGGCGCCCCGTGGACCGGTGCGCCTTGGGGTCCACGCGTCCGACAAAGCGCTCGCCCCAGAGAATCGGCAGGCAGAAGTAGCCATATTGTCTCTTCGTTGCCGGCACATAACATTCGATCTGGTACTGAAAGCCGAACAACTGTTGCAGACGCTTGCGCTGAATGACCAGGTTGTCAAAGGGAGACAGGAGGTGCACGGTCGCGGCTATCGGCGCAGCCGTCAACGCTGCGGTCAGGGTCTGCTCCAGGTGGTCTGGCTGCACAAAATAGACTTCGTGCAGGCCCTCGACCGTAACCGGGAGGAGTATACCCTGCTCGGTCATGGCCTGTACGGCCTGCCGGACGGCGGTGCGAGCGTAGGGCTTTAAGTAGGTGATCTCCTTCTCGGTCGCCAGGCCGTGACACTCCAGGGTACGACGGATCAGGTGCCGGCCATACGCCAGGGGTGTAGGCTTTGCAGTGTTGACATGGGGTGGCAGTATGCGGTCGGCGAGATCAAAGTACTTCTGAAAACCGCGTCGATATGTCACCAACAGGGTCCCGGTGTGGAACAGATACTCCAGCGCCAGTTTCGCCGGTTTCCAGTCCCACCAGGGGCCAGCACGGTATCCTGGCTCAGCCTCGAAGTCGGCGGCACGCAGGGGGCCTTCCGCACGGATGCGCTGCAAGACATGCTGCGTCAGCGGCTTGTGGGCGCGGAACCAGGTATCATGGCGGTGGCGGGAAGCCGCCATGCGAGGCAGGCAGAAGCGGTAATCTTCCATAGGCAGGTAGGCGGCGGCATGGGACCAGTACTCGAGAATCTGCCGCTCTGCGCCTTGGGCGCGGTCGAGTTGCGACGCCTCATACGTCGGCAGCCGCGTCCAGAGCACGTGGTGGTGCGCCCGTTCAACAACCGCAATGGTATCGATCTGGACGTATCCCAGGCGTCGGACGACTTCTGGCACCGAGTACGCCTGCAACTCGGGGGCCAGGGAGCGTAAAGCGAGCCGTCGGGCCTGGATGAGTGAGAGTTGGGTCACGGGGGTCATCATCTCACGCTTCTCGAGCAATCATCATATCCTTTGAGGGACTCGCCCAGCGCGATGTCGTTACCAGCCATACGGACGCGCTGCACCGCGGATTATACTCTAGCCCTCTATCCACCTCCACATGGCGATAGCCAGGGCATGAGGGGAAGCTTGTAGCTCTGGGGCGACTCTGATAGACTGCCCTGGGCAGGCGTCCATCCATATGGGCCATGGCGTGCGTTCCATTGACCGCAGAGCGTGTACAAGGGGGACTGGCATGACCACAGCAGGAAGCCATACTGAGACCTTTGTCGAGGTAGCAGATGTCCGGCTCCAGCTTCGTCAGGGTGGCACAGGCGAGCCGTTGCTGCTACTGCACGGCGAGTTAGGTGTCCCTGGTTGGCTCCGGGCCTACGAGCTGTTAGCCGAGCACTTTACGGTGTACGTACCGTCCCTGCCTGGCTTTGGCCAGTCAGCCCGCCCCGACTGGATCATGAGCGTGCGCGATCTGGCAGCCTGGGTCACCTGGTTTGTCCGGGACCTGCAGTTGCCCCAGCCGCTCAACGTCATCGGCTGCTCCCTGGGGGGCTGGATTGCCGCGGAGATCGCTACATTTAATGCTGCGCTCTTCAAAAAAATAGTCCTGGTAGGGGCAGCGGGCCTGAAGCCGGAGGTCGGTGAGGTCTGGGACTACTTCGTGCATGCCCCCAGGGAAGCGTTTACGCAGGCGTTCTACGACCCTGAGCACGTCCCCGAGTATATCAAGTACTATGAGAAATCACAGACACCCGAAGAAGAGATCCAGGTCGAGAACAACCGAGAGATGGCCAGCCGTCTGTTCTGGAAGCCGTACATGCGCAGCCACACGCTCCCCGCTTTGCTGCGAGGGATTGCCACGCCGACATTGTTAGTCTGGGGACGCGAGGATGCGATCATTCCACTCAATGTCTGCCAACTCTATCAGCGCGCCATCCCAGGGGCAACTGCGAAGATCCTGGAGAGCTGTGGCCACATGCCGGAGCTGGAGAAGCCCACAGAGTTCGTACAGGTGGTTCTGGATTTTCTGATAGCGCCTTGATGTGCTATGGAACTTCCAGCATACTTGCCTTAGCTCAGGCTACATGCGCAAGTGCTCTGGAGTAGGAGACCCGATATGGTCAAGGAAGTCTACTTCTTCACCGAAATGGGGTATACGGCGTATCCGCAGGATCAGGCCCGACAGCGCGGCTACAACAACTTGATGTTTCCTAACGAGCATTTTAGCCCCGAACGGGCCCAAGAGCTGTATAGTATGTACTTCGATGAGCTGCAGTACTGCAGCGAGTCCGGCTTCGACGGTGTGATGATTAACGAGCATCATAATAACCCCCTCTGTATGATGCCGTCAGTCAATGTGATTGGCTCCATCCTATCCAGAATCACGAAGAAAGGCCGCATCGTCTTTCTGGGCAACGTGCTCCCCATCCACGACAATCCCCTGCGCGTTGCCGAAGAGATCGCCATGATCGACATTTTATCAGGGGGGCGGGTGGTCTGTGGCTTTGTGCGCGGCATTGGCCAGGAAAGCATCGCCACTAATACCAATCCGGTGTACAACCGAGAGCGTTTCGACGAGGCGCACAACCTGATCGTCAAGGCCTGGACCACTCCCGGCCCCTTCCGCTGGGAGGGCCGGCATTACGATTACCGAGTGGTTAACCCCTGGGTCAAGCCCCTGCAAAAACCTCACCCGCCCATCTGGATCCCCGGTGTGGCGAGTCCTGAGTCGGTGCGGTGGGCCGCGGAACATCGCTATCCCTATATTGCCCTGGCCCCGCCACTCGATCTTATCGAGGAGATTTACGACCTCTATGACCAGGTAGCCACAGCCCAGGGATATACACCCACGGCTGAGCAGCGTGGGTATGCTATCCGGGTGAGTGTCGCTGACACCGATGAGCAAGCCTACGAGGAGGGCAGAAATTTTTATTGGCAGCTCGGGACATCGTTCGGGGTCACACCGCGTCACTGGCAGGCTCCACCGGGGTATATCAGCCGGGAAGCATCCCAAGGTCAGCGCGAGCAAAGGCGCACGGCTGCGGCTAACATTACGCCGGGTGGTCCGGTCCTCGACTATGAGCAGGCGCAGGCGACCTACCAGATCGTCACCGGCGACCCTGACACGGTTATTCAAAAACTCAAACACATCATCGATCTGGTGGACCCGGGGTACATGATTTTCTGGGGACGCGAGGGTCCGATGTCCCACAAGGTGGCCATGCGCGCTATCGACCGGATGACCAAGGAGGTCATCCCCGCTGTCAAAGCCTACCAGGCAGACCGCGAGAAGGGGAGACAGAGCCGGGTCAGCGGATAGGTACGGGGCAAGGCTGTGACAGGGGGAGACTATGGCTGTCTCATCCACCGCGATAAAGCCACCTGGGGCATTCCAGTATAGTTGACCACCGTGGGAGAACGGCGAGCGGCTGACGCGCGACGAGTGCGAACGACGCTATGAAGCGATGCCGCACCTCAAAAAGCCGCACTGATTGAAGGAGTCTTTATCCTCCTCCCCCTCATTGCCTAGCTCGGCCTCACAATCAGCCCCCTCGCCTGGACAGGCGTGGAAATGTCTGTGCATAGTTGGTATCTGGCGGCGCGACCGAGCTTTACTGCCGTGGGGATGTCGGCGGTGCTGTTAGAGGTCGAGCAGTATCCTGAAACACCAAAGACCCGGCATACTGCAGTACACCGGGTCCCTGCCTCAGCTCAATTGTCAAGGAAGATGTGCCCGCTTCTCAGGAAGCCCCTGCCACAGAGGGACTGCAGCAAGGGCTTCTCAAGAGACAGACCACACATCCAAAGTCTGCCGTCCAGCCTCAGCCACTCACAGTCGGGAATTTACTCTTGAACTCATAGTGAGATTTTGTCGTAAATATGCTAAAATAAAGGAGTAATAAGA
>AR_comb_assmDRAFT_10122373_pt1 | contig 14552 bp, 10 predicted proteins | sample ArasoioldDNA_FD_10543 | JGI IMG/M metagenome (IMG submission 10543) | reverse complement strand
TCGTCCTGGTCGGCCACGGCCGGCCGCGCGACGCTGGCATCGTGGGTTCCATGACGAACCGAACTGGCGAGCTCGAGTCGAATTCGCGCGGGGAGCAGGACGACGACGAGGTCCATCCGTTCTCGCGGCAGGAACTGCACGGCATGCTGCGCGCGCCGCTGCGTCTGGTGGACCTGGTGCTGGGCGAACGGCGGCGCTTCGCGACCAACGTCGCGCAGGAGCACCGCTTGCCCACGTTGCTGCTGGTGCTGACGATCGCGACCGCGGCCTTCGCGCTGCCGTTCGGTGCCGTGCTGGGTCTGCGCGGCTTCTGGCGGGTCGCCGCGCTGCTGCTCGGCAGCCTCGCGATCTGCCTCCCGTCGCTGCACGTGTTCGGCCGCTACCTGGGCATCGGCGTGTCCTGGGCGCAGACGCTGGTCGTGGCGCTGGCGTCGTCGGCGGTCACGGCGCTGTTCACGCTCGCGCTGGCGCCGATCCTGGGCTTCTTTCGCGTGACGATGTCGGCGTCGGACGTGGTCACGCCGCAAGGCATGGCCGTCATGCTGCTGATCTGCGCGTTCGCCGCCGGGATCGGCCAGCTGTTCTCCGTCGCGCTTGGCAACCGGGTCCTCGCGCGCCGCATCGGGCCCGCGGCGATCCCGGTGATCATTCCCTGGTTGGTGCTGTACGTGATCATCACGGTCCGCCTGGCGGGCGTTCTGCAAATCGGTTCCTGAGGAGCGGAGGAGCGATCGATGCGGCGAGACGTCGCGACGCTGCTGCTGGCGTCGGCGGTTTACGGATTCTCGATCGGCTGCGTTCACAGCACGCGCTTCGGCCTGCACAACCTGATCAAGTTTCCGCTGCTGATCCTGATCACGGGCGCCGCCTGCGCCGTCGCTTATTACCTTTGGGCGCTGCTGATCGGCGGTGCACGCTTTCGTTTCGCCGATGTCCAGCGCCTCGCGATGCGCCTCTACCGCGATGCCGCGGTGTTGCTCGCCGCGCTGGCGCCCGCGAACTGGTTCCTGGCGCGCACGATCACGCCGCCCGACGCGACGTCGCTGCACCAGTACCCGCTGTTCCTCGGCGTGAACGTCTGCTTCATCGCGGTCGCGGGCGCGCTGGCGCTGTTCCGTCAGGTGCGCGCGCTGGCGCAGTACCACCCCTGGCCGCTCTCGCGGCGGGTGATCACCGTCAGCGGCTGGCTGGCGCTGTCGCTGATGGTGGGCGGCCAGGCGGCCTGGACGCTGCGTCCGTTCTTCGGCGTGCGCAGCATCTCCGGCGCAGAGACGCCGTTCTTCATCGGCTCGATGCCCGACTGCCGCGGATCGACCAACTTCTACGAGGGCGTCTACAACGTCGTCCGCCCGGCACCGTTCGCGCCCGACTACTCCCGGCGCGGCCGCGACTGGAACTGAGGCGCTACGGCGACGCGAGCCCGGGGTGGCAGATGATCGTGACGTAGGTGGGCGCACCGGCGTGGGAGGCGTCGCACGATGATCCGTGAAGGCGGATACCGGTATGCGTGTTGTCCGTGTAGGTCCAACCATTTTCCGCGTCCTGGAGGATCGGGCCGCTGTCCGTCATGACCCTGATGTACTCGCGGCTGCTCGAGCCGTCGGTGCTCGGCAGCGGCGGCAGCTCGAACGCGCAATCTGCCGTCGCGGAGACCGCGGCCATCGCGGTCATGAAGTCGATTATCTCCGACGCCGGGTAGTAGGTCGGCGTGACGTTCCGCGCGACGCCCCCGGCGGACGCAATCCGGTTCAGTGACGCGTCCGCGGAGCCGTCAGACGTCGCAAGCCCGATGACATATGTCGAGATGCCGGCGGCGAACGCATCGCCCACGGCGCGCACCACACCAACCGTGTCGTCGTACAGGAGATCGGACGTGCCCGGCGCGCAGCCCGGCAAGCCGTCGGTGATCAGCAGAATGGCGGGTGCGTGACCGACCCCTCTTCCCGAAAGGTATGCCGCGGCCAGGTTGATGGCCGCCCGGGTGGGTCGGTAGCCGATGACCGAGAGCATTCCCCCGTTCGTATGGCTGGCGAGCGCGTCCCTGATCCCCCAGCTCGAATCCACCGGCACGGCGATGCCGCCCGCGTCACAGGCGTCCACGTCGGACGCGATGAACGAGAGGCCCCAGTTGATCTGCGTGCCGCTCGAGCCCACGTTCGCATTGATCGCGTTGACCGACGTCATCCACTTCGAGACGGTCGTCCCGCTCGAGATCGGGTCGTTCATCGATGACGCGGTGTCGAGCACGATCAGGACGTCCGGGACCAGCTTCGCCACGGCCGGACGGGTCTCGACGCAGGTGTCGCCGTTCCCCGCCGCGCCCGTCATGATCGATCCGGCCGCGCCCGCCCCACCGCCGCTGCCCGTCGGGATCGGGATCGTCCCGTCGCCGCCCGTCCCGGCGCCAGCCGCGCCGGACAGCGTCCCGCCTCCCGTGCCACACCCGATCGCCGCGGCGGCAACCGCGGTCAGTACGCCGCACCGCACCGATGACTTCGCCAACACGCGCTAACAGTGTGCGGGCGCCGGCGATCGCCGGTCAACAATCGACTGCGCGCGCGGCGCTCAGTTCACCACGAACAGCGCGGCCGACACGGGCGGCAGCTTGTACTCGAGCACGCCGTTCTTCACGTCGACCGGCGCGGGCTGCGGCTTGATGTCGGGGCTGCTGCCGTCCAGCGTGTAGACCTGCGCCTTGGCGTACTTGCCGCCCTTGATCGCGATCTTGCCGTTGAAGATCGACCGCAGCTCCTTGTTGATCACCAGGATCGTCAGCTGGCCCTTTCGCTTCGTGTCGGTCGCCGCGTAGATCGACGCCTTCGCGATGTCGGCCGGCGTGGCCGCGACCGCCGTGTCGCCGAAGGTGCCGCGCTTGCCATCGTAGTTCCGGTACAGGCGGTAAGCCGACTTGATGTAGCTGGGCAGCGGACCGTTGCCCGGCCCGTCGCCCCAGTAGTTGCCCAGGTACAACCCCTCGCGCCCGAAGATGCCGAGGACGTCCGCCTGCGCGAGGCCGCCCGAGATGTGGTCGGGGGCGCCGAAGTTGTACTCGGTCATGCCCAGCTTCGTGCCGGGGTAGCGCGCGTCGATCCGTTCCAGCAGCCACGGGATGAGACGGATCGGCTTGCCCCACGTGCCGGTGATCCAGCTCTTCTCGGTGAACGTCGCATCCCACAGGCTGCGCGGCGCCTGCAGGCGCGCGGCGACCGTCTTGGGCGAGGTGTCCTTCTCCGTGATGCGCTTGGTGCCGCGCGCCTCCGGATACCAATGGACGTCCAGCACGTGCACCAGGCGCTTCTTGTGCTTCGCCTCCAGCTCTTTCATCGACGCGAGGAAGTAGTCCAGGTACGTGCCGTACTTCGCGTTGTGCTCCTTGAAGTCGGGCGCGTCGGACAGCGACATGAACTCGGACCAGCCGAACGCGACCGCGCCCAGGTTCATCGCGCTGGGATCCAGCTTCACGATCTCGGTGGCGATCGCCTCGGTCCGCTTCACCATCTCGTCGTAGCGCGTGCGCTCGGGATGGAGGCGCGGGTGCGTGCTGGGCCACAGCGCCGGCTCGTTGTCCAGCGAGTAGAACTTGATGCCGCCGTCCTTCGCCTTGCCCAGCTTGTTGACCAGCAAGTTCACGAACTCGTCCTGATAGACGGTCTTGTCGTTCAGGTCGGGCGTCAGGCTGAGCGGCCCTGATTTCTTGGCGACCGATTTGTCCCAGCGCGGGCTGGGCGCCTTCTCGTTCTCCTTGATGCTCCCCTTCTTGTCGGCGGTGACGTAGTCGACGATCGGAATCGTCGCCAGCGTGTCGGCGCCCAGCGTCTTGTTCTCCTTCGCGAAGTCGACGAACTGCGCGCCCGGAACGCCGCAGTCCTTGTATCCCATCGCGGTGCACGGCCACTCGTCGCTCTGGTGGTTGTAGTCGCTGCCGGCGTTCGAGGCGTTGTTCTCCCAGTTGTAGCCGGTCTGCCGGTTGCCGCCCATGCGCCGCACCGTCGCGCCGCTGCTGTTGCCGTCGTCCTTCTGCGAGTTGATGCCGTACACGTAGGGGCTGATCGGCCGGATCACCTTGCCCGCGTCGACCTCGAACGTCAGGTCGCCGGCCTCGACGGCGGCCGTGTTCGTCTGCGCGTCCTTGGCGGCCGCGGCGAACGCCTTCGCGCGGCGGCGATCGGCGGACATCGACGTCGGGAGCGCGCCCATCGTGATCGCCTTGCCGAAGTTCTCGACCTTCACGCCGCCCAGCTCGATCACCTCCGGATCGTAGCCGAGGCGGAAGATCATGTTCGCCTCGCCGGCGGGGTACGCCTGCGCGGCCGTGAAGCGCGCCTGCACGCGCGTCCATTCGGAACCCATCTGGATCGGGTACTGGATCGACTTCGAGTACGGCGAGCGCCCCAGCTCGAACACGAACTCGGTCTCGCCCACGCTGCCTTCTTGCGGCGTCTCGGTGCGGAACCAGAACGTCGCCAGGATCGCGTCGCCCGCGGCGACCCCTGCGGTGGTCGGTGTCTGCAGCTGCACCGCCCATTCGTGGCTGGACGCTTCCTTGATCGTGAAGCGCATCGCGTCCGTGAACGGCTGCCCGGTCACGGTGATGGGCGACGCCGTCGCCGCCTTCGCGTTGTCGCCGGAGATCTTGAACGCGGCGATCCCGGCGCCGCCCAGAAGATCGACGCGCGACAGGCCCGCGATGCGCGCGTTGGCGGCCTCCTGCACCGGGTTGGGCTGGTTGTCGGCGGGGGCGGCGGCCGTGGCCGGCGCGGCCGTCGTCGACGGGGTTCCGACCGCGGCGGGCGGCGGCGCTGTTCGCTTGATGCAAGCAGCGCCCGCAGCCGCGAGCGCCAGAAGCCAGAAAAGTCTGTGGGAGGACCGGAGCATGCGCGGGAGAGTAGCCGTTTCGGACGCGCACACAAAGGTTGCCGTGCGGATTCGCGGCCGCGCGCGCGCCAATTCGTTTCGTTAGTTTCCTATGTCGCCCGCTCCTGGCGGGCGCGGGAAGAATGACGATAATGGCGCCCGTCGATGCGGCTCAGCGGCGCGCGCACGTGTGTGATTGCCTTCGCGGTGTTCGCCGTCGTGCTCGTCGCCGGCTGCGCGGTCTCCGCGACGGCGACGGGGCCGGCGTATCCGGCGTCGAACCTCGAGTGGAACGTCGATCGCCCGGGCGGCGATTACCGCAGCTTCGACTTGGCGGCGCCCAGCCCCGGGGAGTGCCAAGCCGCGTGCATGAACGAGGCGCCCTGCATGGGGTTCACGTACGTGAACCCCGGCGTGCAGGGACCGAATGCGCGCTGCCTGCTGAAGAGCGCGGTCCCGGCGCCCGTCGCGCAGACGTGCTGCGTTTCGGGAACGAAGTACGAGAACGCGCCGCCGCCACCACCGCCGCCGGCCGCGCCGCCGCCGCCACCACCGCCGGCCTGGCAGGGGAGGCCGACGACGCCTCCGCCGCCCCGCCAGTGGGAACCGAACACGGACCGCCCGGGCGCGGATTACCGGAGCTTCGAACTGCGCTCGCCCGTTCCCGAACAGTGCCGCGACGCTTGCTGGAACGAAGCGCAGTGCCGCGCGTTCACGTACGTCAGGCCGGGCGCGCAGGCGCCGCACGCGCGCTGCGTGCTGAAGAACGCCGTTCCGCCCGCACGCCCCGCCGATTGCTGTCTGTCGGGCGTGAAATAGGGTAGTAAAAGCGCATGGCTCAGCACAAAGCCAAGATCGAATGGAAGTGCACCACGCCGGACTTCCGGCTGGGCAAGTACACGCGCGAGCACACCTGGAGCTTCGACGGCGGCGTCAGCGTTCCCGCGTCGGCCGCGCCGGCGGTGGTCCCCGCGCCCTGGTCGAACCCCGCGCACGTCGATCCCGAGGAGGCGTTCGTCGCGTCGATCTCCAGCTGCCACATGCTCACGTACCTTCACGTGGCGCGTCTGGCCGGCTTCCAGATCGAAAGCTACGCCGACGAGGCCGTCGGCGAGATGGCGAAGAATGAACGCGGCGTAGCGTGGGTCGCGGTCGTCACGCTGAACCCGACGATCGTCTACAGCGGCGACAAGCGCCCGACGCACGAACAGGAAGCCGAGCTGCACCACAAGGCGCACGACGGCTGCTTCGTTTCGCAGTCGGTTAAAACCGAGGTGAAGGTTTCCGGGTTCGCGTGACCACTAATTCAAATCGCAGTACCCTCGCACCTGTGAAAGGAAGGGCGTCGATGCATAGCCAACTTGGTTCACGCACGGCCGCGGTCGCAGCGCTGGCGCTCGTCTTGTCGGGTGGGCTGGCGGCGGGGTGTGGTGGTGACTCGGGCAGCGCCGCCGACAACTTCATCGGGCGGTGGTATCAGGTGTCACCGACGCCGGGCGCGGCGGCGACGGGGTTCACGATCAGCTGCGCGGATCCGAACTTCACCTTCCTGGTCCCGCCCGCTCCGGCAGAGCCACAGTTCCTGATCTGGCCGACTCTGACGTTCGAGCACGGCGTGCTCACCGATCTGACGGAGACGTCGGGCAACTGCTCGCCGCTCAACTACAACATCAAGGGCAACGCGGCGACCCTCCCCAATCCCGATCCCTACGTCGATGACGCGCCCGGTTGCGTGATCCCGTTCAGCGTCCAGGACATCTCAGGCGCTGCGCTGCCGGCGTTCTTCATCGTGCTGCCCCAGGCCGGGTGGAGCTTCACCTTGCAGGCCGCCAAGGGCACGAACGGCGCACCGCAGGCCAAGCTGGTCGGGACGGCCGCCGGGCACGTGCTGGTGGACGACGGCTCCGCGATGGGCGTCGTCAGCATGCCCGACTGTGTCGTCGGCGGGCAGGACGTGTACGAACGGCTGACTCGGCCGTAGCGGCCCTCGTTTAGACCTTCGCAGAAGCCGGAAAATCGCATTTTTTCGGGGGTGAGCCGGTTTTCGCACTGGCGAAAGCCGCTGCGCGTCGTGCGCTTTGGAGTAATATCGGGGCCGCATGGCCCGCCCGTATCTGGCCGCGGCGGTTTTGGTTTTCGTCGCGCACACGACGTATGCGTGGGCGCAAGGTGCGTCGACCGTCCAGGACATCTCGCGCAAGACGGAACCGACCACGTCCGAGCGCTGGAAAAAGTTCGAGGGATCTTCCGCGGAGGTGTCGACCTACATCGGGTCGGGCACGTTCTACGCCAGCGGCTATTACAACCGCTACGCGTCGATGGCGGTGTTCGTGAAGCCGAGCTACTCGCTCGGCACGCCGTACAAGCTGGCGCTGCGCGCGCGCATCTACGCCGAGGAGGAGTTCACTTCTCCCGATACGCCCAACGGGCGTCGCTTCTATCCATACGATCCGTGGGTCTGGCTGGCCGCCGATAACCTGAAGACGTTCGAGCGGACGAAGATCCGCGTCTCGGGCGCGTTCCGCGTGATCGTGCCGCTGTCCTACGAGAGCCTTTACCAGCACATGCTGTTCGGGGTGGGCGGTGGGCCGGCGTTCAGCCGCGACTTCACCTTCGGCCAGGTCAACGACGAGGCGCGGAGGTGGACGCTGAAGCTGCTCTGGCAGTCGGTGTTCGTGAAGTACGTGCAGACCAGCCATTTCCGCGGCAACGGGCCCGGCGATACGACCGGCTGCCTGGCGCCGAACGGCGGCGGCACGGGCGGCACGACCAGCGGCGGGGCCCCGGCCAGCGGGGAAGGCGACCATTGCGGCGGCCCGGCCAACACGAACTACGCATTCGGCAACACGGCCATGGCCGCCCTCGCGCGAGGCAAATGGTCGGGGATGATCACCCTCTACCTCTCCAACTCGTTCAAGTACGGGTTCCCGGCCGACGTGATGACGGCGGACAACGCCGCGCTGACCGGCCGTTCCGACATGACGTGGGGGATCGTCGCGCTGAGCTACGAGCTGCGCTCCCACGTGTCGCTCAGCGCCGGAATTTCCAGCCTTCAACCCGCCCTCGACTCGCGCTACCGGTACCCGCGCTTCCCGTTCTGGGACTTCGCGGGCGGAAACGCGAACAACTACAGCCAAGTTTTCCTCAGCGTTGGTGGAACCCTTTAGGAGGATGCCCATGTCCGCCGCAACCGCCCGTCGCCTGTTCAGCCACTCCTTTTCCGCGCTGCCGCTCGCAGCCTTGTTGCTGTCCGCGTGCGCCGGCCAGGGCGACGTCAACCGCGTTCAGCCCGACGTCGTCGAGAAGGCGATCTTCTTCAACGAGGACGGCTCGCCGCGAAAGTTCTACTTCCGCCAGACCATCACCGGAGTCCCGCCGACCAGCGCCGCCAGCTTCGAGGGGATGATGGGCGACCTCTTCAAGGTGCGCTTCCATGTCGACAAGGACTTCCTGGTGGCGTACCGGTCGTACGACTACGCGGCCGGCTCCCAGAACCCGACCACGGGCGGCGACAACAACACCGACTCGCCGGTCTTGAAGTTCAAGATCACCTCGCACTTCGACGTCAAGCGCGAGTACAACCCCGCCACCGGCGAAGAGACCAACGTCATCTCCGAGAACACCACCGATCGCCCCTGGGAGCAGCGCCAGTTCATGCGCGTCGACTGGTCGGACAACCAGGCCGCCATGCCCGAGGGCGCCGATCCGATGGCGCCGTTCTACGTGTCGAGGAAGCTCGGCACCACCGTCGCAGTGACCGAAGCAGACAACCCGCTGATCAATCCGGACCGGCCCATCGTCCAGCGCGATTACATCGACTTCACGTTGAAGGAGACGCGCAGCCCCGACCTGCTGGCCTGCTACAAGCTGTTCGGCGCGGATGACGAGGTCGGGCCGTGGGGCTGCGGCGACGCCGAGCTGACGATCCGCAATTCGTTGATGCCCGTTCCGGACAGCGAGTTCGAGCCGCTGTCCTTCCCGGACCGCGAGCTGATTCGCGACGTGGACGGCACGCCGATCCGGATGGCGTTCGGCAGCAACGGCATCATCCCGTGCACGGCGGCCAAGCTGAAGGAAGCGGGTCTGACCGGCGACGACTGTCAGGACGCAGCCCTGGATCAGTTCTCGAAGTTCGGCTTCTTCCGCACGGCGCTGCCGACCTACGATCGGCAGGTCGGTTCGACGCAGGAGGGGCGCCAGTACTTCGCCAACCGCTGGAACATCTGGAAGGAGACGATCCAGAAGGACAAGGGCAAGCCGATCATCGATCCGCAGACAGGGAAGGGCGTCCCCATTCTCATGTCGCAGCGCGAGACGCGGAAGATCACCTATTACCTGAACCCCGAATTCCCCGCGGACACGAAGCTGCGCGACCAGGCGACGCTGACCGTCCAGGACTGGAACAAGGCGATGAAGGAGACCGTCGCCGCGCTGAAGTTCAGCGGCACCGGCCAGTGCGGGGGCAGGCAGCTCGGTCAGGACGAGCTGCCGACGCAGGTGGACCTGCAGAACTGCGCCGAGACGCTGCCCAACATCTTCGTGCTGGAGCCGAACGGCTGCAGCCTCGACAACGTGAATGCCTTCGTCACGGCCCACCCGGACGTGCGCCGGATGGTGGAGGCGCGCGACAAGTCGCACGCGCTCGACTTCGACAACCTGGGCGCGGCCGATCTCATCAAGGCCTGCACCGCGCTGGAGGTCGTCACCGAGAAGCGTCCGGACAACGATCAGAACCAGCCGAAGTTCGTGTGGCAGCGCAACGGCGACCTCCGCTACTCGTTCCTGCACTGGGTCGACCGGCCGCAGGCGGCGGGTCCGCTGGGCTACGGACCGTCGTCGCAGGATCCCGAGACGGGCGAGATCGTCTCGGCGTCCGCGTACATCTATGGCGCGGCGCTGGACGTGTACGCGAAGTTCGCCGTCGACAGCGTGCGGCTGGCCAACCAGCAGCTGAGCATCGACGATCTGCTTTCGGGCCGGACCATCAGTGACGTCCTGGCCGAGACCACCGCCGCCAGCAAGGCGCGCTCGACGGAGAAGATGACCGACGCCGCCAAGGCGCTGGTCCAGGCGCGCATGAAGGCGCTGGGGCAGACGCGTAACGATCGGCTGAAGAAGGTCGCGGCCGGCATCGACGACCAGCCGCTGAAGGCGATCAAGGGGACCACGGCGGAGAAGCTGCTGTTCAACGACGACGTGCTGCCCGCGATCCTCCGCGGGTATCGGCCCGGGGACGCGGTGCCGTCGGACGTGTTCGACCAGGCGATGCAGAAGCCGTGGCTGTCGTCGCAGACGCGCGAAGACCGGCGGGCGCGGTTCCAGACGCTGTCGCAGCACGGCTGCGTGTACATGGCCGACTTCGCTGACGACGCGATCCTGGGGACGGCGCTGGAACTGGGCAAGGAACCGATGACGCCCGAGCAGATGTTCACGGAGCTGCGGGCGCGCATCTTCCACGGGCTGGCCGATCACGAGGTCGGGCACACCATGGGGTTGCGCCACAACTTCTCCGCGTCCACCGACGCGCTGAACTACGACGACGAGTTCTGGAACATCCGCGCCACCGTCGATCCGCAGAAGTGGGACTCGGAGAGGAAGCTGAGCGAGTTTGCGTACGCGTCGGTGATGGACTACGGCGCGCGCTTCAACAGCGACATCCACGGCCTTGGCAAGTACGACACGGCGGCCATCCGTTTCGGCTACGGCCAGATGATCGATCTGATCTCGGGGTCCAAGTTCAACGCCTGGAACGGGCTGACCGACATCATCGCCCTGGATGACTACTCGCAGCTGCCGTTCAACACCGGCGGCACCAAGAACTTCGACAGCAAGGCGACGACGGTGATGCCGTACAGGGCGTTCATCGACATGTGGCAGACCGAGTTCCGCAACTTCATGAAGACCGGTACGGGCAACATTCACGTGTACCCCGAACGCCCGTACAAGTTCTGCGAGGACATGTTCGAGGGCAACCTGGACTGCAAGACCTGGGACCGCGGCGCCAACCAGCAGGAGATCGTCTCGAACGTCACCGAGCAGTTCCGCAACTACTACGCGTTCAACGCCTACCGGCGCGGGCGCACCAACTGGGACATCGACCTCTACCTGGGGCGCCTGCAGGAGCGGTACTTCAACCGCTACTCCGAGGCGTTCATGTTCTTCTTCTTCTTCTCGGACTACATCGACTTCGATCTGGGCACCGACCTGTTCCTGGCGTCGATCGACTCGCTGAACGCGATCGCGGCCATCCTGCAGACGCCCGAACCGGGTATGCACTGCGCGACCAAGGAGAGTCCGACGATCGCGACGTTCCCCGTGGACGACTACGGTGACATCGACGACTCGCTGTGCCTGACGGGCACGCCGAAGCTCAACATCGGGCTGCCCGACGCGAAGCCGTTCTACATCAACTTCTCCGACGACTATTACTACACGTTCACGCGCGTCGGATCGTTGCTGGAGAAGCTGCAGGCGCTGAACGCGCTGACCAGCACGGAGTCGCGCTTCTTCCGCGTCGACGAGCTGTCTGACGTGGCGGCCCGGTCGTCGATCAACTACTACCGCCTGTTCCGCGACGAGGTGGTGAGGTTGCTGTCGGGCGTGATCCGCAACGATCCGACCTACTACGCCGCGACGTTCGGCGGCACCCCGCAGAACCCGACCTTCCAGCCGACGCCGGTCATCGATCTCGAGACGTTCGGTCTGGTCGATCCGCCGACGCCCGCCTACGCGCAGCCCGGGGCGGTCCACATCCTGACGCCGGTCAACAAGAGCATCCGCTACTGGGCGCTGCTGTTCGGACTGGGCCGGCTGGGGAGCTCGTGGGACGCCACGCTCGACTTCCAGAACTTCCTCACCATCGGCATCAAGGGCTCGGACGACGACTTCGTCGTGGCGCCGGGCGCGGACTTCGAGTGGACGCACCCCGAGACGGGGTTGATTTTCCATTCGACCACGAACCAGAACGGCGCGGCGGTCAACATCGGCAAGCAGATCCTCGACGAGCTGTCCGCCATCACCGGCAAGAAGGGCGTCGCGGGCACCGTGCCGCTGAACGTCGGCTCGTACACCGACGGCACCGCGGTCCCGGACTGGTACACGGCCAAGGCGGCGCTGGACGCGGCGTCGGCCGCGAAGGATCAGAACGCGTACAACCAGGCGATCGGGACGTTCAACTACGTCAACAGCCTGGTGGCCTACCGGGTCGACCTGATCGGCGACATCCGCCTGTTCAGGAAGCTCCTGCTGCTCCCGTAATCGGGCGTGTTCGACGCGATCCTGTTCGACAACGACGGCGTCCTCGTCGACACCGAGCACCTCTACTTTCGCGCGAACCAGGAGGCGCTGGCGGGCGTCGGGATCCAGCTGGATGCCGACGCCTACGTCCAGCTGTTTCTGCGGGAGGGGCGCGGCGCGTGGCACCTGGCGCGCGAGCGCGGCCTGGGCCCCGGCGACATCGATGCGCTGCGGGCTGCGCGCGATCGACGCTACTTCGAGCTGGTCGGAAGCGCCGACGTCCTGATCCCCGGCGTCGCGGACATCGTCCCGGCGCTGGCCCGGCGCTACCGGCTGGCGATCGTCACCAGCTCGGAGAAGGGGCCGTTCGCGCGGACACACGCGCGCACCGGCCTCCTCGAACACTTCGAGCTGGTGCTGGCGCAGGGGGACTACGCGCGTGGAAAGCCGGAGCCCGATCCTTATCTGCGCGCGGTCGAACGCCTGGGCGTCGAGGGTGATCGTTGCCTGGTGATCGAGGACTCCGAGCGCGGGCTGCGGGCCGCCAAGGCGGCCGGGCTGCGCTGCTGGGTGATCCCGTCGGGGCTCACCGCGGGCGGGCGCTTCGAAACGGCCGACGCCGTGTTCGACAGCTTGGGCGCCGCCGCGGTCCGCTTGCTCACGTGACGATCACGGGCCAGCGCCGTTCGCCTTGAACCAGGCGAGCATCCGGCTCCAGCCGTCCGCCGCGGCGGCCGGCCGGTAGCTGGGGCGGTAGTCCGCGAAGAACGCGTGGCCGGCGTCGGGATAGACGTTGATCTCTGATCGCCTGGACGCGGGGCCGCCCGCCGCGAGCGCCTTGCGCATCTCCTCGACGCTGGCGACGGGGATGCCCTGATCCTGCCCGCCATAGAGGCCGAGCACGGGCGTCTTCAACATCGCGGCCACGTCGAGCGGATGCTGCGGATGCAGGTCGTCCTTGTCTCCGACCAGCCGTCCGTACCACGCCACGCCCGCCCGGACGAACTTCCTGTGCGCGGCGTACAGCCAGGTGATCCGTCCGCCCCAGCAGAAGCCGGTGATCGCGAGGTGGTTCGCGTCGCCGCCCCCGGACTTCATGGCCGGAATGCAGCGATCGAGATCGGCGAGAACCTGCTCGTCGGGAACCTTCGAGACGACCTTGGCGACGATCTCCTTGCTGTCGGCGATCTTCGTGACGTCGCCCTGGCGGGCGAACAGATCGGGCGCGACCGCCATGTAGCCAAGCTTCGCGAGGCGCCGGCAGACGTCGCGGATGTGTTCGTGCACGCCGAAGATCTCGTGCACCACCAGCACGATGGGCGGCTTCTTCGGTCGCTTGGCGGGCTGGGCCAGGTAGGCAGGGATGTCGCCGCCCGGATTCGGGATCCGGATGTCCGCCACCGTGAGACCTTCGGCGCCGGTGGTGATCGTCGCTGCGGACAAGGGCCGCACCGCCAGCGCGAATCCGGCGCCGACCGTACCGGCGATGACCGCGCGACGGGACGGGGGAGGGCGCTGCATGGCGGCAGTGTAACCACCCGCCAGGTTCCTGGCGTATCCTTTGCGGACCGTGGACGCGACCCCGGAATCCAGCCCGGAAGCGGAAACGCCGCGCCGACCCGCAGCGGTCCCCGAGGCGGGCGTGTGGAATCCCGACGCGGGCAAGTGGGAGGTATCGCGCAAGGACGCCCAGGGCGGGCGCGATGGCGAATGCCTGCTCTATCGCGACGACGGCACGCTGTACTCGAGGTCGCTGTTCGTCGCGGGCCTGCAGGACGGCCCCTTCTTCATCTATCACCCCGACGGCGCCGTCGCGCGCGAGGGGAAATATGTCGCCGGCCGCGTCGACGGGACGGTGACCGCCTACGCCTCCGACGATCCCGACGGCGAGATGCTCCGCAAGTGCTGCGTCCCGCCCGGCGCGGCCCGGTTGAGCGAGCGCTATCGCCAGGGCGAGTTCCTGCTCGAGGTCTTCTACGATCGCGAGGGGCGCGCCATCCTCTCCGACGGGCGGCTGTGCCCGGCGCGGCCCGACGGCCTGCCCGAGCTCGCGCAGTTCGACGAGTCGCGCGGCGGGTGGGCGTTGCGCAGCCGCGAGCTGGATCGCTTCTGGGACGAGGGCGGCAGGCTGACCGACGAAGTCACGAATCCGCGCGAAGAGGTACGGACCGAGCGCAGCTTCGACGGCAGCGGGCGCCTGGTGCAGGAAGCCAGTTACGGCAAGGACGATCGGCCGCACGGTCCGTTCTACCGGCGGTTCACGGAAGCCGGTCCCAGCCCCTACGCCGATCCGCGGATCCGCCAGGAACGCGGCGCATACGAAGCCGGGCAGGCGACGGGGCGCTGGTCCTTCCTCGACGACGACGGGGCGGTGGTGCGCACGGTCGATCGCGGCGCCGCGTTTCTCGACGGCGACGACGCGCGCTCGCCGGCGCTGGCCGACTCGGGCGGCGGCGATTGGC